>TARA_R110000824_G_scaffold50961_6_pt1 | contig 171869 bp, 157 predicted proteins | sample TARA_R110000824 | Tara Oceans TARA_R110000824 (sample SAMEA4397747) | marine metagenome | biome: Polar Biome; feature: [MES] marine water layer (ENVO:01000295) within the mesopelagic zone...; material: water (ENVO:00002006), including particulate matter (ENVO:01000060) such... | reverse complement strand
CGAAGAACCCAGCCACCCGGCTGGGTTTTTTGTGTGCGTGGAAGAAAGGCAGCCGATAAAAAAGGCGGCTTGCGCCGCCCAGGTAAAGACTTACAAATGAAGAGGTTAAACGCATATCGTCTCTAACGCTTCAATTAGGCTGACCATTTCATCATCGGTGCCGATGGTGATACGTAGGAAGTTACTGAGGCCTGAAGTATTAAAATGGCGCACCAGAATGCCCCGCTCGCGTAGGCCAGCAAATAGCTGCGCGCCCTTGTAGTCAGGGTGTTGGGCAAGCACGAAGTTAGCTTTAGAGGGCAGCACTTCAAACCCTAACGCTTCGAGGCGTTGGCGAGTACGTTCACGAGTAGTAATGACATGCTCGCGGCAGGCTTCGAAATGCTCGACATCTTTCAGAGCGGCGATGCCTACTAAGCTTGCCAGGCTATCCACTGGGTAAGAGTTGAAAGAGTCTTTTACCCGCAGCAGGCCATCAATCAATTCCTCTGAGCCTACCGCATAACCCAACCGCAAGCCTGCCAAACTGCGGGACTTAGAAAACGTACCGGTGACAAGCAGGTTAGGGTATTGATCAATCAGCGTTACAGCACTCTCTGCGCCGAAATCGACATATGCCTCGTCCACCAGTACTACTCGATCTGTGACACGCTTAAGCAGCGCCTCTATTGCTGCGAGCGAGTGAGCGTGTCCGGTAGGGGCATTTGGATTAGCGAAAATAACGCCGCTTCGGTTGGTATTCGCCGCCAGCGCATCAATATCGACTTCCCACTGCTTATTGAGCGGATGCTTACGCAGCTCAACGCCGTAAAGATTGGCGTAAACAGGGTAAAAACTATAGGTGATGGCAGGCACATCAAGCGGCGCTTGATGGCAAAAGAAGGCCTGAAATGCGAACGCCAACACTTCATCGGAACCGTTTCCGACAAACACTTGGCTGCTGGCTACCTTAAATGTCTCCGCGAGCGCTTCACGTAGTGCTGTAGAGGTAGGATCAGGGTAGAGGCGCAGATGGTCTGTTGCATAATCGCGCAGCGCCTTACCGACGCCTGGAGCAGGTGGGTAAGGGTTTTCATTCGTATTGAGCTTAACAAGCTTCTCTTGTGGTTGCTCACCGGGCACGTAAGGCGTAAGTTCGCGAACGGCCGGACTCCAGTATTGGCTCATGAGGGTAACCTGATTATCCTAGCAAGGTATGCCATGGTCGCTTGAAGGCCAACTCAGCGCAAGCATTCGCATCGCTAGGGGTGTGCGTCGCACCTTGTAGCGGTTATGCTGTCACAAGTGCGCGTAAATAAATGTGATGTCCAACACGAGATGAAGGAGACACTCTATGCAACTTAAGAGTTTGCTAGCCGGTTCGGCTATGTTGGCACTGTTAGCTGGCTGTGCAAGCGGTCCGATGGAGCAGCAGCAAGAGGAAGCAGCGACCGCACAGGCTAATTACCAAGGCTCGCTACCTTGCCGCAACTGCGATGGTATCGATCTGGATGTCACGATGATGGGTGAAGAGATGAGCGCGGCGGAAGAGCGCACTTTCACGCTGAACGCTACCTACCGTAATCACCCCCAAACACCCCCGGATGAAAACTATGCGGGTAACTGGGAAGTGCTGACCGGTACGCCGTCTGACCCAGACGCCACCGTTTACGAGCTGACGCCAGATGGCGATGGCCAAATCTATTACTTCATGCGTATTGATGAGAGCACGCTGGAATTGATTGACCCAGAACGTCGTCGTTTTGAAAACGGTGAAATGCTGCAGCTAAAGCGCCAATAAAGCGCTAGTCAGCAGTACCAAAGGCGGCCACTGGCCGCCTTTTGTGTTTGTCGAGACAGACCTGAAGGGAGTGGGAATGGGCAGTGGCTTTGAGTGCAGGTGGCAACGTAGTGAATGTTGTCAAATAGCGATAGCAACAGTAGGAGTGTAATGGCAGTGGCCAAAGCTAAAAGCGCTTTTGTATGCACTGAGTGCGGCGCTGAATATCACAAATGGCAAGGGCAGTGCAGTAGTTGCCAAGAGTGGAACACCCTAAGCGAGGTGCGTTTAGAGAGTGCACGCCCTGGTGGCGGAGCAGCCTCTGGGCGCTCAGGCTACACAGGTGATCTCTCGCGAGAAGTGATCGATCTTGGCAATGTTGATCTCAGCGAGGTTCCTCGCATGAGTTCCACGTTCGCTGAGTTTGACCGCGTGTTAGGCGGCGGGCTGGTACCCGGCTCGGCGGTTCTGTTGGGCGGGAATCCTGGTGCAGGTAAATCAACGCTGCTACTACAAACGGCCTGTAAGCTAGCCCAGCAGCGCCGTATCCTCTATGTAACAGGTGAGGAGTCGCTCTCTCAGGTAGCCATGCGTGCCCACCGCCTGCAACTGCCCACCAACGGTTTGAAAATGCTGGCCGAGACCAGTGTGGAAACCATTCTGGCGGTATCTGAGCGTGAAAAGCCGGAAATCCTGGTAATCGACTCGATCCAAACCATGCATCTGGAAGACATTAGCTCAGCGCCTGGTGGCGTTGCTCAGGTGCGCGAGTCAGCCGCCGCGTTAACGCGCTTTGCCAAGAAGACCAATACCGTTCTGTTATTAGTGGGACACGTGACCAAAGACGGTTCGCTGGCGGGGCCTAAAGTCCTTGAGCATATGATTGATGCGTCGCTGTTATTAGAAGGCGGCGCAGACTCACGCTTTCGCACCCTACGTGGTCAGAAAAACCGCTTTGGTGCCGTTAACGAGCTGGGTGTTTTCGCGATGCTTGAGCAGGGCCTTAAAGAAGTCAAAAACCCCAGCGCGATCTTTCTCTCCCGCCAAGAAGTGCAAGCGCCCGGCAGCTTGGTGATGGTGGTTTGGGAGGGCACGCGGCCAATTCTGGTCGAGGTGCAGGCACTGGTAGATGAGTCTGCGCTTGGCAATCCCCGCCGGGTAGCTGTCGGCGTTGATCAAAATCGCCTGGCCATGCTGTTGGCAGTGCTCAACCGCCACGGTGGTCTGTTTACCGGTGACCAAGACGTATTCCTGAACGTTGTCGGTGGTGTCAAAGTGCTTGAAACCAGCGCCGACCTCGCGGTGTTGCTAGCGGTGGTGTCGAGCTTGCAAAACCGTGCGCTGCCAAAAGAGCTAGTGGTATTTGGTGAGGTTGGGCTATCAGGTGAGATACGCCCGGTGCCCAGTGGCCAAGAGCGTATTGCCGAGGCGGCCAAACACGGTTTTCTGCGTGCCATCGTGCCGCGGGCCAATGCACCCAAGCAGGCGCCAAAAGGCATGGAAGTGATCGCCGTGGATAAGCTCAGCGATGCGCTGGAAGCACTGTAGCATGTGCCATACTGCGTTAAACTGAAGATATCCCCTAAGTGCCAAGGAGAGACACGATGAGTTCGATTCGCTTGACCCAGTATAGCCACGGCGCCGGCTGCGGCTGCAAAATTGCCCCGGACGTGCTGGATGGGATTCTAGCCAAAGCGGGGCCAGTTGCGGGCCATAAGCGGCTTATTGTCGGCAATCAAGGACGCGAAGATGCTGCCGTGTATGATCTGGGCGATGGCCGCGGCATGATTGCCACCACGGATTTCTTCATGCCGATTGTTGATGATCCCTTTGATTTCGGGCGTATCGCGGCGACCAATGCGATCAGCGATGTTTACGCCATGGGCGGTACGCCGGTAATGGCGTTAGGCATTCTAGGCTGGCCGCTGGATAAGCTTAGCGCTGAAGTGGCTGGTGATGTCATGGCCGGAGCCCAGGCGGTATGCCGCGAATTAGGCGTTGCCCTGGCCGGTGGTCACTCTATTGATGCCCCAGAGCCCATTTTCGGGTTGGCCGTTAACGGCTTGGTCGATCTAGACAAGCTCAAGCTTAATAGCACCGCCAAACCTGGTGATCTGCTGTTCTTAACCAAGCCGTTGGGTATCGGTATGTTAACCACCGCAGAAAAGCGCGGCTTACTGGAAATGGGCCACCATGGCCTTGCCCGCGAAACCATGCTCAAGCCCAACAGCATTGGCGTGAAACTTGCCGATGTGAAAGGGGTAAACGCCATGACTGATGTGACCGGTTTTGGCTTGGCCGGCCATCTTGCGGAAATGTGCCAGGCCAGTAATGTGATGGCCCAGATTGATTTTCGTAAGCTGCCGCGCTTAGCCGAGGCAGAGTCCTACCGACGCCAAGGCGCGGTGCCAGGCGGTACGCTACGCAACCGTGATGCGCTAGGAGAGAGCTTGCCCGCCATGGATGAAGCCCACTGGCAGTGGCTGTGTGATCCACAAACCTCTGGCGGACTGCTAATTAGTGTCGATCCTGCCTGGGAAGATGACGTTGAGCGCATTGGCCGTGAATTCGGCCTGTCGTTACAGTCATTCGGGGTAATGACAGCGCGCCAAGGTAAAGCCTCTATTGAGGTGGTCGGGTGACACTGGCGACCACACCGGCAGTATTAAATTTACTCAAAGAGGAGCGGCCGCTTATTGATGTGCGCGCCCCGGTCGAGTTTGCCCAGGGTGGGCTGCCGAAGGCCGTCAATCTGCCGTTAATGATTGATGATGAGCGTCATCAGGTAGGTATCGCCTATAAACGGCAGGGCCAAGCCGCGGCGATTGCGTTAGGCGAACGCTTAGTCAGCGGTGAGGTCAAGCAAGCTCGAATTGCAGCGTGGCAGGCTTATTTAGCCGAGCATCCAGATGCATTGATTTATTGCTTTCGTGGTGGGCTGCGCTCACAAATTGCTCAGCAGTGGTTAGAAGAGGCAGGCATCTCAAGACCACGCGTGGAGGGTGGTTGGAAAGCCATGCGCCAAGCGCTATGTGAGCGTATTGAGAGCGCCGCGCTGCAGCCGATGTTGGTGGTCGCAGGGCTGACTGGGTGTGCAAAAACCACGCTGATTAATCAGCTCGATAACGGCGTTGATCTGGAAGCCTTCGCGCACCATAAAGGCTCCGCCTTCGGACGCAGGCCCGAAGAGCCTGCCACACAAATCAATTTTGAGCATGCGCTGGCTAAACGATTAATCAGCTTAACTGAAGGGCTGGTTATCGAAGACGAGTCCCGCCAGATTGGTAGTGCCAATATTCCCTTGAGCTTCTGGCGAGCATTGCAGCAAGCGCCTCGTGTGCGTATCGAAATGCCGCTGGATTGGCGCCTTGCTCAAATTCAGCAGGATTACATTATCGATTTAGAGCAGGCCTATGCTGCTCGCTATGGTGCCTATCAGGGCTGGCAATTGATGCAGGCGCAGTTAAGTAATGCGCTGATCCGTCTGGGCAAGCGCTTGGGTAATGCACGGCTGCAGCGTTTGCAGCGGCTTCAGGCACTGGCGTTTAACGAACATGCCCACGGCAACCCCCAGGCCCATGAAGCGTGGCTCGCGCCACTGCTGACCGAGTATTACGACCCGCTCTACCGCCATCACTTAGACAAGCAGCGCGAGACCACACCACCAGAAATCCATGTCGGTGATTGGGAGAGCTGCCTGGCCGTTGCCAGGCAGTGGAACCGATAATCGCTGCATGCGCTGCTGTTAGTCCGTTCTTAACCACTGGGTCATCACGCGGTCAAGCAGCGGTGCTAGATGAATAAAGCGATTGGCATCCTCAAGAATTTTCGCATCGTCCTGAACATAGCGGGCGGCGGCAGGGGAGGCGCTGGGCCGCTCGGTCTTGCTCAGCAGGTGGTTAACGCTGGCAGGCGTGGCTTCCAAATGGCATAGCAGGCTGACGACGCGGCCTCTATCCCAGGTAAACCCCTGCAGCGGTGCTGCTTCACTGCCCCCCAGGGAAAAGGCATCATCGGGCAAGCTGAAGACATAACGATGCCACATAAAGGCGCTGAACGACTCAGGCAAATCCAGTGAGCTTTCCGGTGCCAGGTTGACCGTATGCCAGCCTGTTTCAGCGTAAGTGCCGGGGGCTACCACTGCGCCGAGTGCTTGCGCTATCCAGTGAGCGCCAATACCAATCCCCAATAATGGTTTTTGGCCATCCAGGTAGCGGTTGATCAGTTTATCTTCAGCTTTAAACCACGCTGGTGGCTGGCTGAGTAGCGTCTCAGGCCCATCCAGTACAATCAGCGCATCAGATTCGTTTGGGCGGGGTGTTAACTCGCCAGCATAGAGATGAAAAACGGTGTAACTATGGCCCATACTGGTTAGCCAGTCGGTTAAACGGGCGGGGCCATGGTCAGGGCCGTGCTGTAGCAGATGAATATGCATGGTAATCTCCTCGCCGGCCGTACAATCATCAAAGCGTTAGGGGATCGCCCCAAGCGCAGAGAGACGATAACGTACCCGCTACATTTCACCAATATCCCACGTAAAGCGATCCAGGAAATCAGTATGGTGCCGAAACCTCAGGGCTTTTATTTACGGCTGCAAGAACTCCCACTACCGGCCCAGCAAGCCTTTATGTCGGCGCTGTGTGAGCGTTTGCTGCCTAACTATGTGTTATATGAGCAAACCACAGGACAAGGCGATAGCCATACGCTGCGTACCGTGCTGAGTTTGGTGTGGGAACGGCTTAATGTGCCCAATGCCAGTATCGACTTTGCTCGTCAAGCGGAGAAGCTCGCCGAGTGTGAGCCTTCTGAAGCGGATGATAGCTTTGGTGCCCGGCGTGCCCTGGATGCAGTGGTATCGGTCTCGGCGCTGCTGGACACACTGCAAGGCGATTCCCCAGAGGCCGTGCTGGATGTTAGCCGCACATCCCGAGCGGGCGTGCGCGCCTTTATAGAACTCACTGAAGGCGAAGTTGACGCACAAAAACTGGCGCTGATTATTCGCGACCATCCGCTGATGGCCGACGAAAACGACTTTCAGGATGCCGTATTGGAAATGGTCAGCGAACCGCTGGATAAGGCAGCACTGAAAGAGGTTCGTGAGTTAGGGCGCAATGGTGGGATCAGTAATCTTGGCTTATCGCTAGAAGATACCGGGGCTTAAAGCCCCGGCAGGTTTACCTCTCAAAGACATGCTCTTAAAAACTAAAGCCGCATTTCGATACCGCGCTCAGCCATGTAGCGCTTTGCTTCAGGGATGGTGTATTCGCCAAAGTGGAAGATACTGGCGGCCAGCACCGCATCGGCGCCGCCTTTCAGTACCCCATCCACCAAATGATCCAGGTTGCCCACACCGCCAGAGGCAATGACCGGCACGCTCACCGCTTCGGAAATCGCGTGGGTCACGCCCAGGTCAAAGCCGATCTTGGTCCCGTCGCGATCCATGCTGGTGAGCAGTAGTTCGCCCGCACCAAATTCAACCATCTTCTTCGCCCACTCAACGGCGTCGAGGCCCGTTGGGCGGCGGCCACCGTGGGTGAATATCTCCCAGCGGGGCGCTTCGCCCTCTTTCGAGACGCGCTTGGCATCGATCGCCACCACAATGCACTGGCTACCGAAACGCTCAGCAGCTTCGCGCACAAACTCAGGGTTGGTGACCGCGGCGGTGTTGATGGAGACTTTATCCGCTCCAGCGTTCAGCATGGTGCGAATGTCGTCACAGCTGCGAATGCCGCCGCCGACGGTCAGCGGAATAAACACTTCGCCCGCAATGCGTTCAACCATCTCTACCGTCGTATCACGGTCTTCGTGGCTAGCGGTAATATCGAGAAAGGTAATCTCGTCGGCGCCCTGCTGGTTATAGCGCTGGGCAATCTCTACCGGGTCACCGGCATCGCGAATGCCGACAAAGTTAACGCCTTTGACCACGCGTCCGGCGTCTACATCCAGGCAGGGGATAATGCGTTTGGTAAGGCTCATGAACCGCCTCCCGTCAGTTGGTCGCTTAACCGCTGTGCTTCGGCGACATCCAGGCTGCCTTCGTAAATTGCCCGGCCAGTAATCGCGCCCAGAATGCCGCTATCGGCAACTTCGCAGAGTGCTTTGATGTCGTCCAGATTGGTCACACCACCTGACGCAATCACCGGTAAGCCGCCTTCGCGCGCTAGGGCCGCGGTGGCCTCTACGTTAACGCCTTGCATCATGCCGTCGCGGGCAATGTCGGTGTAGACGATACTGGAGACACCATCGTTGGCAAAACGCTTGGCCAGTTCGGTGGCTTTGATCGTGGAGACCTCTGCCCAGCCGTCGGTGGCGACATAGCCATCTTTGGCATCAAGCCCAACAATCACATGGCCGGGGAAGGCGCGGCACATTTCACCCACGAAGTCGGGCTCTTTTACTGCTTTGGTACCGATAATCACGTAGGAGACACCGGCACTTAAATAGTGCTCGATAGTTTCCGCACTGCGAATGCCACCACCAATTTGAATCGGCAGATTTGGGTAGGCGCGCGCGATAGCTGTCACGGCATCGCCATTAACTGGCTTGCCTTCAAAGGCGCCGTTTAAATCGACTAAATGAAGGCGGCGGGCACCAGCCTCTACCCAGCGTGCGGCCATAGCTACTGGGTCATCACCGTAGGAGGTCGCATCTTCCATGCGACCCTGCTTCAACCGGACACACTGGCCGTCTTTGAGATCAATAGCGGGAATTACCAACATACAAAATCCTCTCAGGGCGTCCAGGTGACAAAGTTTTCAAGCAGGCGAAGGCCCGCGCGGGAGCTTTTTTCCGGGTGAAACTGCACCGCGAAGGTCGAGTCACGACCAATCGCGACATGGGCGCTTACCTTGCCGTATTGGGTCGTACCAAACACCTGGGCGTCGTCATCCGCATTCACGTAATAGCTGTGCACGAAGTAGAAGTGTTCACGGTTATCAATACCTGCCCACAGAGGATGGTCGTGATGCTGCTCGACAACATTCCAGCCCATGTGCGGTACTTTTAAGCGCTGTTCGTGGGCGTCGCGCATATCGCCGGGAAAACGGTCAACACTGCCTTTGAAAAAGCCCAGGCACTCAACGCCACCATTCTCTTCACTGCGCTCCAGCAACATCTGCTGACCCACGCAGATACCCAGCAGTGGCTTAGCCTGGCGGGTTAAAATATCGTCTACCAGCCCGCGCAACTCGGTGCGCTCAAGTTCGCCAACGCAGTCACGAATAGCTCCCTGACCAGGTAGCACCAAGCGCGTCGCGCCAAGAATACGTCGAGGGTCGCGGGTGATGACTACATTCTCATGCGTCACATGCTCCAGCGCCTTGGCCACGGAATGCAGGTTGCCCATTCCATAGTCGATCACAGCAATGGTCATGAAGCGCTCCTTGTGGAGATAGAAGGAAAGTTGCTAGAGGCATCGCTCGTCGCATAGCGCAGCATCACAAGCTCCCTTTGGTGGAAGGCATTTGGCCTGCCATACGCGGGTCTTCCGCCACGGCCATACGTAGCGCTCGGCCGAATGCTTTAAAAATTGTTTCCGCTTGATGGTGAGCATTAAAGCCTTTGAGGTTGTCGATATGCAGCGACACGCGAGCGTGATTGACGAAGCCCTGGAAAAACTCCCAGAACAGCTGAGTGTCCAAACTACCGATGGTATCGCGGGTGAACTCAACATTCATATAAAGCCCCGGCCGGCCGGAAAAGTCGATCACCACCCGAGAGAGTGCTTCATCAAGGGGTACATAGGCGTGACCATAGCGGTAAATACCGCGCTTATCGCCAATGGCTTCAAAAAAAGCTTGGCCTAGCGTAATACCCAGGTCTTCTACGGTATGGTGGTCGTCAATATGCAGGTCGCCAGTGGCATTGATGTCGAGATCGACCATCCCATGGCGGGCAACTTGATCAAGCATATGATCCAAAAACGGAACGCCGGTTTGGCAGCTAAGACGGCCTTCGCCGTCGAGATTGACGCTGACCTTGATCTGGGTTTCGTTGGTGTCACGGCTAACCGTGGCAATACGCGCTGACATGTTGCATCTCCTGCGCTAAGGCGCACTCTGGGGGATTACCCTGAGGAACGATCCTGTGAAATGGCCGGTGGCTTTGTATCAACTTACCACTGTGGATCAGGGCATAACCTGTGGCGAAGCGACCATTATAGTGAATTGGCGCCCTCATCCGCTACAATGCGCGAAATCGTAGCTGCAATCAATTGCGGCAGAAATAGCAGCCAGGCTGCTTTGGCGAAGAGGATTTCACCATGCCGGTGACACTGCACCACGTCGACCAGGCCCGTTGGGAAGCCGATGAGCAAGTGCGCCTTGACCTAATGCGCATTTATGAGGATGCGCCCCAAGAGCGCATGCCCACCCCAACGGTTGAGCCATTTATTGAACAACATTTTAAAGGTCAGCATTTTTTTGCCTGCGCCCATTTCAATGATCGGCTGCTGGGGGCTGTCGCCGTGCAAGAAGGCGAAGACCGGGCGTGGTGGCTATCTGAGCTCTGCGTGCGCAAAACCACGCGCCGCCGTGGCGTCGGTTCGCGCTTAATGGCGCTGCTTGGCGAGCAAGCCAAACAGGAAGGCCGTGTGTTGCGGATAGAAACTTCCACCTTGCCATTGGCTGACCGCGTGCTGCTTTCCAAATTAGGCTACCGGCCTATGACCAATCCAGAAACGCCAGTGCCGGGAATGCCCGCCACCAGCGATTTTGTTGAGTTAGACCCACAAGGGAAAGGGTAAATGAAACAGCTATTACGTATTTTGCTGGCAGCGGTCGGTATTCTTGCCATCGTCGCCGTCGCCGCCGTGGTGTATGTCACCACTTTCCTGGATCCAGAAGATTTCAAACCGCGTTTAACGGCCGTTGTAGAAGAGCAGACCGGGCTTAACCTTGCCCTGGAAGGCCCGATCACCTGGTCATTCTACCCCCGTATTGGCGTGAGCGTGGAGCAGGCCCGCGCCTGGCTGCCCGAACAAGCGGAAGAGAGTGCCGCCTTCGCCGCCATTGATCGTGCCGAAGTCAGCGTTGCATTCGGCCCGCTACTGCGGGGCGAAATTGCCGTCGATGGCCTAACGCTTGACGGTATGCGCCTTAACCTGGAGCGCGATGCCCAAGGCGAGGGTAATTGGGAACCCTTGCTAGAGCGGCTTTCCGAGAAAAATGAAAGCACCGCAGAAACGGTGCTGGCGCCTGCCAGTGCGGGACCCAACGCCGATGCCGGTAGCTTGGCGGTGGTGCTAAGCATTGCTAGTGTCGAAGTGAAGAACGCTGACATTCGCTTCCGGGACGCACAAACCGAAGCCTTATGGCGCATGCAGCAACTCAATATCTCCGGCAGTAACGTCAACCCGGTGCGCCCCTTCCCGCTTAAGGCCATGTTTACGCTGACCAAGCATAACCGGCTGGATGCCGAAGTGCTGGAGCGCACCCCTGACCTGAGCAGCGAGATCAATCTCGAAACCCGCGTGCGGCTTGGTTTGGCCGATGAGCTTTTCGTGCTGGAAAATATGGCGCTCACCACGCGAACGACGCAAGGCGCAGAGAGCGAACCACAACAGCTCAGCTTAAAAGCGGCTGAACTGGTCGCCCGCATGGGGGAGCAACAGCTTTCGATCACAGAAGGTGTGCTTGAAGCAGGCCTGCGCAACGCGGATAACTGGCAAGGTAGCTTGGCGCTGGCACTTGCTTTTGGCCTGGAGAGTGATTGGCAAGCACAAACGGCGCAGTTAAAAGACCTGCAGCTCACCGGGCCGGATGGCCTAAAAGTTAGTGGTCACCTCAATGTTGAGCAACTGCGTGATGCCCCACACTATCGCGGCCAGTTAACCGCGGCCCCGTTTACGCTGCGCCCCTGGCTGGCTCGCGCTGGCGTTACGCTCACCACAGCGGGCGAGGCCGCACTTAGCGATGTGGCCATGACCAGCCCTATCGAAGGCGATGTTGAGCAACTCTCTTTGCCGAGCCTCTCGTTGGTGGTCGATGACAGCACCTTTACTGGCGAGCTGACCGCCGCGTTGGATGGCTCGCGCCTGGCGTTCGATTTAGCCGGTGATCAATTGGATCTGGATCGCTATCTACCCGGTGCCGCTACCGCCGAGCAGGCTAGCCGTAGCCTGCTGCGTAAAGCCTTTGCTCAGGATTCCAGCACATTAGTGCCGCAATCGCTTCTTGCTCGGCTGTCACTTGAGGGTGATTTAAGCGTCGATAACCTCGTCTTGGCAGGATTAACGTTCAATAATCCTAGCTTACAACTGCGTGGTGACGACGGCATTCACCGGCTAACGGCATTTGAGTCGGGCTTCTACGAAGGCGAGCTCAGCGCTACCGGTCAAGTCGATGCCACGGGCTCTATTCTGGAATGGGCGCTTTCGCCAACCATTAACAGCGTTCAGGTGGCACCGTTGATAGAAGCCATCAGCGAAGGAGAGGAGCCGTCGCCACTGCGCGGTCGCTTTAATTTATCTGGCGGCCTTACGAGTCAAGGCAATAGCCGCGAAGCGCTCATCAGCAATCTTAATGGGGAGCTGACGGCTCGCCTGAACGATGGGGCTATTTTAAATACCAACATTTCCCAGCAAATGTGTAAACTGGTAGCCCAGTTAGAAGGCGAGGGCACGCTGCGCGAATGGCACACCGACACCCGCTTTGAGCGTTTCGATGCCACCTTCCAGATCAGCAATGGTTTAGTCGAGAGCAACGATCTACTGATCACTCTGCCCGGTATTGATGTTCAGGGAGAAGGCGAACTCAATCTTACCAGTATGAATTTCAACACCCAGGCGAATGCCCGCTTAGTAGACACCGCCGACGCGGCTTGTGAGGTGAATCCCCGCTTGGAACAACTGCCGCTGCCCGTTCGCTGTGAGGGGCATTTAGGCGGTGAGCGCACTGAGTGGTGCCGTTTTGATCGTGAAACATTCCAGGCGGCGGTAGTCGACCTGCTGCGCAACGAAGCTGGCGAGCGCGTCAATGAAGAGCTGGAGGAGCGTTTAGGCGATACATTGGACCAGTTGGATGAGCGGTTAGGTGAAGGCGCTGGGAAGGAGCTGCGTGACGGGCTACGCGGCCTGTTTAACTGAGCATTCTCACCGGAACCGATAAGTGCTGCGCCGGCCTAACCGCCGGCGCTTTTTTATTAGTCCCTTTGATACCCCTTTCTGTTTAAGGAGCGTGCATGGCAGATATGCCCAAACCGCGGCTGGCGGCAGACGAATTTCAACAACGCCTACTGGCTTGGTTCGACCGTTATGGCCGTCACGACCTGCCGTGGCAGTCGCCGCGCAGCGCCTATCGCGTCTGGGTGTCGGAAATCATGCTGCAGCAGACCCAAGTCACCACCGTCATTCCTTACTTCGAGCGTTTTATGGCGCGCTTTCCCACTCTGGAGGCACTCGCTACTGCGCCGCAGGATGAAGTGCTGCATCTCTGGACAGGGCTTGGCTACTACGCCCGTGCGCGCAACTTGCATAAAGCCGCCCAAGTTGCGTTGGTGGAGCATGATGGCGAACTGCCAACAGACAGTATTGGCGAATTGGTGGCACTGCCCGGCATTGGCCGTTCCACCGCAGGCGCTGTCATTGCGCAAAGTACAGGGGAACGGGCCGCGATCCTGGATGGCAACGTAAAGCGCTCGCTCACCCGGCTGCATGCGCTGCCCGGCTGGCCGGGTAAGCCTGCAGTTGAACGGCAGCTTTGGGCGCTGGCCGAGTACTATACGCCAACAGCGCGGCTGGCGGATTATACCCAAGCGATCATGGATTTTGGCGCCACGCTATGCAAACGCAGCAAGCCGGATTGCCCAAGCTGCCCGTTTAACGATGTCTGTTTGGCCTATGCGCGCGGTGAGCCCCAGCGCTATCCGGAATCCAAACCGAAAAAGGCGCTGCCGACCCGGCAGACCATCATGCTGATGCTGCGCGATCCGGAAGGCCGGGTGTGGCTGGAAAAGCGCCCTCCTAGCGGTTTATGGGGTGGGTTATGGGGCCTACCGCAGTTTGATAAGCACAGCGAGCTCAACGACTGGTTGGAAACTCATGTCGTTAACCCCGCGCGCGAACGTGCGGCGCCCAGTTTTCACCATACATTCAGCCATTTTCGCCTGGAAATTACCCCGCAGCCCGTGACCTGCGATAGGCTGGGTGGTGTACGCGAAAGTGGCGTATGGTACGACATCAACCATCCGCCCGCGCTGGGCTTGGCAGCCCCGGTTAAAGCGCTGCTCAGCCAGCTAACGCCATTTACCCTCAATCCCACCCCAGGCCACGCCTAAGCGTTATCTGGGGCTATAAGTAGCCAGTCACTGCAAGAGGAGTACGTTATGAGTAACACGGTTTTTTGCCGCAAGTACCAGAAAGAGCTTGAAGCGCTGCCATTCCCGCCCTTGCCGGGCAAGCAGGGCCAGGAGATTCAGGCGACTGTTTCCAAGCCCGCCTGGGAAGCCTGGCAGTCGCTGCAAACTCGTTTGATCAATGAAAAACACCTCAACATGCTCGACCCTGAATCACGTGCATACCTTATGGAGCAGATGCAGCGCTTCCTGGACAATCAGGAAACCGACCAGGCCGAAGGGTATGTACCGCCCACGCAGGCATGACTTTGAAGGTTGGCTGTCGCTTTTCTGTCATGTGAAAAGCAGGACAACTGACTTGTAATGCGTAGGGCCAGGCCTAGGTGCGAAAGGCCCGTAGCGTATGCTTCTCACCGCGCCGAGTGTAGAACAGAACACCCCTAAGCATCCGTATCGCAAGAAAGTTTCACAAAGGTGTTGACGAAAAGCGGCGTTTTTAGTTTAATACGCACCGTTGGCAGCGGCCAGATAGCTCAGTTGGTAGAGCAGGGGATTGAAAATCCCCGTGTCGGCGGTTCGATTCCGTCTCTGGCCACCACACTGCTGGGGTATCGCCAAGTGGTAAGGCACCGCTTTTTGGTAGCGGCATTCCCAGGTTCGAATCCTGGTACCCCAGCCATTGCCAACAAGATTTCTTGTTGATTGCAAAGCCTAACAGCGAAGCAATCATGTTCTCAAGAAAACGTGAAGCGCCGACATAGCTCAGTTGGTAGAGCAACTGACTTGTAATCAGTAGGTCCCGGGTTCGACTCCTGGTGTCGGCACCACTAAAAAAGTGGTAAAAGTTAAGCGTTAGAGAATTAGATTAAGCCGTCCGAAAGGGCGGCTTTTTCGTATGTGCTTAAAAAGTATCTACACGTAGGTTATCCACACCTCTGTTTTTATCAGGGTGTGGATAAAGGGCTATACAGCGGTGTGTTTCTGTCAGGGTCAAGCCTTAGCAGTCGTGCGATTTATAACTTTCAAAATAACACTCGACTTACCGTTCATTAATTTAATAAAGATGCACCGCTTCAAAGCTAGCCAGCAGGTTATTCTTATCATCCAGTAATACAAGCCTTGCGCTCTCTACACGCCACGTATTTGCCTGTTTGAGGGCGGCTAGAAAATTGCGCTCAGTTTCCATTTGGGGCGCCGGGCAGGCTCTTTTGGTGGTGGCGACCTGGTTGAACGTGATGTGTTCGTTCTCTACTTGATAGCTGCCCATTAGCGTATTACAGCCGGTGGCACCTGCTAAGCGCGAAGCATCTTGGTGTAGCACCATGTGCGCTTCTCGAAAGTTCTCTTGGGCGATGACCGGCGCGCCATCAAGTCTCATCAGCTTCCAGTACGTATTGATTAACAATTCATCCGGCTGCTCCGTCGTCTCGTGGTTACCAAATGTTGTCGATGAGCAGCCAGCGGCGACAAAGAGAATACTGATCAATACGTAAAGCGTTAGCTGCCGAATCAACGCATTACTCCTTATTCAAGTGGATGTATTTGGGTGTCGCTTGATTAGGTTGATAAACTATTGGGCTGTCCACCCTATGAATCATCGATTTCATCTCAGTCGCTGCATGCGCTAAACACCCCTTCCATTCTCTGTTTGCCATACATCCTGCCACTGCCAGCCGTCCTTATGAACGAATGCCACCAAGATTTTCTGGTAGGGCAGTGAGGCTAAATAGTCCTGGATCTCGGTGTTCGATGCCTCGACGCCTGGTAAGTCGGCATAGCCATTAAACGCAGGAATATCAGGGATATGTTGGCTAGGATGAATGAAAGCACTACCGAGCGTATCCAGAAATTGCTCAATTGCTTTTCGTGTGATCAATAACTGCTCACGCGAAGTGGGATCTAGCTTGGTGTTGGCAAAGCAGGCAATGGCAATAGCTTGGTATAAGCGTGCTATGGCTAGCGAAAGCGCTTTGCTGCTGCTCTCACTGTGATAATAGTGCAGGATTGGATAGGCTAAATGCTGCTGGCCTAAGGTACTGATGGATTGTTGTAACGGCTGAAGTTGGCTGATCAGTGTTGCAAATTTTCCGTCGCCGTTCGTAGACGCGAGTATTTGCTGTGGATTTTCGCCCAGCGCACTGATGGTGAGGGATGTTTGGCGCTTTTGAATAACATTGGTGATGATATTCAAAATATAAGTAATCGATATCGTAAAAAGGAAAAAACCGTTAGCCGCAGCCAAGACAGGTGGAAGACGCCAATTATCATTACCGGCAACAAAGTCACCATAGCCCAACGTCGTGAGTGTGTAGCCCGTATAGTAGGCGCGCTCAACTAAGCTAGCGGTGGCGTTTGAAGAAGACAGCACCACGGCCTGAGGTGAACTACAAAATAGTAAAAACCAACCCAGCCAAGCGACTAGAAACCATGTCAGCAGTAACGTCATCGTTATCCATGGGCCCGTAGAGGACAACATGGTATGGCTTTTTCGCCGCTGATGAATACCTAGCAGCATAAACCATAGCCCACTGACCAACCGGTTAGTCAGCGGACCTGAACTAGATACCGACAAAGTGGTGCGAATAGCGTCGTAAACCACCAGTAAAATAAGTAAGGTGCCTATGACCCCTATTAACGTGCTTCCAATCACTAACAATGCTCCTTTGATATAAATGTGCCGCTACCTTGCGGTGGCTAGTTGCCCATTAATCTAGTTCACCATTAATATCGCTATTCCCGCCAAATAGAGGCCGATAATGACCATGCTTTCAAAGCCAATACGGCCAGGCCCTTGCTCTTGGCGATGCAACAGGCCAAGCATTAAAACCCCTGTCATTAACACCGCGAGAGCAACCCATAACATTACCTGATCGGGAATGACGTGGTAAATCGAGCCGCCTCGGTAAGCCACATCTGATGCAGCGGCAAACAGGGTATCAAACGCATTGCCGCCAATAATGCCTGCCACCGCGAGTGTGAGCGCCCCACGGCGCACCGCTGCAACCGTTGTTACCAGCTCAGGTAGTGATGTCACTATTGAGGTCAGCAGAACGCCGACAGCCGCTTGGCTAAGGCCGGTTTCTGCCGCAATCACCGTAGCGCTGCGTTCCAGTAACCAGCCGGTAATGCCGATCGTAAGCGCGAGACCCACAAATAACAGCCATAACCGCACCAGCGTTAGCTTTCCAGGCGACTCATCAGGCTGGTCTTCACGCGTCTCATACGTACGAGTTGGGGACCACATCGGGCGGGTTTGGGCATTTTTAACCAGCTTTAGCCCAAACAGGTAAGCAATAAATAGCAGCGGTGTGATGGGGTGTACTTGCCAGAAAGTCCATTCGGGCGTAAAGCGACCTAACAACAATAGGCTGAGTAAGCACAGCAATAAGGCGCCCTGAATCAGATTGCCAAGGGAGGCCGCGGCGTGTTCGAGGTTAGCGCGCCGATATACCATGTCAGCGATCGTTAAAAATAGCGTTTGAACAGCGATACCGCCCAGCGCATTACTCATTGCCAGTTCAGGTTTATCGGTCCAGGCGGAAGAGACCGATACCACAATGCCTGAGAGTGAGGTAGCCATCCCAAGTAAGACAGCACCAGCTATTGCCTCACCTAATCCGGTACGATCAGCGAGGTCGTCGACAATCCGCGCAAGCCGTGTGCCAATGATGCCAATAACGACTGCGCAAACGCTGAACAGTGCAAAAGCGACGGTTAGCGACATATCACTAAGTAATGTGAGCATAAATGAACCCGGTCAGGGTATCTCGTCTCGGGATTTCGATAATGGTGAAAAGCTTCACAATATCGGCGATTCGATTCAGTTTTCACTGGGCCAAGCCGTCACCACTACTTCATAAATACGCCAATCGTAATGGTTTAAAAACTGAGCAGCGTCGCGTAAGTGTTGTGCCAAATTCTCATCGCTATGGGGCACCACAAACGCTTCTCCGCTAAAAATGTGCCCTTCCTCACGTAAGCGCACGGCGGCACTGGCGACCCACCCCATGGCACATAATTGTTCTTCCAGCTCTTCAGCAAGGTGTTCCGGCTCCGCTTTAGAAGTAAAACGGGGTCTTCGGTCGAGAAGGTCACCCACCGCTTCCTTCACATTAGTCACGCCATCCTTGGTGACATCAAGCGCGATAAGCGCGCCCGCCAACGCGTCCGCCCACCATAGGCCAGCGCCAACGCCGACGATTCCGGCGATAGCGGCAAGCCCAGTCATCCAGTCCGCCTTGCTCATCTTGCCATCAACAAACACCGTTTTTTCATGCACTTTTTTGGCGGCTTTCATCTGTAGATGGCCGATGATGACGGGAGGTATGACGCTATAAATCAGCGCACCAATCATTAACCACCCCATCCAGAAAGTGGTGCCGAAGAGCTCGACGGCGCCAATGCTGGGATGTTCCATCTTGGCGAGCTTTAGTAGCGAATCAAGCAACAGAATGCCGCCGAGTAGCGCCAGGGCGGTAGCTGCACAGAGGAAGGCGATACTCGTGGCACGTTGATACCCATATGGAAAGATCGCATTAGGGGCTCGGTTGCGATAACGCATTGCGATCAGAAAGGCGATAGGAGGGATTAAAGAGAGCATATCTTCAAACCAAGCCACTCTCATGGCCTGACTACTACCCAACACTAATGCCAATACGCCGACGATTGAAATGCGAAACCCCAGGTTCCACCATTCAAGCCGTACCAGGTAATCGAGGTCTTTCTGTTTATCAGGGGGCAGTTGATACACTTGCCTTATTTTCATTGCGCCGCCTCCAGTTGTTGCAGTTGCTGCTCAATGTTGGAGTAGCCATTAAGGTGGCGTTGCAATGCCAGCATCCAAGCGTTCTCACCTTTGGGCAGCGCCATCACATGCTTATCGATAATTATCTCCCAAGGACCGGCAATCAACCCATGGGCCGATAACCACCATGTAGGCGCGGCGATGGGGCTTTCAGTACGAGTAACATCGGTAACTTTGACCGGCTTGGCATTTTTTTCTTTGAGCGCTGCATGCATGTGATTTACGGGAGGAATGGCGACTTCCAAACCATTTAAAGAACTGGGCAAAGGCACCCCCGAGGGAAAGCCGACAGTATAGCGGCTTTGATAATAAGGGCGTGTCAGCGCCGCCTGTTGGCTCAGGCGAGAGCGATTAGTTAATCCTCCTATCACCAAGTCAAGTTGGTGATGCTGCAGAGCGGCTAGCAAATCATCTTCACTATCCCAGTGCCAGCGGATTTCCGAATTCAACTGTTCAGCCAGTGAGCGGATAATTTCCGGTTCGAGTCCAGCAGGGCCATCGTTGGTACGTATCACCCAAGGCGAATTCTCAGTTAGCCCAACCTCCAGCACACCATTTTGAATTCTTTCCATCGTATGTTCTATATCGGTAGGATAGCGGCACCCTAGCAGGGCCAACGCTGGTAATACCCCTAATACAATGAATAAGAGTGCGCGCTTAGACCAAAAAGAGTTCTGATCTTTTTTGGGATGCATTTGCAGCTCCCTGGTAATGGCGAAGTTGGCCAGCATTGATTAACTAGCAAAGCAGTAGCTTGTGATAATAGGTGGCATGTTGGTCCCGTTGTTAACTAATCACATTAGTTAAAAATAACTGCTAGACTAAGCAATTGGCTTCATTTTATTTAATTGAATCAGCACAAAATGCTTTCTAGCAGTCAATTTAAACTAGTATTCCCTGCCTATTGATTAAGTCCATTTCTTCCTAATGTGAAATCCGGTGGATCGCTTGCAGGAAAGCTTTCATCGCTCAGCTCATCGACATGCTCCTGTTGTTTTTGATAAGTAGACAGCTTTACATACTCACTCAACGGCTTGGCCAGTATCCAGTGGTCATCTTGGCGGGTTAATTCCTGGGTAGGAATGCTGTACGTATTCCCATCGCTTGCTTCAAGCGCTACCCGTTTCAGATATTTATCTTTAACAAAGTGCCCTATAAGCTGCTGTTTATCATCGTAAACTGGGTTTTTCACGGTAACTGCCTCGCAAAATTAAGTTTAATAATAGTGGCCTAAACGCATCAATAGCACGCTATCATTTATGCTATTCACTGCTTTTGGGATCGGCCTTGGCTGATTTTTGATCAATATTGTCTTTATGCTTTTTTTTCTCCTTAGTCAGTTGGGCACCCGGGATAGGTGCTTCCTTAATAGAAGTGTTATGACCTGGTGATGATGGAGACTCCTCAGCTTTCTGATTATCCACATTCTCGTCTGGCCGAAAGGGTTTGGGTTCTTGATGGTGAGAGCTCTTATGGTCAGTATTTTCATCGACATCGGGAATGTCCTTGTCGATGAGCTGTTCTGCTTTTTTGGTTTCGTTACTCTTTATGTCGTTTGATTGATGATTCATGGCTTTTCTCCTGCGTTATTAAAAAAACAATGCCTTAAAAGTGCTCTTCCTCAGCGCTGGGCTGAGAAGAATTAATAGAGCGAATATTAGAAATGATAAAGCCGCTTCGTGGGCGAGCCGGTATTACATTGAGATCGACCGTAAGATCCTGCCACGGTACGTCATAGCGAAGCTGGTGAATGAATTTCTCAATTGCCAAGTCGATTAGTGCCAGTGTGATCCACTCACCGGGGCAGCGATGCTGAGTAGCATGATCGCTACCGCCTTGAGGAATCATTGCAAAGCGATGCACATCAACCTCTTCCTGCTCGAAACGTTCAGGATAGAACTGGTCGGGTGCTTCCCAGCGATGGGCGTCATGATTGGTACCGTAGAGATCAAGAATCGCTTGCCGACCGCGCTTAAAGCGATAGCCTTGCCAAGTAAAGTCAGCGTTAACGCGAGCGGCTAGAAATGGAAAAAAAGGGTAATAACGCCTGACCTCTTGAATGAAGTGCCGACGATAATGGCTTGACCCTTGGTGCTTGAGTTTTTCATAACAGTCCGGGTGTTCATGCATCGCCAATACGGCAAACACCATGTACCTTGCCACAGCCACGATGGGTCGGATTATATTAAGCAACTCCACGGCAACAATGCGATTGGGTAGAGGCTTGCCCTGGGCGTCACGAAAATCAACAAACGTAGCGAATGGTAATACGGGGTCGACTTCATGCAGCCCTTGTCGGTACTGCTTGATTAAATCTAGTAACGCATTTTCAGTTTGACGCCGTGCCCGGCGGCTTGCCCAATGCTTGGGCCCGATAGCAGCGCCGCCTTCAATCATGAGTACTAATTGCTCGGCCATCTCTGGAGCATCTACATTGTGTAGCGGAATACCGCACCAAGCGCAGGCTGCCCGGCATAAAATGTGATGAAGTTCATCAAGCAGGGTGATCGATGCTTGCGCCTCCCAATAATTGAGGCGCAATTGCCAATGCTGCTCGACCAGCTGCATGAGTTCATCAATGCGCGACTGAGACATTAATGAAAGAAACAGGGCTTTGCGTTGATGATGCGCCTCTCCTTCCAGCCCTTGGATTCCCCCTTCACCAAATAGCGTCTTTTTCAACCGTGTGGGCGCCGCATTCTCACGGCTGAAACGTGCATCATCGTAAAAGAGCTCGGCGGCCTCTTCGCCCCTCATAAATAGTGTTTTTTTAAACATTAAGCGTGAGCGGAAGAGGTTTGTTCCTAACCGCTCACATTGCGCCGAAATATAAGGGTAACCACTGCGTGCTAATGGATACGTACACTCCCAGCTCGCCAGCGGCGGCTCATCATTGCGGCCCATTAATGCCTCCCGAGGCGAGGCGCTTTAGCAATAAAGCTTTTGGAAAACTGCTTTAAGGATGCTTTAACGGTTTCTAGAGCATCAGGGTCCCCATGCAGCATTGCTGACATATAGGCCTTTGCCTGCTGTTTGGAAATATGAGGAGGGATAGGCGGAATGTCAGGATCTGTATGAAAATCAATAACGGTGGGGCAATTATTAGCAATGGCTTGATCCCAGGCGCTACCAATCTGCTCTGGATCGGTTACTTCAATGCCTTTCAAGCCAACCAGTTCGGCATACTGCGCGTAGGAAAAGGCAGGTAAGTCCTGCGATGCTTCATATTTAGGGTCGCCATCCTGGACACGCATCTCCCAAGTGACCTGGTTAAGATCGCGGTTATTAAGAACGATCACAATGAGCCGTGGATCTTCCCAGCGTCTCCAGTATTTACCAATAGTGAGCAGTTCAGCATTGCCGCTCATTTGCATGGCACCGTCGCCCACAAACGCGATCGAAACACGCTCAGGATAAGCAAATTTGGCTGCTATGGCGTAAGGTACCGCGTTTCCCATGGTTGCCAGGCCGCCGGAAACCGAGCCGCGCATACCCGTGCGAAACTTAAGGTCGCGGGCGTACCAATTGGTTGCCGAGCCGGAGTCACAACTGAGTAAGCAGCGGTCTGGCAAACGCGGGGATGCTTCCCAAAATACGCGTTGAGGATTGATGGGGTTTGCGTCGCTCATGGCGCGTTCACGCAATAACTCCCACCATTCAGCAACGGCTGCTTCAATAGCCTGCCGCCAATCTCGATCACTTTTATGCTTCAGCAGCGGTATGAGCGCCTGAAGCGTACTGCGAGTATCGCCGGTGAGGTTAACGTCCATTGGGTAACGCATGCTGAGCATGCGGGGTTCAATATCTATCTGTACACCGCTTGCTTGTCCCTCTTGGGGTAAAAACTCCGAATAGGGAAAGCTTGAACCAATCATTAATAAGGTGTCGCACTCAGACATTAGGGTCCAACTGGGGTTGGTGCCTAACAGTCCAATCGACCCCGTGACGTAAGGTAAGTCATCGGGCAGTACATCCCGTCCAAGCAGGGCCTTAGCAACACCCGCGCCAAGAAGATTCGCCACTTCTTCTACTTCTTTTTCAGCGCCTCTGGCCCCAGCGCCGATCAAAATGGCGACCCGCTTGCCAGCATTCAATACGTCAGCGGCATGAGCAAGGGACTGTTCATCAGGCATGACAGCTGCTGACGTATAACCAACGCCAGAGTGAACTGTGCCGTGGGCGTGTGCAGGCGTCTCAACCGCTTTTTGGGACTGTAAATCGTTAGGAACCACAATAGCGGTAACGGTACGCTCACCGGCGGCGATGCGCATGGCGCGATCAATTAGGTGTCGAACTTGCCCCGGGCTAGTCGCCAGATGTACAAAATCACCTGCCACATCCTTAAATAAAGAGACCAAGTCCACTTCTTGCTGGTATTCACCACCTAACGCTGTGCGGGCCTGCTGGCCTACGATAGCGACGACCGGTACGTGATCTTTTTTAGCGTCGTAAAGGCCGTTAAGTAGATGGATCGCGCCCGGCCCGGAGGTCGCCATGCAAACGCCCACCTCGTCGGTATATTTTGCATAACCACAAGCCATAAATGCTGCCATTTCCTCATGCCGTGGCTGTACAAAGGTAATCGAGTCGTCAGCGCGATTGAGCGCGCCCATCAATCCATTATTACCGTCCCCGGAATAACCGAAAATGTGCGATACCTTCCACTGTTTCAGCCTATCAATGATGAAGTCGCTGACTTCTTGTGTCATCCCTGACCTCCTATCTCACACCGTGGTGGTTAGTTTAGGTAACTGTTATTAAAAAATGTTTGAAATTAAGGGGCCTTCTTTGGCGGTGGTAACAGGCAGAAAGGAAACGATGCTGCTACTTACGGCTTTACATAAACGTCAAAATTTTCTCTATAAGCTGGCACAAACTACACAGCCAATATAGTGGTAAATGTGCTCTGTTAGTCAACAGGCTCAGCCAAAGAAATAGGCGTTATTGTTCAATCCTTTAAACCAACCATTACACATATTTAAGGTGAGCTAGATACAAGTTGCGAGCATGAAAACATACCTAAAATACTGTAGGCATTAGGTGGGTGTGACGTCCAGTTGCTGGGTAAGTAAAAGTTATTTTTAACATAAGTAGAAGATTTTTTACGATTTTGTTGCTATCCGCTGCTCCCTGCCATGCTCCCTAAAGGGAAGCGTTTAACCTCTTACATCAGTGAGCTGACAGAAGCAGTTGTGGCTTTCCGGTTATTGATCAAGGGGGGGGTAGACACCCTTTCAGTAACGCTATTATAAAGCTAAAAAACAATAAATAATTAGATTTGCTGCTAAATAGCCGGTTCATAACGTATGTTATTAAATATTTTTTATCTTTAAATAATTGTTTTTAAAGTGGTTGATGGCACTTATGTTTGACTTATATTAAATGTTCTTTTTGATAAAAATTAAAAAGCACTATTTGAAGTTCAGGTGGCTTGAAGTGCTCAGCTTGGTGACTATTCTCCATAGTGCTCGGTTAGAAAAGGCGAGTGATTAAGACGAAAGGTTTTAATTGTTCCACTAAAGGAGTTTTATCATGGTTGATAAACGTAAAGACCAAGGAATGTCACGTGAGGAAGCAGGCCACAAAGGCGGCCAAGTAAGCGGCGGCAATTTTGCCAATGACCCGAAACGCGCTTCTGAAGCCGGTAAGAAGGGTGGTGATGCGACTGCTGACTCCCATAGCCAAGAATTTTATGAAGACATTGGCCATAAAGGTGGCCAAGAAAGCGGAGGTAACTTCGCTAATGATCCGGAACGTGCTTCAGAAGCAGGCAAGAAAGGCGGGAAGAACAGCCATGGCGGTAATGGACAAAGCTAACCACTTCTCTTTAATGAAGTGATTTAGTTAAGTTCGCGTTGATTTCGCGACTGTCGTAGGAGACTGTTATGAGCAATCCCATTAAGGATAAAGACTTTGATATGGTCAGTACGCTATATCACGCTTCGCAAGGCGCTAATCTTTGTTCACAGTTTTCTCGCGATGCCGATAGCAGTTCGGATCAAGAAGCCAAGGCGTTTTTTGATCGAGTAGCACGCCAATACGATGACATTGCTCAGGAAGCAAAAAAGTTGCTTAGAGACAAGCTGTAAGTTGAAAGCCAAGGATGGCGTTTCCTAGCAGCCCAGGCAAAGGACACAATGAAAGTGCTCAAGGATGAGCGGAAGTTTACCAACAAGGGAAGGAACCCTTAATGGTTATCGCATTGGAAGCTACCCAGCTACTTAAGGAAGAGCCTTAAGCACACTGTCAGGGGAAGGAATTCCTGACAGTTTACCTACAAGGAGTGCAACCTATGTTTCATCATTCCGGTAAATTGCAGTATCCAGTGAAAGTCGATAAGCCAAACCCTGAGTTTGCGATGCTGCTTCAGCAGGCCATTGGTGGTATCGAAGGCGAAATACGCGTTGCGATGCAGTATTTCTTCCAAGCGATGGGCGCGCGCGGTGATGACCGCATTCGCGATATGCTGATGTCGACGGCGACAGAAGAGTTATCGCATATCGAGATGTTGGGGCACGCGGTTGCGCTTAATTTAGAGGGGGCGCCTGTTTCTTATCAGGAAGCCACTGCTAAAGACCCTGTCATGAATGCCATTCTAGGCGGTGCCAATCCACGCCATTTGTTATCTTCTGGCCTGTCCGCGATGCCGGTCAACTCCAATGGTGTACCGTTTGATATGAGCCACGTATACGCGACCGGTAATATTGGGGCAGATATGCTAGCCAACGCCACAGCAGAAGCGGGTGGCCGAGTTCTTGCCTCACGTCTCTATAACTGGACAGACGATCATGGCATGAAAGATTTCCTATCTTTCCTGATTGCCCGTGATACGTATCACCAGCAGCAGTGGCTGGCGGTCATTGAGGAGTTGGGCGGCATGAAATCGCAGTTACCTATCCCCAACTCGACCCCTGAAGACCATGAGAATATGCAACACTCCTACTACTACCTTAATACGCTGCTCGACAAAGAAGCGCCGAAAGGTCGGTGGGCTGAAGGACCTTCGTTGGATGGTAAGAGTGAGTATTCAGTGGTTAATCAACCTGCGCCTGAAGGTCAGGAGCCAACGTTAGGTAAAGCAAAGCCGGGCTCAGGTGCTCAAAAAGAGCAACTTTGAGTTTAGGAATCGTATGCTAACGTTGGTGTCATAAGGAGAGTCTGCAATGGAAAGCAAGCACTTAGTAGATTGGCTGCGAGATGCGCACGCTATGGAGAAGCAAGCGGAGAAAATGCTGCAATCTCAAGCGCATCGTTTAGAGCATTACCCACAGTTGCAGCAGCGCATTGAAGAACACATTGAAGAGACAGTGAATCAATCGAAAAAGCTGGAACACTGTTTAACGCTGTTAGGCGCTAATACGTCATCTTTTAAAGATATGGGCGCTGAGTTAACCGCATTTGGTCAGGCGGTTGGTGGCATGATGGCTGAAGATGAGGTGGTCAAAGGCGGTATTGCGAGTTTCGCATTTGAAAATTTTGAGATAGCGAGTTACAAAGCCATAATCAAAGCGGCTGATATGGCGTCACAACCTGAGGTCTCCCAAGTCTGTAAAGAGATTCTTCAGGAAGAAATAGCCATGGCCGATTGGCTGAGTAAGCACTTGGACGATACTACTCAGCAATTTTTAGAGCGTGATAAGGATGACGATTTGCGCGCTAAGACCTAGCCTTTGCTAAGGCCTAGCTTTTGAGACATGGTTTTTGAAACATAGCTTTTGAGACATAGCTTTTGAGACATAGCTTTATTTGCTCTTTCTCCCATCAGAGCAAAGCCCATTCCCCAGCTATAATGCTGGGGTTTTTTTATGCCAGCCGAGTCAATGCGTCAGAAGGCGGCTCAGGTCGGCCATCACAGCCTCTTTAGGGTCATCTTCGCGAATCAGTAGCTGAGCGTCGCCATCACGGCCGAAAGCGAAGACAGCGTTGGAGTGCGATACATCGTAATTGCCAGCATCGTCTTTCTCACCATAACCGTACGTCACGCGGTAGCGGCGCGTCAGAGCCTGTAAAGCCTCTTCATCACCGGTCAAACCGGTGAACTCAGGGCCGAATGCGTCGGTATACTCTCGCAACGTGGCGGGGTCGTCGCGCTCAGGGTCGACAGACACAAACAGTACTCGCAAATCGTTTTGGGCCTCTTCCCCCAATTCCTGCGAAATCGCTGCCAGATTCGCCAGGGTGGTGGGGCAAATATGCGGGCAATGAGTAAATCCGAAGAAGAGCAGGGTGACATCACCGGCATAGTCGGCTTCAGTGACCGAGCGGGCTTCTTCATTGATTAGCTCGAAATCCAATGGCGGCATAAGCTCGGAGATATCCTTGGTTTGCCAGCTTGGGTCAGAACAGCCGACCAGCCATAGCATCCCTGACAACAGCGCGGTTTTGCATCCTGTCTTATACATAGCGTTACCCATAGCGATACATGGACGAACGTTTACCAAGCAAACGACCGATAATGATCAACACCGCCAGCACACTCATCATGGTCGCTGGGATCCAGGTGATCAGGCCGCCGAGCCGCTGGTCCGTTAATGGTGCCAGTGGCCAGGCACGGCCACAAACGGCATACACGTCAAACAGCACGTTATGGCTGAAGGTGAGGTAGGCGCCCAGCAACATCTGGGGCGGCACCACGGCAAGCAACAGGGTAATGCGTACGCCATAGCTGAGCCCGCCACTTGCGGGCGAACGGGAATCGAGTATTAACCACCAGAAGAGTAGCCCATCAACCAGCATGCTCCAGTTCATCAACTGGTAGAGACGATGACTCAGCATCGCGTCGAAATGAACCTGGGGAATTAACCAGAAGTAGATCAGGCCCACGAACAGCAGTGGAGCGATTACCGGTTGCTGCAAAAGTCGATAACCAGGCCTGAGCATCTGCGCAGCGAAAGTAACCGTTGGCAAATTTCTCACCCGATGCGGTATGCCTGCGGTGAGTATTGCCAGCGGGGCCGACAAGGCGATCAGAAACGGCGCTAAATGATGCAGCACTAGATGCTGGCCGCGGTGGACGAAAAACATGTACTGCGCTAAATAATCGAAATGTGTCTGAGACACCGTGTAAATAGCCACGATACCCAAGAAAAAGGCGAAAGGGCGCCAGAATCCTTCATGCAGACCACAGTGCCGCCGATGAAGCAGGCCGCGGACATAGAGACCTGCGCCAGCCAGGCAGGCGAGAGTCCAGCTAGGGGAGAATTCCCAAGGCAGCAGATAAGGGAGGCTACTGTCGAACTCCCCCATTACACCTCCTAAATAGCAGCACAGTGGTAAGGATAGACACTACAGCAAAACTTTCCCGATTCATCGTGGTCAGTCCCCTCTTTTTGTCTAGACTGAAACAAGCCATTTGACGTTTTGCTCGAGCCTTGTATCTAAAGGAAGCAATCATCATGTCGTGTTTTATCAACGGGAATTGAGAAGTCATGCACTCACGGAAGAGTTCCTGGCTGCCTGTCGTGGCTGGCTTGCCTTTAATCTCACTTTTATCCGCCTGTTCTGGCGTTCAATCGTCTCTTGATCCTGCTGGCGCTGCGGCCGAGCTAATCGCTGATCTCTGGTGGCCAATGCTACTCGTTGCCAGTCTGGTCACTGTGCTGGTTCTTGTTCTATTACTGATGGCTATATTCCGGGCGTTTAGGCACCGCTCGGCGCGTCCGCTCAGTAGGCGACAGAGTCGTAATCTGGTGATTGCTGGGGGCATCATTCTCCCTCTCACGGTAACCATTCCCTTTGCGCTATCCAGCTTTTCCATTGGCCGTACCCTCTACGCCCCACCCCCTGATAATGCTCTAACCATTGAAGTGATAGGAAAGCGCTGGTGGTGGGAGATACATTATTTGGATCAGAGTGGAAACCGCATTGCCACTACTGCCAATGAGCTTCACGTGCCGGTAGGCGAGCCGATTAAGCTGCTGCTGAAGTCAGATAACGTTATCCATAGTTTTTGGGTGCCCAATATTCAGGGCAAAACAGACATGATGCCGGGTCAAGTCAATGTCACCTCGTTGGTAGCAGATGAGCCAGGCGTTTATCGAGGGCAGTGCGCAGAGTACTGCGGTGCCCAACATGCGCTGATGGCGTTTTTGTTCGTGGCTGAACCCCAGGAGGCGTTCGACGCTTGGTTGGAACAGCAAGCCCAGCCCGCCGTGGCGCCGGATACGGCACAGGCAGTACACGGGCGCGAGGTGTTTTTCGATTCAGGGTGCGCTAGTTGCCATACCGTTCGTGGCACCCGAGCAGCGGGGGATGAGGGGCCGGATCTAACCCACTTGGCTGGCCGCCGTACGCTTGCTGCCGCTACCGTCCCTAATCGTATCGGCCACTTGGGGGGCTGGATCACCGACCCCCAGCACATCAAGCCAGAGAGCTTGATGCCACCGACCGAAATGTCTCCTGATAATCTTCAGTCTCTGCTCCGCTATTTGGGGGGCTTGGAATGACACATCCAACCAGCCTACAACACGAAATACATGACACGCCCGAAGAGACTGAACAGCTAGCGCGGACCTGGCACTCTCCGCGTGGCTTTCCTGGCTGGTTCACCCAGGTGAACCAGCGAATGATTGGTCGGCGCTTTATTATTACCGGCTTTATCTTTTTTCTACTGGCCGGTGTGCTGGGCTTGTTGATTCGGACGCAACTGGCCGGACCCGAGCAGCAGTTTCTCGACCCAGGGCTCTATAACCAGTTCTTCACCATGCATGGCACGGTGATGATGTTCTTCTTCGCTATTCCCGTCATGGAAGGGTTTGCCATCTACGTGGTGCCACTCATGGTTGGCACACGGGATATGGCTTTCCCGAGGCTCAACGCCTTCGGCTACTACATTTACTTGATTGGCGGAATCGTTCTATTCGGCTCGCTTCTGGTGGGCATGGCGCCAGATGCCGGGTGGTTTTACTATGTACCGCTGGCGGGGAAAGAGTACTCCCCTGGCTACGGGGTCGATATCTGGACCACCATGATCACTTTTATCGAGGTGTCAGCACTGACGGCAGCGGTGGAGTTGATTGTAACGATTCTTCGGTTACGGGCGCCTGGCATGGCCTTAAACCGCATGCCGCCGTTTGTCTGGGCGGCATTGGTGATGTCGTTCATGATTGTCTTCGCCATGCCCGCCGTTATCGTCAGTAGTACCCTGCTAATTCTTGATCGCCTAGTCGACACTCAGTTCTTTCTTGTCGAAAGCGGCGGGCAACCTCTGCTCTGGCAGCATCTTTTCTGGTATTTCGGCCACCCAGAGGTGTACATCATCCTGGTGCCCGCGCTGGGTATGATTTCAACCATTATTATTACGTTTACCGGGCGGCCTATTTTCGGCTATACGGCACTGGTGCTGTCGGTGGTGTCGATCGGTTTTGTCAGCTTCGGCCTTTGGGTACACCACATGTTTACGACCGGGCTGCCGCAGCTCGGCATGAGTTTCTTCACCGCCGCCAGTGTCACCATTGCTATCCCCAGCGGCGTGCAAATATTTTGTTGGATAGCCTCTTTATGGGGCGCCAAAATACGCTTCGCCACTCCCATGCTATGGGTACTAGGGTTCTTCGCCATTTTTGTTATCGGTGGCCTCACCGGGGTGATGATTGCCTCGATTCCGTTTGATACCCAAGTGCACGACACCTTCTTCCTGGTGGCGCATTTCCATTATGTATTGATTGGCGGCGCCGTTTTCCCACTGATCGGCGCGCTCTATTACTGGTGGCCCAAGTTCACCGGCCGCTTGATGAGCGAGAAGGGCGGAAAATGGAGCTTTTGGCTGGCATTCATCGGTTTCAATGTCACCTTCTTTCCCATGCACCAACTGGGGCTGGAAGGCATGCCACGGCGTGTCTACACCTACACGGCGGAGATGGGATGGGGCGATTTAAATCTACTGTCGACGCTTGGCTCCTTCGTGTTGGCGGCAGGGTTTGTCGTCACACTGATCAATGCGATTTGGAGCCTGTACCGCGGCCAGCCCGCGGGAGCGAACCCCTGGAACGCCCCCACTCTTGAATGGTCGACCGAGTCGCCGCCACCTGCTTACAATTACCGTCATATTCCCGTGGTGGAAAGCCGTTGGCCCTTGTGGGACTGGCAGCGGCGCGGTGAACGCCGCGTGGTTACCGGTTTGAGTAACCAACGCCGTGAGATCGTCATTACCAGTATTCTGGATGCTGATCCAGTGGGCGTACAGGTATTGCCCCACCCTACTATTTGGCCTTTTATCGCCGCAGTGGCTGCCTCTTCTGGGTTTATCGGCCTTATCTTCCATCCTATCTTTTTTGTAATGGGGTTCTTTCTGGTCTTCTGCGCTCTGGTCGGCTGGTTTTGGCCCAGACGCCCTTGGAAGGAGGCGATATGAAAGTCATCAAAGGGGTCGATGTGACTGATATGCCCCGCTTACACCCCGACCAGCGGGCGCCATTGTGGTGGGGTATTCTCGGGCTGATCACCATTGAGTCGGCGGTCGTGCTGGCATTTTGTGTCAGCTACCTGTATCTGGCTGCGCATGCCGAAGCTTGGCCGCCATCGGGGGAGGCGCCGCCGCTGTTATGGCCCAGCATTAATCTGGGGCTGCTATTACTGAGTTGTATCACCATGTATGCCGCTGGCCAGGGGATCAATCGCGGTAACAAGCGGTGGTTGGCGATAGGCGTCACTACCAGTGTGCTGTTGGCTTCTATCGTACTGGTGCTGCGCTCATTGGAACTGATGGCTTATGACTTCAGTTGGCAGGATCACGCCTACGGCTCCATCGTGTGGACCATCTCCGGTTTTCATTACGTGCATGTCACTTCAATGGTCTTGGGCAGCACCGTTATTGCGATTTTGGCATGGCGCGGCTATTTCACCCGTGAGCGGCAGATTGGCGTGGTGGTCGATACTAATTATTGGTATTTCGTATGTTTTGCCTGGGTGCCTTTTTATCTTTTGCTTTATTGGGGGCCCCGGTTCTATGGCAGTTGAAACGTCTACTAAGCGAACGCTGCAGCCTCTGTTGTTATGGGCTGGGTGGGTGGTCGGCCCGATGGCCTGGGCGTTGCACCTGCTCGGCAGTTATATGCTTGTCCCTTGGGTGTGTGCGACCGGGCATCACTGGACACTACATGCGAGCACTCTGGTGGCCTTGGCGATAAGCCTTATCGGCGGTTGGATTGCATGGCGGCAGTGGGGGGTAGTGGGACGACAGTGGCCGGGGGGCAGTGATCGCCGGACATCACGCATCCGCTTCATGTCAGCCGGCGGCTTAATCCTCAGCATATTGTCGGCCCTGCTTATCGTGGTCGAAGGCATTCCCAATTTTTTTCTGGGGGCATGCTTATGAACGCAAAGGTGCTTGTTTGCCTAGCACTGCTATTCCCCATTGCTGGGTGCGGCAACGACGAAACGCCAGCCTTGTCAGGCGACCCAGTGAAAGGGAAAGCAGCGATTACCGCGTATGGATGTGGCAGCTGCCATACCATCCCTAATGTGCCGGGAGCAAACGGCCGTACCGGACCACCCTTGGAGCGTATTGCTACGCGTACTTACTTGGCGGGGGTACTGCCCAACACGCCCGAAGAAATGGAGCGCTGGATTCGTGCTCCCGAAACGATCGACCCGCGCACGGCGATGCCTAATATGGCTGTCAGCGTTGGCGATGCCCGTGATATCACCGCTTACTTGTATACGTTGAAATGACTATTCGAACCCGGAAACGTTTAATTGAAAGGATCCGCAAGCGGCTGCTGATTCGCCTGGCGCTAGGCCTTGCCGGCGCGGTGGTCGCCATGGCGGCGGGCGCGGTCATGTTCGTCCTCTGGGGGATCTATAACGTCTCCGCGTTACAGCAGCATACCGAACCTGTCTATTCCGTTCTTACCACTGCGTTGGATCGCTCCATTAGCCAGCGAGCCGAAGAGGTCGATGTACCACCGCTTGAAGACCCGGCCATGGCGCAGCAGGGGCTATTGTATTATCGCGACAAGTGCGTTCAGTGCCATGGCGCTCCTGGCGTGGCGCGCCATGATGTAGGTAAGGGCATGACACCGGTGCCGCCAAACCTGGCCCATACTGCACGCAATCGCTCCCCCGCTGAAATATTCTGGGCGGTCAAACACGGCATTAAAATGACGGGCATGCCGAGCTGGCAGTTTATTTTCACCGATGAGGAAATCTGGGACATTGTTGCCTTTATGAGACAGATGGCTAACTTATCGCCAGCGGACTATCAGGCAATTGCCGCTAGGGCGGCGGACGGTCAAGCAGAAGCTAGCGAGATAGAAGTAAGCGAGATAGAAGCAAGCGATACGTCCCTCAAGTTTCCCAATGCCGAACGAGGGCGTCTAGCGATGTATGGTTATGCCTGTATTGCCTGCCATCGGATTCCAGGGTTAGTTGGGCCACAAGCCGATGTTGGTCCACCTTTGGCGGGAATGGGAGAGCGCCGCTACATCGCAGGGGTGCTTTCCAATAACAACGATAATATGGTGCGTTGGCTTCGTCATCCCACCCAAGTGGACCCTCTTACTGCGATGCCAGACCTGGAGGTCACGGAGCAGGACGCCAGGGATATAGCGGCGTATCTTGAAACGCTCACTGAATAGGCTTAAAAAATTACGCCGCCCTTTAAGGATGTAATCGGGCGGCGAGGTGGGAAAGCAACGGCTTGTGAGCCTGGCTATTAGCTTTAAATATAAGCTCTTAAGAATAAGCTTTTAAGCATTAGTTTTTAAATATAAGCTTTTAAATTCATACATTGTCTCGGGGAATCACACTTTCCCAGTTTTTAGAAAACACGCGATGCTCATTTTCGTAAGCATCCAACTGGGCATGGACAATGAAATTTTCCGTCGTGCAGCTTAGCGTGGTCCTTGTGTACACTTCGGTATTCCAGTCGCCCCTCTTAAAACAGGATTCTGTGAATGTTTCACCCCGGGCGGAAGTGAAATCATCATCAACGGTGCGGTAATACTCGCTGGCGCTGCGATGTATTTCGGTACCTATATCATTAATACGAAAACGGCCCTGGTTGTTAATCACTTCAAGCGTGGACGCTTTGCTTGCCAGGTCGCGATGCAACAGCCAGTTATGTTCGCTAGGTTCCAATAGCTTGGTATCAAGCGCAGGTGCCGATTGTGGTGTATCAAAAGGTGAAAGATCGGCATCGTTCGTTTGTGGCTCCCTCACGGGAAGCGTTAGCTGACAGTTTTCTAAATGAACAGTGACCTTGGCAGGCTCAGGCGGCAGCCATGCGAGTGGCCAATAAGAGGTGGAGACAGATACCCTTACTTGGTGACCCGCTGGAAATTGCTGAGCGATACCGTTTAGCGGAATGGTAACGCGGTAGCGCCGATGCGGCTCAAGAGGTTCTGGATGTGAGTCGCCATCCCTGTGGGTAAGGTTCAGTAACCCATAGGAAACCCGTGTTGCCTTCCCATCAGGGGCTACGTCTGAAAGGCGAACTGCCAACATTGCCTGGGGCTTGTCACTTGATACCTCTAACGCTAGTTCAGGCATACCGAAGATACAGAGGGGCTCGGTTAAGCTTGGGCTGCTAAAAATAAGCGAGCCGCCATCCTCTTCTCGTTGGTCGCCAGGAAGGTCCGGGGTGGCTGAGTAAGAGCACCATTTGCCCGCTTCCAGCCCCACGCTAAGCGGTGACTGTAATTCCATTGAAGCGTATTCATGAACATCACTAAGCGCTTGCTGGCTTTGGGATTCAGCGATTAGCTGGTACGGCAATAAAGCGTAACTGCGCTCTTGGATGTTATTACTTGGCCATTGGCGCTCGCCTATCCAGCGACCAGGCCTATCATCATAAGAGTTATCGGGAGGCACGCTATCTTGTTGCCAGGCACGTAGCATCGGTTCATCCATGATCCCGTTTGGCTCATCTTTCAACCAATAATCCCACCAGCGGAGGGCTTCTTGTAAAAAGCCTATTGCCGGCCCTGGTAGCCCTTGGTGGGGGTATTTATGGCCCCAAGGACCAATGAGCCCCTTACGTGGCACCTCAAGGTGTTCCATTAACCTAAAGACGGTATTGGTAAAGCCATCGGCCCACCCACCGATGGCGTAAACCGGACACTGGATAGCGGAGTAATATTCACACACCGAGCTGGTTGACCAATAAGCGTCGCGACGTTGATGCCTAAGCCACTGATCAATCCATAAACCACTTTTCTCCATGCGCTCAAACCACATGTCGCGCCAATCAGCGCCGACAATCTCCGGGTCAGGTGGCAACGCATTAAAAGCAAACATGACGGTTGCTTCGGATAAGTTATCGCCCAGCAAGCAGCCGCCCATATAGTGCATATTGTCCGCGTAAAGGTCGTCACTGGCGCAAAGGCTGATAATGGCTTTAAGCGCGGCGGGCTGTTTGGCCGCCACTTGCAAGCTATTAAAGCCGCCCCACGAGATACCCATCATGCCTACTTTGCCATTACACCACGCCTGCTTGGCGATCCATTCAATAGCATCAACGGCGTCTTGTTGCTCCTGCTGAGTATATTCATCCGTCAGCACGCCATCTGAATCGCCACTGCCGCGCATATCAACACGTACACAAACATAGCCATTGCCTGCTAAATAAGCATGGTTGGTCGCGTCTCTTGCGCGTGTGATATCCCGCTTTCGGTAAGGAATATATTCCATGATGGCCGGTAGCGGTGAAGTCTCCGCTTTCTCGGGCAGCCAAATGCGGGCGGCTAATCTTTTTCCGTCCCGCATGGGTATGAATACATTCTCGATTTCACGGACTGAATAAGGGAATGATTCTACTATTTGCATGATCGCCTCTTATTTGCTCATTCGTCTACGTGCTCGATGTCAAATTTGAGAGCTTTCAAGCAGTACTGAAACTGCTCCTCAATTTGGTCATGATTGTCGGCGGCCAAATAAAGCGTTCCTAGCCGATAGGAAAAGCTGTCTTGATGCATTAAGTCGCTTAAGCGTTGACCTGTCTCGACATCAATTTTCACTTCTGTGTGCGGGTAGAGCGATTTGATCTCGTTAATCTCTGCGTCACTGGGGATTTTTCTAACAATGCCATCCTTATGTTCATAGGGAATAAAGCACTTGGCAGCGACAGGGGCTACGCCCTGGCGATTAAGCAGAGAGGGGCGATTGCCCAAGGCAATATCAACAGCGACTTCGTGGTTCGACATACCATCGACCATCACGAATATCTCGCTATGCGACTGTGAAATGCGCGTATTGAATTCTACTAACCAGAGCTTATCTTCTGCCTCATTCCACATAAATTCAGCGTTGAAACACCCATTATTGTAACCGATGTGTTCAAGGAATTTTCTAGAAGACTCGATCATTTTATGATGCACATGTTCAGGCAAATTGCTTGGATACTCTAAGCGGTCAAATAGCGTTTCCGTCAGTTTGGATTTTGGCTGCGAAATAATACCATGCACATTGAATTCACCTTGAAACATGGTGCCTTCAGGCGCACCTTGTACACCACTGATGATTTCCTCTGCGATACAAGCATTGCCACCTAATTGCTTAATTTCTTCAGGGGTATCAGCGTATTCCAGCGCCTCATTAAATGGATCGCCTAGCTGGTTAATATTTTCTCTTATCTCTTCTATCGCTGCTTCAAACTGCTCGAAATTTTCAATTTTAAAGCCGAGGTGAGAGGAGAAAGCTTTTACAGGCTTAATCCAAAAGGGATAGTTTAAGGTGACTTGATCAAATGGCGATTCTGCGAAGGGGTCAACGCCGCAAAAGCGAGGCACTACTTCTGGAATAACTTTTTGCTGCTCTATTCGGCTCCAGAGTTTATGCTCGCACTTTAAAACACTGGTCACAGAAGGTGAGGGGATTCCATACTCTTTGCATAGAATGGGTACTAAAACACTGGTAGGAAAGTCCCATTGTGCAATAATGGCATCTACAGTGCCTGGAAAACTAGCAAGTTGCTCTCTTGCGGCTTCCAGTACTTCATTAAAAGAGAACTGTTTTGCTTCAACCGCTGTATCGACCGTGAGCAGGCCGTGTATCTCCAGCTCTTTTGACTGGCGCAACGTTTCAAGCATGGCTTTCTGCTTGTCTTCTAAGGCTACTATGAAAATATTCCTTTTCATGATGGCATCCTTGAAAGTTAAAAGTAGCGATAAAATAATGATCTAACTAAGCACTAATTCGTTATAAAGAGTGTATGACGCAATGATAGAGCTTCAAGATCATTTCTTTCAGCATCAATAACATATGTTATAACTGGCTCGGCTATTTTTATATTTAATAAACATCAATGCTTACTTATGCCCGCAATCCCTAACCCTATATCACCATTTTATTTAGCGTGCTAATATTTTTGTATATTGCTACTTAATTTATGTTAATAAATGACTCTAAAAAATGTTGGCTTAGCTTGAGGAAGCGTGAGATGTTAACTATCATTTTACCTCTCAATTAATGCTTTATATGTACGTGTATTGTAAGATTTTTCTTTGTAAGTCAAGTTTTGTCTAACTACAAAGGAGTGTAGAAAAGATGAGCAACGCAATTGATATGCACAGTGAAGTTTTTAAAGGGAGCGACCATTATGCTCAGTTGCCCAGCGTGACAGGCTTGCAAGCCAAGGACATCAACCTTGGTAATATACTCAGCCATTATGCAGAGATTGGGACTGACTCTATAGATCTTTTGTCGAGTGCTAATGTTAAAAGTATGGAGTTGAAAAGAAACCAAAAGCTATACTCTTTGTGCCAGGGAAGGGCAGAAATATTTGTTGTAAAACAAGGCTGGGTAAGCTTGTGCCATACTTTTAAAAGTCATGGGCAAGATATATGTAACGTCTACATGCCGGGCGATATTGTTGGCTTGCGAGAAAGTTTTTTCGATAATCATGATATTACGATACTGGGGTTGCAGAACTGTCAGTTAGATAAAGTTTCTGTTAACGAGGTGCATGATTTATTTAAAGAAAATACAGATATAAGAAGAGCTGTCGTTTCTTATATCATGGTGAATGACAATATTACTATTGAAAGGCTTAGAAGTTGTACCCACCATAAGGCTGAAGAGCGCGTTGCGCATTTTTTACTTGAAATATATGCAAGGTATAATTTTAAAAAACTGATTGATTCAAATGTATTTTCTTTTCCTATTACTCAAGAGGTAGTAGGTGAACTGTTAGGTATTACCAGCGTTCATGTTAGCAGATGCATGACTTCTTTAGAGCAAAAAAAGTTGATTAGGAAGAGTAGGAATAGTATTAAGCTATTAGAGCCAGAGTTGTTGGCAGATTATACTGGTTTCGATGAAAACATTATTTACGGGCATCTCCGCTTGTTTTGAATTTGTTTGTTTTAAATAAGTGGAATAATATGATAAAGAATTATTATGAATTGGTGATGGCGTTTGTTGAAGTAGGCACTTTTTTAATCTGGGTGGTTTTTGCCCAGCTATTTTTTCTAACGTTTAAGCGCCAGCGGCGTGCTCGTTTTATTATTCATACGGAAGGCTACGATTGTAGCAGTATGAAGCTTGCATTTACGAATATGGCGGCTGAGCCCGTTTACGTAAGAAATGTTTTCTTTAGTATTGATTGCGGTGAAAATAAGAAAGTTTACAACCTTGACGACTTACATGGAGAAGGGGTTTTTAAAAAAGAAGTTGATGGTAGCGATAAGTGGGAATATCAAGGCACTATTCTTCCTGGAAACTGTGTCAAGCTAGAGGTGGGTGGAATATTTTATCCTTGCCTTTCAAAGAAGGAAAAGGAAACTCAACAAGACGTCATTCAAATTGAGCCGGGTGACATCGTTAATATATTCGTTGTCTTTTTTCATGGCGCAGATAAGAGGCTATTAGGTGCTTCTCGGCATTTTAAGTTTTTTAAATCGTCAGCAGGCGATTTTTTTAACCCGTTAAGTTGGAATACAACCTCTTGGTCTACTGTTCATGAGCGGAAAAAGCTAATGCGAACTTTAAAGCAGGAGAGAGAAGATTACCCAGGGTTTAGCTAACGTAGAAGGTTTAACTAGCGCAGATAAGCGCATATAAAGGAAGCTTCAATTTTTTTCACATAACACACGTTATGAAAAGCGTTATTAACCCTTGCATGCTGATTTTGTTTGTCTACGCTATCCCCAGCAACATCATTCGATCTGAAACCTAATCATACAAGGAGTGGATTAGATGACAGTCAAAAGCACACCGCTAAATGCGGTAAACGCCCATAAGCAATATAGTGAAATGGCCGATACCCCTAGTGTTCAGCGTACACAGGTTCAAAGCGAACAGGTTCAAAGCGAACAGGTACAGGATGCCTACCCGTCGCGCTTGGCCACCACACCTAAAAAAACCTGGCTGCCGCGTCAAGAAGCGGTCGTGAAAGGTCGCCAGCTTTCCGGCCCTTTAAGCCAGGCGCAGCTTGATGAGTTCGAGCGCAAAGGGTTTCTGTTTATTCCCAACCTCATTGAAGGCGCGGAGCTCGATGAGCTGCGTCAAGAAATGACGGCGCTGATGAGTAACGATGAGTACCGCAATAAAGAATTCAGCGTGACAGAGCCAGAAAGCCAGGAAATCCGCTCACTCTTTGCGGTGCATTTTCTCTCTGAACGCTTGGGTGAACTGGCCAGCGACGAGCGGGTAGCGGGCGCTGCGCGTCAAATTATTGGCGATGACCCCTACGTGCATCAGTCGCGGATCAATTATAAGCCGGGGTTTGCCGGTAAGGGCTTTAACTGGCACTCCGATTTTGAAACCTGGCACGCGGAAGATGGCATGCCGGCGATGCATGCAGTGAGTGCGTCGCTGATCTTGACCGACAACCACGAGTTCAACGGGCCGTTAATGCTGATTCCCGGTTCACACAACAAGTTTGTGCCGTGCCTGGGGGAAACGCCGGAGGATAACCACAAAAGCTCATTGAAAGCGCAGGAAGTGGGTGTGCCAAGCCCTGAAGCGCTAACCGAGCTAGTGGCTGAACACGGTATTGAAGCGCCGAAGGGTAAAGCGGGCGGCTTGCTGCTGTTCGATTGCAATACGCTACATGCGTCGAATGCCAACCTTTCGCCTGACCCACGTAGCAACGTGTTCTTTGTTTTTAATCGTCGCGATAATCGTTGTGAGGCGCCCTATGCGGCAGCTAAGCAGCGCCCTGACTTCTTGGCTCACAGCCTTGACCAGCAGGCGCAGCAGTATCGCTAACGAGTGGTGGGGGAACAAATTGATGGCTGAAGGTTGTGGAACCTTCGTCTAGGTGGGGTAAACTGTTGCGCCTGTCGTTGCGAATGCGGCACGCATAATGAGAAGGAGAATACCCGCCATGCGTTTTGTTCTACAGTTCACCGATGGCCAGGAGTTTCCCCACGCGTTGGGCAAAGTTGTCTGCATCGGCCGCAATTATGCCGACCATGCGAAAGAGTTGGATAATCCAGTTCCTACAGAGCCGTTGCTATTTATTAAACCGGCTACCAGCGTCGTGGATCTAAGCAAGCCCTTAGATCCGCCGTTTTCACGGGGCGATGTTCATTATGAAGCAGAGCTTGCTCTGTTAGTGGGCGAAACCTTAACCCATGCCACGATGGATGAAGCCGAGCGGGCGATTGTCGGTATCGGCTTGGCGATGGATTTAACCTTACGTGATGTGCAGACGACGCTTAAAGAGAAGGGCCATCCTTGGGAAATCGCCAAAGCCTTTGATGGCGCCTGCCCGCTTTCGTCGTTTTTACCTTTAAGTCGGGTACCCAATTGGAATGCGCTGGCTTTCACGCTTGAGATTGATGGTGAAGAGCGCCAGCACGGCGAGGGGGCTGATATGATTTTTGCTATCCCGTCCCTGGTGGCCGAAATGAGCCGCCACTTTACCCTCGAACCGGGTGATGTCATTTTGACCGGTACGCCCTCAGGCGTTGGAAAACTCGTTCGCGGCTCGTCACTGCGCTTAACCTTGACCGGTGGTTTGGAAATCGAAACCAGCGTAGTCGAGTAGTTAAACGAGTAGCGAGACCATTGAGGTATATGTTGAGTACGCCATCACCAAGGTTATTGTAAATTGTGACGACCAAAAGAAGCGCCACCCCGCAATCAGGGTGGCGTTTCTTGTTTTAGCCGACAAAAACGTTCGCAGCAAATGTCCGCTACAGGGCCAAGTGGCTCAAACCGCGTTACTCAAGATACGTGTAGCCTTCTAGCCCTTCGCTCAAGCTTGCCGCAAAGCGGGCTTGTTCATCGGCCGTAAAGCCGCTGGCGGCTAACTGGTCGGTGAGCTTTTGCTTAAGGACGTTGGCATTGAAGTTGACGTAGGCGAGCACTTGGGCCACTGAATCCCCCGCCAGCGGGTTGGAGAGCGTCCACTCGCCATCGGCATTAAGCGCGGCATCGACAGAGTCGGTATCGCCGAACAGGTTGTGCAGATCGCCAAGAATCTCCTGATAGGCGCCTACCAAAAAGAAGCCTAACCAGCGCTCGTCATCAGATGCCCACTCGGGCAGTGGTAGGGTGCTCTCCACGCCCTGGCCATCGACATAACTGTCGATGCGGCCGTCGGAGTCGCAGGTAATATCCTGAATCACTGCTCGGCGCGTTGGCGCTTGATCCAGTCCGCTAAGGGGCAGCACCGGGAATATCTGCTCGATGCCCCACACGTCAGGCACCGATTGGAACAGCGAGAAGTTGACGAACAGCTTGTCGGCCAGCTTCTCCGCTAGCTCGTCCATAATTTCACGGTGGGCGCGGTTGCGGGTGTCAAGCTGGGTACGCAGCCTCGCGCAGGCAGCCATGTAGACACGTTCGCCTTCCGCGCGGGCGGTAATGTCACTCAGGCCCATCACAAAACGATCCTGCAGTTCGCTTACTGCCTGAAGCAGGTCGTGCCAGGCTTCCACTAGCATGCGTGGCTCTTGGTGCGTTGCCAACTGCTCAAATACCCGCCAGAGAAGCTCTACTTGGGCATCTTCCTGGCTCTCTTCTTGGCCCTCTCCTAGGGAATAGCGATCAGGCGGCGTGTCATCAATACGCTCTTCGCCAATCACGTTGGTGATCAGCACCGCGTGGTGGGCGGTTAGCGCACGGCCGGATTCACTGATGAGATGCGGCTGGGGTAGGTCGGCCTCTTGGCATAGCTGGGCAAAGGCGTTAACGACATTGCGCGCGTATTCGCGCATCGAGTAGTTGGCCGAGCAGAAGCTGCGCGAGCGGGTGCCTTCGTAGTCAATTCCTAAGCCGCCGCCTACGTCCACGGTATCGATGGGCGCGCCCAGCTGCATCAGGTTTTGATAGAAGCGGGCACACTCGCGCAGACCACGCTGGATATCGCGAATATTGGCGATCTGGGAGCCCAAGTGGAAGTGCACCAACTGCAAACTTTCTAGCGCGTCCTCGCGACGAAGGGTGTCTACCACCTCGAGAATCTGGCTGGCGGTCAGCCCGAACTTGGATTTTTCACCGCCGGTATTCTGCCATTTGCCTTTGCCCACAGAGGCAAGGCGGGCGCGCAGGCCAATACGCGGGGTAACGTCGAGCTCGCGGGCCTCTTCCAGGATCATCTGCAGCTCGGAGAGCTTCTCGACCACCAAATAGACCTTATGGCCGAGTTTCTCTCCTAGCAGCGCCAGGCGCACATACTCGCGGTCTTTGTAGCCATTACAAACAATCAGCGAGGAGCCGCCATCGGAGAGCGCCAGCACCGCCAGTAGTTCCGGTTTGCTGCCCGCTTCCAGCCCCACGCGGCCACTCCCGCGCTCGGCGGTGGCCAGAATCTCTTCCACTACGCGGCGCTGCTGGTTCACTTTGATGGGGTAAACGGCGGTGTAACCACCTTGATAGTCGCAATCACTCATGGCGGCATCAAAGGCGCCGCACAGCTGTTCGACCCGGTCATGGAGAATATCGCTAAAGCGAACCAGCACCGGGAGGCGTAGCCCAGCGCTTTGTAGTTGACGCACCAGCCCACTCAGCGGCAGCGCCGGGCCTTCTGCATCGCTACCCAGCGGGCGGACCAGGGCTTGGCCGTGGTCATCGACATCAAAGTAGCCGCTGCCCCATTGATCGATATTCCAGGTGCGCCGAGCGCGCAGCGCAGGGCTAGTTGTGGCCGTCACACTCATGCAGTTACCTCAGGCAGCGGCAGCGCACCGTGGGCGATGCGCGCCGTTAAAATAGTACGGAAACGCTCCGGGTCGTGGGGCGTTAAATCATGCGCTGGCGGGTCAACGTAAACCACCAGCAGGCGCGATAACCAATAGCGCAGCGCTGTCATGCGCAGCATCGTGGGCCATAGCTCGCGCTCATCCCTCGTTAATGGTCGGCGTGCCAGATAGGCGCTCAATAGCGTGCCGTAGCGCTCTGCGTTAAGCGTGCCGTCGTCGTTGGAAGCCCAGTCGTTGATCACAATCGCCAAGTCGAACAGCAGGTCGCCGGTGCAACCGTTATAAAAGTCGATAATACCGCCCAACTGATCACCCTCAAAGAGGGTATTGTCGCGGAAAAGGTCTCCGTGCAGAGCGCCTTGCGGCAGTTCATCGTGCTGTATAAAGGCGCCTTCAAAATCGTCGACTTGATCCTTCATCAAGGTTTGATCTGCCGGGCTTAAATAGCTCAGCACCTTGTGGTGCATTACATGCAGCCAGTTGAGATCCCGCGGGTTCGGGCGGTGGCCGGGAAAGCGTTTTGAGACCACGTGCAGGCGGCCCAGGGTATCGCCCAGCGCGTGGCACTGCGCCAGGTTGGGCGCTTCCGGATGACGGCCGGGCAGGCGCGGAAACAACAGCGCCGGTTTACCTTCCAGGCTGTGCAGGGCAACGCCTTCGCGGTCATGAATCGTGCCGGGTACCGGCAGGCGGTGCTCGTCTAAATAGTCCAGCAGTTCCACAAAGAACGGCAGCTCTGCATGCTCGCCCTGTTCGAACAGGGTCAAAACCAGCTCGCGACGGTCAGTGGTCACAAAAAATGTCGAATTTTCTGTGCCGCCCGCCACTCCCTGCAGGGAAACGAAGCTGCCAACATCAAATTTTTCTAAGAACGCGGCGACCTGTGCGTCGCTAAGCGGGGTGAATACAGCCATGAATGTCTCGCCCAGGTTGCTAAGCCCATTATTGTAGCGGCTTGGTAGCCCAGTTGGCAGCGTTGTTGTCACTGTAAATGTGGCAACACCAGTTTGGCCCTGCAGGCAGCCCGCGCAACGCGTATTATGTGAACAACTATTTTCAGTACTCTTTTCGACACTCTCTTCAGCACTTTTTCAACAATGGAACTTGGTTATGGCTCGCGCTCCGATCGTTCTCGTCGATGGCTCCTCTTACCTTTATCGTGCGTTTCACGCGCTGCCGCCGCTTACGACCTCTAATGGTCAGCCTACCGGCGCGGTGAAGGGCGTGTTGAACATGCTCAAACGGCTGATCAAGGATTACCCGCAAAGCCCGATGGCGGTGGTATTCGATGCCCCGGGCAAAACCTTCCGCGATGACATGTACAGCGACTACAAAGCGCATCGCCCGCCGATGCCGGATGACCTGCGTAGTCAGATAGCACCGCTGCACGCCTGTGTTAAGGCGCTGGGCCTGCCGCTGCTATGCGTTGAAGGCGTCGAGGCAGACGATGTGATTGGCACCCTGGCGCACCACGCGACCCAGGCAGGGCGCGATGCGGTGATCTCTACTGGCGATAAGGACATGGCGCAACTGGTCAATGCCCACATCACGCTGGTCAACACCATGAAGAATGAAACGCTTGACGAAGCGGGCGTGGAGGAAAAATTCGGCCTGCCGCCTGCGCTGATAATCGATTTTCTCGCCTTGACGGGCGACAAGGTCGATAACATTCCTGGCGTACCCGGCGTGGGTGAAAAGACCGCCATTGGCCTGCTGCAAGGGATGGGCGGCGGGCTGGATACTATTTATAGCGATTTAGAGCGGGTAAAAACGCTTACCTTCCGCGGGGCGAAAACCCTGCCCAAGAAGCTTGAAGAGCATCGTGAACAGGCGTTTCTCTCCTATCAGCTGGCGACCATCAAGGTCGACTGCGATCTGCCGGTGGGCCTGGATGACCTGGATATCGCTCATCCCGACCGCGAAGCGCTAGTCACCCTGTATAAAGAGATGGAGTTCCGTCAGTGGTTGGGTGAACTGCTGGAAGGCAAAGACGAAGGCGTCGATGACGTTAAAGGCGGCGAGCCTGCGCCCGCCAGCGCTGACGTGGCAGAGAGCGATGCCGAGGGTTCGAGCGCCGTTGCTAAAGGGGCTGCTCGCGAAGATCACGTCATTCTCGAACAAGCGGAATTTGAGCGCTGGCTAGAACGGCTACATGGTGCCGAGCGCTTCTGCTTCGACCTTGAAACCACCAGCCTCAACTACATGGATGCGGAAATTGTCGGCATCGGCGTGTCGCTGGAAGCGGGGAAGGCTGCTTATATTCCGGTTGCCCACGATTACCTGGATGCCCCCCAGCAGCTTGACCGTAAAGCAGTGCTAGCCGCGCTAAAACCACTGTTGGAAGACCCAACCAAAACCAAGATTGGTCAAAACCTCAAGTACGATATTTCGGTGCTGGCGAACTATGAGATCGCTGTCGTCGGCCCGTTTGCCGACACCATGCTGGCATCCTATGTGCTCAACTCCACCGCCACGCGCCATGATATGGATTCGCTGGCGCTGAAGTATCTGGGCGAAAAGACCATCTCCTTTGAAGACATCGCCGGCAAAGGCGCCAAGCAACTGACGTTTAATCAGATTGCCCTGGAACAAGCCGTGCCTTACGCCTGCGAAGATGTCGATATCACCCTACGACTGCAACAAACGCTGCGCCCCCAGGTCGAAAACGAAGGGCGCTTGGCGGAAGTGCTGGATCATATCGAGCTGCCGTTGATCAAGGTGCTCTCGCGCATTGAGCGTAACGGCGTGGCCGTGGACGCCGAGCGCCTTCACGAACAGAGCCAGCAGCTGGAACAGCGTATTCGCGAACTGGAGCGCGAGGCCTTTGAGCTCGCCGGGCGTGAATTCAACCTGGGCTCGCCCAAGCAGCTGGGGGAGATTCTGTTTGAAGAGCAGAAGATTCCGGTACTCAAGAAAACGCCTAAAGGCGCGCCCTCCACCGCTGAAGGGGTGCTGGAAGAGTTGGCGCTGGATTACCCGCTGCCCAAGGTCATCATGCAGCACCGTGGCCTTGCCAAGCTTAAATCCACCTATACCGATAAACTGCCGCGGCTGCTCAATAAAGCCACAGGCCGGGTGCACACCAGCTACCACCAGGCGGTTACCGCCACCGGGCGGCTGTCGTCATCAGACCCGAACCTGCAGAACATCCCTATTCGTACCGAAGAGGGGCGCAAAATTCGTCAGGCGTTTATCGCCCGCCCCGGCTATCGGATTGTCGCCGCCGACTACTCGCAGATCGAGCTGCGCATCATGGCGCATCTTTCCGAAGATAAAGGCCTGCTGGAGGCGTTTGCCGAAGGACGCGATATCCACACCGCTACCGCGGCGGAAGTCTTCGGTACCTCCCTTGAAAAAGTCTCCGGCGACCAGCGACGCAGCGCCAAGGCGATCAACTTTGGCTTGATTTACGGCATGAGCGCCTGGGGACTGGCGCGCCAACTGCGTATCGAACGTAATCAGGCCCAGACCTACATCGATCGCTACTTCGACCGCTACCCTGGCGTGGCCCGCTACATGGAGCGCATCCGCTCCCAGGCAGCTGAAGATGGCTTTGTTGAAACCGTGCTAGGTCGGCGGCTTTACCTGCCGGAGATTCAGTCGCAGAACCGCAACCGTCGCCAAGGCGCCGAGCGTACCGCCATTAACGCGCCGATGCAGGGCACGGCTGCCGATATCATTAAGCAGGCGATGATCAACGTGGATGCGTGGCTGGAAGAGGGCGAGTTCGACGCACTGATGGTGATGCAGGTGCACGATGAACTGGTGTTTGAAGTGGCGGAGAAGCAGGTCGAGGCGTTTATCAAGCAGGTGCAAACACGCATGCAGGGCGCAGCTGCGCTAAAAGTGCCGCTGATTGTGGAAGCAGAAAGTGGTGCCAACTGGGATGAGGCCCACTGATTTCCCAGTGTCACCCCTGTTATCAACGAAAACCCCACAGCCAGTGGCTGCGGGGTTGGGCTAATCGGGCTGGTTAGGCTTAACGCCAGCCGACGCGATCAAAGATGCGGATAGCTTCAGGGTTATTGGTACCCAGTACGCTGATGTTAACGTCGTCCGTTTTGAAGTTGCCCCAGGATTCCAGCACCGGGTCTTTCTTCACGCCTTCAACCACCGGGAATTCGTTGTTACCGGAAGCAAAGATCTCTTGAGCGGTGTCAGAGGCCAGATACTCAAGGAAGCGGACGGCGTTTTCGCGGTTAGGCGCGCCTTCCACAACCCCAGCACCGCCTACGTTCACGTGGGTGCCGCGGTCATCCTGGTTGGGGAAGATGATCCCCACTTTGCGGGCGGCTTCGCGCTCGGCATCGTCGTCAGATTTCAGCAGGCGCACATAGTAGTAGTGGTTTGCGACCGCGATATCGCACTCGCCGCTGGCCACACCCAGTATTTGGTCGGTATCGCCACCTTCCGGGTCGCGCGCCATGTTATTAACCACGCCCTGGGCCCACTCTTCGGCACCCTCTGCGCCGTGGTGTTCAATCATGGCTGCCAGCAGTGACTGGTTGTAAATGTTGTTGGATGAGCGGATGCACACCTTACCTTCAAACTGCGGGTCGGCAAGGTCTTCGTAGCTGGTAATCTGGCTTGGATCGAAGTTTTCCCGATTGTAGAAGATCGCTCGAGCGCGCTGGCTAAAGCCAAACCATAGGCCGTCAGGGTGGCGCATGGCTTCGGGCAGGCGCTCATTAAGCACATCGGACTCGACGCTCTGGAAAATGCCTTCGTCTTCCGCGCGCCACAGGCGGCCTGCATCGACGGTAAGCATTACATCTGCAGGGCTTGCCACGCCTTCGCGCTGAATGCGCTCGATCAACTGGTCGGAGTCGCCTTCAAGAATGTTGACTTCGATGCCGGTCTCTTCGGTGAACGCATCATAGAGGCGTTCGTCAGAGTCATAGTGGCGCGCGGAGTAGAGGTTGAGTTCATCTGCAGCGACCTGACCAGCAAACGTAGCGCCTACCATCATCGCTGCCATTGGAGCAACAAAGCGTACAGTTTTCATCAAGCACATCCTTATTTGTTGAATGATAATAAGTTGCATTATTAACATCGTTATTGAAGCGTTTTGACTGCCTGACGTCAAGGCTTAGCGTCTACGTAAAAGGTGTTACGTGCATAACCAGTGAATAAAAAATAGAATGCAAACAACTTTCAAACGTATTAAATCCGCGTTTAGGTTTTGATAAGCGCGGTTTGCGTACCTGAATCGTGTTAATTAACTGTGGTGATATATGACAGCAACCCTCAAGGTCGCCCCGATGGCGCCCAGTACAACGGCGTTGTCCCTTCACAATGTGTGCCATGCCTATGACGGCCATGCGGTTGTCAAAGGGGTGGATTTAAGCGTTGCACCGGGTGAAGTGGTTTGCCTGCTGGGCCCCTCCGGGTGCGGCAAGACCACGCTGCTGCGCATTGCAGCGGGGCTGGAAGTACTGCAAGAGGGCAGCGTAGCGCTGGAAGATATTACGATTGCTGCGCCGGGCCAGCGCCACATGCCGCCGGAAAAGCGCAATGTAGGGCTAGCGTTTCAAGACTCGGCGCTGTTCCCCCATCTCACCGTGCTGGAAAACGTCACCTTTGGGCTTAAGCACTTGGCCTCCGGTCAGCGCCGCGAGCGGGCCAAGCAACTGCTCGAACAACTGGGCATGGCTGGGTATGTCGATGTCTACCCCCACATGCTCTCGGGCGGCCAGCAGCAGCGGGTGGCTCTGGCGCGTGCGCTGGCGCCGTCACCGCGTCTAATGCTGTTGGATGAACCCTTCTCAAGCCTGGACGCGCGCCTGCGCGACCGTATCCGCGACGATACGCTGCACGTATTGAAAAAGGTCGGTGCGGCGACGCTGCTGGTGACCCATGACCCTGAAGAAGCCATGTTCATGGCAGACCGCATCGCGCTGATGCGCGATGGGCGAATCGTGCAGACAGGAACACCGCGAGAGCTTTACTGCGCGCCGCAAGACCCCTTTGTGGTGACCTTTTTCGGCGATGTGAATGAGCTGCAGGGCAAGGTGCACAACGGCATGGTAAGCACACCGGTAGGGCGGGTGCCTGCGGTGGGGCTAGCTGAAGGCAGTGATGCTCAGGTAATGATTCGCCCCGAGGCACTGCGTATTGTGGAACGCGATCTGCCGGCGGATGCTCATCGCCATAGCCATGTGGTCATGGCGAAGCTGCTGGGGCGCACCAGCCTATTGCACCTGTGTGCCCATGGCGAGAATGGCCTTGAAGCCCACCTGCACGCCCGTGTCCCGGGAGTATTTCTACCCGCAGAAGGGCAGCCGGTGGATATCCACCTCGATCTTTCCCAGGTGTTTGTTTTTCCGCTCTCTACCTAGGGCTAACTAGGGTTTCGTCAGGAGTTAGCGCCGGGGCGTGAACGTCGCATGGCCATGCTGAGAAGAATCACCGGCAGGATGCCGACAACCACAATCGCCAGTGACGATGTCGATGCCTCGGCCAGCCGCTCGTCGGAGGCCAAATTGTGCGCCCGAACCGCCAGCGTGTCGAAGTTAAAGGGGCGCAGAATGATCGTGGCTGGCAGCTCCTTCATCACGTCGACAAAGACCAGAATCCCCGCCGCCAGCAGGCTGCTACGCATCATCGGCGTATGAATATGGCGCAGCGTGCCGCCCGCGGTCTGGCCCAGGGTGCGCGAGGCAGCATCCATGCTGGGCGTCACCTTGCCTAAACTGGCTTCTACCGCATTGAACGAGACAGCCAGAAAGCGCACCACATAGGCGTACAGCAAAATAAACGCCGAGCCACTGAACACCAGGCCGATAATGTAGCCGTAGTGATTATTCAGCCAGGTATTCAGTGCATTATCCAACCAGGTAAACGGAATCAGAATACCCACTGCGACGACCGAGCCGGGAATGGCGTAGCCCATGGAGGCGACCCTGGAAGCCACCCGTGCAAACGTCGTATCGTGCATGCGCACGCCATAGCTCAGCACAACTGCCAAGCCCACGGCGATTAGCGCAGCGACAATTGCCAATCCCAGGCTGTTCCAGGCGTAGCCGATAAAGCGCGAGCCCCACAGCGAATCGCCCCCCTGCAGCGCTAGATTAAGTAGAATGCCGCTGGGCAGTAAGAAGCCCACCAGCACCGGTAGCAGGCACGCAAGCGTCGCCGCCACGGCGCGCCAGCCGTGTAGCGCATACTCAGGCAACTGCTGATAGCGGTTGGTGGTATGGAAGTAGCGACGCTTGCCCCGTGACCAGCGCTCCAGTAGCACCAGCACGATCACGAAGGTGAGCAGGCAGGCGGCCAACTGCGCCGCCGCGACCTGTTCACCCATGCCAAACCAAGTGCGATAGATCCCGGTGGTAAAGGTATCGACGCCAAAGAACTGCACTGCGCCAAACTCATTCAGCGTTTCCATCAATACCAGCGATACCCCACCCACCAGCGCTGGGCGCGCCAAGGGGACGGCGACGCTGGCGAACAGCCGCCAGGGGCCGCGCCCAAGCGTGCGGCCCACATCCAGCACGCAAACCGACTGCTCGAGAAAAGAGGCGCGGGCCAGCAGGTAGACATAAGGGTAAAGCACCAGGGTAATCACCGTGGCCGCGCCGCCCAGCGAGCGCACATTGGGAAAGTAATAGTCGCCATACTCCCAGCCAAACGTCTCGCGTAGCAGACTCTGGAGCGGGCCAGCGAATTGTAGAAAGTCGGTGTAGGCATAAGCGATGACATAGGTAGGCACCGCCAGGGGCAGCAGCAGCCCCCACTCGAACAACCGTTTGCCGGGAAAGCGACACATCACCACCAGCCAGGCGGTGCCGGTGCCGATAACCAATGTGCCGAGGCCCACGATCACCACCAGCCAGAACGTATTGTTCAGGTAGCGACCCAGCACCGTGCTAGCCAGGTGCTGCCATACGCCATCGGTAGGCATCGCGATATGGGCAAACACCACCAGCACTGGCAAGGCAACCACGAACGCCACCGCGATCAAGGCTATCGACCAGGGGCTGGCACGACGGCGAAGCGAAGAGGTGGCGGCGGATAGCCCGCGATAGCTGGATCTGAACAAGCGAACACTCCTTGCATTGGTGGAAAACAAAAGTGGAAAGCAATAGTGGGAAGCCGGAAAGTAGCGCAGCAAACATCTAATGCGAATCACTGGCGGGCGTGAATAGTAGCATTGGCGCTGTTCTACTGCAGCTTTGCAGGTCAGTCGCCAATGCAAAAATAAGCCCGCCGAAGCGGGCTCATAATGGTTGAACGTTACACTTTAAGGTAGGACGGCTTAGTAACCACCTAACATCATTCTAGGCAGCCCGGTAATTAACCATGGGAAGAACGCCATCAACGTACACGCCAGTACAATCAACGCCACGAAGGGCACGACCGCTTTGTACAGATCGACGATTTCTACCCCCGGTGGCGCCACGCCTTTCAGGTAGAACAGTGCATAGCCAAAGGGCGGGGTGAGGAACGAGGTCTGTAATATTACTGCTACCATCACTACGAACCAGAGCATATCGACGCCCATGGTTTCGACGATGGGCAGCATGATCGGAAAGCTCAGCAGTACGATGCCGGTCCAGTCCAGGAACATCCCCAGCACGAACACCAAGAACAGCATTAGGATCAGCGCGCCCACCGTGCCACCAGGCATCGCCAGCACCAACTCGCTGATCACGGTCATGCCGCCGCCGCGGGAGAACACGCCGGTAAAGGCGGTGGCGCCGACTAATACCAGCATGACCATGGTGGTGGTTTTGCCGGCTTCTATCATCGTCCAGAAGCAGGTGCTTATTTTGCGATCACCAAAAATCAAAAACAGAATGAACGCGATAAACACGCCGATGGCCGAGGCCTCGGTCGCCGTGGCGATACCGGTAAACAGTGCACCCAGCACGCCTAGAATCAACGACATGGGGGGAACCACATACTTGGCCAGCATGACCAGTAGCTGTTTCGTGCTGACTTCGGCGCGCTCTTCCGCTGGCACCTTGGGGCCGTAGTGGGGTTTGAGATAGCAGATGATCAATACGTAGAGCGCATACATGACACCGAGCAGCAGGCCGGGAATCAACGCACCCGCGAACAGCGCACCCACCGATACCGGCGAATAGCTAGCCATCAGGATCAGCATGATGCTGGGCGGAATCAGAATGCCCAGGCAGCCACTGGCCATGATAACGCCCGCGCTCAGCTCCTTGTTGTAGCCATACTTGAGCATCGGCACCAGGGCGATCATGCCCATGACGGCAATCGAAGCGCCGACAATACCGGTGGTGGCAGCGAGCAGCACCGACACAATAACCACGGTAAGGGCCAGGCCGCCGCGCAGGTTAGCCAGCAACAACCGCATGGCATCGAACATCTTCTCGGTGACGCCGGAGTCGTTCAGGAACCGCGCCATTAAGATAAACAGCGGTATCGCCACCAGGACATAGTTGTCCATGGCGTTACCGAAAATATTGTTGATCAGGGTGCCGAGGATACGCTCACCAGGGCCGAGAAAAGCGCCGATAACCGCGACACCACCCAGCACAAATGCCAGCGGATGGCCCATAAACAGGCCCACCATCAGGCCGCCAAACATCACCAGCGTGAGCATTTCAGGACTTAGGTTCATGCTGATGTCTCCTCGCGAAGCTGCATGATGGCACGCAGCACAATGGCAATTGCCTGTAGCAGAATCAGGATAGCGGCGACCACAATCACGCCTTTAATCGGGTAGACCGGGATAGAAACCATGCCATAAGTGGTTTCACCACGGCTCCACGCGCGTTCAAAAAAGCTCCAGCCCAGGGTGATCAGCATCCAGATAAACGGAACAAAGAAAATTAGGTAACCGAGTACTTCAAGCACGGCTTGCTTCCTGCGCGATAACAGCCGTTTCAATACGTCGACTTCCACGTGGGCGTGGTGGCGGAGTCCGTAAGCCGCCATCAGCATAAAGTGGGCGCCAAATAGCATTTTGGTAACGTCAAACGCCCAGTCGCTGGGACGCCCAAACAGAAAGCGTGACGCAATGTCGTAAAGAACAATCAGGGTAATGATGGCAATCAATGGCGCGATGACGCGCCCAAAAGCTTCATTGATAGCATCGATCGCCTTGGCAATCGCATTCATGGAAGATCTCCGCGGTCAGCACAAAAAAACCGCCCCGGTAAAAACCGAGGCGGCACAGAAGCGCCTTACAGGCAGGCTTCGATCTCTTCCAGTGAGGGCAGATTATCCATCACGCGGCTCATGTTGTAAGGCGCGGAAACATCGCGCCACGTTGCGTAGTGCTCAAGATAGGCAATCATGGATTGGTAAACCTTGGCGTGATCAGGGGACTCGCAAGCACCGCGCAGAATGACGTCATTGGTGACTTCCTGAATGCGCGCCAAGTCCTCTTCAGAGAACTGATTGATCGTGACACCGGCGTCAATGAACTTCTGCGTGGCTTCGGTGGACTGGCGTTCAGACCAGGCTAGCGACCATGCCATGGTGGCGTCCGCCGCGATACGCAGGGTTTCTTGGGTCTCTTCTGAGAGAGCGTCCCACGCATCTTTATTGATCATTACGCCAAATACGCTGGCCGATTGGTGCCAGCCCGGCGTGGCCCAGTAGTCAGCCACTTCGGCAAAACCGGCGTTAAAATCAACACCGGGGGTTGAAAACTCACCCGCATCGATAACGCCGCGTTCAATGGCTTGGTAGACTTCACCACCCGCCAGAGTGACCTGGGAGCCGCCCAGCTCTTCAAGCACGCGGCCCTGGTCACGACCCGAAAGGCGCAGACGCTTGCCTTCTAAATCGGCAATGCTTTCGATCGGGGTGCGGCCCATAAAGCCCGATTCATTGTTGGTAATGCCGTAGGGCAGATACACCATGTTGAACTGGCCGTAGATCTCTTCGTACAGCTCGCGGCCACCCCACTGCTGAATCCAGTTAAGGTAGTCAACGCCATTGAACAGGCTGGTGGTGGTGGCCAGTGGTGAAAAGGCGGGATTCAAGCCGGCCCAGTAGCCTGGCCAGTCGCCTGCGGCTTCAATACTGCCCGTTTCGGTGGCGTCAAATACTTCGGTGCCGGGCATTAGCGTGCCGCCCGCGCGGAAATTAATTTGTAGTTCTTCGCCCGCCAGCTTATTGACCAGCTCCACCCAGTGCTGGTCTATCTTGATAAGATCAAGATTCTCCGGCCAGGTAGAGGTCATCGTCCACTCTTCTTGTGCTTGAGCAGTGGTCGCAAAGGCTGCGAAAGCAACACCAGCTGCAAGGCCAGTGAGGGCAAATTTGGTCGTTTTTTTCATGGTGTGTTTCCTGGTTTGGCGTGTGACGTTGTTAGTGTTGGATACCTGAAGTCAGGAAAGTGCAGTGCTACAGGGTTACGTTTACGTAAACAAGGTAATTTAAGCGCTACAGAGCTAAACTAGCACACCAACCCCGCTGCAGCGCAATATCAGTAATGTAAGAAAGCTCTTCCATAGTTTCTTAATTAAATTTTATATTTTTAAATAAAACAGACAGTTATAGGGTTTTTGAATGTTGAGATGAGTCGTTAAGTAGTACAGAAACGTTGAAAGTAGTTAAATTGTTCAACCAAAGTTGTAAGCAGAAGGCTCACCATAAGAGGCTCCGCGGCACACTTTATAGGGTAACGTGATGGGAAACAGGCGCGCCGGAGTAGGCAATTATTTGCTGAATAATCAGCTGTCAGAAAGCCAACACCCATCGCGAAGGGTGGCAGCGTTAGTTCATCATGCGCAGCGTCTCAACCGCCGCGGCTGGCGCCAGTTGGTATGGTTAAGCGGTGAGGCAGAACAGTGTCGCTCAATCGCCCAGGACATATGGCAATCCTTCTCCTGGCAGGCACCTCTGTGGGTGACCAATGAGAGCACCGCATTGCAGTTTTCCGCGCCTATTCTCTCACCGCGCAAGGCACGGGCACGCCTGGGGGCTGAGCATCAGTTGGTCGTGATCGATACACACAGCACAGGCTTTGACCCTGAAGCGTTGGGGGCGCTGGCGGGAACGATCACGGCGGGTGGTTTACTGATATTACTCACACCCCAGCCGTGGGGTGAAGCACCTGACCCGGACTACGCGCGTTTTGCTGATCACCCCTGGCACTGGTCGCAACTGAGCTGCCATTACCTAACGCGCTTGGCGCGTCAACTGCAGGCCTCAACTCAGGTAGTGCGCTGGCGTGCTGGTCAGGCGTTGCAGCTGCCTCAATTGCCTCAATTAGCTTCGCGTGGAGCAGGCGATCCCAGCGCTGGTGATAGCGACTGCCTGACCTTAGATCAAGCCGTCGCCGTAAAGCAATTGGTGGGCCTAAAGCGGCGTCGCCCGCTGGTAATAACTGCCGACCGTGGGCGCGGCAAAAGCGCCGCCTTGGGTATCGCTTGCGCCTGGCTGTTAATGGACAAAGCCCAGCGCATCGTGCTGACCGCGCCGCGCCTAAGTGCGGTGGAGAGTGTTTTTGAACGGCTGGCTGCGCTCTGCCCGGCAGGCCGTCGGGTCGCCCAAGATCACTTTGTACTGGCCGAGGGCCGCGAGCTGATTTTTTTACCCCCGGACGACTTGACCGAACAGGTCAACGCGCAGCTGCAGGGCGGCGATGGCAGTTATTTATTGGTGGATGAGGCGGCGGCAATTCCCGCTACGCTTTTGGGGCAGTGGCTGGTGGCTTTTCCGCGCATTGCCTTTGCCACGACGGTGCATGGCTATGAGGGCTCCGGTCGCGGATTCGCGCTGCGCTTTCGCGACACCCTTGACCGGCTGACGCCCCAGTGGAAAGCGCTGGCGCTTGAGTCGCCCATTCGCTGGCAAGGTGGCGACCCGCTGGAAGCGCTGGTCAATCAACTGCTGCTGTTAAAAGCAGCGCTGCCCATGGCTCAACCGAATGACAGCGCCGTAGCTACAAAAGTGGTTGATCGTGCCTGGCTTGCCGGACAAGACGCGGCATTGGAAAAGCTGTTTGGACTGCTGGTGCAGTCGCACTACCGTACTTCCCCCAACGACCTGCGCCAACTGCTTGACGGCCCCGGTACGGCATTGCGCGTGATCGAGCAGGCGAGCGAGCCTCAGGCGGTTTTGGTGACACGGGAGGAGGGCGGTTTTGAGGCCACCCTTGCCCATCAAGTCGCCCGCGGTGAACGTCGGCCTCAGGGGCATTTGTTGGCGCAGTCGCTGGCCACTCACGCCGGCAGCCGTGAGGCGTTGACCGCCCGCTGGCGGCGGGTGGTGAGGATCGCGACGCACCCTGAGCGGCGCCGCGAAGGCTTGGGGAAAGCGCTGCTGCATGAGGATATGGCCGCCGCCAAGCAGCAGGATGTCGCGCTGTATGGCGCCACCTTTGGTGCGGAGGCGTCGCTGTTACGGTTTTGGTTGGCGCTGGGGTTTACGCCGGTACGTTTAGGTATTACCCGTGAAGCCTCCACCGGTGAGTTTGCTGTGATGGTGGCGAAAGCGTTAAACGCGCAGGGTGAAGCGGTGCTTGCCGACCTGAATGAGCGCTTTCAGGCGGCATTAGCGGGCCTGTTGGCGTTTGAGTTGAAGGCGTTGCCTGCTTCGGTTGTCGTGCTGTTGCTCGGTCAGATGCCGAGCATTTCGCTTAGTGCGCGCGATTGGCAGGATATTGAAGATGTGGCGACCGCTCATCGCGATCCTGTTCTTGCTCGCCCGGCCTTGCAAGCCTTGGCCCGGCAAGCCAGCCACTGCCCCTTAACGGAAGCGCAACAGCAGTCACATCGACAAGTTGCAGCGTGGGCGTTTCAAAATATACCCCTGGCGACGGCCCACAATGACGCGTTGAAGGCCCTGCGCCTCGCCGTGAATAACCTCATTGAGGTAAAGTAGGCCGATTGCTGATAACGAAGAGTCTTTAATGAACGAACATCTTGAAGCGCTGGAGCCCTCCTTAGTTTGGCGCCACTTTCGAACCCTTTGTAATACGCCTCGCCCCTCTGGGCATGAAGCGGCGCTTGTCGCCATCCTCGAAGCGTGGGCCGATGCCCAAGGCTTAACGCACGACCGCGATGCTTTTGGCAATTTACGGCTACGTAAACCGGCTTCCCCCGGCTGTGAACAGGCACCCGGCGTGGTGCTTCAGGGCCACCTGGACATGGTGGCCCAGGCCAATAGCGACCAAGCGCACGACTTTACTCGCGACCCGATCAGCACCTATGTCGCCGACGGTTGGCTGCACGCCGAAGGCACCACCTTAGGCGCTGATAACGGGTTGGGCGTGGCGGCAATTCTCGCCGTATTGGAAGATCCCTATCTCCGTCATGGGCCGCTGGAAGCGCTGTTTACCCTGGAAGAAGAGACCTCCATGGGCGGTGCGCTGAACCTGGCTGAGAACTGGCTGGAAGGATCGTTGCTGCTCAACCTGGACAGCGAAGACCGGGGGCAGGTCTATATTGGCTGCGCGGGCGGGGCTGATGTAGAAGTTGATGCCCAGCTGCCGAGCGCCGCTGCTGGCGACCATGAACAGGTCATTGAGATTGCCTTGACTGGCCTGAAAGGCGGTCACTCGGGTATCGATATCCACAAGCCGCTGGGCAACTCTAACCGGCTACTGGTTAGAGTGTTAAGAACGTTAGAAGCCTTTGATGCGCGCTTGATCAGCTACCACGGCGGCACGTTGCGTAATGCAATCCCCCGTGAAGCCTTTGCCCAGGTGGCGCTGCCTGCCGATGAAGTAGACGCCGCGCTGGTGGCCATCGCCGGGCTGGAAACCATTCTTTTAAGAGAGCTGGGCAGTGGTGATAGCGGCCTTAAAATCAGCGCCCAACGCCTAATTGAGGTGCCCGAAGCAGAACCGCTAACGCTGGATGCCAGCGTCATGTTGTTGGCCGCGCTTCACGCTGCTCCCTGTGGGGTCGAGCGGATGAGTGCCGATGTGCCGGGCGTGGTGGAAACGTCCAATAACTTGGGCGTATTAAGCTTGGAAAATGGGCGGCTGCATCTCTGCGCATTGGTTCGCTCGCTGCACGACAGTGCCGTGGTCGCTATGGCGGATCGCTTTCAAGCGCTATTTGGCTTGATTGGCGCGCGGGTAAAAGTGGAAAACAGCTACCCAGGTTGGGCGCCCAATCCCAATGGCGAGTTATTGGCGACCTTTAAAGCGTGCCACGCGGCACTGTTGGGCCGTGAGCCAGAGGTGAAGGTGGTTCATGCCGGGCTGGAGTGCGGTATTCTGGGCAGCAAGTATCCGCATTTGGATATGATCTCGTTTGGCCCGCTAATTCGCGGTGCTCACTCGCCGGATGAGCGGGTGGAGCTTGAATCGGTTGAAGAGTTTTGGGTGATGCTGAGGGCGTTGATCGAGGATCTTGCCGATCAGCGCTAGTCCTTGTCGTGTGAATGGCCGCGCATAAAAAAAACGGCACCCAACAAGTGGGTGCCGTTTTTACGCTAAGCGAACGCGCTTATCTGCTTAACCCTTATTTGCTCAAGTAGGCGTTGAGCATCCAGATGGTTTTTTCCTGCTCGCGGATGTAGTCACCGGCTTGTGCCGCGGTGCCTTCATCATCAGCGTCAGAGGCGAGCGCCAGTAGTTCGCGCTGTAGTTCAATGATCGTTTGATAGCCTTTCAGCACGCCTTTAACGCAGGTAGTGCCGTCGTGAACGTCTTTGTCTTCCTGAATGCGCGATAGCGTGACGTAATCGCTGTAAGCGTGAACCGGTTTGTGACCCAGGGTTAGGATACGCTCGGCCACTTCGTCCACTTTGGTCAGCAGGTCGGTGTAGAACTCTTCAAACTTGGCGTGTAGCTCAAAAAAGTCGCTGCCGCGAACGTTCCAGTGGTAGCCACGCACGTTCATATAAAAAATTTGGTAGTTGGCCAGCAGGTCGTTGAGCTTTTCGGCGAGTTGACTAGCGCTACCTTCGTGTAGGCCAATGCTATTAGTGTCAGTCATATCCTGCTCCCTTTTAGTGCCGCAAAGAGCGGCGGTTGATACGTGTGTCAAGGATAGGCGGCGCGCGGCTTGCTGCAAAACAAGTTTTTTGCATCGCCGCCATAGCGCTACGACATTAGCTTGCTGTCGTTACCCGTTGACTACTGTTTAAATGCTGGCGCTGAGAGCTCTTTTCAAGGCCTGCATGCTTTTCAACGCTTATATACCTCAACGTTTATGCGCCCACAGCCGCAGCAGATTTTCACAGCGTGCTTCGAGTAGCTCGGCGGTGCGTGGTAGTGCATCAGCTAGCGTCATGGGGCCGTCGGCTAACGCGAAGGCGGCCGTGACGCCTTCATCAAAACAGGCTTGCCAGCCATCGCCTAGGCTGCCTGCTAACACGATAACGGGTTTGTTAAGGCGCTTGGCGGCACGGGAAACGCCGATGGGCGTTTTACCCGCCAGGCTCTGGCCATCCAGGCGGCCTTCACCGGTAATCACTAGATCCGCGTTAGCCAAGAGCGTTGCCATGTCGGCCTGCTGCATGATCATTTCGATACCGGGTTTTAGCGTGGCGTTTAAAAAGGCCTTGGCCGCAAACCCCATGCCGCCTGCCGCTCCTGCGCCCGGTAGCGTTCGGTAGTCCTCGCCGAGTACCTGAGCGCTAATATCAGCAAAGTGGCCCAGCGCGCGGTCTAGCTGTTCGACTTCCTCAGGTGAGGCGCCTTTCTGAGGACCAAATACTGCGGTGGCACCGCGCACGCCTAGCAACGGGTTATCAACATCCACGGCCGCCTCAAGGGCGAGCCCAGCCAACCGCGGGTCTAGCCCATCCAGTGTTAAACGGGCCAGTTGGCTAAGCGCCGCACCGCCAGGAGGTAACGGTTCGTCGTTTTGATCCAAAAAGCGAGCACCCAAGGCCTGCAACATACCGGCACCGCCGTCATTGGTAGCGCTGCCTCCGAGTAGCAGTAGCGCTTTTTCAGCGCCTTGATCCAACGCTGCCAGCAGCAGTTCACCCACCCCGAAAGTAGAGGTATGCAGCGCGTTGCGCTCGTCGGCGGTAAGGTGCTGTAAACCGCTGGCTTCTGCCAGCTCAATAAACGCGGTACGCTGGTTGCTAAGCCAGCCCCAGGTGGCTTTTCTCGGGCGCCCCAGGGCGTCGCGAACATCCAACTGGCGGCGCTCGGCACCTGTCGCTGCGATCAGTGCATCTAGGCTTCCTTCGCCACCGTCAGCCAATGGGCAAGCCTGCACTTGGGCACTTGGTATGGCGCGCTTGACGCCCCGAACCATGGCGGCGGCGGCGTCTTGGGCGCTCAGCGCATCTTTAAAGCTGTCGGGGCAAAGCAAAACATTCATTAGCACGATCTCCGCAAAACGGTGTCTTCAATACGATGTCTTTAATACAGTGTCTTCACTACAGTGTCAGTTAAGTATGCCCCCGTTGGCGAGATTAGCGCGCTAGCCTGCGCAAAACCAGCGGCCTCGTCCGTTAGAGGATCTAACATGAAGTCGATACCCATAAGCTTAACCTGCCTGCTAGCGCTTGCTGGCTGCCAAGTGACTCCAAGTAGCCTGCCTCAAGCCGAACCAGCGCCTGCTGCTGCGTGCTATTTCCCTGCAACGGATGCGCGGGCGCTTGAAACTAGCGTAGATATCCTGACCGAGTGGGGGTTTACTCTGACCTCTACCGATACCACATTGGGCTTAATTAGCGCCAGTCGTGAACGTGAACTGCACGGTTATTATGACCCTTACGATAATGCGTATGGCTATGGGAGCGGCATGCGTATGTTCGGTGGCTTGGGCATTGGTGGTGGTTCCAGCATCGGTTTTGGCGGTGGGATAGGTTTTGGTGGTGGAATAGGTCAGCAGCCTGTGGAGGTAGAGCGTGTCTCGATTTTTGTGAACGACGCGCATATACGTATCTCCCGTGATATTCGCCGCTTTGATCACATGGGCGATTTACGCGAATCCTATAGCGCCAGCAATGATGATTTCTGTCAGCGCTTTCAAACCGCTTTCGAGCAGAGCGTGCCTGCCGCTGGGAGCCCGTTATGAATCTTCGCCACTGGGTATTAATAGGGCTACTGGCGGGGTTGGCTGGCTGTGCCACCACAGCGCCTTTGGAACCTCGTGAGTTAGTTTACACAACGCCGACAGAGGAAACGTTTCGCAAAGCAATAGACTTGATGGTTGAGCAAGGCTATGTGGTGCGCCATGCGGATATTGCCCTGGGGCGTGCGGAAGCATCGCTTGCCCGTTGGCCAGGGTATCAGCTGCAGCTGCAGGTGAGTGAAGAGGGCAGCGGTAGCCGAGTAAGCGTATCGGCCTTGAGGGGTAGTCAACCGTTGCCACCCTATTTGCTCGACCCATGGCTTGTCGCCTTGCAGCATAAGTTGGGAGTCGCGCCATGAGGGCGGCGGGTATCGCCGTGGCGTTTTTCTTGGCGGGAAGTAGTTTGCTGGTTAGCCCTGATGCGCGTGCCCATCCTCATGGCTGGATCGACGTGAGTGTGCGGATCATCACCGATGACCAGGGCATGGTAAGTGGCTTGCATCAAACGTGGCGGATGGACCCTTTTTACAGTCTGGTGGTTTTTGAAGAACTGCAGCAGGTACAGAATGCCAGCCTTGAGCAGGGCCTTGATCAGCTTGGCAAAGAGATTCGCGATAATCTTTCCGGTCAACACTATTTAACCGAAGTACGCATCAACGACGAGCCGCAGGCGTTGGGCGAGGTGAGTGAATATACTGCCCTGGAGCGCGATGGTCGGCTGACCTTTATGTTTATTCTGCCGCTGGAAACGCCCCAGCCGTTGGCAGATTCTCTGCTTCGCTATCAAGTATTTGACCCCACTTACTACATCGAAGTTGTCCATGAAGAGGAGGGCGGTCAGCCACGGGATGATGCGCTGATACTTAACGGCGAGCTTGCCTGTGAGCTCTCTATTCTGCCCGCAGATCCTGACCCAGAAGTGGTGATGGAAGCCGCGCTGCTTGATAAAGATGAAAGCGGTGAGCCAGGGTTGGGGCGCTACTTTGCCGAGACCGGCCAAGTAGATTGCCGCTAGGCGCTATTTGTTAACAATATTAATTGTTAATTTTTACACGATGGAGCGACAGATGGCCTTAACGCGGCCTTTTACACGTCACTTAGGACTAATGCTGGGCCTTCTGTTAGCCGCGGTGGTGCTCGTCATTGTTTGGCAAGGTGGGTTTCAGGGTGTGAGTTACCAACTGCTCGGCTGGCAGCGTGATCTGCATCGCTCGCTGACGCTGGCGATTACCGAACTCTCCCGTACTCCCAGTATGGCCACGTGGGCGACCCTGCTGAGCGTTAGCTTTGCCTATGGCGTGTTTCATGCCGCTGGGCCGGGGCATGGTAAAGCCGTACTGGCGACCTATTTGGCGACGCATGGCGGAGCTATTAAGCGCACCTTAGGGCTTTCGTTTGCCGCCTCCTTGCTGCAGGGTATGACTGCCATAATATTGGTCGTGGTGCTGGTATACGGCCTAGGCTGGATAACCCGGCAAGCCATGGGCAGTGTTGTTTGGGTAGAGCAAGCTAGTTTTCTGTTGGTAGCGGCGTTAGGCGCGTGGCTATGCTGGCGAGCAATCAAGCAATTGCGCGCAGCCTATCAGGCCCATGAAAATGACCGTAGCCACAGTCACAGACATGATCATACCCATAGTCACTGTTGTGGCGGTGCTCATCATATTGAGCCGCAGCAGGCGTTAGATTGGCGCACAGCGATAATAACGGTCGGTGCTATTGGCATGCGGCCCTGTAGTGGGGCGGTGTTGATGCTGGGGGCTGCCAGCCTGCTGGGCCAGTTCGAGGTGGGAGTGGCATCCGTGGTGGCGATGTCGCTGGGCACGGGCATTACCGTTTCGGCGCTCGCGCTGGCAAGTATCCTCGCCCGTGGTTGGGCGCAGCGGCGCTTGTCCAAGCAACAACATAGTCAGCGCAGTGTACAAAAAGCCACCGGCTGGCTGGCCTTGGCCGGTGGTGCGCTGATTGTCATGCTGGGTATTTCGCTTAGCGTCGCGGGCGTTGCGCAGCCCGCGAGTGGGCCGCTTTTGAATGAACCACCCACTCGGCAAAGTCATCCTCTGACGGGGTAACGCCCAGGCTATACATCAAGACCATCAATAAGCGCTAAAAGTTGGTGACGTAACTGCGCTTGGCCATCCAGGTCGTAGGGTTCGGGGGAGCCACTGCCCCATACCGGTGCAGGCCAGGTGGCATCCGAGTGGCGCCGTAAAATGACATGGACATGCAGTTGGTTGACGACATTACCTAGCGCGGCAATATTGACTTTGTCACCTTCTAGTGCTGTTTTCATGGCCTCGCCAAGCTGGGTGGCTTCCCTCCACAGCTGCTGCTGATCGTCGAGGGAAAGCTCAAACACCTCGCTGATAGCGCCATAGCGGGGTACCAGAATAACCCAAGGATAGCGCGCATCGTTCATAAGCAGCACGCGGCTGAGGGGAAGGTCGGCGATAGGAAGTGTATCAGCCGTTAGGCGTTCATCTAGCTCGAAATTGTTCAAGTCATGGACTCCAGACAGCAGTTTAAATAATTGCTAGCATAGCAGTCGCAAAGTGAAGTAGGGAAAGCGAGCATGATCATGAAAACGCTGTTACCCTGAAAAAACTCCCAAGCGGCAATGAGAGTTGCCAGTGGAGTTTCCCGATGTTGAATGATTCGTTAAGGAGAACGGAAAATGAAAAAATTATTAGCCATGAGCTTTATGCTGTTGATGACCGCGGGTGTTCTTACCGGTTGTAACACCATCTCTGGTGCTGGCCAGGATGTGGAAGAGGGCGGCCAAGCTGTCCAGGATGCAGCCAGTTAAGCTGCACTAGTAAGCTGATGTTCTCCACCGGGCCGGGCGTTTGCTCGGCCCGGTGGTGTTTAGCACTTATTTATTCATAATCTGCTATTTGGAGATTCAAGGATGAAGCCCCGTATGACTCTGGCTAAATTCGCCCTAGTTAGCGCTTCTACGATGTTGCTGACCGCTTGCGTCAGCTCACAGATGCCGATTTCCCCAGCCAGCGACGATGTCGACGCAGCACCACCGCCGCCCACGGTAGCGCCGAATGACTCCAGTGATGATCAGGCGACTGCCTGTGACCTGGAGGCTATTCAACACGCGATAGGCGAGCCATTCGATGAAGCGAAGGTATCGCAGTTGCAAAGTGATAGCCGCGCTCGCCAAGTGCGTGTGCTTCGACCTGGTGATGCAGCCACGATGGATCACCGTCCGGATCGTTTGAATATCCACCTTGATGATCAAGATGTTATTGAGGACTTACGCTGCGGCTAACGCTTCTAGCGTAAAATCAGCACGACGCAGGCGGCGGTCAATATCCCCATCGTAATGTTGAACGCCCGCCATGCGCCGTCGCTTTTGATCCACTGCCCAATGGCCGTGCCAAAGGCCGCCCATAAAGCAATACACGGCAGTGCTACCACCTCAGCAAAGCCAGCAAGCACCAGCGCATTGAAGACCGGCTGACCACTTTCGGGTAGAAAGCCCGCCATTAGCGCAAGACCCATCACCCACGCTTTAGGGTTGGCAAACTGAAACGCTGCCGCCTGCCAAAACGTAAACGGTACGCTATGTTCGCGTGCCTTCAAATTAGGCGGTGGCGCGCTGGCAATTTTCCATGCCAGATAAAGCAAGTAGGCGCTGCCTATCCAGCGAAGCGCGGTTTGAACAGCGGGATAGCGCTCAAATAGCACGCCTAACCCCAGTGCGATGCCAGCAAACAGCAAAAAGCAGCCGCCTAAAATCCCCCACATATGCGGTAGCGTGCGCTTAAAGCCAAAGTTGGCGCCAGAGGCGGTGAGCATCACGTTGTTCGGCCCTGGCGTAAGCGTCATCGACATCATATAGAGCGCGGCAGGACCGAGGATTAACCATTCGCTGTTCATTTAAGTGTATCCATACTAGGCGGTTGTGCTAAGTGGTTGTGTAATGAACGCGCCATGACTAATCATAGCGGTCTTTCCAGCGTTGACGATTGACCTGCTCCTTAAGCATTTCGAGGATGTCATACAGCATCTGTTCGGTAACCCGGTTGCTGCCTTCGTCAACCGTTAGCCAGGTGTCAAAGCCGCTGTCGGCGGTGCGCTCAACTAATTCCTTAAACTCATCCGAATGGATGCCAAGCAGTAGCTCATCGACTAATCGCTGGGCAACACCGCTTAGGGAGGCTTCCATTGCACTCGTGGCTTGCTGCCCCATGGGCAACCGGTTAAAGCGCTGAATCTCGGGGCTTTCTCTTAGCGTACGACTAACTAAGTCGCTGATCGCCGCCATGATAGATTGGCGGTTATGCTGGTAGGCTTTGCCAATTGTGCTCTCTAACCGCTGGGCGATCTCATGAATTAACTGCGCTTTGCGGGGCATGATCACTCGGTCGATGACACGTTCGGTGAGCGAGTCACTGGCGCGAATCTGCTGCTGCACATTACCCAAGAGTTTTAAGGCGATACGGTCGGAAAGCTCTTCGAGCAAAATGTCGTAATACTTGGCAAAAAATAGGTAAATATCCCAGCGGGTGACGTCAATTAAGCCCAGCCGGTGCAGACGATGGAGCAGCGATACGACACGCAGAATACGCAACAGGCGGAAGCCTGCCAGGGGAATACAGCCCAGCACGTCATACCAGTGCACGAAGGGGTAAAAGAACCAGCGGTGGTAGCGCCGTTCGGCAATCGCAATGGACCAGCCAAGCAGTACATCGGCAATAAAAAAGCTTACAAACACCAAGTCGATGGCGATAAAGCGGCTATGGATGGTGTCATCGTAGAACGCGTGAAAGTCAGGCGCGATGCCAGCGATACCTTGGTTGATAGGGCCAAGCAAAAACAGTGAATCAAACAGCAGTAGCGAGAGGTTAATCACCACAAGCGTTAAAATGAAAAAATCCCAACCGATATGGGCATATTCGACCGCTTTAGGCAGGTGCGGGTAGCGTTCCCTGGCGGGCATGCGAACTCCTTATGGTGGGACGTTGCAACGGTTGTTACTGGGCCTGCGATTGATGCTGTTGTTGGGTCAATAGCTCTTCTCGCTCCGCCTGTTTGCGTAACTTTTTGCGCAGCGCTGCTTTTTCAAAGCGTAGTTTCTGCAGCGGTGTTGCCAACGTGAGTGGCGGTACACTGGCGGGCTTGCCCTCAGCATCAATCGCGACCATGGTGAGGTAGCAGCTATTAGTATGGCGGATTAGCTTATTGCGAATATCTTCGGCTACGACCTTAATACCAATTTCCATTGATGAGCGGCCAACATGATTGACGCAGGCTAAGAAGGTAACCAGTTCCCCCACATGGATAGGCTGTTTAAACAGCACTTGGTCCACCGACAGTGTCACCACATAGTGACCTGAATAACGGCTGGCACAGGCAAACGCGACTTCATCGAGCTTTTTAAGAATAGCGCCACCATGCACTTTGCCGCTGAAATTCGCCATGTCAGGTGTCATTAATACCGTCATGGAGAGTTCGTGCTGCCCAGGCAGGGCAGTACTGATAGCGGTACTCGCGCTGGTTTCCGTCTCGGACATACGATGTTCCTTCTGTTATCGCTTCCCGCCGCCCAGATGCTGGGCAAATTGGGCGGCGGGCAGTCATTGGCTGTTTTTAAAACTATGCCTTTTTTAAAACCACATTAGGCCGACTGAAATAATAATACCGGTAATAAACAGTTGAATCAGGCAGAAGCCCATAATGTCTTTTGCCTTCAGCCCGGCAATAGCGAGTACCGGTAGCGCCCAGAAGGGTTGCAGCAGGTTGGTCCAGGCATCACCCCAAGCGACTGCCATGGCTACCCGTGAAATGTCGGCACCTAACGCTTGAGCCGCAGGGATCATCACCGGTGCTTGTACGGCCCACTGGCCGCCGCCAGAAGGGACAAACAGGTTCACAATCCCGGCGCTGATAAATGACCAGAAGGGCAGTGAGCTGGCTGTGGCAAATGAGATCAGCCACTCAGACATGCTTTCAGCCAGCCCTGATTGAACCATGATGGCCATGATGCCAGCGTAGAAGGGGAACTGAATAACAATGCCCGCGCCACCTTTGATCGCTTCGTTCAAACTATTGAGAAGGTTGCGTGGCGTGCGATGTAGAACAATAGCCAGGAACAGAAACAGGAAGTTAACGACGTTAAGGTTCAAGCCACCGCCGCGCAGCAAAAAGTGATCAAGCAGAAACAGCACCCCAGGCACTCCTACGAGTAGGGAAAGGGTCAAACTGTTTTCAAGACGCTCTGCCGGACGAGTAATGCGTCCTACCGGCTCTGGCTCGTCGTTCAGTACACCGGGGTCGACGTAGACGCTATCCTTCTCATCCGGCAGCATCATACGGTTCACCAGTGGGATAGCGATAAACAGGCAGACCACAATGGCGAGGTTGAAGAAGGCGAAAATCGTTGAGCCGGTGCTAATGACGCCAATCTGGTCAGCGGTAAAATGGCCTTCGGTGGCGATGGTCAAGGGGATCGAACCTGCCAAGCCGCCGTGCCACACCACAAAACCCGAGTAGGCACTGGCAACGAGGAGCCGATAGTCAACGCGAATCAGCCGGGCCAGCTCTTTAGCAAACAGCGCGCCGACCACAAGACCAAACCCCCAGTTAATCCAGCTGGCCGCCAAGGAAACCAGCGTTACCAGAATGATGGCGCCACCGGGCGTTTTAGCCGTACCAGCGATTTTTTGCAGAATACGTTTTACCGGCGGGGAGCTAGCCAGCATAAAACCGGTAACCAACACCAGCAGCATCTGCATAGAGAACGTAAGTAAACCCCAGAAGCCATCGCCCCAGAAGCGCAGCACCGCCAGCGGCGTTTGGCGCTCTATAGCGATCGCGGCAACCGACGCGATTAACGTCAGCAGCAGAACGAAAATGTACGGGTCGGGTAGATAGCGCTCCACCAGCTTTACGGCCGGTTTTGAGATCATTTTAAGCATGGGATGCTCTCTTTATTCATTATTAGAAAGTGCCTAGTCAGTGTCTTGCTAGTCAGTGTCTAGGAAGTGCATGGCTAATATACGGGGGAGCGCGCTGTTTTTCACGTTGAAGCTGCCCGCTTAATTTCACATTAGCTCAGTTGCTGCTCAACGTGTTTGTTTTAGCGCCAGCGTCAGTGGCTTAACCGGTAGCGGCGGTGGTAGTAAAGACGATAGTAGTGAATGAGTACCGCCGAGCGAACCAGCGTAAAGAGCATAAACGCAAGCCACAGGCCATGATTGCCCAGCCCTTGCGTTAGCCACCAGGCGGGCAGGTAGACGGCGAGGCCAATAAAGATGCTGTTACGCATTTCACGCACGGCGGTAGTGCCAATAAATACCCCATCAAGCAGGTAGCTCCATACCGCAATCAGCGGCATCGCAACCATCCACGGCAGGTAGTGCGCTGCGGTCTCGCGCACCTCTTCAAGGCCGGTGAGCAGGGCAATAAGGCCGTTGCCGCCTAGCGCAAACAGAAGAGCCGCTGCGCCCGCGGTCCAGAATGAAAAAACGGCAGCGGCGCGAACGGTGGCTGCAAACTCACGCCAATCCTTGCGCCCATAAGCACGTCCGACCAATGATTCCGCGGCATGGGCAAACCCATCCAACGCATAGCTGGTGAGCATAATGAACTGCAGCAGTACAGCGTTGGCGGCAAGCACCGTATCGCCCTGGCGGGCGCCCTGGGCGGTAAAGAACGCCATGGCAAACAGCAGGCCGAGGGTGCGCACAAAGAGGTTGGCGTTGACGTTAAACAGCGCGGTGTAGGCCGCCAGCGCCAGCAGGCGCTCGCGCAAAAAGTGGCCGTTCAGGTTGGCTAATTGGCGCAGCACCAGATAGCTGCCGAAGGCTAAAGCACTGTAGTCGGCGATAACGCTGGCCCAGGCCACGCCGTTACTGGTCATCCCCAGCCCCACCACAAACCATAAATCCAGCACGATATTAACGCTGTTGGTCAGCAGTAAAATCATTAGCGTGACGCGGGAATTTTGCTGGCCTAAAAACCAGCCCAAAATGGCGTAGTTGGCAAGTACCGCGGGCGCAGACCAGAGTCGGATGTGGGCGTACTCACGCGCTAAATCGGTGGCTACTTCACTACCATCCAATAGCCACAAGCCTAACGTAATCAGCGGCGAGGCAAATACAATCAGCAGGCAGCCAATCACCAGCGCCATGATCAGCGACTGCCCCAGCAGGTTGCGCACATCCGTGTCGCTCTCGCGGCCCATGGCTTGTGCGACTAATCCCGTGGTGCCCATGCGCAAGAAACCAAAGCCCCAATAGAGAAAGCTGAACAGAGTCGCACCCAGGGTAACGCCCGCCAAATAGCGAGAGTCGGGCAGATGCCCGACCACGGCGGTATCGACCAACCCAAGTAGCGGAACGGTGATATTAGAAAGAATGATTGGCCAGGCGAGGGCCCAGATACGCACTAGGCTTAAGCTGCCGTGATGATGCGGTACTTCTTCATCAACTGCTCTTGGCTTTCGTGGCGCTCTGGGTCAAGCGGGATACAGTCCACCGGACAAACCTGCTGACACTGAGGCTCGTCGTAGTGGCCTACGCATTCGGTGCATAGGTTGGGGTCGATGACATAAATCTCCTCGCCTGGGGAGATAGCATCATTAGGGCATTCGGGCTCGCAGACGTCGCAGTTAATGCACTCGTCGGTAATCATCAGGGCCATGGGCATACCTCGCGTATACGTTCACACTCGGGCTGTCTAATACCCGAGTGTTTTACTCAACAATGGCGTTGGCTAGCTAGTGTAGTGCTTACGTAGCGCTTCGGCGACCTGTGGATGCACCAAGCGAGAAACATCGCCGCCCAGCTTGGCAATCTCGCGCACGATGGTCGAAGAAATATATGAGTTTTCAACCGCCGGGGTTAAAAACACGCTTTCCAGCTCTGGGTTTTGCGCCCGGTTCATGTTGGCAAGCTGCAGCTCATACTCAAAATCGGAGACCGCGCGCAGGCCACGCAGAATAATCGTCGCCCCCTGCTCATGCATCATGGTGGTGAGCAAGGTGGAAAAACCGATGACTTCCACGTTGGGTAACGACGCACAGACTTTTTTGACCAGCTCCATGCGCGTTTCCAGGTCGAGATTGGGGCTTTTGCCAGGGCTCGCCGCCACTGCGATAACGATTTTGTCGAACATGCGCGCGCCGCGCTCAATGAGGTCGAAGTGGCCATTGGTGATCGGGTCGAAAGTGCCTGGATAGACGGCGATATTGATTTTGCCGCTGCTCATCACGATGTCTCCTCGTCCAAACGGCCAAACGGATTGTCACTGGTGAGCGAAACCGCGTGGTCGTAACCGGGAATATGAATCCGGTCGGCATGAATATCGAGCTCAGGGCCTTCCAGCACTGCTTCACCGAACTGATAGCGTGGCGCGTAGTGGCCATGGTCAGCTTGAGCGAGGTAGCTTGCCGCTGCTTCGCGGGTTGCCTCACGGCGTGCTTTCCAGGCACTGATCGCCGCTGCGCCATGGCGCTGGGCAAGTAAGCGTTCGGTCACCGCAGGCGAAAGTACAACACCGGTGGCATTATTGCCGCCGAAGCCTTTGGCATTGATAAAGGCAGCGTCTGCGCGAAATGGTTGGGCCGTTTGCGAAAAACGCAACCGCTCGGCATAGACATCGTCAGCGACCGCATCGAGCGTGGGAATGCCAGGCAAAAGGTCGTGAGCAAAGCTGCCCAAAGCGCTCGCCAGCTGATCCCCCGCCGCCGATCCCTGCGAATGGCCGATAAATGCTTTGATCGCCACGACTGGCCAGTCGCTGATCCCGTTCGCACGGGCAATCTCATCGAATACATGGGATTCGGTAATGCGGTTTTTTGGCGTGCTGGTGCCGTGGGCGTGCAAAAAGCTGCGCTCTTTAAGGGCTTTTTCGCCGAGCATATCGCGCACCAGCGCGGCTGCCTTGCCAAGCGTGATGTAGTTGCCGATGCCCGGCGCTGAGATCGAGCGCTTATAGCCATCCGCGTTGACGAACACATCTGGCACCGCGCCCAGAATATCCGCGCCTACCTCTAAGGCGAGGGAATCATCCATCAGCAGCACAAACTGGCTGGCTTCTGCCATGGTAAAGCCACAGTTGCGTGCAAACGGGCGGCAGGCACGCTGGTAATCGCTGTCAGTAAGCAGCTCGAGCGCGTCCAGCGCTTTCAACCCAGCATCGTCAGCGAGTGCGCCCATCGCCCTGAAGCCTTCGATGATTTCAGGGGTGATCGGCGCATCCGCCGTGCCCACCATCACCACGCGGCGGCGTCCGGCGCGAATGTCGTCAATGCCCAGGCGCAAGTTATAAAGAAAGCTGGCACAGGCGCCCAGCGCCGCGCCGGTACCGCCCACGCTGCCGAGCACATAGGCGTTCAAAAAGTCAGCGGGCATCTGGCCATAGCCTAGCGGCATCTGCTTGGAGGTGGCGCGCTGACCGGTCACCAGGCTTTTGAGCAAGCCACCCCAGCCTTGGTCATCCAGCTGGCCGATGGAGTTGCCAGCGTACACGGCAATATGGTCCGGATTCAGTTGCTGGCGCAGTGTCTCCCAGGAGAAACCGCTGGCGCCCAGGCAGTCGCTGGCACCAAACACAGCCAGCGAGAGACCGCGCGGGTGATGCACGCTGCGATAGAGGCTGGCGGGGTCAAAACCGCTGGGCAGCTGCGCCGCTGCGCGTACCTTGGGTACCTGCGCATCGGGCAGCAATACCTCTAGTATGCCTGCGGGCACGCTGACCTCTACCTCGCGGGCATCGATCTCGCGCACTTGCCAGTCGGCCGGCAGATTGTCGGGCAACTGACGGCGGCGCAGGGTAAAGCGCATCGGCTCAGCGAACTGCATGCTGGCCTGGCGGTTAGACGGTAGGCCGGGGGCGAGAAAACGCGGGTCTTCGTTGCGACGGATCAGGGTATGGTTCAATACCTGATCACGCAGCGACTGAGCCGGGGCGTCTACGGGCTGGCCTTGACTGTCCTGCCACCCCTTTTCGGAGTGCTCTACTAGGCGCATAAGCGCCGCCAAGCCTTCCAGTGTCTGGCGTTGCTGGTCAGCAGGGAGGGCATCAAGCACAGTGCGGCGGAAGGCCTGATGGCCAGAGGTTCTGCCAGCAGGGTTGATGCCGCCCATGCCGACAATCACCGGTAAGTGTGACAAGCCGGGTTCCTCGTGATGCGGTGGTGGTAATAACAATTATTGACAACGCTCTAAGTCAATTATAGCTAATTAAATTATGATCAAGTCAATTATAACTAGCTCTATGATGACCAAAGCGATGCGCTTAATAAGTACCTAATGCGTGATCATAGCACCGGCCACGCAACGGCGTCATGCCGCAAGCGTTTGAGACTGATAGAATCACGCTTTTCAGCCGAGAGATGGCATGCAGCATAATTCTCGACCAGTGACGTCTAATCAGCCAGGCCCGCATCAGGATTTGGCGCGCAGGGTCAACCGAGCGCTCACGCACCCATTACGTAAACCGATCGCCGAACACACGCAGCGCAACTTTGCGCAGGCGGCTGAATGGTTGGCGAGCCGTCAGGCGCCGCTGATACTTGATTCCGGCTGTGGCGTCGGGGTATCGACACGCCAACTTGCGGCGCAGTTCCCCGGCCATGCCGTGATTGGCATTGATCGCAGCGAGGATCGTTTGGGGCGTGATCACGGCGAATTGCCACATAATGCACTGCTAGTGCGCGCGGATCTGGTCGATTTCTGGCGTTTGGCTTATCAGGCAGGCTGGGCGCCCGAATATCACTATTTGCTTTACCCCAATCCTTACCCCAAAGCAGGGCATCTTAAAATGCGCTGGCATGGCCATGCGGTTTTACCCACACTGTTGGCGCTTGGCGGGCACCTTGAGCTGCGCTCAAATTGGTCGCTTTACGTTGAAGAGTTTGCCTTGGCGGTGGCGCAGGTAACCGGCAAGCAGGCGATAGTGGCTGAATTTGCACCTGAAGGTGACTATTTAACTCCGTTTGAGGCGAAGTATGCTCAAAGTGGCCAAGCGCTGTGGCGGTTATGGGTTGATTTGGAGCGAAAATGACGTTTGTTTATTTAGTGTTGGCGATTGTGGCCGAAGTCATTGCTACGAGTGCATTAAAGGCTTCTATGGGCTTTACACGTCCATTGCCGAGCGTTGTGGTGGTGGTTGGCTACGGGCTCGCTTTTTATCTGCTCAGCCTGGTGCTGCGCACGCTGCCGGTGGGGGTCGCCTATGCGATTTGGGCGGGCCTGGGCATTGTGCTGGTCACCTTGGTCGGCATTGTGGTGTTTGGTGAAAAGCCCGATTTACCGGCGGTACTGGGGATTAGCCTGATTGTGGCGGGTGTGGTTCTGCTGCAAGTGTTTTCCAAAATGAACGTGCATTGAGGTAATTTAATGGGTTCTTTTTTTACTGTTAAGCGTCTGCGGCGCTGGTCGCTGGTGTCCGGGGTTGCCTCGCTGGCCCTGTGCGCCAGTGCCAGCCTGTTCGCTGATTTCAGCCGCCTGAGCCAACTGCAGAACAAAGGTTTCTCGATCAGTGCTGAAGCGCGCCTGCTTGACGCCGACACAGGCGCCAATGCGCTGCTGGGCAGCATTAATCCAGAGCGCCAGTTATCGCCCGCGTCTGTTACCAAGGCATACCTGGCGGCGGCGGCGCTGAACCGTTTTGGTCCTCAGCATCGCTTTACCAGCCAGCTAGTTAGCTCGGGCAGGGTTGAGGATAGAGCTGAAGGCGGTGTGCTGCGTGGCGATTTAGTGTTTGAGGGCGGTGGCGACCCCGGCCTGACCACGGAAAACCTATGGCGCTTGGTGCAGCGTTTGCACTTAGCCGGGGTGCGTGAAATTGATGGCGCTTTGGTGATCAGCCAGTGGCGGTTTGGGCCGGTTGACTGTATTACTACCGACCGCTGCGATGCCCTCACGCGGGTCGCCAACGCCTACAGCGCGCCGCTTTCGTCAGCAGGCGTTAATTTCGGCAGTTGGTGTGTCAATGTCGCCCCCGCTGCTAGCGCAGGTGAGCCAGCCCGGGTGGGGCTGTGCGATAGCCAGACCTCGCTGATCACCATTGATAATCAAGTCGTCACTCGCCCAGCCAATAGCGGCACAGAGATTAGCGCTGAACGTATCACCGATGAACGTGGTGATGTGATGCGCCTGACGGGACAGATTTCGACTAATGCCACTGCCCGGGATGTTTATCGTGGCGCGGGCGATGCGGCCGAGAAAACCGCACAAGTGCTGATGGGGATGCTAAATCAGGCGGGGATTCAGGTGCGCGACTCATGGCGCGTCAGTTCGACCCAGCCGCCCAGCACGGCGCAGCGCTTGGCCGCCGTCGACAGTCAGCCCCTGCAAGAAATATTGCTGCGCATCATGAACTACTCCAATAACTACATGGCTGATGTACTGGCGCTTGATCTGGTCGAGACGCCCCAGGCGCAGTTACGCCAGGCAGGCCAAGCCATTGAGTCTTATGTGCAGCATCTTCCCGGTCATGGGCCATTAACGTTGTATAGCGGCAGTGGGCTGACCACGGAAAACCGCACATCGGCTCAGGGGGTTAATGTGATGCTGGAAGACATGTTTCGGCAGAGCGCGCTGTTTCCAAGCTTTGTGGCCGCCTTTCAGTCACCAGCCAACGGCGTTATGCGCTTTATTCGGCGTGGTTCAACCACGTTTCAAAACAATGTCATGTTAAAAACCGGTACCCTTAATCAACCCTTTGCTGTGCGCGCCGCGGCGGGCTATTTTCGCACCGCGCAAGGACGCTGGGGAGTATTTAGTGTCATGGTCAATGGTAGCGGCAGTACGCCGTACTTAAGCTGGTCTGAGGTGCTGGATCCCTTATCACTGGATCTGGACGCCATGATTTTAGCGAACTGATTTCCCTTTACGCTCACAAGGTGAGGCGACCTGCATGAAACCAGGGCATACCGGTTTAACCCATTTGGTCCACTCCACGCGCTATTCGTGGAAGGGGCTTAAGGCAGCGTTTAGAAACGAGGCAGCCTTTCGCCAAGAAGTCGTGATTACTGCGTTGTTACTCCCCTTCGCCTGGTGGATAGGGGACAGCATCATCAGTTGGCTACTATTGGTAAGTAGCCTGTTTTTTGTGCTGATCGTAGAGTTACTTAATAGTGCCATTGAAAACGTGGTTGATCGCATTGGTACTGAGCATCACGAGCTTTCTGGCCGGGCCAAGGATATTGGCTCCGCCGCTGTTATGCTGTCACTGATGATGGCCGGCCTTACTTGGGGTCTATTAGGTTGGGAAAAGTTTTATAGCTAAGCTGATTTAATAGCTAAATATTTTTAACACGCTGGACAGCGAGGTAATTATGCAAGTGAACGACGATTTTTTACCGTTGTCGACGCTGCCAGCGTCGTTACAAAAAGCTACCCAGGCCGCTTGGCAGCGCTTAATTGAGGCGCTGACCCAAGCCGATAATATTGCTGAGATGACCCAGCAAGAACTGCCTTCAAGCAGTTGGCTGGGGCTTTCTGAGCAGCGCCGTGAGGCGCTTGCTAAAGTGTTGGCCATTTCAACCTTCGCGCTGGATGCCCTGGCCCGCTACCCCCAGTGGTTGGCTGAGTTGGATATTGCCGGTGAATTGGACATAAACCCCGGGCGGGATGAACTGGCTAGCTGGCTGAATGAGTCGCTTGAGAGCGCCGACGACGAAGAGGCCATGCAGCGGGTGATTCGACGTTTTCGCCGCAAGCGGATGGTCGGCATTATCTGGCGTGACCTTAATCGTGCGCCCGGCCACGTTATGTGGGATACCGCCAAGGCGGTGTCTGAGCTTGCCGAAATCTGCCTGGAAGCCGCGTTGAGCTGGCTTGAGCAATTTTACGCGCCGCGCTGGGGGGAGCCCGCGCCACGCAAAGACGGCTCGCCCCAGCGCTTGGTTGTGCTGGGTATGGGCAAACTGGGTGCGGGTGAGCTGAATCTCTCCTCCGATATTGATCTGATCTTTGCCTTTCCTGAAAAAGGCGAAACCCAGGGCGGGCGCAAGCCCTTAGAGCATCAAGAGTACTTTACCAAGCTTGGTCAAAAGCTCATCGGCGCCCTAGATGCTATCACGGCGGACGGTTTCGCCTTCCGCGTTGATATGCGCTTGCGGCCTTTAGGCGACGGCGGGCCGCTGGTGGGCAGTTTTTCCATGCTCTCCAGCTACTACCAGGATCAAGGCCGTGAGTGGGAGCGCTACGCAATGCTGAAAGCGCGTCCTGTGGCAGGTGATTTAGACGCAGGCGATGAGTTGCTCGCCGGGCTACGCCCCTTTGTGTATCGCAAATATCTTGATTTCGGCGCGATTGAGTCGCTGCGTGAGTTGAAAGCGATGATTAACCGCGAAGTGAAGCGCAAAGGTATGCAGAGCAATATCAAGCTCGGCCCCGGCGGCATTCGCGAGGTTGAGTTTGTGGTACAGGCGTTCCAGCTGATTCGCGGCGGCCGTGATACCGAGCTGCAGGTGACATCGCTGAAAACCGCGCTCAACCGCTTGCCCGAGCTAGGCCTGTTGCCGCAAGAAGTGGTTGATGAGCTGCTGCCCGATTACGCTTTTCTGCGCGATGTCGAACACGCCCTTCAAGCGCTGGAAGACCGCCAGACGCAAACCCTACCCAGCGATGACAGCGACCGTGAGCGGGTAGCCTTCGCCATGGGCCATGAAGACTGGCCGGGGCTGATTGCCCAGCTTGATGAAGTGCGCGAGCGCGTGCGCCAGCACTTTGATGCAGTGATCGCGGACCCTGAAGAGGATGTGGATGAGGCCAACGATGACAGCCAGCTTGGTTTGGCCCAGTGGCGACTGATTTGGCGCGGCGAGCTAGAGGCGGAGGAGGCCACTGCGCACCTTGCCGAGGCGGGCTTTAATGAGCCGGAAAAAGCCTTAAAGCGACTGCAGAGTCTTTACCACTCCCGGCAAGTGCAAAGCATGCAGCGGATTGGCTTTGAACGATTGGATGCGTTGATGCCGCTACTGCTGGACGCCGTGGCCGACAACGAGGCGCCGGATACCGCGCTGGCGCGGGTGCAGCCACTGATTGAGTCCGTTTTACGGCGTACCGCTTACCTTGCCCTGCTGCGCGAAAACCCTCAGGCGCTTGAACACCTGATGCGCTTGTGTGCTTCCAGCCCCTGGATCGCCGAACAGCTGGCGCGTTACCCCATCCTACTCGATGAGCTGTTGACGCCGGAAACGCTCTACACCCCGGCTGATAAAGCGCGCCTGGCCGATGAGCTGCGTCAAACGCTGAACCGCTTGCCAGAGGATGACGAAGAGGCGCAACTGGAGGCGCTGCGTGTCTTTAAGCACGCACAAACGCTTCATGTTGCGGCGTCAGATATCATGGGTACTCGGCACCTGATGAAAGTAAGTGATTACTTAACGTTTATCGCTGAAGTCATTCTTGATGCCGTACTGGCCATGGCGTGGAAACATATTACCCGCAAGCATGGCGTTCCTGAGGGGCTGAATACCCGCGAGGCAGCCTTTCTGATTGTCGGCTACGGCAAGCTGGGCGGCATTGAGCTGGGCTACAGTTCCGATTTAGATCTTGTTTTCCTGCATGATAGCGATGGCCAAGGCGCGACGGATGGCCCACGGCCCATTGATACACCCGTATTTTTCACCCGCTTGGGCCAGCGTATTATTCACCTGCTTACCGCGGTAACCCCCACCGGCACGCTCTATGAAGTAGATATGCGTCTACGGCCTTCGGGGAATTCAGGGCTATTGGTAACATCGCTTAAAGCCTTTGCAGACTATCAGCGGCAGAACGCCTGGACGTGGGAACACCAAGCGTTGGTGCGCGCCCGTGTCGTGGCGGGTAGCGATGTGCTGGCCGAAAAATTCGCCCAACTGCGCGGCGATATTTTAGGCAATGAACGCGATAAAACTGCACTGCGCGAAGAAGTGGTCAAGATGCGTCAGAAAATGCGCGACCATCTGGGCAGCAAAGCGACCAGTGATACGTTTAATATTAAGCAAGATGCAGGCGGTATGGTGGATATTGAGTTTCTCTGCCAATACGCGGTGTTAGCACTTGCTCACCAAACCCCCGCGCTACTGACGTATAGCGACAATATCCGTATTTTAGAGAGCCTGACAGAGAGTGGGCACTTACCTTATGAAGAAGCGGAGCGACTGAGAGAAGCTTACCTGGCCTATCGCAGCGCTACCCATCGAGCGGCGCTCACCGGTGAAAAAGCGCTCACCGATGGTGAAGAGTTTAGGGAACATCGCGATATAGTCACCGCGCTCTGGCAGCGCTTTCTTGAGCCACCAGCCACTGATAATAACTAGCCCGGCAAACGGGTCACTCTGACTAGGAAGGAACAATGAAGCCATGGAGTCAGGCGGGATGGCCCGCATGATTGGACATATCCTGGCCACGCTATTGCCCGTGTTTTTAATTACCGGTTGTGGCGCTGCCTATGGACGCTACCGGACACCAGACATTCGCAGCCTTAATACGCTCAATATGGAGCTGTTCGTTCCCCTACTGGTATTCGCCGTGCTGGCTGACCGCCAGGCGCCACTTGCTGAATACGCCTGGCTTGCTACGGCGGCTGTTGCGGTGGTGCTGGGGTCGGGGATTGTGCTGTTGCCGGTGGCTAAGTGGCTTAAGCTGGATATTAAAACCTTTCTTCCCCCTATGATGTTCAACAATTCAGGCAATATGGGGGTGCCGTTACTGGTACTCGCATTCGGCCCTGACGCGCTGCCTGCCGCCGTAGTGGTGTTTATTGTTGAGATGCTGCTGCACTTCTCGGTAGGGCTTTATATGCTAAACCCGCGTACTTCGCTATGGCGGATGCTGCGCATGCCTATCGTGTTGGCGAGCTTGGCGGGGCTGGCGGTGAACACCAGTGGGCTGCCGCTACCGGGCTGGCTGCTGGAGGCTATGCGTATGCTGGGCGAAGTATGTATACCCTTAATGCTGTTTGCGCTAGGGGTGCGGCTGCTGGAAATTGACTTTAGCGACTGGCGCACGGGGGTGCTTGGGGCGGTGCTCTGTCCGTTGTCGGGGTTAGTGATTGCGTTGCCATTAATGTGGCTACTACCACTTAATGACATGCAAATGGCCGTACTGCTGGTTTTTGCAGCGTTACCGCCCGCGGTATTGAATTATTTGGTGGCAGAGCAGTACCAGCTAGCGCCACAAAAAGTGGCGTCGCTGGTCCTGATTGGTAACCTGGGGAGTTTGGTGGTAATGCCGCTAACGCTAGCGGCAACATTTACGTGGATACATGCGCCGCTTTAACAGGCGGCGCAATCAGTGACTACCTACTTAACGACCATTTTTAACTTCACTGTCTTTAACTTTATAGTGACCTTCTAATGCATCCTGATGACCTGGGCGGCTGTTCGTAGGAGAATAACCGCCGCCGATATCCTGCGCCTGCTGAGCACGCATTTGCTCCATACGCTTTTTCATTTTATGACGCATAAACGGCATCATTGCCCAGCCAATCAATAAGAAAAATAGGCCGAGTACCACACCTACTATCATCAACGCGCCAAAAGCCAACCACGTAAACAGCAGCTTTAAGCTACCTGCTAGGCCGGTGGGTTGGGTTTGCGCTGCACGGGCGCGCCATTGGTTTGCCGCTTGCCATGCTGCGTTGCGTTGGTCGCGATTCATCTGTGGCATGAGAGCCTCCATCGGTTATTCGCACCCATTGGAACACAGTTGGTCTAGCAAGTTCACTGCATGGCAATAGGACGCAATGCGTCGTCGGCGGCGCCGGGCCATGCACTACTGACAGTGCGATTAGGTTTTCCAACTGTTACCATTAAGCTGTACAAAACAAGTTTGGCTGTACAAGCATGCGCTTAGTACGCAGTGCTTATCTAAACAGAGCTCATCTAACAGGACGGTTATATGGCTAATCATGGAGGCAAGTCGGTATTCATCGCATCAGTGGTGATTATTTTTGGCTTGGTAGTTGTCGGGGCGTCATTTCCTGAAGGATTTGCCAACGCGGCAGAGGGGGCGCTGACGACCGTTACCGAGCTATTTGGGTGGTTTTATCTATTTTCTGTTTTTGGGTTTGTGATTTTTCTCTTTGGCTTGGCGCTGAGTAAATACGGTAAAGTTCGCTTGGGGCCACAGGATAGTAGCCCCAGCTATACATTTTTTTCGTGGATAAGCATGCTGCTGGCCGCGGGCTTTGGTGTCGGTCTGGTGTTCTATGGCATGGCGGAACCCATGTTTCATTATATTGAGCCTCCTTATGGGGATAGAACCGCCGAATCCGAAGCGGCAGCACGCTATGCTATTCAATACAGCTATTTTAACTGGGGCATACACCAGTGGGCGGCCTTCTCCATTGTGGGGCTGATCATTGCCTATTTTCAGTTCCGCAAAGGGCAGGCGGGGCTTGTTTCTTCGGTGTTGTCGTCAATAACGGCTAAAAATCCTAAGGTACGTCCCTATGCCTCTTGGTTGGACGTGTTTGCAGTGGTGGCCACGGTAATGGGGGTGGCTACTTCGCTCGGCTTGGGTGTCCTGCAAATGAACGGCGGTTTGAATGCCGTGTTTGGCCTTCCTGAAAACGGTCTTTGGCAGTTTATTATTTTGTTTGTCATGTTCTGTGCTTACATGGCATCCACCTGGTCGGGGTTGGACAAAGGCATCAAGCGCCTTTCTAATCTCAACATGGTGCTATGCATTGGGTTAATGCTGTACGTACTGTTCACTGGCCCTACCGTTGCGATACTCGAAACGATTACCGTGGGGATTGGTGATTACCTGCAGAATTTCATCGGTATGAGCCTGCGTATTTCGCCGTACAGTGATAATGAGTGGGCGAGCAGCTGGACGATTTTCTACTGGGCCTGGGTAATCGCTTGGTCGCCGTTTGTGGGTACATTTATTGCCCGCGTTTCCCGCGGACGTACCATCCAAGAGTATGTGTTTGGGGTGCTGTTCGTACCGCCGCTACTCGCCTGTTTATGGATTGGCGTATTTGGTGGGGCGGCACTTCAGATGGAGTTGAACGGTACGGATGTCGGCTTGGCAGCGGCGACCCAGGACAATATAACGGTGGCACTGTTCGAGATGTTCGACTTAATGCCATTTTCGGGCGTGCTGTCAGTGGTCGCCATGATGCTGATCTTTATTTTTCTGGTCACCTCAGCAGACTCTGCCTCGTACATTGTGGCGCAAATGACCGATAATGGTTCGATCAATCCGCCGCTCTATAAGCGCATCATTTGGGGTGTGCTGATCGCTGCCATCTGCCTGACATTGATTGCATCCGGTGGCTTAACGGGGCTGCAGTCCGCATCAGTGCTATCGGCACTACCGTTCACCTTTATTCTGTATATGATGGTGTTTGTTTTAGTGCAGGAACTGCGCGCGGACCGCAAGGCGATGCTGACGCAGCTTTATCGTCGCCATGGGGAAACTCCAGTGGGGGCTGACGCCTTTGAAGCCGAGCTATTAGGGGAAGAAGAGCGTCTTCGTCGTGCGCCCAATGTGGTCAACCGGCGCATTAATAGCTAGCAATGCTAGGAACAGGCAAGCTTTTGTGTTGCGGGAGCTTGCTATTTCAGGAGCACGATACATGGAGCGAACAGGCTAATGGCTCGGCAAGGACGCCATGGCGCAACGCGAAGGCAGCCCAAAGGGGTTGCCTTTGATCGTTGGCTCGACCGGGTAGTGACCGTAGCCGTACTGACGGCCATGGTCATTGGCTTGGCCGCGGTGGCTGCGCACTGGTTGCTCTGACGCTGCTAGCTCTTTGCTAAGTTAGCTCTTTGCAAAGCCAGCTCTTCGCAAAGTTAGCTTTTCGCAATGGTCGTATCACAACGCCCGGCTTTTTTAAGCCGGGCGTTTGCGTGTCTCTACCCGGTTCCGGCCCAGCCGTTTGGCGCGGTAAAGGTGCTGGTCAGCGTGTTCAACCAATGCTTCAGCGCTAATCAAAACGCCCGCGGACATACTAGCAACACCCATGCTAACGGTGAGGTCTGAATGAGTGCTTGAAAAAGCGTGAGGAATGGCCAGCGACAGCACGGCTTCGCGCAAGCAGTTGGCAACGTCTACCGCGTCATCATGGTCTTGGTCTGGCAGTACACAAACAAACTCCTCGCCGCCATAGCGGGCGAGTAAATCCCGTGCAGGGTCAATACACTGATTGAGTGCATTGGCGACCGCACGCAGCGTCTCGTCACCCATAGCATGGCCATAGTGGTCGTTAAACTCTTTAAAGTTATCGATATCGATAAAAATCACTGATAGCGGCTGCTGCGTTTGCTGCGCCAAGAGCCAGTGTTGTTTATAAAACTCATCGAAGTGGCGGCGGTTAGCTACCCCTGTTAGGCCATCCATATTGGATAAGTGATGTAACTGGTCGCGTTGTTCCAGGCCTTGCTGAAAGGCTTTCAACAAATGATCCAAACTATCTACCAGGTGTCCCAGTTCATCATGGCGGTGGCCGTGTAACGCTGGTTTGGGCCACTGACCAGGGCGGTTGGGATCGGTTTGGGCAATCGCCGCATGTACTTTGAGCAGGGGGCGGGTAATAAACACGTGGAAAAATGCGATGACCAGAATGCTTAGAATAAACGCTTCCAGAATACTGAAGCCAACCACCGCATAAATCCGCGTCAGAAACTGCTGGGTTAAATAGCCTTCTGATAGCATCAGTTCAATTTCGCCGACAATGGCTTCCGGCATATCACTGCCCATGTAATATTGGAGGGCGGTTTGGTGATGCAGTATATCGCCAAACAGGTACTGGCTGAGCCAGGTCGAATCCGCCTGTTCGGGGGTGTTAAATTCAGCCAGCGCACGGCCAAAATCGTCGCGAATGGAGACCCACGCTACCTCATCATCACTAAACAGCCCGTAAGCGATTTGGTGGGCGAGGTCGGGGTTTAGTTGGAAGGCGGCTTCGGCGGCTGCCCCATTAACAATCGCCAGTTGCTGGGCAACACGCAGTTGCACTTCTTGGCGCATATTGGTGGCGTGGCTGAACAGTTCAATACTGCCCGCCACGCTACTAATCAGTAACGCAATCAGCAGGGTGAGCAGCGCTTGCTTAGTGGTTAAGCTGCCTTTTTTAGGCGCGATGCCAGGGGCAGAGAGAGGAAACCGCGGGCGAGGGCTTATCACTGGCTCTCCTCCTGTCTATCGCGATGCAGGGCATCCAACTGCGTTTGCAAACGTGCCAGAAGCGCTTCAGAAACGCTGGGATGGCAGGCGAGATAAAGCGGTGCACGGTGAAAGGTAAACAAATGTTCGAGCGCTATGTTCTGTTCTTGTGCCATAAATTCACCGGTTGCTTTGCCTGTCACAATGACATCAAGCAGGCCCGCCTTTAAGCGCGCGATATTTTCTCGCTCTGAGGGAGCAAGTAGAACATTACTGCCGCTAGAAGCAACGTAATCGCCTACAGCATCTTCCCGAAAGCTTCCTACACGCCAGTCGCGCAGCTCAGAAAGCGATGTAATATCTAGCTCGCGTTCGGCTAAACTGAACGCAGCCCACTCATTGACTACCAGCGGCCCAATCCACTGAAATAACGCTTCCCGCTCATGAGTACGAGTCGTGGAATAAACGCAGTGATTGTCGCTTAAGCGTGCTTCGGTGTAAGCGCGGGCCCAAGGCAGCAACCGAAAATAGGCCTCAATATCCGCTTGGCGTAGCGCGTTGCGAAGGAGCGTCGTCGCGCTGCCGATGATTTGGCCTTGGTCGTCCGCGTAGTTAAACGGCGGGTACTCTTCCGTGTTGATAGTGAGCGGCATCGCTTGAAGCGGCAGGCTGCAGCTACCCATAGCGCTGATAAGAGCAACGCCCATGCGGTATCGCCATTGGCAAATTACGTCATTAGCCACCATTATTTACCTCTGAGACCGCTCTGCCTGCACTCTGTCTAATGCTTGTTGCATCAGCGCTACCAAGCGCTGGTCTGTAGCTTGGTTTATGGCAAAGTATAGAGAGGATTCACTGAGCGTGTGAACCGGGATTAAATTATCTTTAGGGTAACCTCTGGATTTAGCTATCCAGGCAGCTACATCCTCACTATAAGCCCATAAATCAACCCGCCCGCGGGTCAGCATTTTGAGCGCGCTGCGGTTATCAATGGCGGTTACTAGCAGGCGACCAGGGTAACCTGCTTCCAACAGTGCCTGGGCACCAATATCTTCACGAATCACTGCCACGGTCAGTTCGCGATCAATGGCTTGAACTAACGAATCAATCGTGATCGGTGCGTCACGATGGGCGAGCAGTACGACTCGATCCTGAGCAATCGGCCCCACCCAGTGAAAATTGGCCTCCCGTGCAGGCGTGCGAGTAGTTGAAAATAGCACCATGTTAGGCTGACTTAGCGCCATCTCATAGCCGCGGACCCATGGATAATAACGAATATCCTGAGGACTAAATGGTGTTTTAGTCGCGGCAAACATCTCTTCCAATAACTCAATTGATAGACCTGTTAACTCCTGATTGTCGACATTGCTATTATCAGCGATATAGTTGTAGGGAGGGTATTCTTCAGTAATAAAGGTTAATGACGCCAAGGTGAGGGGCGCTTCAGCATATGTGCTAGAAACCATTGCTAGGCAAAGACACAACACAGCCATCAACCTTTTTAAAAGGCATGGATATAATAACCGTGAAGGTGGTGGGACTAATCCCATTGCTGTCTACCCATTTGACCTGTCAGTCAATCAAACTTAGAGCAACGCTGGTCATCTGTCACCACTAATCTGCCAACGCAAGCCGTGGCATATTGCTGGCTCCACCTGCTAGGCTTACGACTTCCTCTGTGAGAGTAAACTAATGCTGCCTGCTACTACTGCTAAGGCGATGAATGGCTACGCATCGCGTCGAGAGATTTTCGGCTGGGCGATGTTTGATTTTGCCAACCAGGCTTACACGCTTCTGATCATTACCGTGGTCTTTGGCGAGCTATTTACCACGGTCATCGTCGGGGATCGGGGTGATAACTTCCGACTTGCCAACTTCTTATGGAGCCTTGGCCTGGCCATCAGCTATCTGATGGTAGTGATCACGGCACCCTTGTGTGGCGCGGTGATGGACTACCGGGCTGAGAAAAAGCGCTTTCTGCTCATCAGCTATCTTGCCACCGTGGTCACTACGGCCATGCTCTACTTTGTTGAACCAGGCTACGTCATTATTGGTTTGTTGTTGATTGTGCTGTCTAACTACGCCTATTCCATGGGCGAGTCATTTATTGCTGCCTTTTTACCTGAGCTTGGGCCGCCACAGTCGTTGGGCAAAATTTCCGGTTTTGGCTGGGCGTTAGGCTATATTGGGGGGTTATTTGCCGCCGGCTTCACCTTGGTGGTACTAGGTGAAGCAAGCGCTGACAACTTTGAACGTATTCGTTGGGTTGGTCCCTTTGCCGCTGGGTTTTTTCTGATTACGGCTATCCCTACTTTTTTATGGTTAAAAGAGCGTGGTGCGCCTCAGCCTCGTGGCGTCTCGTATCGGCACATTGCCTTGAAACGGGTTACCTCCACGCTGCACGAATTGCGTTATTTCAAAGACCTGGCCGTGTTTTTAGTATCGCTGTTGTTCTCAATGGCCGGTGTTTACATCATTATCGCGTTTGCCTTCATCTATGGTGCCCAAGTGATTGGCTGGGACGAGAGTGTACGCAATATCATGTTTATTATTGTTCAAGTTACCGCGGCGGCGGGGGCGCTGGGGTTTGGTTGGTTACAGGATCGGTTAGGTGCCAAACACACTTACCAAATGACGCTGGCGCTCTGGGTGCTGGCGATTATTGCCATCTGGGCAACCCCGGAACTTACCCAGTGGATCAACGAACAGTTTGAGGTGCAGTGGCAGGCCCAGTACGTATTCTTGGTAGTGGGTTGTTTGGCGGGGCTGAGCCTTGGTTCTAGCCAATCTGCCAGCCGGGCACTGGTTGGTCTATTGTCACCGCTGGAAAAATCAGCTGAGTTTTTCGGTTTCTGGGGGTTGGCCAATAAGTTGGCGGGCGTGTTTGGTATCGTCATGTTGGGTGTGTTGCAAACGCTCATTGGCTTGCAGGCGTCTATTCTATTATGTGTGGCCTTGTTCGTTATCGCGATGCTGATTTGCGCTAAGGTCAACGAGCGCCGCGGCCGGGAGGCTGCGCTTGCCTGGGAAAACACACAATAGGGATAGCTGGGTGCCCTTACCTCAGTGAGGTGAACGATGGTGACGCAGACAGCAGCGCCAATAGCACAGCGTGGTGGCATCGTCATGATGCTGTTGTTTTGGGTGCTGTTAATGGCCGTTGGGACGTGGTGGATCCACGGCGGATTGGAAGAAATGATGCGCCCCAATGCCAATATCGTGCATACCTTGCCTGCGGGTGAACCGATTACCTTAAAGCGTAATCGTGCTGGGCATTTCGAGGCACCAGGCCGTATTAATGGTGAGCCAGTCAACTTTTTACTCGACACGGGCGCCACCTATGTGGCGGTATCGGCCGATTTGGCCGATGAGCTGGGCTTGGCGCCGGGGCGCAGCGCTTGGTTTAATACCGCCAATGGCCGAGTAGAAGGTACCTTAACCGAACTGGATGAGGTTTCCCTGGGCGGGTTAAAAGTGCAGAATGTACAAGGCTCTATTAGCCCTGGCATGGAGCGCGACACCGTCCTGCTCGGCATGAGTTTTTTGAACCTCTTATCGATTGAAATACAAGCAGGTGAGATGGTGTTAAGCCTTCCCGAGCAGTGAGTTCAGCTTGTGAAGGTGGAGTTGATAGCAAGAGTTAAACAGCTAGGTTTCAGAAACAGAGTGCCAACACGCTAAGGAGTTGCTATGGGCATTGAAGTAGGTGGATTATTAGGACTAATTTGGCTTATTATCGTTATTTGGGCCATCGTCAAAGTGGCCAAAAGCGATGCAGGTGGTTTTGCTAAACTGATCTGGATTCTAGTATTGCTGTTCTTCCCATTGATCGGTTTGATTGCGTGGTTCTTGTTTGGTCCGAAGGGATAGCGGCCTAGCTGAGTGCGATCAAATGAAAAAGGCAGGCCTGTGATGGCCTGCCTTTTTGTTAATTTGAGGCTTACTCACTGAATAAAGGACTACTCAATAGAGCATTACTCAATTGTGTCGTTTCCTTCACCGGGTGGTGCTTTATAATGCCCGGGTATTTTTAACTTTTCCCCGTTGGGCAGGTCGCGCACTTGGGTTGGAATGTAAACACGTTTAATAACACTTTTCGTTTTGCTACTTCCCATGGCAGGTTCCTCTGTCAAATTGTCGACAGTTAGCGTTTCTACATTAGCTTCCGTTGCTGTGAGAATCAAGTGTCAGGCCTTCCGGATCCATCAATAAGCGCAATGATAACGACAGAGGCAGGTGTTTTGATGGTTTTGAGTTATCCTGAGAGCCAACAATAGGACACCTGCGTTGTTACTGGGTGAGCGGGTGAAAAAATAAACAGCCTAAGCGGAGTGCAAAAAGAGGATGGTAGATCATTTGGAACAGCAGTTTCAGGCGCTTGAGTCGCAAGAACCTGGCATGCCTGACTATCCCGATCAAGATCATGTCCTGATCATTGAAGATGATCAGCGCTTGGCGGAACTTACCCGCGATTACTTGGAAGCGAATGGCTTTCAAGTAACGCTGGAAGCTGATGGGGCGAAAGGGGTTGACCGTATTTTAACCCTGCAGCCCGATTTAGTCATTTTAGATCTAATGCTGCCAGGTGAAGATGGTTTGGCTATTTGCCGTCGCGTTAGACCTAACTTTGCTGGCCCGATCATGATGCTGACCGCGCGCACCGACGATCTGGATCAAGTCTTGGGGCTTGAGATGGGCGCTGATGACTATGTGCCGAAACCCGTTCAGCCGCGGGTGCTGCTGGCGCGTATGCGAGCACTGCTACGCCGTGCCGACGGGCCTGCACCGGACGGTGAAATGCGGTTGCGCTTTGAAAACCTAGAGATCGATAACGCGACCCGCGAAGCTTGGCTCTCTGGGGAGCGTATCGACCTAACCAGCGCTGAGTTTGACCTGCTGTGGCTGTTGGGCCGTAATGCCGGTCGAGTGCTTACCCGTGAAGAGATATTCAGTGACTTACGGGGAATTAAGTACGACGGCCAGGACCGCTCTATTGATGTTCGTGTGTCGCGTATCCGGCCTAAAATTGGCGATGATCCTAATCAGCCTCACCGAATTAAAACCGTGCGCAGTAAAGGTTATCTCTTCGTTAAAGACAGTTGATCATGCATAGGGAAGGCATCATGCGGCGGGTGCTCAGTAACGGCTCGTTTTTACGCTTCTATTTGTTGCTGGGCGTAGCGTTGTTGGTGGCGTTTGTGATTGCGTTAGCAGGGCGTTCGTTTATCGAGCAGGTGCGCCGCGAAGATTACCGCGAGCAGCTAGCTGCGTTACCTATGTCGCTGATGACGCAACAATTAGCCGACCAGCCTGCAGGCCAGCGAAACGCTTTGCTTGCGCGTTTTTCCGAGCAACTTGAGTTGCAGTTGACCCTGCAGCCTATCAACGAAGCTGATCTTGGCTATTTTGAGCGATCACGTCTAGAGCAGGGCAAGATACTGGTTGCCGAGAGGCCGTGGTTATTACAGCAACGCTTACCGGGCGATACATGGTTACTGCAAGCCAGGCTTGAAGAGTGGAGTGAGCATCAGTGGCACGGCAGCATTGCTCTGTTGGGGGACTGGCTCGCGGCTGCGCCCGAAAATGAGCGAGAAAACCGCATCGCCCAGTTGCGCCAAGGCAGCTGGCCGCTTCAGCTATTGTCTACTTTGCCAGCCGGTCTATCGCCCCAGCAGCAGGCCCAGCTGGAGAGTGGCGGCGTCATCACTCAGTTAGTCTCTGATAAGCTCTCCATCACGCTGCTTTATCAACTGCCAGGCGAATCCCAGTGGCTGCAAGCTGGGCCTATCTCTCGCGGCGATACACTGCCACCTAATTTGCACCTGCCGCTTCTGGTGGGGCTGATGATCGTGCTCAGCCTGATCATCTATTTAATTATGCGCAGTATTGAGGCCCGTATGGCGCGGCTAGAGCTGGCCGCGACAAGGATCGCCAGTGGCCGTTTGGAAACGCGGGTAAAAGTGGAAAGCGGTGACTTTTTAGGGCGTTTAGGCATGGCGTTTAACGGCATGGCCAATCAAGTGCAGAGCCTGCTGCGTGGTCAGCAAGAAATGATTCGCGCGGTCTCCCACGAGCTGCGTACCCCGGTCGCCCGTATTCGCTTTGCCGTACAGATGGTCGAAGATATGACCGACCAGCCTGCTATTCGCCGTCAGTTGCAGGGCATTGATGCGGATATTGCCGAACTCGATGAATTAGTCGATGAAATACTCACCTATGCACGCTTAGGCGGCGAAACGGTCAATGGCGCTGAACTTGAAACGTCACTGGTGGAGTGCCGTGCCATGGCGGAACGCGTGATTGATACCCTTTCACCGCTGCATAAAGAGTTAACGTTAACGCTGACGCCCGGCCCTGAAATTGAGCTGTTGGCGGAGCCACGCTATCTTCAGCGCGCCCTGCAGAATTTAGTCGGAAATGCCTGTCGGCATGCCAAATCTCAGGTGGTGATCCAGCTGTGGGATGAGCCCAACTTGGTGCGTATCGATGTCGAAGATGACGGCCCGGGTATTCCGCCTGAAGCGCGGGCAGATATCTTTAAACCGTTCGCCCGGCTGGATGACAGCCGCGCCCGCAGTTCCGGTGGCTACGGGTTAGGGCTTTCGATTGTGCAGAAAATCATGGCCGGGCACGGCGGCAGCGTAACCATCGATACCAGCCCCACCCTGTGCGGTGCGCGCTTTACGCTGCTGGTTCCCCGTCGCGATCCGCTGGCTTAACCCCCGTTAGCACCGCAAAGGAGGTTTCCCGCGCGGTGCGCAAAAAATCCTGCATCCACGGCGCTTCCAGAGTCTCTTCACGAATCGCCGCATATAGCGTGCTCCATACCCCATGCTCGCCCAGCTTTACCGCGCTGACGTAGTCGCGTTCTAAATATTCGGTGAGCGCCCAGTTGGGCAGCGCACATACGCCGCGCCCACTGGCTACTAACTGCATCATCATAATAGTCAATTCGGCGGTGCGGATCTCCCGAGGGCGTACATTCGCCGGTTGCAAAAACTGAGTAAAAATATCCAACCGTGATTGCTCAACGGGATACGTGATCAAGGTTTCATCCGCCAGTGCCTGGGGCTCTATAAAGCCCTGGCCTGCAAAAGCGTGCTGGCGGGCGACGGCTAATAATCCCTCATAGCGAAACAGCGGGGCGTAGTGAATGCCATCAAGCGGTTGGGGGTCGGCGGTGATCACTAGATCCAACTGCTCGCGGGCAAGCGCTGGAAGCGGGTCGAAGTGGTGGCCACTGGGAATATCGATTTCCACCTCCGGCCAGTGATCGCGAAAGTAATCCACCGTCGGCATCAGCCACTGAAAGCAACTGTGGCACTCAATGGCCATATGCAAACGCCCCTGCTCTGTGCCTGCCAAGCGCGCCAAATCCCGCTCCGCCTTGCGTACCTCGGGCAATACTTGATCGGCTAAGGCGAGCAGCCGTAAGCCTGCGCGGGTAAATTCCACCGGGCGGGTTTTGCGCACGAATAGCGGGCTATCCACGCGGCTCTCCAAGTCTTTCAGCTGGTGAGAAAGCGCCGATTGGGTTAAATGCACGCGCTCGGCAGCATCGACCAAAGAGCCGGTTTCGCGCAGAGCCAGCAGGGTGCGTAGATGTCGCAGTTCAATCATTGTGAGTATTTTTCATTTTTACTATTAAAAACTTTAGTTTGATTCACTAAGGCGTGGTGCCCAGACTGTGTGAATTCATTCACGTTGGTAGGGTTCATCATGACAGTTTCTCATATTCTCGGCTATCCCCGTATCGGTGCTCAGCGCGAACTCAAAAAGGCCACTGAGGTATACTGGAAGGGCGAATGCACTCGTAGCGAACTTGAAAGCACTGGTCGCGAGCTTCGCTTGCGCCATTGGCAGGCGCAGCAGGATGCTGGGCTGGATTTTGTTAGTGTTGGTGATTTTGCTTTTTACGATCAAGTGCTTAATGTTTCAGTTGCGCTGGGTGCCGTACCTGCCCGTTTTAATGCCCAGCATGAAGTGGCTGGTGGCGATATCGACCTCGACACCACCTTTCGCATGGCCCGGGGCCGCGCCCCCAGCGGTGAACCCGCCGCCGCCTGTGAAATGACTAAATACTTCGATACCAATTACCACTACCTCGTCCCCGAACTACACGAAGGGCAAACCTTTAACCTGGCTTCGAACCGCCTGTTCGACGAGGTGGATGAAGCGTTACGCGCGGGTTTTACTCCGAAAGTAACGCTAACCGGGCCGCTAACGTGGCTATGGCTGGGAAAAACCAAGGGCGGTGATTTTGATCGCCTGACGCTACTAGACAGCGTACTCAACGTGTATGGCGAAATATTAGCGCGGCTCGCTACCCAAGGCATTGAGTGGGTGCAGCTGGACGAGCCCGCGCTGGTGCAGGATCTCCCGCTTAACTGGCAGCAGGCCTATGAGCGTGCCTATCATCGTCTTCAGTCAGCACCGCTAAAGCTGCTGTTAGCTACTTACTTCGGTGGCCTGGGCGACAATCTTTCATTAGCTACCCGTTTACCCGTCGCTGGGTTGCACATCGACGCCGTGCGCGCGCCGCAACAAGTCGAGAGCGTGATTGACCGTCTTGGCCCGCATCAGGTGCTGTCAATAGGGTTTGTTGACGGACGCAATATTTGGCGAGCCGACTTAGCTGCATTGCGAGAACGCTTGCTGCCGTTAAAAGTGCGCCTTGGGCAGCGGCTTTGGTTGGCGCCGAGTTGCTCGTTGCTGCATGTGCCGGTAGATTTGGCGCAGGAAACAGAACTCGGTGAGGAGCTCGTGAGTTGGCTGGCTTTCGCGCAGCAAAAGCTGGCGGAAGTGGTCACCCTGGCGCGGTTGATTGATAACCGAACCACGCCTGAAGATGAGCAGCGTTTGGATGAAGCAACCCGAGCGTTGGATGCCCGGCGTGAGTCAGCGCGTATCCACCAGGCAGTGGTTAGTGAGCGGCTGGCCGCGATTAGCCCTGCCGATAGCCAACGACAGGCGCCCTACAGCGTGCGTTCTGATGCGCAACGGCGAGCGCTTAAGCTACCGCTGTTTCCGACGACGACCATTGGCTCTTTCCCGCAAACCGATAGTATTCGTGCTGCGCGGCGCGCGTTTAAAGCCGGTGAGCTATCCCTAGCAGATTACGAAGCCCGCATGCAGGATGAAATTGCTTACGCGGTTGAGCGTCAGGAAGCGCTGGATATCGATGTAGCAGTGCACGGCGAGGCCGAGCGTAACGACATGGTGGAGTACTTTGGCGAACAGCTTGAAGGGTTTGCCTTTACCCGCTTTGGCTGGGTGCAGAGCTACGGTTCACGCTGTGTTAAGCCGCCGGTTATTTTCGGCGACGTTTCACGCCCTGCACCCATGACCGTTCGCTGGAGCCAGTATGCGCAAACTCTGACTAGCAAACCCATGAAGGGGATGTTGACGGGGCCGGTGACGATTCTGCAGTGGTCGTTTGTGCGCGATGACCAACCGCGGGAAACCACCTGCCGCCAGATTGCCTTGGCGTTGCGCGATGAGGTATTGGACCTGGAAAAAGCCGGGATCAATGTGATTCAAATCGATGAACCGGCGCTTCGCGAAGGGCTGCCACTGCGCCAACATGAGTGGCAGGCATACCTGGATTGGGCAGTCGAGAGCTTTCAGCTAAGTGCCGCAGGCGTTGCCAACACCACCCAGATTCACACCCATATGTGTTACTCGGAGTTCAACGACATCATCGGTGCGATCGCCGCCCTGGATGCCGATGTGATCACCATCGAAACATCGCGCTCGGATATGCACCTGCTGGACGCCTTTCAGGACTTCGCTTATCCCAACGAAATCGGCCCAGGGGTTTACGATATCCACACCCCGAATATTCCCGAGGTGAGCTGGATGGTTGATTTGATGGAAAAAGCCTTAGAGAAGATCCCGGCTGAGCGGCTATGGGTAAACCCGGACTGCGGCTTAAAAACCCGTGGTTGGGCGGAAGTGGAGCCAGCGCTGGCCAATATGGTCGAAGCTGCCAAAGTACTGCGCCAACGCTATGCGTAAACGGTTGTAAATACTTTGATTAAGCCTTTCTGGTCAGAATCAACCCCGCTAAAAAAAGCGGGGTTTTGGCTTGAAAGCTAGCTTGTCGATGCTTAGCTTTTTGATGCATAGGCGTAGAGCAGGGTTTCCTGGGCGCTGATGGCATCGCTTTTCCCTGGATCCTGAAGCTGGTAGCTGCCGTCGGTCTGTAGCAGCCAGCTCTGGCAGTTATCCACCATGTAGGTTTCGAGATCCTTGCGCACACGGGTGGCGAGCTTCTTATCCAGCAGCGGGAAGCAAGTTTCAACACGGTGAAACATATTGCGCGACATAAAGTCGGCGCTTGAGCACCAAGTTTCCGACTTGCCATCATTGTGAAAGTGGAATACGCGGGTGTGTTCAAGCAGGCGGCCGATAATGGAGCGCACACGAATATTCTCGGAAACCCCCGGCACGCCTGGCTTCAAACAGCACATACCGCGAATAATTAAATCGCACTCAACCCCCGCCTGGGAGGCACGGTAGAGCGCTTTGATAAGTTTGGGCTCGGTTAACGAATTGCATTTAATGATGATATGGGCGCGTTTACCCTTGCGCGCTATCTGCGCTTCACGGTCAATCATTTCCACTAGCCGCTCGTGCAGCGTGAACGGCGCATGCAACAGCGTGTCAATTTTGCGTGCGCGGCCCATCCCCGACAGCTGCTGAAACACTTTATGCACATCGGCGCACAGCGCTTTATTGGCAGTCAGTAGGCTGTAGTCGGTATACAGTTTGGCGGTTTTAGAGTGGTAATTACCGGTACCGAGGTGCGCGTAGTAGCAAAGCTCGCCTTTTTCGCGGCGTACAATGTGCAGCATTTTGGCATGGGTTTTATACGCCATAATGCCGTAAACAACGATGGCCCCTGCCTCCTGCAAGCGTGACGCTAACTGGAGATTGTCCGCTTCATCGAAACGTGCGCGCAGTTCAATAACGACCGTTACTTCTTTGCCCTGGCTGGCTGCCTCTACCAATGCGCTCACAATGGGTGATTCTGAGCCGGTGCGATAAAGCGTCTGTTTGATAGCCAACACATTGGGGTCTCGAGCGGCTTCGCGCAAGAGGTCTTCAATCGGTGTAAACGACTGGAAAGGGTGGTGAAGTAAAATGTCATTCTTGGCAATGGCATCAAACAAGCTACCCGATTTGAGTGCTTTGGGAATGCTTGGTGTAAAAGGGCGGTAGAGGAGGTCAGGACGATCCACATCACCCAGAACCGACATCATACGGGTTAAATTCACCGGTCCTTTAACGCGGTATAAATCGTCGCTCTCAAGCTCAAATTGACGCAGCAGAAAATTAGTTAAGTCATCGGGGCAGCTGTCCGCCACTTCCAGCCGCACACCGCTGCCATAACGTCGTGCCAGTAGCTCGCCACGTAGGGCGGAAGCAAGGTCTGAGACCTCCTCTGGGTCAACGCTCATATCCGCATTGCGGGTTAGTCGGAATTGGTAACAGCCGCGCACGCGCATGCCGGGAAATAGCTCATCGGCATGGGCATGAATCATCGAGGACAGGAACACATACTCGGAGAAACCCTCTTCGCATAACTCCTTCGGTAACGCCATTAAGCGAGGCAGCGAGCGTGGCGCTGGGAGAATAGCCATGCCTCCGGCGCGACCAAAGGCATCTTTGCCTTCCAGCTCAACAATAAAGTTGAGACTTTTATTGACCAGACGCGGGAAGGGATGCGAAGGGTCGAGACCGATTGGGCTAATAACCGGCATAATTTCGTTATCGAAAAACGCTCGCGTCCAGGCCTTTTGTTGATCAGTCCACTGATCGCGACGGCGAAAGCGCAACCCATGAGTCTCCAGGGCGGGCAACAAGGTATCGTTGAGTATTTGATACTGGCGATCAATTTGCGTATGGGCGATCTGAGAAATCTCGGCCAATACGGCTTTAGGCAGTCGGCCATCGGCCGCGGTGGTGTCGTCGCCAAGGGCGATCTGGTGCTTTAATCCCGCTACGCGGATTTCGAAAAACTCATCCATATTGGATGAGAAAATCAGCAAGAACATCAAGCGGTTGAGCAACGGGTGGGCATCGTCTAGCGCTTGTTCCAGCACGCGGATATTGAACTGTAGATGCGACAGCTCGCGATTGAAGTAAAGCTGAGTGTCGTCAAGGTCGGTTTCAGGCAACGTGTCACGCGCTTGAACCCCGGTGGGGGTGCGGTTAATTCGTAGCGGCATATCGCCGTCGCTGCTGGTTTGATCAGTAGACGATAATGGTAAAGAATCTGTCGCTTGCTCGTCCATAGTGGATCTCCCCGCGTTGATGGCTCGAAGGTATCATAGCCTGATACTTGTATAGGAAGGCAGTATGCGGGGAGAAGATGACAAACAAGTGTCACCTTGTTGTCATCTTTGTCGCAGTAGTTTAGTGGCGCTGTAATAAACGCGCTGCGTCGAGAGCGAAATAGGTCAAAATTCCATCGGCACCTGCTCGTTTGAAGCACATCAATGATTCCAAAATCACCGGTTCCGCTTCCAGCCAGCCATTGTCGAAGGCGGCGCGATGCATGGCGTACTCACCGCTGACTTGATAAGCGAAAGTCGGCACTTTTAGCTCAGCTTTTACACGGCGAACGACATCCAGGTAAGGCATACCCGGCTTGACCATCACCATGTCGGCGCCTTCGGCGATGTCCATGGCTACTTCATGCAATGCTTCATCGCTGTTGGCAGGGTCCATTTGATAGGTGCGTTTGTCGGCTTTGCCCAAGTTGGTGGCTGAGCCAACGGCATCGCGGAAGGGCCCATAGTAGTGGGAGGCATACTTGGCGCTATAAGCCATAATCCGCACGTTGTGGAGATGTTCCTGTTCCAACACTTGGCGGATCGCGCCGATACGCCCATCCATCATGTCGGAAGGCGCCACCACGTCAGCGCCCGCTTCGGCATGGGAGAGTGCCTGTTTAAGCAGCGTATCCACCGTGCGGTCATTCTGCACGTAGCCGTGTTCATCAAGAATGCCGTCCTGGCCGTGGCTGGTATACGGGTCGAGCGCCACGTCGGTGATAATGCCGAGTTCGGGCAGGGCTGCTTTAAGGGCGCGCACGCTACGCTGTACTAAGCCGCTGGCGCTATAGGCCTCTTCGGCTAACTCAGTTTTGTGCTCAGGGCCGACAACTGGAAAAAGCGCCAACGCAGGGATGCCCAGTTGATAAGCTTCGCGGGCTTGCTCAATCAGTAGGTCGATCGAGAGCCGCTCCACACCGGGCATTGAGGCCACCGCTTCACGCTGGTTGTCGCCTTCCAGTACAAACACCGGCAGGATCAAATCTGACGGGCTAAGGCTGTTCTCCTGCATCAAGCGGCGTGAAAAATCATCGCGGCGCATTCGACGCATGCGTGTGGCGGGGAAGTGACGGGGGGTAGGTATGCTCAAGGGGTGTCTCCATTAAGGAACGCAAATGAGTGTGCCCGAAGGTCTGAATGGAGTATATCAGCCATGCCCTGCGGCGAAAGCCGTCTTGTGACAACAAGGTAGACTGACTAAAGTGAGCAATTGCTTTGCTGTATTGCGATCGGCAGACCCTGGGATAAGGAGATAGGCATGACCAAACAGGTGGCGGTGATTTTAGCTGGCTGCGGCGTTTATGATGGTTCAGAGATATATGAGACGACGTTAACGCTGTTGCGCTTGGATCAGTTGGGTATTGGTTACCACTGTTTTGCCCCGGATATAGAACAGCATCACGTTATCAATCACCTCACGCAAGAGGTGGCGGAAGGTGAACAGCGTAATGTGCTGCAGGAGTCTGCCCGCTTGGCGCGTGGAAACATCCGCCCATTGAGTGAGCTAGACGCTGATAACTTCGATGCAGTGATTGTGCCCGGTGGTTTCGGTGTCGCCAAAAATCTGTCGGATTTCGCCAGTGCCAGCGACAATATGCAGGTGCTGGAAGCACTAAAAGAGTCGCTGTTTGGTTTTCGTCAAGAGGCCAAACCCATTGGCTTGATGTGTATTTCCCCCGTACTGGTGCCCCGTCTATTGGGTGACGGTATTGCAGTGACCGTGGGTAATGATCCGGCGGTTTCCGGGGCGATTAGTGCCATGGGCGGGTTGCACCGCAGCTGTGCAGTAGAAGATATTGTCGTCGACCTTGAGCACCGCGTGGTGACCACGCCTGCTTATATGCTGGCAAAGCGCATTAGTGAAGCGGCCACTGGTATCTTTAAATTGGTAGATCGTATTGCTGAAATGATGGATTAAGTACGCCGTTGCATTTTAGAACATCGTATTGCAGATAAGAAAGCCGTCGCCATGGTTAATGGCGACGGCTTTTTCAGTATCTGCGTGCTGCGCTGATCCGCTTAGAGATCGGCTTCTTGCTCTTCATCAGCCTCTTTCTCTTCTTTGCGTTTGCGCACCAAACGGCCAAACAGTAGCCCTACTTCGTAGAGAAGGTACATGGGGATCGCCAGGAGGCTTTGGGAAATCACATCCGGCGGGGTTAGCAGCATACCGATGACAAAGCAGCCTAAAAGAATATAGGGACGTTTTTTGGACAGACTTTCCACCGTCGTGGCGCCAGAGAGGATAAGCAAGAAGGTCGCAATAGGAATTTCAAACGCTACCCCGAAAGCAAAAAACAGTTTAAGAACAAAGTTCAAATACTGGTTAATGTCGGTCATGATCGCGATGTTGTCAGGCCCGGTTTGGGTGAAAAACTCAAACAGCAGCGGAAAAACCACGTAATAGGCAAACGCCGCACCGCCATAGAACAGCGCAATGCTTGAGACCAGAATCGGGATCGCCAGTGCTTTTTCATTGTCGTAAAGCCCCGGCGCGATAAACGCCCAGGCCTGATGCAGCACAAAGGGAATGGCGATAAACACCGCGACGACCAGGGTAAGCTTAAATGGCGCTAAGAATGGCGAGGCCACTTCTGTGGCGATCATTTGCGAGCCTTCGGGCAGCAGATCCATTAACGGCTCGGCGACGAAGGTATAAATATCATTGGCAAACGAATAAAGGCCCAAAAAGACCACCAGAATCACGATTACGGCGCGCATCAACCGTGAACGTAGTTCAATCAGGTGCTCAATAAGAGGGGCTTGGCTTTGGTCTTCACGCGGCTCCTTTGAATCGCCAGACATACTCATTGGTGGTTACGATCCTTATTTGATGCAGCCTTTTGTGATTCAGTCGGCTCAGGTTCTATCGATGAAGGAGGCGTTTCTTCACGTACCGTTTGCAGGGCATCATCCAATCGGGAGCTCGCCTTGGCGACGCGCTGCTCTGTCTCGCTCTGCGTCGCTTTGGTTGCTGGCGCTGACCGAGGAGTAGAAGGGGTATCGGCAATACTCTCTACATCCAGCTTGGCTTTTTTCAAGCTATCGTCGAGCTTCTTCTGCTGTTCGTTAAGCTTTTGGCGTAACTCTTCTGCTTCAAGCTGAGCGCTAATTTCACGCTGCATGCCGGATACCGTGCGCTTGATTTTGCCAATCCACATACCCGTCGTGCGGGCGGCCCTAGGCAGCCGCTCCGGGCCAAGCACCAACAGCCCGACGATGCCAATGAGCATTAGTTCAAGAAAGCCGATATCCAGCATGGTTTATTTGCGCTCTTCGTTACGTTCGTTGGCGGCCTGTTTCTCTTCGGCTTGAACGTCATAAGTGTTGCCAGGCTCTTCATGGCTCACTTTGGCATGCGGTTGGTCAGCGTCTTCTTTATCCGCTTCTTTATTTTTCTCTTCGTCGTGCATGGCTTTCTTGAAGCCCTTGACCGCCCCGCCTAGGTCGGTGCCCACATTACGCAGTTTTTTGGTGCCGAAAACCAGGATGATGATGCCCAGGACAATCAGCAACTGCCAAATACTAATACCACCTAACATATGCGTTTCCTCATGGGAGCAGGTTGACTATCTTTTTTCCAGCTTGGTTATCACTATACGACAGTTTCGGTGGCCGCTACGGCTGACGAGACGCTTTTTCTTCGTGCCCAGAAATGCCAACGCGTCGCGCCAGTTCGTCTAAAACAGCCTGATGATCCATCCCCAGGTGCGACAGCATCACCAGGCTATGAAACCATAGGTCGGCCGTTTCAGAAATAACCGCCTGACGTTCAGCCTCACCACCGTGCTCCGCATCTTTTGCCGCAAGCACTGTTTCAGTCGCTTCTTCGCCAATCTTTTCGAGTATCTTGTTCAAACCCTTATGATGCAAGGAGGCAACATAAGAATCTTCTGCTGCTGCGTGTCGCCGCTGCTTTAGTACCTCATTGAGAGTATCCAGCACAGACGCAGTATTTGTCGAAAAAGTGTTGGTTGGTAAATTGTCAGGCGATAATGAGTTGCTGTCCATGGGAATCCTTATAAACGTTTAATGCCCTACGCTATTGCCATACCAGCAGTAAGAGGCCAATCGCAGCGGCAGCCAGTATTGGCCACTCCTGGAGCTCAATCCAACCGCTTAATGGCTGCCAAGCCAGTGCCAGTGCCAGCAGAATCAAACCCAGGCGCAGGCGGTAAAGCCGCTTGCCCTGCCGCACCATCTGTACGCGCATGGCGTTGATGGAGTCCACCTGCTGATGACGTTGACGATGCTCATGCTCCATGCGGCTGAGCGCTTGGTGCGCGAGTACAGGCAATTCAGGTAGCTGGTGTGAAAGCTCCGGTGCCTGTCGCTTGAGTGATTCCCATAAACCGCTGACACCCGCACGCTCTTTCATCCACTGCTCTAAATACGGCTTGGCGGTGCTCCAAAGGTCCAGGTCAGGATAGAGCTGGCGCCCTAAGCCTTCAATATTGAGCAGCGTTTTCTGTAATAGAACCAACTGCGGCTGCACTTCCATATTAAAACGTCGCGCGGTTTGAAACAGACCCAGGAGCACTTGGCCAAAGGAGATGTCTTTCAGCGGTTTCTCTAAAATAGGCTCGCAGACGGTCCGAATAGCTGCCGCGAACTCATTGGCACGAGTATTTTCACCCACCCAGCCGGACTCAATATGCAGTGCGGCGACTTCGTAATAGTCCTGGTGGAAAAAGGCCAATAAGTTGCGCGCCAAATAGTCCTGATCCTCTCGGGTCAGGCTGCCCACGATGCCGCAGTCGATAGCGATGTACTGCGGGTCTTCGGGGTTGTCGCAGTTAACAAAGATATTGCCGGGGTGCATGTCGGCGTGGAAGAAGTTGTCGCGGAACACCTGGGTGAAGAAGATTTCAACGCCGCGCTCGGCGAGCTTTTTCAGGTTGGTACCCCGGGCGATCAGAGTGTCCAGGTCGGCCACCGGAATGCCGCGAATACGCTCCTGCACCATCACATGACGGCGCGTGAAAGGCCAGTAGATGGTAGGCACAAACAGCAGCGGTGAATCTTTAAAATTACGCTTGAGCTGTGAGGTGTTGGCGGCTTCTTTATAGAGATCCAATTCGTCAAACAGCGTGGCTTCGTAGTCGCGAATGACTTCCACCGGACGCAAGCGTCGCGCTTCAGGCACCTTGGAAAGCAGCTTGGCGACTTGATACATCAGCGCCATGTCCTGGCGCATCACGCGATCTATGCCGGGACGAATAATTTTTACCACCACGTCTTCACCGCCGTGCAGCCTTGCTGCGTGTACCTGGGCAATCGATGCAGAGGCGAGCGGTACGTGGTCAAATTCAGCAAAGGCATCCGCCAGCGACATTTCCAGCTCTTTCTCGACGCGGGCAGCGGCAAGATCACCGGGAAAAGGCGGCACCTGATCCTGAAGGCGCTTTAGCTCATCGGCGATATCTGCCGGTAGCAGGTCGCGGCGGGTCGAGAGCATCTGCCCGAATTTAATGAAAATTGGCCCTAGCGCCTCTAACGCCAAGCGCAGGCGTTCACCCCGTGATCGCTTGCCGATCGGCACCAGGCGTAACGGTGAAAACCACAGCAGCGTCCGCAGCCACCAGGGCAAGCGTTCCAGCGGCAGTAATGTGTCTAGCCGGTGGCGCGTGATTACCCAGCTAATCCGTAGCAGGCGCAGGCTCATGGGCGTGGCTCCTGAGAGGCGCTCTGTGACGGTTGCGTCAGCTTGCGCTGCAAGCGGTTAAAGCGCGCTTCCAGTCGATCGGTGGCGATTTCCAGTTCGGTTAAGTGATCGCGTAGCACGTTGCGCTGTTGCTGTCCGGGTAGCAGGCGGGCTTCTTCAAAGACATATTCAGAAACATCCTGCATCAGTTCATCTTTGGCACGCAGCCCCCAACGCGCGGCGCGACGCAATCCTTCGGCCAGCGAGTGAGCGGGCATATCGCCAAGCCAGCGGGCCAGCTCGCTTTCCCAATCAATGTCTAAATCGAAAAGCAGCTCGCGGGTCGCTTCAAGCAGATGGATGCGCCCACGCACGGCCAGTTTGCCATCGAACATTAGCCGCTCAATCGAGGCGCCGCTGATCCACTCTGAAAATGTTTCCGGAGTCAGCTCGACGACTGCATCTACCTCGGTTTCATCAACACCTTCGCCACGCATCAGGTCTAAGCCTGCGTGGTGATAGTGGATCACAAGCTCAAGATGTGGCTGCTCCAGGCGTATAAGCAAACGGCTGCCCACCAGCGCTGCCAGCCGTGCGGGGGCTGCCGGGTCGCGGGCGAGTAGGGCATTGAGCGTGCGTTCACATCCGGCCAACAGCAGGGTCGGGGTTACCAGCATGCTGGCCTCTGGGTCTGTAGCGTCTGAAGTCTCATAGCTTAATGCCGCGGTGTAGTGCAACGATACCGCCCGTCAGATTGGTGTACTCGACCCGCTCTAGCCCGGCAGCTTCCATCATGGCTTTGAGCGTTTCCTGATCGGGGTGCATCCTAATCGACTCCGCCAAATAGCGGTAACTTTCGCCGTCCCCCGCCACCAGTTCGCCCATTTTGGGCAGCAGGCGGAAGGAGTACTCGTCGTAAGCCTTAGACAGCAAAGGGTTGTTGGGTTTGGAGAACTCTAATACCAACAGGCGCCCACCGGGTTTAAGAACGCGCGCCATGGAGCGCAGCGCAGCGTCTTTGTCGGTGACATTGCGCAGCCCAAAAGCGATTGTAATGCAGTCGAAGCTATTATCGGGAAACGGCAGGTTTTCGGCATTGGCTTGAACGTACTCTACGTTGCCGCCGACGCCGTTATCCATCAGCTTGTCGCGGCCGACTTTGAGCATCGAGGCGTTGATATCCGCCAGCACCACCTTGCCACGCGGGCCAACCAGGCGGGAAAACTTGAGGGTTAAGTCGCCCGTACCGCCAGCGATATCAAGCACGTGGTGACCAGGGCGCACACCAGCGCGCTCAATAGTCATGCGTTTCCAAACCCGGTGGATACCCATCGACATCAAGTCGTTCATTACGTCGTAGCGGGCGGCTACCGAGTGGAATACGTCAGCTACTCGTGACGCTTTCTCATCAACCGGTACTTCCTGGTAACCAAAATGAGTCGTGCGTTTTTCTGTGGGGCTCATTGGGCGGTAGCTCCCGAATTTTAGGCGATGGCAGATCGACCTTTGGTCTTTTGACTGAGGGCCGACGCGATTAAAAAGTTAGCGTTATTGTAGCCTTGTCCGCCCTGGCTTGTCTGCCTAGCGTCCCTGCCTAGTTTGTTGCAGGGGTGTGAGTCATGCCATCACAGTTGCTTGAATTGAATGCTGGCCGGCTCGCGCGAGGCACCGGCGTCTTCTAAGCGCTGTAAGTAATTGTTCCAGTAAGCTTCCTGGTGAGTAGCCAGATCGTATAAGTAGTTCCAGCTAAACAGCCCACTGTCATGACCGTCGTCAAAGTGAAGCTTCAGCGCGTAGTTGCCTGCCTGGGTAATATTCTGCAGGCCGACATCTTTTTTACCTACCTGGAGAACGGCGGTGTCGCCACCGTGGCCGCGCACTTCGGCAGACGGCGAATAGACGCGTAAAAACTCAACCGGGAGGCGAAAGCTCTCACCAGTGGAGTAGCCAAGTTCCAGCTCACGGGACTGCTTATGGTAGTGAACACGAGTGGGGGTAGGGGCGTTCATGATGAGACCTCATGGCTAAGTGTCCATGGCTAAATGTCATAGCAGCAAGCCCGCGAAGAGCGGGCTTGCTGTTGCTGACGATACCAGCGCTGATAATAACCGCAGGCGCAGCTTACAAAATATACCGCGACAGGTCTTCGTCGACCGCCAGTTCGCCAAGCTGGGCATTGACGTAATCAGCGTCGATGACCAGCGGGCTCTCCATATCGCCGCCTTTGAAGGAGGCTTCTTCTAACAACCGCTCCATTACCGTGTGCAGGCGGCGGGCGCCGATGTTTTCAGTGCCTTCATTGACCTGCCAAGAGATCTGCGCGATGCGCTCGATACCGTCGGGAGTAAACTCCACATCAAGACCTTCTGTCGCCAGCAGCGCCTGATACTGCTTGGTCAGCGAGGCAGAGGGCTCGGTGAGGATGCATTTGAAGTCGTTGGGCGTCAGTGCATCAAGCTCTACACGAATCGGCAGGCGGCCCTGTAACTCAGGAATAAGGTCCGAAGGGCGCGATAGGTGGAAGGCGCCAGAAGCGATAAACAGAATGTGATCGGTTTTGACCATGCCGTACTTGGTCGAAACAGTAGAGCCTTCGATCAGCGGCAGCAGGTCGCGTTGAACGCCTTCGCGAGAGACTTCGCCGCCGCTGGACTGGCCGCTGCCCTTGGCCACTTTATCGATCTCATCTAAAAACACGATACCGTGCTGCTCAACCGAGTAAACCGCGCGCGCCTTGATCTCTTCCTCGTTGACCAGCTTGCCGGCTTCTTCATCACGCAGCAGAACCAGCGCTTCTTTGACCGTTACGCGGCGATTCTCACGCTTCTGCTGACCCATGTTGGAGAACATGCTCTGCAGTTGGCTGGTCATCTCTTCCATGCCCGGCGGGGTCATGATATCGATGCCTTGGCCGTGAGAGGATATTTCAATATCGATCTCTTTATCGTCCAGCAGGCCTTCACGTAATTTTTTACGGAAGGACTGGCGAGTGCTGCCTTCTTCACGTGGCTTGTTTTCCTGGCCACGGGGAGGCGGAAGAAGGGCATCCAGAACCCGATCTTCGGCGGCATCCGCAGCACGGTTGCCAACTTCTTCTTTCGCCTGTTCGCGCACCATCTTAATCGCGGCTTCCATCAAGTCGCGAATAATCGACTCAACGTCACGGCCAACATAGCCGACTTCGGTGAACTTGGTCGCTTCAACTTTAATAAACGGTGCTTTGGCCAGCTTGGCCAAGCGGCGGGCAATCTCGGTTTTACCCACACCGGTGGGGCCAATCATCAGGATGTTCTTAGGCGTGACTTCTGGGCGCAAGTCGTCATCGAGCTGCATGCGGCGCCAGCGGTTACGCAGGGCGATTGCAACGGCGCGTTTAGCATCTTGCTGGCCAATAATGTACTGGTCTAGAGCGTGAACAATTTCGCGGGGTGTCATCTGAGTCATATAAGTAACCTTTGTGGGCAATGAGCGGCGTTTGCGAGTCGCGTAAAGTGATTAGCGATCGTCAATCGACAGCTCTTCGAGCGTCACGTGATGATTGGTAAACACACAGATATCACCAGCGATCGCCAGCGATTTCTCAGTAATTTCACGCGCTGAAAGCTCGGTATTTTCTAACAGCGCTCGGGCGCTGGCCTGGGCAAAATTGCCACCAGAGCCAATCGCAATAATGCCGCGCTCAGGCTCGACCACATCACCGTTACCGGTAATGATCAGCGAGGCGCTATGGTCAGCCACGGCCAGCAGTGCTTCTAAACGGCGCAACGCTCGGTCGGTGCGCCAGTCTTTGGCGAGCTCGACCGCTGCTTTGGTGAGATGACCTTGGTATTTTTCCAACTGCGCTTCAAAGCGCTCAAATAGCGTGAACGCATCCGCAGTGCCACCGGCAAACCCGGCTAGTACTTTGCCGCGGTAGAGGCGGCGTACTTTGCTGGCGTTACCCTTCATTACGGTATTGCCCAGCGAAACTTGACCGTCGCCGGCGAGGGCGACCTGGTTACCACGACGAACGGAGACAATAGTGGTCATGGAGATAACTCCTTGGTGGGAGGCGCGCTCCCGATGACTGGCAGATCACTTGCTCTTTAACATACTGCTTCTGGAAGCGACCATTGTGTGAGCGTTCACAACAAAATGCGGGCGGCTGATAAAAAATCAACCGCCCGCAGGGTATTCAAGATGGGATTATTAGTTCTGCAGCTGGATAAGTAGTGGTTCGATACCCTGGGTGTTCATTAAATCCTGAGCGCGGTTCAGCTCGCGGGTATCCTCGTAAGGCCCTACTTGAACACGGTGCCAGGTATTACCATCCGCCTGGACTTCGCTAACTTCCGCCAACAGGCTTAAGTTGCGCAGTCGGCCGCGCAGCTGTTCGGCGTCACTTGCCTCACGAAATGAGGCGGCCTGAAGCATATAACGCCCGGGAGTGTTGGTGGTCGCTTCACTCTCCTTGGCTGCTGAAATCTGGTCTTCAGGACGGGTGTTAGCGGCAATGACCTGGGCGATGGGGTCGTCGCTGGCCGAGCCAGAGGCGGTATCGCTCTCGGCCTCTTGATCGGGAGCTTCCGGGCGCACAACGCTTGACGGCAGCGTGACGCCAGGGGCAATGACCTCGGTTTCCGGTAGTAGTGTATAAAACTCAAAGGTCGGCATTGATGGCTCAGCGGCCTCTTCGGTTTCCCGAGCCGCAGCGCGCTCCTCACTACCCGCGGGTTTGGGCAGAACCGTGGCCTGAGGCGCTTCGCTCTGCTCTTGCCAAGGCGCGGTGCCGTGCTGGTGTTGAGCCAAGAAAAAACCTGCCGCCATGCCGACCAAGCCCCATAGCCAACCAGGAAGGCGAAAGCCGCCACCAGAGCTACGGGGGGATTTGCGCTGCGAAGTGGCTCCGCGGCGGGGAGCGGGCTTTTTACGCGGGCTAGCCATTGATTACATCTCCTCTGGGGCGCTAACCCCCATTAAATCAAGCCCATTGCGCAGCACTTGACGGGTAGCGAGACCGAGTGCCAAGCGCGTGTTGCGTAGGGTGTCGTCCTCAACCATTACCTTGACGGCGTTATAGCAGGTGTGGAAGTCGCCGGAAAGATCGAGCAAATACTGGGCAACCTGCTGTGGTTCGCGGTTTCTAGCGGCGGTTTCCACCACTTCAGGGAAGCGCGCCAAGCGGTTAAGAACGGCTTTTTCCTGGTCGCTGTCCAGTAGGGCTAGATTGGCAATGGCTAATGCATGATCAAACGGCTGGCCGGCATCCTGTGCTTTGCGCAGCATGCTGCAGACCCGAGCATGCGCGTACTGAATGTAATAAACCGGGTTGTCGTTCGACTGCGAGCGCGCCAGGTCGATATCAAAGGTGAGCTGGGAGTCAGCGCGGCGGGCGGCGAGGAAAAAGCGTGTGGCATCGCGGCCGACTTCGTCGATCAAGTCGCGCACGGTGACATAGCTACCGGCGCGCTTGGAGAGTTTTACCTCGACGCCGGAGCGGGTGACCATCACCATCTGGTGGAGCACGTAGTCGGGCCAGCCTTTGGGAATGCCCACTTCCAGCGCCTGTAAACCAGCGCGCACACGGGTAACGGTGGAGTGGTGATCGGCACCCTGCTCGTTAATCACGGTTTTGAAGCCGCGTTGCCACTTGTCCAGGTGGTAGGCCACATCGGGTAGGAAATAGGTGTAGCCACCGTCCTGTTTGCGCATCACGCGGTCTTTGTCATCACCAAAATCAGTGGTGCGCAGCCACATGGCGCCATCTTCTTCATAGGTGTGCCCAGCGTTTACCAGCTTCTCAACGGTGGCATCCACCTTGCCATCTTCGTAGAGCGACGACTCTAAGAAATAGACATCGAACTCTACACCAAAGGCTTTTAAGTCGAGATCCTGCTCACGGCGCAGCCACGCGACGGCAAACTCTTGTATCGCGTCCAGGTCGTCAGGATCTTTTCTGGCGGTGACTTCGCGGTCATCGGCGCTGACCGTTTTACCTGCCAGGTAGTCGTTGGCGACATCGACGATATACTCACCGCGATAGCCGTCTTCCGGCCAGCTGGCGTCGTCAGGGCCCAAGCCTTTTACCCGCGCTTGTACCGAGCGCGCGAGGTTGGCGATCTGGGCACCTGCGTCGTTGTAGTAGAACTCGCGGGTCACGTCATAGCCGGTGGCTTCGAGCAGGCGGCATAAACAGTCACCAATCGCCGCGCCCCGGCCGTGACCAACGTGCAGCGGGCCAGTGGGGTTGGCGGAAACGAACTCCACCTGCACTTTTTCGCCTTTGCCGATCAAGCTGCGGCCAAAGGTATCGCCGCAGTCGAGCACTTGGGCAACGATTTGCGCTGCGGCATCGGCGGCAGCGAAAAAGTTGATAAAACCGGGGCCCGCGATCTCGGTATTCTGGATCGCGTCGCTTTCGGGGAGCGCGGCCACCAGCATAGTGGCTAATTCACGCGGATTTTTGCCTGCCGGTTTGGCCAGCATCAGCGCTAGATTGGTGGCGTAATCGCCGTGGGCTTTGTCTTTGGTGGGGTCGACTTTGATCGTGGGTTGAAGGTCGTTCGGCAGCACGCCTTGGTGCTTGAGCGCAGTGATCGCGCCTTCGAGCAGAGAAACTATGGTGTCTTTCATTTAGGTATCCGGGTGTCGTCGGTGGCGGCGTGTGCTAACGCGCAGCTGTAAAGGTGCGTCGATAAAGCGGCTATTATCAGCAATTGAGCCGCAGTTTCAAAGCCGCGTGATGGTGAGCCCATTCTAGGAGAGCGTTTGTGGGTCGATATCAATCGACCAGCGCACCTTGCGCGCCTCGCGATTCGCTTCCAACCACTGCACTAGCCAACTGGCAGCAGGGTGAAGTTGGCTACGCTTACTGGCCGCCAGCATGACATGTAAATGGTAACGGTTTTGACGTCTTTCCATGGGTGCGGGCACCGGACCCAGGCAGCGTGTCGCCACGTTGGACTCTTTGAGCCACTGACGTAGAGCTTGAGCGACCTGTTGCGCCATGGCCAAGGCGGCCTCCTCCTTGGGGCTTTCAATCCGAAGTAGCGCCATAAAGCAGAACGGGGGCAGTTGAGCGATACGCCGCTCTTCCAGCATGTTGCGTGCAAGCGCCCCGTAACCGTGTTCAGCCAACTGGCCCAGATGCGGATCGTCGGGGTGTAGCGTTTGCACCAGCACTCGACCTGGGTGAGCTGCCCGCCCCGCTCGGCCCGCCACCTGCTCAAGCAGCTGAGCGCTGTGTTCCAGTGCGCGAAAATCAGCGGCGTACAGCCCGCCGTCGGCATTAACGACGACGACCAAGGTAACGTGGGGCAGGTGGTGCCCTTTGGCGAGCATTTGAGTGCCGACCAACACGCACGGCTCACCGCGATGGATCTCTTTTAACACTTGCTCGAAGCTATCCTTGCGCCGTGTGCTATCGCGGTCAATGCGGTGGATGGTGGTCCTTGGAAACAGGGTCTGTAATGTCTCTTCCGTGCGTTCAGTGCCGCTACCCAATGCGCGCAGGTCGCCGCTGGCGCACTCGGGGCAGGCATCCGGCAGGGCACGGCGGCTATCGCAGTGGTGACAGGCAAGCAGGGCGGGCTGACGGTGTAGCGTCATGCGTGCATCACACTGGCCGCACTCGGCCATCCAGCCGCAGGCGTGGCAGGCAAGCGTTGGGGCAAAGCCGCGGCGGTTGATGAAGATCAGTACCTGTTTGCCCGCGCTTAAGGTGCTTTTAATTGCCTTAATTGCCCCCGGCAGCAAGCCGCCCTGGCGGCGCTGGTGGCGCAGGTCGATCAGTTCCAGCTTGGCCGGTGGGTGGCGGCTGGGGCGCTGGGTCAGGCGTAGGTGGCGGTAGGCGCCGCTAAGCGCCTGATGCAGGCTCTCTAAGGACGGCGTGGCGCTGCCCATGAGCAGCGGGATTTTATGGTAATGCGCGCGTGCAACCGCAAGATCGCGAGCGTGATAGCGCAAACCGTCGTGCTGCTTGTAGGAGCCATCATGCTCTTCATCGACAATAATCGCACCGGGGTTAGCCAATGGCGTGAAAATGGCCGAGCGGGTGCCGATAATAATCAGTGCCCGGCCGCTAGCGGCGGCTTCCCATACATCTAAGCGCTCAGGGTCGGTAAGGCCCGAATGCAGCGCCACCACGGGCACGCGAAAACGGCTTCTAAAGCGGGCCAGCGTTTGCGGCGTTAAGCCAATTTCCGGCACCAGCACCAGCGACTGCTTACCTTTGGCGGCCACGGCTTCAATCAGCTGCAGATAGACTTCCGTTTTCCCACTGCCGGTGACGCCTTCGAGCAAGCAGGGGTGATAACCCTCTAGCTTTTCATGCAGCGCGGCCAGCGCCGTGGCCTGTTCACGGTTTAGGGGTAGCGCGGGAGTCGCGAGTAAGTTGCCACTTGGCGGCGTAGGTGCAGTGAGAATATGTTCCTGGCTAGTGGCCAAGCCTTTCTTCTCTAGCGCTAATAGCTGGTCGCGAGCAAAGCCATGGGCGCTAACCGCACGACCGGGTAGGCCATGGGGGTGCTGGCGTAAAAGCGCATGCAGCTCTGCTTGCTTAGGCGCTCGGCTGAGGGTTTCCTGCGCGCCGTCACCTTGGGCCATCCAAAGTGTTTGTGTGCGACCGGCCATTGCGTGTCCCTGGCGTAGCCGCGCGGGCATGGCGTGGTGCAGGGTGTCGCCCAGGCTGTGCTGATAGTAGCGGGCGGCAAAGCGGCATAACCAGAGCCAGTCTGCTGGCAGCGGCGCGTCGTCCAGCGTCTCGCTGACCGCGCGCAATTGGCTGCGCGGTAGGTCGCTGTGGTCGGTAAGTTCCACGACCACACCGACGACTTCGCGGCGCCCAAAAGGCACCCGCACCCTCAACCCCGGCTGCCAACCGCAGGCTGGCGTCACGTTAGACGGCAAGTAGTCGAACAGGCGCCGCAGCGGTGAGGGCAGCGCTATTTTAAGTATTTGGTTAAGCACTTGAGGCGGTACCCGCGAAGAAACAGAATCAGGCAATTGGCCTCCGGCGTTAGTTTTGCTAGAATATGCGACCGCTCACTCTTAGCGATCTTATCGTAACGAAAGAGCGGCCAACCGGTTAGTAGTTTTTCCAAACCCGTATGCGGTGCCTGGCACGAGATCAGGTGGCGGCATATAGCTTCGTGAGGTTCGAGATGAGACAAGGTATCCACCCGAATTACAACACGGTCACCGCCAACTGTTCTTGCGGTGCTAATTTCCAGGTAGGTTCTACTTCAGGTCAGGACTTCTCTCTGGATGTGTGCTCCAACTGCCACCCGTTCTACACTGGTAAGCAGAAGCAAGCGACCACTGGTGGCCGCGTAGAGCGCTTCAACAAGCGTTTCGGCGCTGCTGTTAAGCGCGGCTAATCCACCTCGGATAGCCACATCGCAAGTACAGGTATTGCTTGCGCAGAACCCACGCCAAGGCGTGGGTTTTTTGTTGTCTCGCTAAAAACTGGCTATTTTTGTGGAAAAAATTTTCACAAATGCCGTGCTGATGTTGCGGTACAGCAATAAGCAAAGCGTTATGGCTAACGCCGTTTTACATAAGTTTCAGCAAATATCTTCGAAATGTGGCGAATATGAAGGTAAAATTCAGTTAAACGGGCGTTTTGATATGAGTTGACGGCACGCTTGAGGCGCATAGGTTTTTTCTATATTCTCAAACGACTTATCTATTTTATGTTAACTGGACTCTGACCATGACGGATGCAAATAAGCAGGCTGCTTTGGATTATCACGCGAAACCGATTCCCGGTAAGCTGTCGGTGGAGTTGACCAAACCCACTGCGACTGCACGGGATTTGGCGCTGGCGTATAGCCCAGGCGTGGCTGAGCCAGTGCTTGAAATCGCCAGGGATGCGGAAAATGCCTACCGCTATACCGGCAAGGGTAATCTGGTTGCCGTTATCACCGACGGCAGCGCTATTCTTGGCTTAGGTAATCTGGGCCCACTGGCGAGTAAGCCAGTCATGGAAGGCAAAGGCGTGCTGTTCAAATGCTTTGCTGGCATCAACTCGGTGGATATCGAAGTGGATGCGGAAAGCCCGCAGGCGTTTATTGATACCGTCGCGCGCATTGCCGATACCTGGGGTGGCATCAACCTTGAAGATATCAAGGCGCCGGAGTGCTTTGAAATTGAAAAAGCCTTGATTGAGCGCTGCAGTATTCCAGTCTTCCACGATGACCAGCACGGCACCGCGATTGTCACGGCGGCAGGCATGCTCAATGCGCTGGAGATCGCTGGTAAACGTATCGAAGACGTTAAGATTGTTTGCATGGGCGCAGGGGCGGCGGCGATTGCCTGCATGCGCCTGCTGGTCTCCTGTGGCGCAAGTAAAGACAATCTTGTGATGCTTGATCGCCGTGGTGTCATTCACACGGACCGCGAAGGCATTAACGAATACAAGGCTGAATTCGCCCGCGATACCGAGATGCGCACCTTGGATGATGCCATCGACAACGCTGACGTATTTATCGGCCTTTCCGGCCCGGGCCTGCTCTCCGCTGAACAGGTGAAGAAAATGGCGCCAGACCCGGTGATTTTTGCCTGCACTAATCCGGATCCGGAAATTCATCCTGACGTTGCCCGCGAAGCGCGCCCGGATGTGATCATGGCCACTGGCCGTTCGGATTTCCCGAACCAGGTTAACAACGTGCTGGGCTTCCCGTTTATTTTCCGTGGTGCGCTGGATGTTCGTGCTACACGTATTAACGAAGAGATGAAACTGGCGGCCGTGCACGCACTGAAAGACCTGGCCCGTGAGCCGGTTCCTCAGGAAGTGCTGAACGCCTACGAGCGTACCGAGATGAGCTTTGGTCGCGAGTACATTATTCCCACGCCTGTTGACATCCGCCTGTTGGCTAGAGTCACCTCGGCGGTTGCTCAAGCCGCGGTTGATTCTGGCGTGGCGCGCAAACCATTCCCTGCGCACTATCCGCTAACGTCTATCAACGACGTTTACGGCGGCTAATAAACCGCAGCACTCTGGTAACTATTTACGCCCGCTAATAAGCGGGCGTAAATGTTCGAGAGAGTGTCTAGTTAGTCTTGTGAATAACGCGTTAGCCCTTCTTGAGCGGTTGAGGCCACTAATCGACCGTCGCGACTATAAATATGCCCCCGCGCCAGCCCGCGAGCGCCGCCTGCCCAGGGTGAGTCGATAACGTACAGCAGCCAGTCGTCCAAGCGTGTGTCCTGGTGCAGCCATAAGGCGTGGTCTAGGCTGGCGATGCGCAGTTTGGGGTCGCGGTACTCGATGCCGTGGGGAATCAGGCTGGTGGTCAGCAGGTTGAAGTCAGAGGCGTACGAGAGTAGGTGGCGATGCAGGGCCGGGTCGTCTGGCAGTGTGCCTGAAAGGCGAAACCACAAACACTGGCCTGTAGGCGTGCCGTTGCCGGGGTTGCCCGTGAGATGCAAAAACTCAATGGGGTGGCCGGGAAAGCGGTCATGTTTGGCATCGCCGCTCTCTAGCAGCGCCTCGGGGGTGGCGACATTCGGCATGTCGCGCTGATGGCTAAAGCTTGCTTCCTCGCTCTGAAAAGAGGCGCTGCAGAAAAAGATCGGCCGACCTTTTTGAATGGCAGTAACGCGGCGGGTGGTAAAGCTGCCGCCGTCGCGAATGGTATCCACTTGATAGACAACGGGGCGATGGGGGTCGCCGGGGCGCAGAAAGTAGCCATGTTGAGAGTGCGGGCGACGCTCGTCTGGCACGGTGCGCGCGGCGGCCGCCAGCGCTTGGCCAAGAACCTGGCCACCGTAAAGCTGAGGAAAGCCTAGATCCTGGCTCTGACCACGAAATAGCGTCTCTTCCAGCGTTTCTAGCTCTAGTAACGCTACCAATTTGTTCAGCGCATCTGTCATTCTCGGTATCCTTGCGGCTGTCTCTATCGAATGCGGTCGGTGAAAGAATGCTATCGGTAAAAGTAATATGCTGCCACGGCGCCGGGCACCCCTTTCATACGGTCGTTTAGCTACCTTAGCGGAGTTTACGTTTATGCGCAGCGATGAATTTTACATGCACCGGGCGCTCGACCAAGCGCACCTGGCCGCGGCGGCGGGCGAGGTGCCCGTAGGGGCTGTGGTTGTCGATGCGCAGGGAGAGATTATTGGTGTGGGGTGTAATGCGCCGGTGGCCAGCTGCGACCCTAGCGGCCATGCGGAAGTTCGTGCCCTACGCGAGGCGGGCAAGCACCAGGGCAACTATCGCCTTGAAGGCTGCACGCTGTTTGTCACCCTGGAGCCCTGCATGATGTGTGCGGGTACGATGATTCATGCTCGCCTAGCCCGCTTAGTCTACGGTGCCGCCGAGCCCCGTGCGGGCATGGTCGAATCAAAGGCTAACCTGTTGGCACAGCCGTGGTTTAATCATCAGATCGCGGTGACCGGTGGGGTATTGGCCGCAGCCTCGCAAAAGCTGCTGAAGCGATTTTTCGCCGCCCGGCGCGAGGAATTGAATCAGTAATACTGAATTGGAAATGCCACGGCGCAGTTAATCAAGCGGCGGGACAAGTTCAAACAATAACAGCGGGTCATCGTTGACAGATGTTTGTTCTAGTTGAAAAAATTGCTGACGACTACGTTCCACATATTGAATCATTTCGTAATAACGACGGATGTTGCGTACGTATATCACCGGCTCACCGCCACGGGCGTAGCCGTGACGCGTTTGGCTATGCCATTCACGCTGCTGTAATAGCGGTAGCGCCGCGCGCACATCTTGCCAGCTGTCGGGGTCGCCGCCACGCATTTCCGCAATCTTACGCGCGTCATAAAGGTGGCCAAGACCCACGTTGTAGGCCGCCATGGCCATAAACAGGCGATCATCGCCGGTGATGCCTTCCGGTAAGCGGTCTTTAATACTGCGTAAATAGCGGGCACCGCCGTCAATGCTCTGGGCGGGGTCTGTGCGGTCCGTCACGCCCATTTCACCCGCCGTGGGGTTGGTCAGCATCATCAAGCCACGCACGCCCGTTGGCGAGACGGCGTCTGGGTCCCAGTGGGATTCCTGATACCCCACTGCCGCTAATAACTTCCAGTCAAACTCTGTTTCGCGGGCAGCCTGCTGGAACAGTTCCGTGTAACGGGGCAAGCGTGCATCAAGGTGATCAAGAAAGGTGCGCGTGCCGACATACTCTAAATAGTCGTCATGGCCGAAGTAGCGGCTTACCAGCCGATCAAGCGTGCCGCTTTCCTGAAGGTCTTGTAGGAACCGATTGGCGGCTTCAAGCAATCCTAAGCCACGACCGCTAGGCACCGCCCATGCCATGGAAAGTGGGTCCCCGAGTATGAAACCACGTTCTACGTTGGGGAAAAAAAGCCGATTTAAACGAAACTGATGCTCGAAAATGACCGCGGCGTCCAGGGTGCCGTCCTCAACGCGTGCCAGCAGTTCGGCGACTTCAAGCTCGTGAGACTCTTTCCAGCTCAAGGTAGGATGACGCCGCTGAAGGTCGCGCAGCGCTTCATCGGTACCGGCTTCGCTGAGCGTACCAAGTTCTAAGCCGACAAGGTCGCTCGGCTCTTTAATGCCATTCAGACCGCGGCGGTAAACCACCAGCGGCTGCATTTGAATGATTGGGCGTGTGTAGTGGATGCCAGGGCTGTCAGGCAGTAATGGCAGCGCTGCCGCGCCCAGGTCGCCTTTTTCACGCACCGCCGGCAAGACGCTTTCTGGGTGGTGGCTGGCGTCAAGGTTAAGGCTCACTCCCAAGTAATCGGCAAAACGGTGCATCAGCTCGTATTCAAAGCCGGTAGGGCCTTGGCGGCCTTCGTAATAGGTCGTGGGGGTGTTGCGGGTGTGAACGGTAATAAAGTCTTTTGTACCGATATGCGTTAAATGCTCGCCTGGGGGAACAAGAGAGAGAGTGGGCACCATGGTCAAAAGCGTAACGGCAGTTAACGCATAATAAGCGCTGGCACGGGCAATAAAATGTCGGCAAATCAACGTCAGCATGGCGTCTTGTCGGCATGAAACAAGCTGCCACGATACCCAGCCCGGGTCACGCTGTCACCTTGTTGATTTCGTGTGGTGGCTGGTTTCCAGTATCATAGGCGTTTTTCGCTATCATAAAAGCACGGCCGCCTAGCGGCCCGGTGATTTCCCTGCTCGAATTTCCCTGCTCTAGAGGCTTCAGGATATGCTCGAACTGCGAGGCGCGCCCGCCCTTTCTGCCTTCCGTCATGCTCGGCTGTTAACGGTGCTGCGTGAACGTGTTCCCGAGGTGGAAGCGCTGTCTGCCCACTATGTTCATTTCATCGATCTTAACGCTCATAACCAAAGCAAAACGCTGGACGATACCGCCCACGAGCGTTTGGTGCAGTTACTTGACTATGTGCCGGGCGATTGCACTCACGCAAGCGTAGAGGCTCCGAAAAGCGCCCAGCGTTTTTTAGTGGTGCCGCGTTTGGGGACCCAGTCGCCCTGGTCGTCTAAAGCGACCGATATCGCTCACAATTGCGGATTGCGCCAGATTAGCCGTATCGAGCGCGGCATCGATTATCGGGTCAGCTTTACCGACATGCCGGATGAAGAGGGCCTGAACGCGCTGGCGGCACTGCTGCATGACCGTATGACTGAAACCGTGCTATCCGATGCATCAGACGCCACTAAGCTGTTTGCCCAGCACGACCCGGCGCCGTTGGGTAGTGTGGATATTCTAGAAGGGGGCCGGGAAGCCTTAGCGACAGCTAACCAAGCGCTGGGGCTGGCGCTGGCAGAAGATGAAATTGATTACTTGGTAGATGCCTTCAACGAACTGGGGCGTAACCCCAGCGACGTTGAGCTGATGATGTTTGCCCAGGCTAACTCCGAGCACTGCCGTCACAAAATCTTCAACGCCGATTGGATCATCGACGGCGAGCCGCAAAGCCACTCGCTGTTCAAGATGATCAAGAACACCTTTGCGTCGTCGCCGGACAATGTGCTTTCCGCTTACAGTGATAATGCCGCTGTCATCAAGGGCAGCCAGGGTGGGCGGTTCTTTGCAACGCCGCTGACAGGAGCAGAGGACGAGCGTGCGCTTTACGCCACGCATCAGGAGCCTATTCACATCCTGATGAAGGTCGAAACTCACAATCACCCCACCGCGATTGCCCCCTTCCCAGGCGCGGCAACCGGCTCGGGTGGTGAGATCCGCGATGAGGGCGCCACGGGTATCGGCGGTAAACCCAAAGCCGGTCTATCCGGTTTTACCGTTTCCAACCTGCGCATTCCTGAATTCGTGCAGCCTTGGGAAGCCTTTGATTACGGCAAGCCGGGGCGCATGGAGTCGGCGCTTAACATTATGCTCGAAGGCCCGATTGGTGGTGCCGCATTCAACAATGAGTTTGGTCGCCCCAATCTAACCGGCTATTTCCGCACTTACGAGCAGGAATCCCTGAACGAAGGCGGTATTGAGCGGCGCGGTTTCCACAAGCCGATCATGCTCGCCGGTGGTTACGGCAATATTCGTGCTCATCACGTCCAAAAGGGCGATATCCCGGTCGGCGGCAAGCTGATTGTGATGGGTGGGCCGGCGATGCTGATTGGTCTGGGCGGTGGCGCAGCTTCCAGCATGGCATCCGGCACTTCCAGCGCCGATTTGGATTTCGCTTCGGTACAGCGTGAAAACCCGGAAATCGAGCGTCGCGCTCAAGAAGTTATAGACCGCTGCTGGGCGCTGGGCGATCACAACCCCATCCGCTTTATTCACGATGTGGGCGCAGGCGGGCTTTCCAACGCTTTGCCGGAGCTTGTCAAAGACGGCAACCGTGGTGGCCGTTTTGACTTGCGCGCGGTTCCCAACGCAGAGCCGGGCATGAGCCCGCTGGAAATTTGGTGCAACGAAGCGCAGGAACGCTATGTGCTCGCGGTCGCGCCCGAAGACCTGGACACCTTTGACGCGCTGTGTAAGCGCGAACGTTGCCCTTATGCCGTGGTTGGTGAAGCGATGGAAGCGCACCATTTGGAAGTGCGCGATGGCCATTTCAGCAGCAAGCCGGTCGATTTGCCGATGAGCGTGCTATTCGGTAAAGCACCCAAAATGCAGCGTGAGTTTGAGCGCCACGATCCCGAGCTTTCCGGCATGATGCTCGATAATCTTGACCTTCGCGAAGCGCTGGATCGGGTGCTGCGCCTGCCGACAGTCGCCTCCAAAAGCTTCCTGATCACCATTGGCGATCGCTCGATTACCGGCCAAGTGGCCCGTGATCAGATGGTCGGCCCCTGGCAGGTGCCGGTAGCCGATGTGGCGGTCACCACGGCAAGCTATGACACCCTCGCCGGTGAAGCCATGGCGCTGGGCGAGCGTCCGCCGGTGGCGTTGATCAACCCCGCGGCAAGCGCTCGCTTGGCCGTTGCCGAAGCAATTACCAATCTGGCGGCCGCGCCAATTGCCAAGCTTAGCGATATCAAGCTCTCCGCTAACTGGATGAGCGCTGCTGACCACCCCGGTGAAAATCAAGCGCTTTATGATGCTGTTTTCGCCGTGGGCATGGAGATGTGCCCGGCATTGGGCATTGCGATTCCGGTGGGCAAGGATTCGATGTCCATGCGCACCGCCTGGACTGATGAGAACGACCAAGGTGAAAGCGAAGACAAGAGCGTAACGTCGCCGCTTTCGCTGGTCGTCACGGGCTTTGCGCCGGTCACCAATGCCATGGCAACGCTAACGCCGCAGATCAACCTGGACCAAGATGAGTCTGATCTGATTTTGATTGACCTGGGCAGCGGTCAAAACCGCTTGGGTGGTTCTGCCTTGGCGCAGGTATACGGCCAGGTGGGTAACGACTGCCCTGATGTAGACGACCCGGAGGATATTAAAGCCTTCTTCGAGGTCATTCAGGGCCTTAACCGCGACGGTAAGCTATTGGCCTACCACGATCGCAGCGATGGCGGCCTGTTGGTCACCCTGCTGGAAATGGCCTTTGCGGCCCATGCGGGGCTTGAGATCAAGCTTGACTGGATGATCGATGAGCCGGTAGAGGCACTGAATGCGTTGTTCTCCGAAGAGCTGGGCGCGGTCATTCAGGTCAATCGTCAACACACTGAAGAAGTGCTGGCGCAGTTTGCCGTGGCCGGCATTGAAACCTGTGGCGTGATTGCTCGTCCCCGTTACGACGACCAAGTGCGCGTCACGCTATTTGAAGAGCCCTTGCTGGAAACCACGCGTCAGCTGACCCAGCGTACCTGGGCGGAAACCAGCTACCGTATGCAGGCGCTGCGCGATAATCCTGAATGCGCCAAGAACGAATTCGACAACTTGCTCGATAGCCGTGATCCAGGGCTTTCCGCGACGCCAACCTTTGATATCAACGACGATATCAGTGCGCCGTTTGTGAATACTGCCAAGCCCGCCATGGCGGTGCTGCGCGAGCAGGGCGTTAACGGTCAGGTCGAGATGGCTTGGGCCTTCGATAAGGCTGGCTTTGAGGCAGTGGATGTTCATATGAGCGACATCCTCGAAGGGCGTGTTTCGCTGGATGCGTTCAAAGGGCTTGTCGCCTGTGGCGGCTTCTCATACGGCGATGTGCTTGGCGCTGGCGGCGGATGGGCGAAATCGGTGCTGTTCAACGAACGCGCCCGTGAACAGTTCGCGGCATTCTTTGCCCGTGACGATAGCTTCTCGTTGGGCGTCTGCAATGGCTGTCAGATGCTCTCGCAGCTGAAGTCGCTGATTCCTGGCGCGGAAAATTGGCCGACGTTTGTGCGCAATGAGTCCGAGCAGTTTGAAGCGCGGGTCTCTATGGTGCGGGTCGAAAAGAGCCCTTCGATTCTGCTCGCTGGCATGGAAGGCTCTAAACTGCCCATTGCGGTTGCCCATGGCGAAGGGCAGGCGGCGTTCCGCGACAGCGCGCATCTGCGTAGCATGCAGTCGAGTAGCCAGATCGCGCTGCGCTACATCGACAACTACGGTCAAGCGACCACCCGTTACCCCGCGAACCCTAACGGCTCACCGTCGGGTATTACGGGGCTAACCACGCCTGATGGCCGCGTGACTATCATGATGCCGCACCCTGAGCGTGTCGCTCGGGCGGTCACCAACTCTTGGCGTCCGGCGGAGTGGACTGAAGACGGTGCTTGGCTGCGCTTATTCCGCAATGCTCGCGTTTGGTTGGGCTAGCGGATACACCCTCATAGGTGAATGATGACGCAACACCTCAAGGCGGCCTCAGGGCCGCCTTTCTCATCCATAGCCCAGACGCCCCAATTGCGCCCCTATCAACAGGAAGCGGTAAAACGGGTGGTCGTTCATTTTCGTGCTTCCAGTGAGCCGGCGTTGGTGGTGCTGCCTACCGGCAGCGGTAAATCCTTGGTCATTGCTGAGTTAGCGCGCCTGGCGCGGGGGCGAGTGTTAGTGCTGGCCCACGTACGCGAGCTGGTGGAGCAGAACCATGCCAAGTATCAGGCGTATGGGCTTGAGGCCGATATTTTTAGCGCGGGCTTAAAGCGTAAAGAGGCGAATCGACAAGTCGTCTTTGGCTCGGTTCAGTCGGTGGTACGCAACTTAGATCGCTTTAATGACGCTAATTTTACCTTGCTGGTCATCGATGAGAGTCACCGCGTATCGCTTAACGAGGACGCAAGCTACCGCCAGGTGATTGAACACCTGCGGAGCCAAAACCCACAGCTTAAAATTCTCGGGCTCACTGCGACGCCGTATCGGTTAGGGCAGGGGTTTATCTATTATCGCCATCACCACGGCATGGTGCGGGGCAGTGAAGAGAGCTTTTTTCGCGACTGTGTGTTTGAGCAGCCGCTGCGGCTGATGGTGAAGCAGGGTTATCTGGCGGCCCCCAAGCGCCTGGATATGGCCATTGAGGGCTATGATTTCTCAGCCCTCAAGCCTTCTTCAAGCGGTTTTTTTCAGGAGGAGGAACTCAATCGCGTGGTGGCGGGTAGCCGGGCAACACCGGGTATTATCGGACAAATCGTCGAACGCGCGGCTGATCGCCAAGGGGTAATGATCTTTGCCGCCACGGTGGCCCATGCCGAAGAAGTTATCGGCTATTTGCCGCGAGCCGAAGCGGCGCTTATCACCGGCGCGACCCCCTCCCAGGAGCGTACGGCGCTGATTGATGCCTTCAAAGCACGTGAGCTGAAATATCTGGTTAACGTCGCGGTGCTGACCACTGGTTTCGATGCTCCCCACGTGGATCTGATCGCTATTTTACGCCCCACTGAGTCGGTTAGCCTTTATCAACAAATGGTGGGTAGAGGACTGCGTTTATCGCCGGGTAAGAGTGACTGCCTGATTCTGGACTATGCCGGTAACCCCTGGGATATCTTCGCGCCGGAAGTGGGTGAGCCGAAGCCTAATAGCGACAGCGAGCCGGTGCAGGTCGAGTGTCCCGCCTGCGGCCACGCCAATCTATACTGGGGCAAGCGAGATGGTGACATCGTCATCGAGCACTTTGGCCGCCGGTGCCAGGGGCTAATTGAAGATGATGAGGGTAAGCGCCATCAGTGTGACTTTCGGTTTCGCTTTAAAGTTTGCGATGAGTGCGGTGCCGAAAATGATATCGCTGCCCGGCGCTGCCATGGCTGCGACAAGCTGTTGGTGGACGCAGATGACAAGCTAAAAGATGCCCTAAAGCTGAAAGATGCCAAAGTATTGCGAGTAAGCGGTATGCAACTGGAAGCGACGACCAATGGTCGTGGCCTGCCGCGTTTGAAAGTGACTTACCACGATGAAGATGGCACCCAGCTCTCCGAGTGGTTCGCACTGGAAACGCCTGCTCAACGGCGTGCCTTCTATGCCGCATTTCTGCGCTATCACCTGCGCGCACCTGGAGGCAAATGGCAGCCGTTGAGCGCTGATGAGGTAGTCGCCGAGCAACGCCGCCTGCGTCATCCTGATTTTGTCGTAGGCCGTAAAGTGGGCCGCCATTTCCAAATCCGCGACAAGCTGTTTGACTACGAAGGACGCTATCGTAAAGCGGTGGAGGCAGGATGATGCGCTTTCATTACCCGCGACTTGGGCGTCGCCAAGGGTGTCGTCTTTGCTAAACTGTGCGATTGTGTTGATCCCCTTTTACCAGGAGAGCCGACCCGCGTGAGCGAGACGCCAAGCGATACGACTGAGCTAGAAAATCCTGACGCTGCGACCACTGACCCAGTGGCGGTTTCGTTTGGGCGCCTGTTCAATGAGCAGATAACGGAAATGCCGGAGGATTTGTATATTCCTCCCGAGGCACTTCGCGTCTTTCTGGAGACCTTTGAAGGCCCGCTGGATTTACTGCTCTACCTGATTCGGCGTCAGAACCTGGATATCCTGACCATCAATGTGGCCACTATCACCCACCAGTACATCGAATACGTGGAACTGATGAAGGCCATGGAGATTGAGTTAGCGGGTGAATACTTGCTGATGGCCGCTATGCTCGCTGAGATCAAGTCGCGCACCTTGTTACCCCGCCCGCCGAAGGCCGAGGGCGACGATGAGGAGGATCCTCGCGCAGAGCTTATCCGACGCCTCCAGGAGTACGAACGCCTCAAAGAGGCAGCCGAGACACTGGATACGCTACCGCGCATGGGGCGTGACTGGTTCAGCGTGCAGGCGGGCTTGCCTCCACTGGAATCTCGTGTGATTCACCCTGAGGTGGAGTTGGATGAATTACTCAGCGCGCTCTCCGATATACTCAAACGCGCCGAGCTGGTGCAGGCCCACCAGATCAGTCGCGAGGTGCTATCTACCCGTGAGCGCATGCTCAAGATTATGGAGTTACTCAGTCACGATGATGCGCATCATCGCTATACCCCCTTTGAAGCGTTGTTCACCTTAGAAGAAGGGCGGCCTGGCGTGGTGGTCACGTTTATGGCGATTTTAGAACTGGCCAAAGAAGCCATGATTGAAATTGTTCAGAATGCACCGCTTTCGCCGATCCACGTACGTGCTCGGCGTGCCGCCCTTGCCGACGACGAGGAGGGTGCTTTTGAGGAGAGCGAGATAGAAGACGATGCCTATGGTGAGTCCGCCTTTGAATCTGGAGAAGAGACGCCATGAATAATGCCGCCAACGCGTTAGATGACATTATTGAAGCGGCGCTCCTGGCCGCTGGCGAACCGTTACCCCTTGAACGCCTAGAAATGCTTTTTCTTGAGGGCGAATGCCCGACTCGCAAGGAGTTTCGCGATGTCCTTGAGCGCTTACAGCTGCGCCATTCAGCTGGGGCGCTAGAGTTGTTGGAAACGGTCTCAGGCTATCAGCTACGCATTCGCCCGCGCCTTTCCCAATGGGTGTCGCGACTATGGGACGAGCGCCCCCAGCGCTATTCGCGGGCGCTGCTGGAAACGCTGGCGCTGATTGCTTACCGCCAACCGGTCACCCGTGGCGATATTGAGGAGGTGCGTGGGGTTAGCGTGAGTAGCTCAATTATGCGTACCCTAGCGGAGCGTGGCTGGATTCGCGTGGTCGGGCATCGGGATGTGCCTGGGCGCCCGGCGGTATACGCCACCACGCGCAGCTTTCTGGATGACTTTGGATTAAAAACGCTCGATGCGCTGCCGCCGATGCACACCCTGGCGAACTGGGACGAGAGCGAAATACCTGAAGACACAGGGATGACCAATGATGCTGCCATCCAGGAAGAACAAGACACCGGTTCAGACCACGAAGCACTAGACGAAACGATTAAAACGGTGCAGGATGCGCCACCCCAGAAAGAAGACATAACGTCGGCTGAAACAGCCGATACGCACGCCGAGACGGCGTTAACCCAGCCGCTAAGCTTTGCCGATTTACAGGCACGGTTGGCGGCACGTGCGCAGCGCGCGAACGAAGAAGAGCGCGAGCGCACGCAGACTACCGATGTGAGGTCAGACGACCATGAGTCAGAATGATAGCACCACGCCCCCTACCAGCGAAAAGCTGCAAAAAGTCCTGGCCCGCGCAGGCCTTGGCTCACGGCGTGAGATGGAAACGGCAATTTCCGATGGCCGTGTAAAGGTGAATAGCCAGGTGGCCAAGCTGGGTGACCGTGTTGAAGCGCGGGATAAAGTCAGCTTTGATGACCGCCCGGTATCGCTGCGCCCTGAAGAGGAAGTGCCGCGTCGAGTGATTATGTACAACAAGCCGGAAGGCGAGTTGTGCACACGCAAAGACCCGGAAGGTCGGCGCACCGTATTTGAACGCTTGCCGCGCTTGAAAGGCGAGCGCTGGATTGCGATTGGTCGTCTGGATATCAACACCAGCGGTTTGCTGCTGTTTACCACGGATGGCGAGTTGGCCAACCGCTTGATGCATCCCTCTACCCAGGTGGAGCGTGAGTATGCCGTTCGCGTAATGGGTGAAGTGAAGCGCGAGCATATCCTGGCGATGGTCGATGGCGTTATGCTGGAAGACGGCCCGGCTCGCTTCACGGATGTGCAGGAGTTCGGCGGTGAAGGCATCAATACCTGGTTCCACGTGGTAATTTTGGAAGGTCGTAACCGCGAAGTGCGGCGCCTTTGGGAGTCGCAAGCCCTAACGGTGAGTCGCCTGAAACGCGTGCGTTACGGCAATATCTTCCTCGATAAGCGCGCTAAAGCCGGTGAATGGGTTGAACTTAACCAGGATGAGGTGGATGACTTAGCGACATTGGCTAACTTAGAAACCCGTAAAGTGCCTGCGTTGACGCCCGATGAAAAGAACCGCTGGAACCGCGATAAGCACAAGCGTAAGCCGGTTCAAGCGATGCGTAAACCGAAAAGCAAAGCCCGTTAACAAAGCCCGTTAAGCAGGTAAGTGAACGTGCCTGAACCGGTTTGTATTGATCAGTCAGGCACGTTGTATGGTTCATTTCTGTTATCCGAGACTAAAAAACACTTGCTATCAAAAGGGTGTAAGCGTAGGATATGCATCCGTTCAGGCGGGTCGTTAGCTCAGTTGGTAGAGCAGTTGACTTTTAATCAATTGGTCGCAGGTTCGAATCCTGCACGACCCACCATCAAAGCCGTTGTTTTTACGATATGTTTGAACAACAAGTGGCGTCGGGTGGTTGTGAACGAAGACAGTATGATGATGTAGCAGCGCAAATTTGGGTCGTTAGCTCAGTTGGTAGAGCAGTTGACTTTTAATCAATTGGTCGCAGGTTCGAATCCTGCACGACCCACCAAATTCAACGCCCCTGGCAGCATAGCTGCCAGGGGCGTTTTGCTATGCGGGTGAAAAGCACTTTTGGGTAATGCCTCTACGTGACAATCTGTTTGCAGCGGGCAGCTATTTCCAATCAGAATGGGCTAGAATAGATATTCAGACGATAGGCCACCGCGAGAGACGTAGCGGCCGATCGCACGCGAGCGGTGCGGGAATAGAGCGAAACGCGCCTGTGCCGTGACCCAGTGTTTAGCAGGGGGATTCCCTGTTCGTCACAGTGGTAGACACGATGACTATTATGACTACTCAAGCCGAGCTCAGTGCTCCGTTGCCCGTTGCGTACTGTCCGACCCGGATTCCGGCGGAAGATTTGGCAAGGGTCGAAGAAATCAAGCAGCTATTGAAAGCTCATAACGCTGTTTTAGTCGCGCATTATTACACCGATGATGCTATTCAGCAGCTCGCCGAAGAGACCGGCGGCTGCGTTGCCGATTCGCTAGAAATGGCACGCTTTGGTGCCCGTCACGACGCCACCACGCTGGTAGTTGCCGGGGTTCGCTTTATGGGCGAAACCGCCAAGATACTGTCGCCGGAAAAGCGCGTGCTCATGCCCACCCTTGAAGCGACCTGTTCGCTGGACATTGGCTGCCCTGCCGATGAGTTCAGCGCTTTCTGCGATGCTCATCCGGATCGCACCGTGGTGGTGTATGCCAATACTTCGGCGGCGGTTAAAGCGCGGGCTGACTGGGTGGTGACCTCATCGATTGCGGTAGAGGTGATTGAGCACCTGCAGGCCAAGGGCGAGAAAATTCTCTGGGCGCCCGATAAGCATTTGGGCGGCTATATTCAGAAGAAAACCGGTGCCGATATGTTGATGTGGGACGGCGCCTGTATCGTCCATGAAGAGTTCAAGGCCAAAGGCGTTGAAGACCTTAAGCGGATCTATCCCGATGCGGCTGTCTTGGTGCACCCCGAGTCGCCCGAGCCGGTGGTGAAGCTGGCCGACGTGGCAGGTTCCACTTCGCAGTTGATCAAGGCCGCTAAAGAGCTACCTAACGATAAGCTGATTGTGGCGACGGACCGAGGCATCTTTTTCAAGATGCAGCAGGCGGTGCCCCATAAAACCCTGTTTGAAGCGCCCACCGCAGGTAACGGCGCTACCTGTCGCAGCTGCGCGCACTGCCCCTGGATGGCCATGAACGCGCTGGATAACCTGGCGGGTGCATTGCGCGAGGGAAGTGGTGAGATTCAGGTCGATGAGTCGATGCGTTTGAAGGCCCTGATGCCGCTGGAGCGGATGCTTAATTTCAACGCCTAGCGAGAAAAGATTAACCGAATGTCATTGCGAACGAAGTGAAGCAATCTTGGGGATATTGCAACCGCTGGTTAAGATTGCCGCGTCGCTGCGCTCCTCGCAATGACACAGGTTTTGTTGACCTAGATTTAGTTGAAATCTTCCAGCGCTTCGCGATATTCAATAAAGGCCTCGCGGCGCTGTTCAATCCTGGCTACTACCTGCTGATCATTTTCACGTTCCGCAGCATCGCGAGCAATGGAGAGCTGGCGAATGCCGCGGTCTACCCGGCCCGTCAATTGCAGGTGCTCAGCGCGAGCCAAATGCCCCCAGCCATCATGACCACTGCGTCCGGCGGCTTCAGCTAATAGATTGAAGACCTGAGGGTTTTCTGGGTGCTGATCGGCCATGTCCCGTAACACGTTGTAAGCCGATTGAGGGTCACGCTGTAGCTGTGCTTCGGCCAATATCAGTTGAGCAGGCAGGTAGTTAGGCATAAAACGCAGCAATCGCTGGCTGCGCTGGATGGCCTCATCGTACTGACCGGCCTCTAAGGCGACGCTCGCGGCAGAGGCGGGGAGCATGGCAAAGTCAGGCTGCTGACTGGCAAGTTGATCAAGGCGTTGTAAGGCATTATCAGTCTGGCCGTTACGGGCAGCGATCAAGGCGTCCAGATAGTCCTGGGCAGTCTCGTCAGCGCCTTCTTGGGCAAGGCGCGAAGCCGCTTGCTCAGGCGTGTTGGCATAAATGCTCAACAGGGCGCGGGCGCGCATCATGTCGTAAAGGGTGTCGCTGGTATAGGCATCGGCGACATTGAGCTGGGCAGCGCGATCCTGGGCAGCGGTTAAGCGGCTATCGGTGACCGGGTGGCTAAGCAGGAACTCCGGCGGTGTATCGCCCTGCAGACGGGCCATGCGCTGCATAGCGGCGAACATGCGCACCATGGCCTCTGGGTCGTAGCCCGCATCGGCCATCGCCTGGAGGCCTAGGTTGTCGGCTTCTTGTTCAAATAAACGTGAATAGCTGAGCTGATCCTGTATGAGCGCTGCCTGGGAGCCCATGGCGGCCGCCATGCCCGCGTCACCACCGCCACTCGCGGCAATTAGCATGCCGGCTAGCATGGCCGCCATGGCGGGCAGTTGGGTTTGTGCTGCCCGTGCGCTTCCCCGCGCATAGTGGCGTTGAGAGAGATGGCCCAACTCATGGGCCAGCACTGAAACGAAGGCGCCTTCATCTTCGGCAAATGCGAACAGCCCTGAATTGATGCCTACCACCCCGCCAGGCACGGCAAAGGCGTTAAGCGATTCGTTATCCACCATCACGGTAATAGTGCGTAGACCATTAATCTTGCTATGGGGGGCGAGCCGGGCAATCAGGCTTTCCAGGTAGTCGCTGGTAATAGGATCTTGCCACTGGGGGGCTTGAGCACGAAACTGTCGTAACCACGCGCGGCCCAGGCGGTACTCTTCATTGCTGACCGAGGTAGACGCCGCCCCCAGGCTCGGCAGGCCGTAATCGTTGATGGCAACGCTTGGGGGGCTAAAAAGTAAACTGCCACAGGCGCAAGCGAACGCACATATCCAGCCTGGGTAAGCGGTACGAAAGGTCGGCATGGCATCCTCATGGGTGATGGTTAAACGCTACAGTCAGGGTATGACATTGATTAATACTATGACATTGATAAAGACGGGGAAGTGCCGTTAAATCGACGACCTAGTGAAATCAATCGCTAACAAGACAGTTTATGCGGCAGCGTCTATTACACAATGTATATGCAGCAACATTTACAAATCTATGCCGTGAATAGGCAGGTCATTTTGAGGGAGAGTGTATGTCTGAGCAAACCGGGGGCTTTCAACCCGATACGGTGCTTGACGCTTGTGGGCTGCATTGCCCATTGCCACTGCTGAAAGCTAAGCAAGCCTTAGCTACCTTGGCAGCAGGTCAGTTGCTGGAGGTGCGTTCAACGGACGCCGGTTCGTGGCGGGATATGGCGTCGTTTACCGATCAAAGTGCGCATACCCTGGAAGGCCGTGAACAGCGTGACGATGTTTATGTGTACTGGATTCGTAAAGCCGGGGATGGTCACTCATGACCCTGCGTACGATTTTAAAAAGCTGGGTTGAGCGCTACTTCTCCGACGAAGAGGCGCTGATTCTGCTGGTAGTATTGGTGGCAGGTTTTGCGGCGATCATTTGGTTTGGCCGTATGCTGGCACCGTTTTTCACTGCACTGGTAATTGCGTTTCTACTGCAAGGCGTGGTGAGCGCACTTACCCGCCGTGGGTTGCCGCATTTGCTGGCGGTGATCATGGTATTCCTGGCGTTTATTAGTGTCTTGTTAACCCTGGCGTTTATTTTAATGCCGCTGATTTGGAATCAGTTAGTGGGGTTGGTACAAGAAACACCGAGGATGTTCGCCAGTGGTCAAGGCTGGCTGGATGAGCTGCAAGCGCGCTACCCCAACATTATTACGCCGGACCAGATGCAGAACTGGATAGGCGTGGCGAGCCGCGAGATCAGCCAGTTAGGGCAGCGCGCCTTAACGCTTTCGCTGGCATCGCTAGGCAATATTATGTCGCTGATTATTTATCTGGTGCTGGTGCCGATTCTGGTCTTCTTCATGCTCAAGGATCGCGACGTATTGGTTGGCTTTATGCTGTCGCTGCTGCCCCAAAAACGCACGCTGTTATCACGTATTTGGCGTGAAATGGATGATCAAATTGCCAACTATATCCGCGGCAAGTTCATTGAAATCATTATCGTAGGCACCGTAACGTTCTTTACCTTTGCCTTCTTTGGATTGCCTTATACGGCGTTGTTAGCCGTTCTGGTGGGGTTTTCTGTATTGGTGCCGTATATCGGGGCGGCGGTGGCAACACTGCCGGTGGCTGCGGTCGCTGGGTTTCACTTCGGGCTCAGCGAGGAGTTTGTGTATGTGCTGGTAGCTTATGGAGTGATTCAAGCGCTGGATGGCAACGTATTAGCCCCGGTATTATTTTCTGAAACCAACAACATCCATCCGGTTTCTATCATTGTGGCGGTGTTGTTCTTCGGCGGGATTTGGGGGTTCTGGGGTATTTTCTTTGCTATTCCATTAGCGACGCTGCTGAAAGCGCTGATCTATGCTTGGCCGCGTAGTATGCAGGAGCGAGAGGAGCGTCGTAGCTTGCAAGCCCCAGCAAAAGAGTAAGCGTGGCGCTTAAACACGGCCCGCGCTGGGTATCCTCAGCGCGGGCATAGGGGTTAACTGGCAGCGTTAAGTTGTTCAGCCGCGGCGAGTACCTCATCAACATGACCAGGCACCTTAACACCACGCCATTCGTTGGCGAGCTTGCCCTCTTTATCAATCAAGAAGGTGCTGCGCTCTATGCCGAGATGCTCCTTGCCGTACATTTTCTTGAGCTTGATAACGTCAAACAGCGTGCAGACGTTTTCGTCCTTGTCAGAGATAAGATCAAAATTAAAATCCTGTTTGGCTTTAAAGTTCTCCTGCGCACGTAGGCCGTCGCGAGAGACGCCGAGGATGACCGTATTGGCAGCATCGAAGGCGGTTTTACGGTCGCGAAAGTCACCCCCCTCGGTGGTGCAGCCTGGGGTGCTGGCTTTGGGGTAGAAATAAATAACCACTTGTTTGCCGTGCAGTTCCGATAGCGTCACGGTGGAATCACCAGTTGCAGTAGCGGAAAAGTCAGCAACGGGTTGACCAATTTCAACAGACATAAGGCGTCCTTTTGAGGGTGGGTGTTAAGATTAGTAGTCACGCGCGATTACACGTAAGCCAGGGGCAGTTGTCAAAGCTCAAACCAGGCCGGTGACAAACTTGCACCGCTTTACGCTGTACAGGCTCGAATCGCCTGAGTACCATTTGCTCTCTGTGGAACGCCAGCGCCTTATACAAAGTATCGCGATGGCGCCCAGTTTGCTAAAGACATAGCACGTAAAATACATAGCACTTAAAACACAGATAGTTGATATCACACTTTGGCTGGTGAGGAATAAACGGATGATCACAGGCAGCATTGTCGCCCTGGCGACGCCTATGAAGGTCAATGGCGACATCGACTGGGAGGCGCTTCGTCGTCTGGTGAACTTCCATCTCGAAAATGGCACCGATGGCATTGTGGCTGCTGGCACGACGGGCGAACCTACTACCATGTCCTTCGCGGAGCACTTTGACGTGATTCGCAGCGTTGTCGAAGAGGTCAATGGTCGTATTCCGGTTATCGCAGGGACTGGGGCTAACGCCACTTCTGAGGCGGTTGAGCTGGCGCGTTACGCCGGGGAAGTCGGGGCCGATTACTGCTTGTCAGTGTGCCCTTACTACAATAAGCCCACCCAGGAAGGCCTGTATCAGCACTTTAAAGCGGTAGCGGAAGGCAGCAAACTGCCGGTGATTCTGTATAACGTGCCGGGCCGTACCTGCTCTGACCTCTACAACGAGACCGTCTTACGCTTGGCCGATGTCGATAATATTATTGGTTTGAAAGACGCAACAGGGAACCTGGAGCGTGCGGAAGATCTAATCTCACGTCTAAAGGGCAGTGGCTTTATGCTCTACTCCGGCGACGATGCGACCGCCTGTGACTTTATGTTGATGGGTGGCCATGGCGATATCTCCGTGACGGCGAATGTTGCCCCACGGGCGATGCATGATCTGTGCACCGCTGCCGTGGCCGGTGATGCTGATAAAGCCCACCAGATTAATACCCGTCTGATGCCGCTACACACCAATTTGGGCATAGAGTCGAACCCTATTCCCGTGAAGTGGGCGCTTAATCGCATGGGTTATGCGGACGCAGGCCTTCGTTTACCGCTAACCTGGCTGTCTGAAAAGTACCACGCCACGGTGAGCGAAGCGCTGCAGATGGCAGGCGTCGTAGAGGAGTAACCTGGCGCAATACCCTTTGCTACCCAGCTCAGCGATAAGTTGAGCTGGGTACCTGATTTGTTGACTTAAGGTGGCTTGATGAGCTCTGTGCTTGAAATACGTGCGCTTAAATGGGTTCCGCTGGCACTCGCAGCGGCTGTCGCGCTCTCTGGTTGCGCACGGGATGGTTTTTACCACGACCGTAACCTGGACTACACCGAGGCTGCTCCGGCGCCTCCGTTGGTGTTGCCAGAGACCCGTAATACCCAACGTTACCGCGATGCGCTGCCGGTTCCTCAAGCCGCCACCCAAGGGACACGGCTTGACGAAGCGGCAGAAATTCGTCCGCCCCAATCACTGGCTATTGGCAGTGGCTTAGAGCCTGAGTACGTTGAGCGCCGCGAAGTCGGTGATCAAACCTGGCTAGTGGTGGCCGCCGACACCGGTACGGTGTGGCCGCAGTTGGAAGAGTTTGTACGCAGCCGACAGCTGAATGTGCTGCAGAGCAGTGCTTCCCAGGGCGTTATCGTGACTTCCCAGGGGGAAATACGCCTGCAGAGTGCGCTGCGTGCAGGCAGTAGCGAAGTTCGCTGTGAAAGCGGTGGGCAAACCATGACTAGCTGTTTGGACGCACTGGAAAGCCATCTAAGTGCACGCAGCGCTTCTGCCAGCGTGTCATCTTCTTGGACCGCTCAGCGCCTTACCGATGAACAAACGTTACAAGTTCGCCAGCAGGGTGAAGAGTGGGAAGTGGTTATTCCGCAGCCGGTAGACCGCGTATGGGCTGAACTGAACCACTACCTTGAACTGGATTTTGCTCAGGAAGGACAGCGCGACTTGCTTGCCTCTGACCCCAGTAGCCACGAGTTCCTGGTTGAATATATGACCGAAACCGAGCGCAATCGTAACCCGCTGCAAATCGTGTTCAGCGCAGACGTACGCAAGATGTCCCAAGAGATCCGCCTTGCCCTACAGCCTGACGGCGACAAGACGATCCTGCGAGCCATCAACGCCAGCGAACGGGCATTCAGCGCCGATGATCAGCGCGAGCTGCTTGAGCGTGTCTCCGGTTATTTACGTTAATTTATTGACCCTTGATCCCTTACGGAGCCCCCATGGAAAAGCGCCAAGAACTCTACGCCGGTAAGGCGAAATCTGTGTATACCACCGACGATCCGGATTTGTTGGTGCTTAACTTTCGTGATGACACCAGCGCCTTCGATGGCAAAAAAGTGGAGTCGTTGGCCCGTAAGGGAATGGTCAATAACATCTTTAACGCCTTCATTATGGAGCGGCTGCAGGAAGCGGGCATTCCCACCCACTTTGAAAAGCAGCTCTCCAATACGGAGAGTCTGGTCAAAAAAATGCAGATGATCCCGGTGGAGTGCGTAGTGCGCAATATTGCCGCCGGTGGTTTGGTAAAACGGTTAGGTGTGGAAGAGGGTATTGCACTGACACCGCCTACCTTCGAGCTGTTCTTGAAGAACGACGAGAAGGGCGACCCGATGATTAACGAGTCGTTGGCGGAGACCTTCGGTTGGGCAACGCCCGAGCAGCTCGCCAAAATGAAAGCATTGACCTTCAAGGTTAACCATATCCTCAAAGCGCTGTTTGCCGAGGGTGATATGCTGCTGGTGGATTACAAGCTTGAGTTTGGTGTCTTCAAGGGTGAGGTGGTATTGGGGGATGAGTTCTCGCCGGATGGTTGTCGCCTTTGGGACGCTAACACCCGTGAAAAACTGGATAAGGATCGCTTCCGCCAGGGGTTGGGCGGCGTGATTGAGGCGTATGAAGAAGTTGGTCGCCGCCTGGGTATTACCTTTCCCGCTTAAAATGTCATCATTGTTTTATCGCTCGTCGTAAGGTTCGATAGCCATCACCTCTAAGGTGGTGGCTTCGCCTTGTTGACGCTGACGAAACTTAACGTCTACATCGCGCAGGCGTACCCCGTAAAGTCGTTTAGACGCTAACTCTTTTTGCTTATAGGCGGGCCGTGGGTCCTGGCTTAGTACTTGCTCAATTAATGCATGCAGCGTGGCGCTGTCTGAGCGTTGGGTGAGGGTGTCCAGTGCCGCTGGGTGAAACGACACCGCCAACAGTGACGGCGTCTGCGGCGCAAAACCAGCCTTTGCATCAGGCTGAGATTCAGCCCAGGGCAAGTAGGGTTTGATATCAACCACCGGCGTGCCGCTCACTAAGTCGCAGCCCTGTAACGCCAAAACGACGCCTTGCTGAGTGTCGATACCGACTAGCCTTACCAGTGATAGCCCCAGACGATTAGGGCGATGGGTGCTACGGCTGGCAAAAACGCCCACTTTTTTATTACCGCCCAACCGTGGCGGCCTCACCAGCGGCGACCAGCGTTGCGGGCTTTGATGAAATATAAAGCTTAACCACAGGTGGCTGAAGTCTTCTAAACCACGCACGGCGAGAGGGTCATTGTAGGGGGCGGTGAGCACAAGCTTGGCGTTAGCCGCGGGTGCGAGCCCTGGTTGGCGCGGAATGCCGAATTTGTCAGGGTAGTCGCTGACCATGTGGCCAATGGGCGATAGCGTAAAGTGCTCGCTGTTAGGGGCATCGTCCATCACACTGCCTTTTGCTAGGATTTATTGGCGTAATATAAAACAGTATAAAGCAGCCGATGGCTTAAGCGTGACCCAATAGGGTGTGATCTAAAGCGGCGTGATCGAAGAGGTCTTGCTTGAATAGGCATTGACCAAATGTTAGCTGAACAGTGCAGAGGTGACGCATGAGTAATAGCGATGAGCAGCAAGCGCCAACGAGTGCGCGGGTTATGTATCGCGCGGCACTGGCACGCGATGCCGCCGATCAGGCAGAAGTGTTTTACCACGCCGTCATGCAAGGGGCTGCTACCCACTATACGCTAGATGAGCGGCGGGCATGGGCGCAAGCGCTACCCCGTGAAGGCAGTGCCTGGGCAGTGCGGCAAGCGCTGTATACCACGTTAATTGCTACCTGTGATGGACGCTGCGTGGGGTTTTTGGAAGTAGATTTAGATGCCGGGCGAATTGAAACGCTCTATGTCTGGCCTTCTCTTGCTGGTCGCGGCATTGGCACCACGTTGCTGGTTCACGCTGAGCGTATGCTGCTCGAACAGGGCAAAGGCAAGGTGGAGATTGAGGCCAGTTCGGTGCTTTACGAGCGTCTAATGCGCCGCGGCTGGGAAAACCACGGCGAGCAGTGGGTGGAGCGCAGTGGTGAATCGCTCAAGCGGTATCGACTTTCCAAGGCACTTAACGCCGTGGAAACGTAAGTCTAGCTACACGCTATAGCTGCGGGTTATGCGCATCGATAAGTCGATTGAGGCGATATCCTTGGTTAGCGCACCGCTAGAGATACAGTCAACGCCCGTATCGGCGATTGCCCGTAGCGTAGCGTCGTCCACATTGCCTGATGCTTCCAGGGTGGCTCTGCCGCCGTTAATTTCTACCGCAACGTGCAGGTCTTCAATGGCGAAGTTGTCGAGCATAATAATATCGGCACCCGCTGCCAACGCCTGATCCAGCTCTTCAAAGGTTTCTACTTCCACTTCCACTGGGAGGTCACTGGCCAGCTTGCGTGCTTGTGCAACGGCTGCTTGAATGCCCCCACAGGCGGCAATGTGGTTCTCTTTGATCAAAAACGCGTCCCATAGACCAATGCGGTGGTTATGGCCGCCACCGCAGGTGACCGCATATTTTTGCGCCAAGCGCATGCCGGGTAGCGTTTTGCGGGTATCGAGCAGGCGCACGCCAGTACCTTCAATCAGGTCGACATAAGCACGGGTGGCAGTCGCAGTGGCAGACAGCGTTTGCAGCACGTTAAGCGCCGCACGCTCGCCGGTGAGCAGGATGCGGGCGGGGCCTTCCAGGGTTAAAAAACACTGGCCAGCCTCAAGTTTATCGCCATCAGCGGCGTGCCAGTTCAGGCTTACTCGGTTATCCAGGCGGCGAAACAGCTCATCCACCCAAGGTGCACCGCACAACACCGCGGCTTCACGGGTAATCACATCGGCGCTGGCCCACTGGTGTTCAGGGATCAATTGCGCGGTAATATCACCTGGGCCCACGTCTTCGGCTAGCAGACGAGCAGCGCTGGCGCGGATTTCTTCTGCAAGAGCGGATTGATAATACATGGCAGTGAGTTCTCAGAACGTCGTCAAGTGTGATCAGTATTATAGTGAAAATGAGCAGTGAAAGAGAGCGCTAATATAGAGGAGAGCGTGCGCGTGGAAGAGAAGCAACCGTTAAGTGGCTGGTGGGAAGGCGCTCGGCACGTGATTTCACCCAACTGCGACGCTCGCCCAAGCGACGAAGTCTCGCTGCTGCTGCTGCATGCGATCAGTCTGCCCCCAGGCGTGTTTAGCGGTAATGCCATTGAGGCGCTGTTTACCAATCGGCTGGTGGCAGATGAACATCCCTTTTTCACTGAAATAGCTCATCTGAGAGTCTCTGCGCACCTGCTAATACGTCGCGATGGAGAGTGCGTTCAATTTGTTGATACGGATCAGCGCGCATGGCACGCCGGGCGCTCTTGCTGGTGGGATGCATATCAGCTAAAAAGGCGAACAGCGCTCAACGACTTCTCGGTAGGCATTGAGCTTGAAGGGGACGACATTACCCCTTACACCAAAGCCCAGTACAACGCCTTGGTAGAAGCAACGAGTTGGCTAATCGCGCGCTATCCACAGCTTAATAGCCGCCGTATCACCAGCCATGCCCATGTCGCGCCGCTGCGCAAAACAGATCCAGGCCCAGCATTTGACTGGGTTTATTTCCAGCAGCAGTTAACGTCACAGGCTGAGAAGTAGGGGGGGCGATTAGGTGTTTTAATAACTAAGTGCTTCAATAACAAAGCAATAAAACAGTAGTTTAATTACAATTGTTGGCTTATTTGATACTGAAGAATGAGGTCTTTAATTTGCTTATGTTGCAGTGCAATAGTTTGTTTTCGATAGGCTTTTCCGCCCCGACAGAATTGGCAGCGTGACGACTTTGCGGTATCTTCCCCTATACAAAAGGCTAACTTTTACGACATTTGTGTAGCTTTACTACATAAAACGGTACGTAGCTTGTTGAATGTAGAGCTAAAACCCCTATCCGGCGTTTATTCACCGGCTGAATGTTGGCGCGTGGTGGACTTCCACACCGCCGCCCCAGGCCCATTAGGGTAGCGGGGCTAATTGTCATTTATCGTCATTCGGAGAGACCTCTATGAGTCTGGAGACAAGAGAAGATCTCGATCCGATCGAAACTACGGAATGGATTGATTCCCTAGAGTCGGTATTGGATCGTGAGGGCGAAGATCGTGCCCGCTACCTGATGACCCGCCTGGCGGATCGCCTGCGCCGGGACGGGATGAAGGTACCCTTCTCGGTGACAACCCCGCACCGTAATACGATCCCGGTTCACCGCGAAGCACCGATGCCTGGCGATCTGTTCATGGAGCGCCGTATCCGCTCCTTGATCCGTTATAACGCCATCGCACAGGTGATTCGTAACAACCGCGCCAAGCCTGGCCTGGGCGGGCACATTGCCAGCTTCATGTCGTCTGCCACGTTGTACGACGTAGGCTTTAACCACTTCTTCCGCGCGCCCCAAGGCGATTTTGCTGGTGACTTGGTGTATATCCAAGGACATGTGGCACCAGGCATTTACGCCCGTTCCTATTTGGAAGGTCGCCTGAGCGAAGCGCAGATGGACAAGTTCCGTCAGGAAGTCGATGGTGATGGTCTTTCCTCCTACCCACACCCGTGGCTGATGCCTGACTATTGGCAATTCCCCACGGTGTCGATGGGCCTGGGCCCGATTCAAGCGATCTATCAAGCGCACGTGATGAAGTACCTGCATCACCGTGAGCTGAAAGATATGTATGACCGTAAGATCTGGTGCTTCATGGGCGACGGCGAGTGTGACGAGCCGGAATCCCTGGGTGCTATTTCGTTAGCGGGTCGTGAAAACCTCGACAACCTGATCTTCGTTATCAACTGTAACCTGCAGCGCCTTGACGGCCCTGTGCGCGGTAACTCGCGTGTTATGGACGAATTCGAAGGCGTCTTCCGTGGCGCTGGCTGGAACGTGATCAAGGTGGTTTGGGGCCGTCACTGGGATCCGCTGTTCGAGAAGGACAAGAAAGGCATCCTTCAGAAGCGCATGGACGAAGCGGTCGACGGCGAGTACCAGAACTACAAAGCCAACGGCGGTGCTTATACTCGTGAGCACTTCTTTGGCAAATACCCAGAAACCGAAGCGATGGTCAAAGACCTCTCTGACGAAGATATCTGGAAGCTCAACCGCGGTGGCCACGATCCGTTCAAGGTTTATGCGGCCTACCACGAGGCGGTTAACACCTCTAACGGCAAGCCAACGGTTATTCTGGCCCATACCGTTAAAGGTTACGGCATGGGTAGCGGCGATGGTGAAGCGGCCAACGAAGCGCACCAGGTCAAGAGCATGGAGTACGAAGCGCTCAAGACCTTCCGCGATCGTTTCGGCATTCCGATCACCGACGAACAGCTCAAAGACGTTCCTTACTACAAGCCGGAAGATGACTCTCCCGAGCTTAAGTACATGCACCTGCAGCGCGAGCGCCTGGGTGGTTACTTGCCCAGCCGTCAGAGCGACTTTGAGGCGCTAGAGATTCCCAGCCTTGAAGATAAAACCTTTGCCTCGCAAATGGGTGGCTCGAAAGGGCGTGAAGTCTCTACCACCATGGCGTTTGTGCGCGTACTGAATGGCCTGGTGAAAGATAAGACGCTTGGCAAAAAAGTGGTGCCGATTATCCCTGACGAGGCACGTACCTTCGGTATGGAAGGCATGTTCCGTCAGCTGGGTATCTACACCTCGGAAGGTCAGAAGTACGAGCCGGTCGATAAAGGCCAAATCATGTTCTACCGCGAGGATCAGAAAGGTCAGATCCTCGAAGAGGGCATTACTGAAGCGGGCGCCATGTCTGCCTGGATCGCCGCGGCGACTTCCTACAGCAACAATAACGTCACGCTGCTGCCGTTCTACATCTACTACTCGATGTTTGGCTTCCAGCGCATTGGCGATTTGGCTTGGGCGGCGGGCGACCTGCAGGCGCGCGGCTTTATGGTCGGCGGCACCGCTGGGCGCACCACGCTTAACGGCGAAGGCTTACAGCACCAGGATGGCCACAGCCTGATTCAGGCTTCAACCATTCCCAACTGCCGCAGCTACGACCCTACGTATGGTCATGAAGTAGCGGTCATTGTTCAGGACGGCCTGAAGCGCATGTTCACCGACAAGGAGAACTGCTTCTACTACCTGACAGTGATGAACGAAAACTACGAGCATCCTGCACTGGAGAACGTACCGGCCGACGATATCGTCAAGGGTATGTACCTGCTGCGCGAAACCAAGGGTGACAAAGGCCGCGTTCAGCTGCTGGGATCTGGCACTATTCTGCGCGAAGTCGAAGAGGCTGCCACTCTGCTTGAGAACGATTGGGGCATCGGCGCCGATATCTGGAGCGTGACCAGCTTTAACGAGCTGCGTCGTGAAGCGCTACTGCTTGATCGTGAAGCCTTCCTAAGCCCAGACGCGGAGGCTAATAAGCCCCACGTCACTAAGTGCTTGGAAGGGCGCGATGGCCCGGTGATCGCGTCAACCGACTACATGAAACTGTATGCGGATCAAGTGCGCGCCTGGGTGCCGGGTGACTACACTGTATTGGGTACCGATGGCTTTGGTCGTTCAGATACCCGCGAGAAGTTGCGCTACTTCTTCGAAGTGGATCGCTACTTCGTCACTGTAGCCGCGCTGCGTGCGCTAGCTGATCGCGGTGAGATTGATCGTAAGCACGTTGGTGAAGCGCTTAAGAAGTATGGCATTGATGCCAATAAGCCTAACCCGCTGACTAGCTAAACGCTGCCCGGTGGGCGGATGCCCACCGGCTCGATCCGATTTTAAAGGAGCGCGACCTTGAGTAGCGAAATCATCAAAGTTCCCGATATCGGTGGCGATACCGATGTCGAAATCATCGAGATTGCGGTGTCAGAAGGCGACGTCATTGAAGCGGAAGACACCCTGATCACTCTGGAATCTGACAAAGCCAGCATGGATGTACCGGCCCCGAAAGGCGGCAAGGTACTTAAAGTGCTGGTCAAGGAAGGCGATAGCGTCTCCGAAGGTGACGATATCGTTGAGCTGGAAGTGGAAGGCGGCGGCGACAGCAGTAGCGAAGACGCTGAGCCAGAAGCAGCCCCAGCGAAAGAAGAAAAGCAAAAGCCTCAAGAAGAAAAGCCGCAGGCCGAGAAGCCTGCTGCCAAGAAATCAGCCGGTGGTAAGCAAACCGTTGATATCAAAGTGCCCGACTTGGGTGGCTCGGATAACGTTGAGATTATCGAAGTCGCGGTGAGTGAAGGCGATGAGGTTGAAGCCGAAGACACGCTGATTACCCTGGAGTCTGATAAAGCCTCCATGGACGTGCCCAGCCCTCATAGCGGCAAAATCGTCAGCTTCACTGTGAAAGAAGGCGACACGGTTTCTGAAGGCGATGTGATCGGCCAGATGGAGATTGCGGGCGAAGGCGGTGATGACGCAGAAGAAGCTTCTGAAGAGCAGGCTACTAGCCAAGCCCGCAGCGAACCGGAAGAGCCCGCTGAAGAAGATGATCAGGAAGAAGCCGCTAGTGGCGAACCGGAGCGCAAAGAAATTCGCGTACCGGATATTTCTGGCGCCTCTGACGTACCGATTATCGAAATCGGCGTAGCGGTCGGTGACGAGATCAACGAAGAAGACCCGCTGATCACCTTAGAGTCCGACAAGGCCTCTATGGATGTGCCCAGCCCCTACAAAGGTAAGCTCCTTGAGCTAACCGTCAAAGAGGGCGACACCGTCTCGGAAGGCGATGTCATTGGCTATATCGAAGTGGCTGCCAGCGGCGGTGGTAAAAAAGCCGCGCCGAAAAAGGCGGCCCCTGAGAAAGCGGCGCCCGAAAAGGCCCAGCAGAGCAAAACCAGTGCCAAGCCTTCTGAATCGCCAGCGGGCACCCCTAGCCCGGAAGCGCAGATGGCGGCCCACAAGCCGCGTGATGGCAAGCTGGTTCACGCTGGCCCCGCCGTACGTATGCTGGCCCGTGAGCTGGGCGTCGACCTGGAGCTGGTAAAGCCGAGCGGCCCGAAAGATCGCGTGCTTAAAGAGGACGTACAGTCCTACGTTAAGCAAGCTATTGCCAATCAAGGCAAAGCGCAGCCCGGCACAGCCGCGGCCTCCGGTGGTGCGGGTATTCCGCCCATTCCGGAAGTCGACTTCAGCCAGTTTGGTGAAGTGGAAGAGAAGCCGATGGGTCGCCTGCTCAAAATGGGCGCGACCAATCTGCACCGCAGTTGGCTCAATGTTCCCCACGTCACGCAATTCGACGAAGCGGACATTACTGAGCTGGAAGCGTTCCGCAAGGCGATGAAGGCCGAAGTGGAAGCCCAAGGCGCCAAGCTGACGCCGCTGCCGTTTATGGTCAAAGCCTGTGCGTTTGCGCTGCGTAAGTTCCCGCAGTTCAACGTCAGCCTGAAGGGCGATGGCGAAACGCTGGTATGGAAGAACTACGTCCATATCGGTATCGCGGTTGATACCCCCGATGGCTTGATGGTGCCGGTGGTGCGCGACGCCGATAAAAAGTCCTTGGTGGAGATTGCCAAGGAAATGGCGGATCTGGGTAAGAAAGCACAAACCAAAAAGCTCAAGCGTGACGAGATGACCGGTGGCTGCTTCACTATTTCGAGCCTCGGCTCGATCGGTGGCACGGCGTTTACGCCAATCGTTAACGCGCCGGAAGTGGCTATTTTGGGTGTGTCTAAAGCGCAAATGAAGCCGGTATGGGATGGCAGTGCCTTCCAGCCGCGCTTAATGATGCCGCTGTCGCTCTCCTATGATCACCGTGCCATCAATGGCGCTGACGCAGCTCGCTTCACCGCCTTCCTGGCAGATGTGTTGACCGATATCCGTCGTTTACTGCTGTAATTGGTAGCGATAGAGTCTTACAAGCGGCGCCCCTCGGGGCGCCGCTTGTGTTTGCTAAATCACTAGCAGCGCGACCAAAGTGGTAGTTTTACGGCACTTGGCTGTTTTAATTTAAAAAAATTGAAATAAAAGCGGGTCTCTCAGGCTTTTGGGGAGTTGTGTCGCCTGAGAGGCGCGGTTATTGTCAGTTAACAGATTTTCCATACTCATTCTTCATACTAAGAATTTCAAGGAGCAGAGCCATGCGTTTAATCCTGTTGGGTGCCCCCGGCGCGGGGAAGGGGACTCAAGCTCAGTTTATTTGTGAGCAATTCAAGATTCCGCAGATTTCCACCGGGGATATGTTGCGCACGGCCATTAAAGACGGCACCGAGCTAGGCTTGAAAGTAAAAGAGATTATGAACAGCGGTGGTTTGGTGTCTGACGACATCATCATCGATCTGGTCAAAGAGCGTATCAGCCAGCCAGACTGTGAAAATGGCTTTTTATTCGATGGCTTCCCGCGCACGATTCCCCAGGCTGACGCCATGAAAGAGGGCGGCGTTAAGCTTGATCACGTGGTGGAAATTGCTGTACCCGATGAAGAAATCGTTAGCCGCTTGGCGGGACGTCGTGTTCACCAAGCCTCGGGCCGTGTTTATCACGTTGATCACAACCCGCCTAAAGAGCCGGGCAAGGATGATGTGACTGGCGAAACGCTGATTCAGCGTGAGGATGACCAGGAGTCTACGGTGCGCAATCGCCTCTCGGTTTATCACGACCAAACCGCCCCGCTGGTTGAATATTATCAGCAGTGGGCCGCGCAGGATCCGCAGAGCGCTCCCCAATATCATCGCATTGAAGGCGTAGGCAGCGTGACCGACATCACCCGTCAGGTGAAAGAAGCGCTAAGTTAATAAACGCTATTGTTTAATCGCATCGTTATTACCTGCCAACGATGGCCCGCTTCGGCGGGCCATCGTCGTGATGGCGTGACAAAGGTATAATGCTGCCATCTTTCTTTCGAGTGGCCACTTGCTATGCCGTTACATCTGCTTGCCCTGGACGCCTCCTCTAGCGCGTGTTCTGCAGCCCTATTGCGCCAAGACGAGACGGGGGCTACTTGCCTGGCGCGCTTTGAGATGACGCCCCGCGCCCATACTCGCCGGTTGCTGCCAATGGTGGATGAAGTGCTTGCCGAAGCGCAGGTGACGCCTTCCCAGCTTGATGCCGTCGCGTTTGGTCGTGGCCCGGGTTCGTTTACTGGGCTGCGTATCGCCGCAGGCGCTGCTCAAGGGTTGGCGTTTGGCCTCGATTGCCCGCTATTGGGTATCTCAACGTTGGAAGCACTGGCGCTTCAGGCTCACCGCCGCTATCACCTTCGCCACGTGGTGACGGCTTTAGATGCCCGCATGGGCGAGGTGTACGCCGCGACCTGGCACTGCCTGAAAGACACGATTACGCCGATGAGCGCCGAGACCGTGCTGGCCCCAGAGGCACTGCGCTTGCCTGGCGACGAAACCGACTGGGTCGGCGTAGGCAGCGGCTTTACGTTGTGGGAGCGCTTCACTGTCGATTTACAGCTAAGCATGCCCCAGCATTTGGATGATTTAGAGCCCCGCGCTGAAGAGATGGCGTGGCTGGCAGCGCGTGATTTTGCCGCTGGGTTGGGGCAGGTGGCCCACTTGGTTCAGCCGGTTTATCTGCGTAATGACGTCGCCTGGAAAAAGCCCGCATGAGCTTTGTGAAGAGCCCAGTTGAGACCAAGGTCGAGAGCGACGTTGAGTGCATTGCTCTGCCTGACGGGCTGCGTTTAGTACAAAGCGATGATGGATTGGCGCTGGTCGGTGATGAAAAACGCTATGGCAAGCCGCTTAGCGTCGATTTTGTGGCGGGCAAAGCGGCCCACCGTCGACGCTTTGGCGGTGGACGGGGCCAGCTAGTCGCCAAGGCTTGTGGGCTAGCCAAGGGCGTGTCACCTAGCATTGTTGATGCAACGGCAGGGCTAGGCCGCGATGCGTTTGTGTTGGCAAGCCTCGGCGCCCAGGTGCTGTTAATTGAACGTGTGGCCGCGATAGCAGCCCTGCTGGAAGACGGTTTAAAGCGTGCGTCCAGACATAGCGATACGGCAGATATAGCCGCCCGAATGACGCTGCGCAATGGCGATGCGGCTCAATCTCTGGCGGCGCTTGTTGCCAGTGCTCATTTTGCGCCGCAGGTGATACATCTGGACCCGATGTTTCCCCACCGCGAAAAATCGGCGCTGGTGAAAAAAGAGATGCGCCTGTTTCGTGAGTTGGCTGGGGATGACGACGATGCCCCGCGCCTGCTTGAAGCGGCGCTGGATGTAGCCACCCACCGAGTGGTAGTCAAGCGGCCCCGCAAGGCACCACCTATCGAGGGCCCGGCACCGCAGCACACGCTTGAAGGCAAAACCAGCCGCTATGATTTATATGTCCATCGCTCATTAGTGCGTTAGTGCGTTCGCGCGGTGATCATGCAAGGAGCACCCATGCAGAATGCGTGGCGAGAAGGTAATCGATTTACGCTGCTGCCAGAGGCCTCGCGCTTTCTGCCAGCCATGTTTGAAGCAGTACATAGCGCTCGTCACTATGTGTTGGTCGAGCTCTATTTGATGGAGTCAGGGGAGCTTGCCGATCAAGTTATTGCTGAGCTGATTGACGCTGCACAGCGCGGAGTCAGGGTCTGTTTACTGCTGGATGGATATGGCTCGATGGGGTTGTCTAGCGAAGACCGCCAGCGATTGAAGCAAGGCGGCGTAAAACTGCGTTTTTTTAATCCCATTGGCTTTCACTCCTTAGCGCTTAACTTAAGCCGCGACCATCGCAAAATTGTCGTTATTGACGGCGAACGGGCATTTACCGGTGGCTTTGGCGCGGTAGATGAGTTCCTGAATGCCTGGTATGAGATTGCGCTACGTATTGATGGACCGGTGGTGGCGGACTGGGAGCAGCTGTTTAGACGACTCTGGAGCTCGCGGCTAACTCGCGCTGAGAAGGGCGATAATAGCGCAGGTGCACTGCCTGAACGGCGTGAGCCACAAGCGCATGCCGATGGCCAGCCGGGGCGGGCGATGTCGGCGCGGGGCTATCGATACCAAGCAATACGCCATTCACTGCATGAGCGCGTCAACCAGGCGGAAACGCGGCTGTGGCTATGTACACCCTATTTCGTGCCTACCTTCGCGTTGCGGCGTCGCTTGGTGCGGGCCGCACGGCGGGGGATCGATGTGCGCCTGCTGCTGCCTGGGGCAAAGCATGACCATCCCAGCGTGCGTTTTGCTGGTCAACGCTTTTACCATTCGCTACTGAAAGCGGGGGTGCGCATCTTTGAGTTCCAGCCGACCTTTATCCATGCCAAATTTGTGCTCGCCGATAAGTGGGTAAGCATTGGTTCGTGTAACTTTGACCACTGGAACCTGCACTGGAACCTGGAGGCAAATCAAGAGGCACTAGACCCTCAATTGGCGGAGGATGTGCGTGAGCTTTTTGTACGTAACTTTGCCGCAAGTCAGGAAGTTGACGCCGCTGCCTGGGCGGCGCGCCCCTGGTGGCAGCGCGCTCGTGAGTGGATCTATGGAGTGTTGGATGGGATCATCATGCGGCTTAAATAAGGGCCGCGGGTAGCGTTAGCGTTTCTTGCCCTTGGCAGGTGTTTTCTTGCGCGGCTTGGGTTTGGAAGTTTCCGGCGGGACGCGGTAGTGCAGGTAAAGGTCCAAAACGAGTTCCGGTAACTGTACCACCAGCGACTCCTGGCGCGCTTGGTCCTTAGCGAGCTCGGCCATGTCGGGTTCATCATCGAACAGCCCAGAAAGCAGCATAAACGGCAGTAGCAACGTGGCGGCGGCCTCTTCATCGTCTTGAAACCAAGCGCTTTCATCGCTGAAGACGCCTTCCATAAAGCCCGCGCACCAGTCGCCTATCGGTGTTTCTTCGGCAGGCTCGCCGCCAAGCGTTAGCTCAAAGGGGAGTTCGGGTAAGCCACCCTGTTCAAGTACTGCCACCGCATTGTCACACAGCAGCGTGAGCAGGGTGATAATCTCATCGCGCTCGGCGTCGTCGGCATAGCGTGGCTCGCCCTGAAAAAGCTCTGCCAACCACTGGGCGTGCGGCACTTCGCTAGGGGCGACGGCAAGCGCCATTAAAAAGCCATGAGCGGAGATCAGATCGAGGGCGTCTTCATCCACTTGATCAGAGTCGAGGAAGTCATCCAGTCTGTCCAGTTGCTCATCCTCGAGCAGTGGCTGCGGGGGCGTGTTTGTGTCGGGCGTGTCGCTGCGCTCTGCCATGAGTAAAGCCTCATCAATGCGAATCGGTAATCATCGGTCACTAGGAAACCATAACGGCTAGTTTATCACTAATGAAGACGTCTCCACTGCCCCCTTGGCCAGCTGCTGAACTGGCCGACATGACGGAAACAGAGTTGCACCACGCCGCGCGGGTTCGCGTGGAGCAGGCGTGGCAACGCTGTTGTGAAGTATGCCCTACGCTGCCAGCGCCAAAGGTGTGGTTTAATCTGCGCGGTGCGTCGGCCGGGCAGGCGCATCTGGGGCACGGCGGCTTGCGTTTTAACCCGGTGTTGTTGAGTGAAAACCGCACAGCTTTTTTTGAGGATATTATTCCTCATGAAATGGCTCACTGGTTGGTCTTTCATTTAGATAATGGTCCCCGCTTGAAACCCCATGGCCGTGAATGGAAGACGGTGATGCGCGATCTTTTCGGTTTAGTGCCCAATGTGACCCATCAGTTTGATATTCAGCAGGCGCAACCCGCCCCTTATCGCTACCAGTGCGATTGCCGGATTCATCAATTTACTCCCAGGCGTCATGCTTTAGTGGCAAACGGCCGTCGTTACCGTTGCCGTCACTGTGCTAAGACCTTGGTCTACAGGCCAGAAGATAAGCTTTGATTTAACTATAAATGTTTGTTTTTTAAATAAAAAATGATAATACCAATGTCTAAAGGGAAGCCAGGGCGAGGAGGTTTATGCTAGGGGAACACTCATGGCAGTCGATACCCCTGATAATGGCCAATAACACCCAGCAAAGTCTTCAAGTAGCGTCTTCGAGCAATGCCTTCAATTAGTGTATCGACTACAGTTTCTTTAGATGGCACTTTATAGAAAAGTGCATTTTCACGGACAGAGGCAATTTTATGAGCGATCAACACAACGTCTATCCGGTGCGCGACGATTTCGCCGCCAATGCCTGGGCCGATAAAGCTAAGTACGAGGCCATGTATCAGCAGTCGATGGACGATCCGGAAGGCTTCTGGGCCGAGCAGGCCAAGCGTCTTGACTGGATTAAAGCGCCCACTAAAATCAAAAACACCTCTTTTGCGCGTGATAATGTCGATATTCGCTGGTTTGAGGATGGGCTGCTTAACGTCAGCGCCAACTGCCTGGATCGTCATCTAGAGAAACGCGGTGATCAAACGGCGATTATCTGGGAAGGCGATAATCCCGATGACTCCAAGCACATTACTTATCGTGAGCTCTACGCACGTACGAATCAGCTGGCCAACGCGCTGAAAGAGCTGGGCATTCGTAAAGGCGATACCGTTACGCTGTATATGCCGATGATTCCCGAAGCTGCCATGGCGATGCTTGCCTGTGCGCGCATCGGCGCCGTGCACTCGGTCGTTTTTGGTGGCTTCTCGCCAGACGCTGTTGCTCAGCGGGTGATTGGCGCCGACTCCAAGCTAGTGATTACCGCCGATGAATCGGTGCGTGGTGGTAAACACGTACCATTAAAAGAGAACGTGGACGCCGCGCTGACCCGTGACGGCACCGATGTTTGCAAAAACGTTCTGGTGGTGAAGCGTACCGGCGGTGAAATTGAGTGGAAAAATGGCCGTGATGTGTGGTTTGACGAGCTGGTGGATAAGCAGTCCAGCGAGTGTGAAGCAGAAGCTATGGGCGCCGAAGACCCACTGTTTATTCTGTATACTTCAGGCTCTACCGGTGCTCCTAAGGGTCTGAAACACACCACCGGCGGTTACCTCACCTACGCTGCGATGACGCATCAGTACGTGTTCGACTACCAAGAGGGTGAGGTTTACTGGTGTACTGCCGATGTGGGCTGGGTGACGGGTCATAGTTACATCGTTTACGGACCTTTGGCGAACGGTGCGACCACCGTCATGTTTGAAGGCGTTCCCAGCTATCCTACTCATGGCCGTTTGGGCGATATCGTTGATAAGCACAACGTCAATATTCTCTATACTGCGCCCACCGCGGTGCGTGCCCTGATGGCCCATGGCGACAACGTCATGGACTCCAGCAAGCGCGATAGCCTGCGTCTGCTGGGCTCTGTGGGTGAGCCGATCAATCCGGAAGCCTGGGAGTGGTTCTATCGTGTGATCGGCAACGAAAAGTGCCCGATTGTAGATACCTGGTGGCAAACCGAAACCGGCGGCATCATGATTGCCCCGCTTCCGGGCGCTACACCGCTCAAGCCCGGCTCTGCGACCGTGCCGTTCTTTGGCGTCAAGCCCGCGCTGGTAGATAACGAAGGTAACATTCTAGAAGGTGCCACCGAAGGTAATCTGGTGATTCTCGATTCCTGGCCGGGGCAGGCGCGCTCTATTTGGGGTGACCACGAGCGCTATATCCAGACCTACTTCTCAACCTATGACGGTATGTACTTTACCGGTGACGGCTGCCGCCGCGATGAGGATGGCTACTACTGGATCACTGGCCGTGTGGATGACGTGCTGAACGTTTCCGGTCACCGGATGGGGACCGCTGAAATTGAATCGTCCTTGGTAGCGCACAGCGCCGTTGCTGAAGCAGCCGTTGTTGGCTTCCCGCACGATATTAAGGGACAAGGCATCTATATTTATGTCACCCTGAATGACGGTATTGAGGAGTCTGACGAGCTCAAAAAAGAGCTGACCCAGTGGGTGCGCAAAGATATTGGCCCGATTGCCTCGCCGGATGTTATTCAATGGGCACCCGGCTTGCCGAAAACCCGCTCGGGTAAAATCATGCGCCGCATCCTGCGCAAGATTGCCGCTAACGAGTGCGATGGTTTAGGTGATACCAGCACACTGGCGGATCCCTCGGTAGTCGATGAATTGATTGAGCATCGCGCCAATCAATAACGGCGACACCGCAGTAGGCTGGTTAGCCTAATAAGGGCTGTTTACCTAGAAAACAGTGCCGACCCGTGTAGGTCGGCACTGTTGTTTTTGTTGGTATGATCTATCTATTACAAATTGTGCATGTGATGCTTGGGCATGATGAAGCCCATGGGGTACCATGCTTCACAACCGTAAGAGCCTAGCGTCGCGGCGGCAGACAACCCCGCTGCTCGAGGAACCGGAGGAATATCCATGGCAGTAGCTCATAAGTTTATCGTCGCTGACGATCACCCGCTGTTTCGTGCAGCGCTGACCCAAGCGTTACGCCAGTTGGCCCCCCAGGCGGAAATTGTCGAAGCGGATACCATGGAAGCCACCACTGACGTGGTTAATCGCCACCCAGACGCCGATTTGATTCTGCTGGATCTGCACATGCCGGGAGCCCACGGCTTCTCCGGCTTGATTCAACTGCGTGGCCAGATGCCTGATATCCCCGTGGCGGTCGTGTCAGGCAGTGATGAGCCCTACGTGGTGCGTCGTGCTATTGACTACGGCGCGTCGGGTTTTATCCCTAAATCATCGTCTCTACAACTAATTGCTGAAGCCGTCGGTGAAATTCTGCAGGGCGAAGTGTGGTTGCCAGAGGCATTGGCCAACGTGCTGGAAGAGACCAGCGAAGAAGAATCGCGCTTTGCTGAGGCGATTGCGTCGCTGACACCCCAGCAGTTTCGCGTGTTGAACATGCTGACCGAAGGGCTGCTGAATAAACAGATCGCTTACGAACTGAGCGTTTCTGAAGCGACGATCAAAGCCCACGTAACCGCGATTCTACGTAAACTGGGCGTGCACTCGCGTACACAGGCCGTTATCGCGGCTCAGAAACTGGAAGTCGAGCCGCCGAAAGTCGTTTCCTAAGCACCCACTACCTGAACCGCGGCGCGCTTAACGCGCCGCGCGATTGGCCTGCAACGTGCGCGTCAATAGCGCCCGCAGCGCCGCCGGTTTAACGGGTTTCAGCAGCAGTTGATAGCCCGCCCGCTTGATCTCTTCAGCCACTGCTTCGGTACGGTCAGCGGTAATCACAATCCCCGGTACCGCGCCTTCAAAGCGCTCGCTGAGTGCTTCTAGCGCCATTAACCCGGTGACTTCGTTATCCAGGTGGTAGTCCGCCAGAATAGCGTCAGGGTCGCCATCCATATTGCGCAGTATCGATTTGGCCCCACCGATACTGGTAGCCGTAAACACTTCGCAGCCCCAGCCGCTTAGCATAGCGGTCATGCCTTCCAAGATTAGCGTTTCGTTATCGATACACACAATCCGCGTGCCGCTTAACTTATGGCTGCCGCGCCGTGCCTGAGGTTCAAGCTCGCCATTGCTTGGCTCGCGAGCGGTAACGATCGGTACGCTGACCGAGAAAACGGCGCCTTTGCCCACTGTCGAGCGTACTTTGATGGGGTGATCCAGCACACGGCTCATGCGGTCGGCAATCGACAGCCCCAGCCCCAGGCCTTTCTCGCTCTCTTTGTGGCGTGACACCTGATCCAGACGGCGAAACTCCTGAAAAATTTCGGTGAGCTTAGATTCGGGAATGCCGGGGCCGCTGTCCCACACTTCAATCGAGAGCCAGCCATTATGACGGCGGCAGCCCAGCATTACGCGTCCCTCTTGGGTGTAGCGAATCGCATTGGATAAGAAGTTTTGTACGATTCGGCGCAGCATCTGCGGGTCTGAGTCGACCCACAGCTGGGTCGGAACCACTTCTAAGTCCAATCCGCGATCATCCGCCATCACCTCAAACTCGGCGCGTAACGGGCGAACGATATCCGCCAGGGCAAAGTGACTGCGACGCGGCGTCAGGGCGCCTGCGTCCAGCTTGGAGATGTCTAGCAGGGTGCTGAGCAACTCCTCAGCGGCTTGCAGCGAGTTATCGATGTGGCCGACGATACGTTGGGTATCGGTGGTGGTAACGTTTTGCATCAGTGCGGAGGTAAACAGCCGTGCCGCGTTAAGCGGCTGCAGCAAGTCATGGCTGGCCGCGGCCAAAAAGCGTGTCTTGGAGGCGTTGGCGTCTTCCGCCAACTGCTTGGCCTGACGCAGCGCCAACTCGGCCTCGGCGCGGACCCGGTTCTCCTGGCGTAGCGCCGAGTTGGCTTCAGAAAGCGCCTGAGTACGTTCACGCACGCGCTCCTCAAGGGTTTCGTTGGTCTCTTTCAGGGCAATTTCAGCCTGGCGGCGCTCGGTAATATCCTGATAGAGCGCGAAAAAGCCCAGAATCGCCTGACTATCGCCAAAGTGCGGCGTATACGTGACCAGCATATAGCGCATGGCCTCATTCACCCGTAGCGAGACTTCAAAGCTGACCCGCTCGCCATTCAGCGCACGGGCGACCCATGGTGTGCGCTCTTCCGCTTGCTTGACCGGCAGCACGTCTTCAAAACGACGGCCGATGACGGCGTTGCGGTCAATGTTGAACGCTTGCTCATAGGCGCGGTTGGTAAATAAATAGCGGCACTCTTTGTCGAAGTAGGCAATCAGCGCTGGCACATTATCGGTATAGATACGGATATTGTTTTCCGAGCGGATCAGTGCCTCTTCGATCCGCTTTTGCTGGGTAATATCCTGATAAGTATAAACAAACCCGCCGCCGGGCATCGGGTTGCCCTGTACTTCCAGCACGCTACCATCCTGGCGGTAGCGCACGTAGCGGTGGGGCTGGCCCTCGCGGATATTATCGAGCAGTAGTTGCACGTGCTCTTCCGGGTCGCCCGGGCCATATTCGCCGTTGTGGGCGTTGTAGCGGAAGATGCGGTCGATGGGCGCGCCAACACGGATCAAGTGGTCAGGGAAGCGGAAGAGCTCCAGGTAACGCTGGTTCCACACCACCAAGCGCAGGTTCTGGTCGACCACGCTGATGCCCTGGTTGATGTTCTCGATGGTGGCTTGGAGCAGCGCCCGGTTGAACTCCAGCACTTGGGAAGCTTCATCGACAATCGATATCACATCCGAGATGCCGATGCCGCGCCCCTGCAGCGCCGAGTTAACTACGATACGTGCCGATGAAGCGCCCAGCACCGAGGCCAGAAAGCGTTCAGTAAACTGGATAATATCGATTGAGGCGCGGGTGCCGTTGTCCAGGGGCTTGCCCGCACGACGGGCGTAATCTTCAAAGGCGCGATCCACTTGGCCGGCACCGAGGAAGCGCTCGCAAAGCACTTTTAAATCGCCCACGGTCGTCGCGCCCGTCCAGGGGCGGTTGACCGATGTCTGGCGTGTTTCCACGCTATCCACGAACAGCGAGGCCTGAATACGCTCAACCACCCGCTGCGAAGTGACCTGGGAAACAAAGATATAGCAGAACAGGTTGACCCCGAGTGAGAGCATGACGCCGTGGGTAAAGCTGTCGCCCAAGTTGAGCCCAAACAGCGCCGTGGGTGATAGCCAGCTAAGCCCCAGCGGGCCGCCCTCTAGCCATATTGTCGGAAGCACACCGGCATTGATCATGGCGGGCATTAACAGGCTATATACCCAGATGGCAAAGCCAGCGTTCATGCCGACAATGACCCCGAGGCGATTACCGCGCTTCCAGTAAAGCCCACCAATCACCGCAGGGGCAAACTGCGCAGCGGCGGCAAATGACAACATGCCGATCGAGGCCAGCGAGGTGAACTCGGCGATGAGCTGGTAGAAACCGTAGGCCATGGCTAGTACGGCGACAATAGTCAAACGCCGCGCACGCAGCACTAGACGGCCATAATCCCGCGCTTTGGTATCAAACCAGCGCAGCCGGAACAGTGCTGGAATAACAATCTCGTTGGAGATCATGATCGACACCGCCACGGCGGCCACAATAACCATGCCGGTGGCTGCCGAGAAACCGCCGATAAAGGTAAGCAGCGTCAGCCACTGTTGGCCCGAGGCCATGGATAGCGCCAGCACGTAGGTATCGGGTTCCACGCCGCTTTCGGAAAACAGCAGCAGCCCGGCGGCGGCCAGGGGCACCACAAAGAACGCAATCGCCAACAGGTAGAGCGGGAACAACCAGCGGGCTTTGGTAGCGTCGTCGGGGTGAATATTCTCGACCACCGCCACATGGAACTGGCGTGGCAAGCACAGAATTGCGAGCATGGCGAGCAGGGTTTGCGCCCAGAAGCTCTGGCCAAAATCCTGGTTGGCGAGCTGGCGCTGGAGTTCAAGCTGGCTTTCGGCGTGACCCATTAACTCACCCAGGCCATCAAACATTCCCCAGGTGACAAAGACACCAAGCACCACAAAGGCCAGCAGTTTGACCAGCGATTCAAACGCGACGGCGTGAATCAAACCTTCGTGGTGTTCGGTGGCATCGGTATGTCGAGTACCAAAGAGAATCGCGAAGATAGCCATCACAATGGCAACGTAGAACGCCGTATCGCCAAACAGCGGCGTATGGGTCACATCGGAGGCATCGGTGAGCACACTGAAAGTGGTAGAAACGGCTTTTAGCTGTAGCGCGATGTAGGGCAGGGTGCCGACCAGGGCGACCAGGCTGGCAAAGGCGGCCAGCGACTGGGTTTTGCCATAACGAGAGGCGATAAAATCGGCAATCGAAGTAACGTTTTGGTGTTTAGCGACACGGATCATTTTGGCCAACACCGGCCAGAACAGTAAAAACGTCAGTATCGGGCCGACGAAGATACTTGCAAACGACCAGCCCGCCGTCGCCGCTTGGCCAACCGCGCCGTAAAACGTCCACGAGGTGCAGTAAATGGCCAGCGCCAGACTATAGATGATCGGACGCCGTCGGGTGGCTCCGTGGGTACGCGCACGGCGGTCACCGTACCAAGCAATGCCGAATAGAATGGCAATATAGAGTAGCGATACCGCGACCAGTAGCCCGCCGTGAAACATGCCTTTCTCCCCACCAGAGTGTGCGACCCACTTATATGTGCGCTAAACGTGCGCTAATAAAAAAAGGCTTCATTCTAGGCGAAATGGGGTCCCATGTACGACCACTACTTAGGCTCGTTGCTATCTTTAGGCATGTGGCTGCTTCGGCTTCCTTTACCTATGCACATACGTTGCTGAGTAGCGGGGATGTTTCGCGTAGCGTGCGTATCTCTTCAAGGATAGGGTCGCGGGAGTCTTGATCTAAGGGCACTAGCTCACGGCTCTCACAATTGAGTAGATAAGGCTGGGTAATCAATATGTCGGTGTGGTGACGCTCAAACTGATAAAGAATAAATTCTGCTAAGCGGGTGCCATCCTGCTCACTGAAACGAATACTTTCACTATCCACCATGCTGAACTTGGTGATCATCGGGAAGGCAAAAGTCCAGGGACGCCATACGGCGGTGGTGCTTTCGGTTGAAATAACCGTCGCAGTCTCGGGAAGCTGCGCCTGCTTGTGTTCAAACCAGCTGTACTCTACCTGAACTTGATAGCCCAACATACCCAGCGCGCCAAACACCGGTACGATCCACTTGGGCAGACGTTTGCCACTCAGGTTACGCAGTATCAGGCCAATCCCGGCGGCCGCAAGGCCCGCAAAAACGGCGGCGATCAAATGCCATATCATAAAATATCCTTTCCAAAAGCCGTCTATAAGAGCTATCTATAAAAGCCATCGGGCCTCCGTTAGGAAGCCCGATGGTGAGGTCGATTCCAAAGCGTTATCGCTGTATTGCGATAACGCATCAGGAAGTAGTATGACTTAGTGATCTACCGCCATACCAGCACCTTTGGGATAGCGAACGCTTTCCACCAGATCCTGAATTTCCTGCGGCGGTGCCGCGGTCACTCTGGAAACTGCAAAGGCAACTGCGAAGTTGATCATCGCGCCCACCGCACCGAAGGAGAGCGGCGAGATGCCTAAGATCCAGTTATCCGGCGTGTTGGCCAGCATGTTGGTGCCCGGCACAAAGAACCAGCCTAGATAGGTGAAGATGTACAGCAGGGTGCAAACCAAGCCCGCCAGCATGCCGGCAACGGCGCCTGGGCTGTTCATCCGCTTGGAGAAGATACCCATCATCAGCGCAGGGAATAGCGATGCACCGGCGATACCAAAGGCGAGTGCCACCGTTTGTGCCGCAAACCCCGGTGGATTAAGCCCTAAGTAGGTGGCCAGCAGAATCGCGCCGCCCATGGAGATTCGAGCCGCTAACATTTCGCCTTTTTCGGTGATTTTCGGATTGATCATGGTCTTGATCAAATCGTGACTGATCGCCGACGAGATCGCTAGGAGCAAACCTGCTGCGGTAGAGAGTGCTGCCGCGATACCGCCTGCTGCGATCAGGCCAATGACCCAGCCGGGCAAGTTGGCAATTTCCGGGTTGGCGAGTACCAGGATGTCGTTATTAACGGTTAGCTCGTTGCCTTCCCAGCCACGGTCGGTGTAGTCAGTTGCATCATTGTAGAACTGAATACGGCCGTCTTCGTTGGTATCTGTAAAGTTGATCAGGCCTGTCTCTTCCCAGGTGCGGAACCAGTCAGGACGCTCTTCGTACAGGATCGGATTGTTTGCTGCTTCTTCGTAGTTTTCGGTTTGGCCAGCCATTTCTGGGTAGACCGTGGTCATCAGGTTCAAGCGTGCCATGGAGCCTACCGCTGGTGCGGTGAGGTAAAGCAGTGCGATGAACACCAGCGCCCAACCGGCAGACCAACGTGCGTCAGCCACTTTCGGTACGGTGAAAAAGCGAATGATAACGTGTGGCAGACCGGCGGTACCGACCATCAACGACAGCGTGAACAGCACCATGTTGAGTTTATTGTCCACATCGGCGGTGTAGTCTTGGAAACCAAGCGCATTGACCACATCATCCAGTTTTTCCAGCAGCGGTACACCGGATTCAGTGTGCGTGCTGAACATGCCGAACATCGGAATCGGGTTGCCGGTCAGTTGGAAGGCAATAAATACCGCAGGAATGGTGTAAGCGATGATCAGAACAATGTACTGAGCTACCTGGGTATAGGTAATGCCTTTCATACCGCCAAACACGGCGTAGAGGAAAACGATCAACGCAGCTAGCCAGATACCCCAGGTGTTGCTGACTTCAAGAAAGCGTGAGAACGCCACGCCCGCACCGGTCATCTGGCCGATTACGTAAGTGACTGACGCTACAATCAAACACACAATCGCCACCAGGCGAGCGGTGTTGCTGTAGAAGCGGTCACCAATGAAGTCAGGCACGGTGAACTTACCAAACTTACGCAGGTAAGGGGCTAACAGCATCGCCAGGATAACGTAGCCACCGGTCCAACCCATAAGGAAGGTGGAGTTAGCGTAACCACCAGAGGCCAGCAGGCCCGCCATTGAGATAAACGATGCCGCTGACATCCAGTCAGCCGCAGTCGCCATACCGTTAGTGATCGGATGAACGCCGCCGCCCGCGACGTAGAAGTCTTTTGTCGAGCCTGCTCGTGCCCAAATCGCAATGCCGATATAGAGGGCAAAGGAGGAGCCTACGAACAGTAGGTTAATTGCAAACTGGCTCATACCGGCTTACTCCCCAAGTCCAAATTTTTGATCGAGCTTATTCATCTTCCAGGCATAGAAGAAGATCAGCACGATAAACGTTAAAATGGAGCCCTGTTGTGCAAACCAGAAGCCAAGATCGGTGCCGCCGACCGGAATACCGGCGAGCAGTGGGCGAAACAGGATAGCGCATCCGTAAGAAACAAATGCCCAAACAGCTAGGCATCCGAAAATTAAGCGGACGTTAGCTTTCCAGTATTCAGCAGCATTAGTTTTGTCGTCTGCCATTGTGTTGCTCTCCACTTGTGATTTTTAAGGTTGGGAAAGTTCACGAGGAATAGCGTGTGACCCATCAGGGCAATCGCACGTCGAAAGCCACTCAATCGTAAGGAGTGGTGAGCCAGCTTTCGTCAACACGTCCCCTTATTATTCGATATAGACTTTCGAGTTAGTAAGTGACGTGCGATTACCCTGCATGACTCATTGTTAATACTGGGCAATAAACACAAAAAAATAAATCCCAGACTTTGGTATCAATAAACAGCTAAAGTGCTCTTTTGTTTTTGTATGTGTTTGAAAATACGAATTTTTAGGCGCTTTTTAAGCGAAGTTTGCAGGCGTTTGCAGAGCTATAGGACGATAGTCTAGTGAGCAAATATAAGTGGTTATTGGCTACTTTAAATACATGGCAAGCATTTTAAGGCTAATCGTGATTAGTAGGTGTTGAGACTTTGGTCGTGTATCTAAAGTCGCTTCGACCTTAGCGTGATAGCTAAAGGTATAACGACGTTATACTTGCTAGTTGGGAAGTGAATCCTTTATACCCGTACCACCACCTTCACATAATAATCGATTACCGTTTTTGAAGCGTTGGAAAGACTCCTTTGATGTGGATCAATGTCGGGCGGAGTGCTTATTTACTTTATTTTCTAGTTCGCCTTTAGTTGAATGAGGTCATGCACAATGGTCGATGTGGATCTATCCCAACTGCCGTTCACGCTTCTTGACGATGAAGGTCGTGACCACATTCGCCGTGGCATTGATCTTGCGTATTTTGACCGCGACGAAATAATCCTAGAGACCGGGCAGGCGGGAGAGTTTGTTTACCTGATACATAAAGGTGAAGTGGCAGAAATCGACCCCACGCTGCCCTCGTCTACCTCGCGTATTGGTCATTACACGGCCGGGGACCTATTTGGCGCGATCAGCATTCTCAATGGTAAAAGCCGCTATCGTTTTAAGGCCGAGCAGGAGTGCTTGTGTTACCTGCTGCCCAAAGCGTTGTTTCAGCAGTTGTGCCGTCATTACCCGGACTTCAGTAATTTCTTTCGCCAATCGCTGACGCATAAAGCACGCTTACTGACTGAAAAGCGTGCCGAAGGTGGCGTCACCATGGCGGGTTTTATGTTGGCCAAGGTAAGCGAATGTATGCGTGCGCCGCTGTTAATGGCGGCGGCTACTGATATTGCCAGCGCGGTGAAGCAGCTCAACGACAGCCACGCCGACAGCCTGCTCGTCGAGACTCAAGGCAAGCTAGGCATGGTGACGAAAACCGACCTGCTCAATGGATTGGTATTGGGCGGTAGAGCGGTGTCATCACCGCTTGATGAGATCGCCCATTTTAATCTGGTCACCGTCGCGCCAGATCAATACTTGTTTGAAGTACTGGTACTGATGACGCGGCATAAAGTGACGCGGGTAGTGGTGCTGGAGCAAAAAGTTCTCAAAGGCGTCGTCGAACTCACCGACGTACTTAGCTATTTTTCCAGTCGCAGCTACGTGGTGAGTCTACAAGTCGAACAGGCGAGTAGTTTGGAAGCACTGTCGGCGGCCAGCCAGCGCACCCCAGAGCTGGTGAAGGCGCTGATGGCTCAAGGCGTAAAGCTACGCTTTGCGATGGATCTGCTTGCTGCGCTGAACGGCCGTATCATGAGTAAAGCCTGGGAATTCACTATTGATGAGAAGTACCGCGAGCAGAGCTGCATGATGGTGATGGGCAGCGAGGGGCGCGGTGAGCAAATTCTCAAAACCGATCAAGATAATGGCTTGATTCTAGCCGACGACGCGCAGTGGCCAGATCTTATGAGCCACATGCAAACGCTCACCGATACCCTCATCCAGCTTGGCTACCCGCCGTGCCCCGGCAATATTATGGTTTCGAACCCTGAGTGGGTGGCCACGGTGTCGCAGTGGAAGAGCAACATTGCCAAATGGGCCAGCGACCGGGATGGCGACAGCCTAATGAAACTGGCGATTATGCTTGATGCTCATGCCGTGGCCGGTAACCCCAGTCTGCTTGAGAGCGTACGAGAAGAGCTATTTGAACGCTGTTCTCGTGATGAGCTACTGCTTTCGTACTTTGCTCGCACGGCGCTACGCTTTTCCACACCGCTGACGCTGTTTGGCTCGCTGAAAAAGCCCCAGCACGGGATTGATATTAAGAAAGGCGGCATTTTCCCCATTGTCCACGGCGTGCGCACCATGGCGCTGGAGCGACGAATCAAAGCGACCTCAACACTGGATCGTTTAGACGCGCTGGCCGCCGATGGCCGCTTGGATCGACGGTTCGCTGACGACCTGGGCGAAGCCCTGGCGCTGTTTTCCGAGTTGCGTCTCAAACAGCAGCTCATTGCCCTAGAGGCAAGTAGCGCATCGCAAGAGGCGAACCGCACTAATCGTGTCGTGGTGCAAAGCCTCTCTTCGCTAGAACGCGACCTATTGCGTGAAGCACTGCACATTGTGAAAGACTTTAAGCAGCGGCTTTCCCATCGTTATCATCTGGAGTATTCGTGAGTGGAATGCGGCTGTTAGATCGACACGTGGCACTTTTTAGCGGTTCCTTACGCACGTTATTGCGCCGTGAAAGCGACCGGCGACGCTGTGCTGATTCCCCCTATGCCTGGCTCTTTCAACCCTATATGGGCGAAGAGCTGGTAGCGCTTGCCTGCACATCAACGCCGACGCCGACGTCACCTGTGACCAGTTTGGCCGCCGTAGTGCTAAGCCAACAGCAGGTGCGTACCAGCCGTGCTTTTGTGCTGACGCTAGGCGCACCGGGGCAGGCTGACAATGCATCGCTGCGTCGCCACCACCTGCTGAGCCAGGCAGGGGAGGTGGCGGCGCCAAGCCGCGACAATTTAAATGCGTTAGTAGAGTTTATTGGCAATCGCCCTATTGTCGGCTGGCAGTTAGACCAGCGGATTGGGGCGTTAAATGCGTTGCTGAGAAAGCGGTTGGATTTCGCGCTGCCCAATGCCCAGGTCGACGTAGAAAAGCTGCATCAGCGTCAGCTGCGGCGCTTGCATCCGGAGATAGAGGCGCCGAGTAGCTTTGCCCAAGCGCTGGCGTGCTGGCAAGTACCCGCGATGGGGATGCAGGGCGTGTTAGGTGAGGCCACTTCCAGCGCGCTGCTCTATATGCGCCTGCAGCGCATTATGGCGGAGGCTGCTTAGTCATAGGCAGCGCTGTATACGAGTAGTTGGGTCAGGGCGGTGAGTGTTGTTAGAATAGTAGCCACTTTTTCTTGAATGCCTTCCACCCTCGGCAGTGCTTATACCATGCAATCTCTTGATCATTTTGACCCGGCTTCCCTCGGAGTCGCCCACGCTGATGGTGAGCAAGACTCGCCAGAGCTGGCTGATGCAAAGCAGAAACGTGAATTTAACAAGCTGCAAAAGCGCCTACGCCGAGAAGTAGGCAACGCCATTATTGATTACCAGATGATCAATGAAGGCGACCGCGTGATGGTGTGCCTCTCCGGCGGCAAAGACAGCTATACGATGCTGGAGATTTTGCGCAACTTGCAGCGCAATGCGCCGGTCAATTTTTCGTTAGTGGCGGTCAACCTGGATCAAAAACAGCCCGGCTTTCCCGAACACGTGCTGCCTGCGTATCTGGATAAGCAGGGCGTGGAGTACCACATCGTCGAGCGTGATACCTACTCGGTGGTGAAGGAGAAAACCCCGGAGGGCAAAACGACCTGCGCGCTCTGTTCACGCCTACGGCGCGGCTCGCTTTATGGCTTTGCTGAAGAGATCGGCGCCAATAAAATTGCCCTTGGTCACCACCGCGAAGATATTCTTGAAACGCTGTTTCTCAATATGTTCTTTGGCGGCAACCTAAAAGCGATGCCGCCTAAGCTGCTTTCTGATGATGGTAAAAATATCGTCATCCGGCCGCTGGCCTACTGCAAAGAAGCGGATATTGCCGAGTTTTCGCGCTTGATGGAATTCCCGATTATTCCCTGCAATCTATGCGGTTCGCAGCCTAATATGCAGCGGCAAGTCGTCAAAGAGATGCTCGCCGAGTGGGATAAGAAATTCCCCGGCCGCCTGGAAAGCATGTTTAAAGCGGTGACCAATATTGCGCCTTCCCAGTTGGCGGATCGCAGCCTGTTTGATTTTGAGGGCTTGGAAGCTAAACAGGCGGAGCTGCTGGCTGGGCGTATCCAGGCCTTTAACGTCAGCTAACCGTTTGCTGCTCCTCTTCGGCGAGGGTGATTAAGCGCTGCATATCGAGGATATTCACCTCTCGCCCTGACACTGCCACCACGCTCTGCTGCTGAAAGCGGCTTAAAATCCGGCTGACAGTTTCCACCGCCAAGCCCAAATAGTTGCCAATATCGGCCCTGGGCATGGAAAGGCGGAAACTGTAGGGCGAATAGCCCCGGCGACGAAAACGATCCGAGAGCGTGATTAAAAAGCTCGCTAGCCGTTGGTCGGCAGTTTTACGGGATAGCAGGCGCATCATACGCCGGTCGTCGCGTAACTCTTTGCTCATGCTGCGATACAGCTGACCGCGTAGTTCGGGTAGTTCTTCAGAAAGTAAATCCAGGCGGTCAAAGGGAATCTCGCAAACGGTGGTTGTTTCCAGGGCAATCACGCTGCCTGGGTAGTGCTCTTCATCGATCCCGTCCAACCCCACTAGCTCGCTGGGGAGGTAGAAATTGGTCAGTTGCTCGCTGCCGTTTCCCTCTGATGTGACCTGCTTCAAACTGCCCGAACGTACCGCGTAAACGCTGGTAAAGGTATCGCCTTGGCGAAATAGGGGTTCGCCTTTTTTCAGCGGTGCGCGACGACGAATAATGGCATCGAACTGCCCCATATCGTCTATCTCAAGGGCAAGCGGCAAGCACAGTGAGCTCAAGCTGCAGGTTTGGCAGCGAGCTTCATGGAGTAGCGAGCGTCGATGGCTCATGGGTTCCAACATGCATAGCTCCTTGAGGTGCGTCGGGTAACGGTCAAGCGGTAGTGAGGCGTGCCCCCATTATTATGGAAGCTTCACCTCACCAGCGACAGGGTGATTACACAATCTTTGAGTAGCGCTGGCCCGATTGCTGCGGCAGGTGCGCATCAAACGCCATGGCTATGTGACGAATCAGCAGCCGTCCCATTGGGGTGGCGCTAAGCTGGTCGCCGCTGCGGGTTAGCAGACTATCTTGCTCGGCGCTCTGTAAGTGTTCAAGCGCTGGCGCAAAGTAGCGGGGGGCGTCAATGTTCCAACGTTGGCTAACGGCGGCCAGATCAATGCGCATATCACACATCAAACGCTCAATAACGTCGCGACGGATCAGGTCATCGTCACTTAAGCGCAGCCCGCGAACGGTAGCCAGCTGGCCCTGATCCAGCGCTGCTTCATAGCGGGCCAGATCGCTAGGATTCTGTGCATAGACGTCATCGACGCGAGAAATCGCCGACACGCCAAGCCCGATTAAGTCACACTGGGCGTGGCTGGAATAGCCTTGAAAGTTGCGTTGGAGCGAGCCTTCGCGCTGGGCGACCGCCAAGCTGTCATCAGGACGCGCAAAGTGATCCATGCCGATGTGCATATAACCGGCCGCGGTGAGCATCTCAATCGTGGTGCGCAGAATCGCCAGCTTCTCTTCGCTGCCCGGCAGGTCATCGACATTAATGCGTCGCTGAGGAGCAAATCGCTCAGGCATATGCGCGTAGTTAAACACCGACAGCCGGGCCGGGTTGAGCTCGATCACCTGGCGTAAGGTGTTTGCAAAGCTCTTTTCGGTTTGAAACGGCAGGCCGTAAATCAAATCGAGATTGAGCGAACGAAAGCCCAGCCGATGCGCTTCATCCATCAGCGTTTCGGTCAGCACCCGTGGCTGAATGCGGTTAATCGCTTTTTGAACCAGCGGGCTCAAGTCCTGCACCCCCAGGCTTACGCGGTTAAAACCGAGCGACTGCAGATGGCGTAGGGTAAACACGTCCGCTTCGCGTGGGTCGATTTCAATCGCGTAATCGCGATCAGACGCGGACGAGAGACCAAAGCGCGCGTCCAGGCGATCAATCAAGTCGCCCATCTGGTTCAAGTTAAGAAACGTCGGTGTTCCGCCACCCCAGTGCAACTGCTTCACCGGTCGTGTGGTATCCAGGTGGCGAGCGGTCAGCACCATTTCACGGTCAAGCCGGGATAGGTACGGCTCGGCCAGGGCGGTGTTCTTGGTGGCGATTTTATTACACGCGCAGTAAAAGCAAATTTTGCGGCAGAAGGGGATATGCACATACAGCGAAAGAGGACGTTGGCTGGCATTGCTGCGCTCTAACGCCTGAGTCAAATCGCTCGGGGTAAATTGGTCGTGAAACGACAACGCCGTGGGGTAGGACGTATAGCGCGGGCCGCTGGTGTCGTAACGGCGCAGTAAGGCTTCATCCCATTTTTTCTGCTCCGGTGCTGCCCCGGCCATGGTTGAAGTCATCGTAGAAGAAGCCGCGAGGGCATGAACGGGCATGAAGTGGCTCCGGCGTTAAAAGGGGCGTTTTAAAGGCTGTTTTTTCAAAGCCAGAGCCAGCCTAACGCGCGGCGCCGATATAAATATTGAGCCAAGTCATGTTAATGCAGGTTGTGTGCGGTGACTGTCCACAGTTGCCACAACGCGAACGCAATGATCGTTATGGCCGCGACGCTGCGCGTGGCTGGGTGACGAATCAGGTGGCTTAACTGGCGCGCGGCAAGCCCGGTGGCCAGCAGCGCAGGCAGCGTGCCCAGCCCAAACGCACCCATCAACAGTGCGCCCTGGAGCGGGTCGGCAATCGCTAAGCTCCAAGCCAGCATGGAGTAGACCAGCCCACAGGGCAGCCAGCCCCATATCGCCCCCAGCGCAAAGGCTTGGGGTAAATGAACTACTGGCATTAAACGTCGCCCTACCGGCTCGATGAAGCGCCATAGGCGGCGGCCTACCGCTTCCACTTTCAGCAGCCCTTTCCACCAGTTGGCGATATACAGCGCCATCAGGATCAGCATCAGCGCCGCAAACACTTGTAGCAGCATTCGCGCCGTGGCTGAGAGGGAAAACAGTGTGCCTAGTAGAGCTACCAGTGCGCCTGCGCTCATATAGCTAGTAATACGACCTGCATTATAGCTGAGCAGCAAGCCTCCCATACGCGCCGGATGGCGCATGCTGGGGGGGACTGCAAAAGTGAGCGCGCTCATAATGCCACCACACATGCCAATGCAATGGGCGCCGCCCATCAAACCAAACACGAACGCCGCCAGCAGTGGCGGCAGGTCAAGGCCGGTTGGATTCATGGCCGGGGCTCTTGGTCGTCGGTTGAGTTTTCGGCGGGGATAGTCGGCTTTTGCTTAGCGCGCTGAAGTTGTTGACGCTGTTCAGGGGTTAGGTCGTTCTCATCTTCATCAAACAAAATGCGGTGCGCCGGGCCTTCCAAGTCGTCGAACTGATCATTTTTCACCGCCCAAAAGAATGCCCAGACGGCGAGGCCCAGCAGAATAAGTGAAAGCGGAATGAGTAGATACAGAATCGTCATGCGGTTACCGGTGTTGAAGCGCTTGGCGAAGAGGCGGGCGGCGTCGTACGCCAGCGTGACAGCCGCAGCGCGTTACCCACCACCACTAGCGAGCTGAGCGACATACCAATGGCCGCCATCCAGGGTGGCACCAGCCCCATGGCCGCCAGCGGCAGCGCCGAAAAGTTGTAGCATACTGACCAGATCATGTTCTGGCGCATGATACGCCGGGTCACGCGGGAAATCTCGATAGCCTCAAAAATCCGCATCAGGCGTGGGCTGAGCAGCACCGCGTCGGCGCGGGTGCGGGCTAAGTCCGTCGCACCGTTCATGGCAATTGCCACATCAGCACCGGCTAACACCGGCACGTCGTTGATGCCGTCACCAATCATCACCACGGTTTCGCCAGCGGCTTGAAGCTCTTTCATCCGGGCCAGTTTGCCTTCTGGGCTGGTGCCTGCGTGCCACGTCGTTATGTTGAGTTGGTTGGCCAGGCTCTCCACAGCATCGACGGTATCACCGGAGAGCAGCTCCACGGTTAGCCCCTGGGCCTGTAGGGCTTTGATCGTGGCAGCAGCGTCATCACGAATGCCATCATGAAGACCAAACCAGGCGCGGGGTTCGCCGTTTTCGCTCAGCAGCAGCCATTGCCCCCTGGCGGGTGCCGAAATGGGTTCTCCAGTGGAAAATTCTGGTTTGCCCAGCTTCCAGCGCGCGCCGTTTAGCGTGCCCTCTAGTCCTTGACCGGTATGGCTATGAATATCTTTTGCCTGAAGCGTTGCATCCCGAAACGGACGAAAGGCGCGGGCGATAGGGTGTTCTGAGTGGGCTTCGAGCGCCGCGGCAATCGCCTGGGCACGCTCGGCGGTTAATTCGCCGAACGGTTTGGTCTGGGTCAGGTGCATCTCGCCGCGGGTGAGCGTGCCGGTTTTGTCAAAGATTACCCGGGTTACGTTGGAGAGCGTCTCCATGGCATCGGCGCGGGTGATCAACACGCCGCGCTTGCGCAATTGGCCGTGGCCTGCGGTCAGGGCCGCGGGAGTCGCCAGTGCCAGCGCACAAGGGCAGGTCACGACCAGCACCGAAAGCAGTACCCAGAGCATCCGCGAGGGGTCGATAAACCACCAGGCGATGGTGATGCAGGCGGTCACCACTAACAGGCGAAGTACAAACAGGTGGGCCATGCGTGCTGCCATCTGGGCCAGCCGCGGACGGCTGGCAAAGGCGCGGTCGGTGAGATCGACAATGCCCGCCACACGGGCATCGCGCCCGGCGTGGGTAACTCGGATCACCAGCGGGTTTTCCATGTTCTGACTGCCGCCGATAATGCGGTCGCCCACCCGACGGGTGACGGGTAGATATTCGCCGGTCAGCATGGATTCATCCAGGCTCGATTCGCCCTCCTCAATCACGCCGTCGGCAGGCACGCCGTGGCCAGGCTTGATCAAGACACGATCATCAGGGGCGAGTTCACTGGCAGGCAGAATGCGTTCGCTGCCATCGCTTTCCAGTCGTGTGGCCGAGATCGGCAGCACGCCGCTCAGCGCATTGCCGCTATGCCCACTGCGGCGCCTGGCGCGGCCTTCCACGTAGCGCCCAAACAGCAAGAAAAAGGTGAACATGGCGACCGAGTCAAAATAGACCTCGCCGACGTTAAACAGCACCGCATAGCTGCTGGCAAGATAAGCCCCACCGATCGCCAGCGACACTGGCACATCCATACCCAATACACCGGTGCGCAGGTCGCGCAGGGCATTACGAAAGAACGGCTGGGCGGAAAAAAATACTACCGGCGTTGCTAAGGCAAACGAGAGCCAGTGGAACAGCGCGTAGAAATCGTCGCTGATTTCACCGGGACCGGAGACATAAATGGGGATCGAGAACATCATCACCTGCATCATGCCTACTGCAGCGATGATCAATCGACGCACGTTCATGCGCTCTTCATGCTGCATGCGTGCTTGGGCTTGATCCGGTTCGTAAGGCTGAGCGTCGTAGCCAATTGCAGCCAGTTCGGCTAGTAGTTGCGAGAGTTTAAGCTGCTGCGGGTCCCAACTCACGCGCAGTCGGTGGTGGGTTAAATTCACCGCGCTGGTGGTAATTCCCTCCAACGCATTCAGGCGGTGTTCAATCAGCCACGCACAGGCGGCGCAGGTAATACCTTCAATGGCAAGGGTGGCTTTGACGTTGCCCTCATCACCATCAGGGTGAACAAACTGCGCCTGCAGGCCGGGGTCGTCAAACACCGACCACGTGTCTGCTTTGGCGGCTTGGTGTTCATCGGGGCGTTCGGGAAGTTCGGTCCGGTAGCGGTAGTAGCTCTCTAGCCCGCCGTCGACAATGGCATGAGCCACTGCTTCGCAGCCGGGGCAGCAAAGCGGGTGGGTGTGGTCATCCAGGGTAATCGTCCAGGGTGCCGCAGCGGGCACCGGGTTACCGCAGTGGTAGCAGTCAGAGGCAGGCACGGCGTTGCTCATTCGCTTTCTGGACGCCCTCCTGGCAATAGCGCGACGCTATTTTCATTAGGGAACGTCGCTTCACCCGTCAGACGCCAGTCGGCCTCTTCTAGTGCGGGCTGAATCTGTAAGTACCAGCGGTAGCGCAGGTTGTCAGGGCCCTGGGTGATATAGCGGCCGTCACGGACATGCTCCAGTATGAACGATTGATCACGGTCATCCTCGGTAGGGAAGATGAGGTCCAGATAGAGCTTGTCGGGACGCGCATCGCCGCTTAAATCAACCACGATGTCGCTGGTCATCGGATCAAGACGTAGCTCGGCGCTTAAGTTCAGAGTGCGCGCCTGCTCCTGCTTGGCAAGTACCATATTAATGGCTTTGCCATGCTCGTAGTAATCCTCTTGCACTACCATGCCATCAAAACTTTTAACTGACATAACGGCAAAGGTTATGCTGAACATAATGGATGAGAGCAGAATGCCGATCAGAAACCATGGCCAAAACTGCTTGTACCAGGGGATCACCTTCTCGCTAGAGGGTAGGGATGACATCGTCGTTTATCTCCTAATATCGCCCAGGAAGCGGGCATCCCGCTCAAGGCGAATACGTTCGTCTTGCTGAGCCTGCAGTGTGAATACAATGTCGTGACTGGGTTGCTGTAGTTCGTCAGGGCTAGCGGTCACTGTAACGACTTCTAAGCGCGACTCACCCGCAGGCACGTCAATCATATTGCTATCTAAGGCTAAACTGGGCAGCCCGGAAAGGCTCAGCTGGTAAGTGTGATCCTGGTCATCAAGGTTACGAATGGTCAGGGTAAACACATTACTAATCAGGCCGTCGCGGGTCGTTTGGTAAAGTTGGGTGCGCTCGCGCTCAGCGTCAAAGTTAAGCGGCATGCGGTCATTAATCGCCCAGGCAAAAGTGCCTATCATTAGCACCAATGCGGCAAAGTAGCCTAGCAGGCGAGGGCGCATTATATGGCTCTTTTTGCCCTCAAGCGCGTTTTCGGTAGTGTAGCGTATCAGCCCCCGTGGGTAGCCCATTTTGTCCATCACGCTGTCGCAGGCGTCGATGCAGGCGGCGCAGGTGATGCACTCATACTGCAGGCCATCGCGGATATCGATGCCGGTGGGGCAGACCTGCACACACAGGTCGCAGTCGATACAGTCGCCGTAGCCAGATTGCCGCGCTTCCTGGTGGCTCAGCCCTTTTTTGCGATGCCCGCGAGGTTCGCCGCGGGACTCATCGTAGGAGACAATCAGGGTGTCACGGTCAAACATTACCGATTGAAAGCGGGCATAGGGGCACATATAAATGCACACCTGTTCACGCAGCCAACCCGCGTTCAGGTAGGTGAATACCAGGAAAAAGCCCACCCAGAAGTAGGACCAGCCATGGGCTTCAAATGTCGGTAACTCCGCCACTAAATCGCGAATCGGTGTGAAATAGCCCACAAAGGTGATGCCGGTAGCGAGTGCTATCAGTAGCCAAGCGGTGTGCTTGGCGGTTTTACGCCACGCCTTATCCCCTGTCATCGGCTGATCGTCGAGCTTGATGCGCCGGTTACGCGAGCCTTCGATGCGGTGTTCAAGCCAGATAAACAGAAAGGTCCAAACGCTTTGCGGGCAGGTATAGCCACACCACACCCGACCAGCAAAAACGGTAATAAAGAACAGCCCAAAAGCACAAATGATCAACAGCCACGACAGCAGTATGAACTCCTGCGGATAAAACGTGGCGGTAAAGATATGGAATTCACGATTAGGCAGGTCGAATAGAATGAGTGGCCGGCCGCCAAGGTTAATCCAGGGCACTAGGAAAAACATCATCATTAACGCCCAATTAGTACTGCGGCGTAGTTTCTGGAAAATACCTTTAATTTCTCGCACATAAATGTGACGCCGTTTGGCGTACATTTCCTGAGTAACCGGTTGTTGTGGAGGAGTGTGATGCCCCACCGGATTCGGCGTGACGTCTTGGGTCGGTATCTTTTCCATGGCGGTATTCCCGGCTCAGAAGGCAGGAGAGAGTGCACCCTAGTCTCGTAAAGGCGGTGCATGGTCAATATTGTATCGGTTTGCGCATAAAGAAAGGGTGCGGTTTGAGGCCGCACCCTTGCTTGGCTAGCATGGCTGTCTAGTCAATCAGTCTGCTAAGCGCAGGCTATACACGTAAGCAGCGACCAGGTGAACACGCTCTTCACCAATATAAGCCGCTTGCGCTGGCATATGACCGTTACGGCCATTGCGTAGCGTTTGACGGATAGAGTCACCTACCTCTTGGCCGGGTGCCAAGTAGAGCCAGATATTGTCGGTCAAATTAGGCGCGCCGAGGGCTGTATTACCCGTGCCGCTTGGGCCGTGGCAAGCCGCACACACTGCTGTAAAGGTGCTTTCGCCCTGTTCAGCTTGTGCCTCGTCATGCGCTTCATCAGACAGCGAGAGCACGTATTGAGACAGGTTCTCAATATTGTTTTGCCCCAGCTGCTGCCAGGAAGGCATCAGACCGTTACGGCCATTCGTCAGCGTTTGAACGATATTGTCGGGCTCTCCGCCGTATAACCAGTCGTCATCGGTCAGGTTCGGGAAGCCGTAGCCACCTTGCGCGTTAGAACCGTGACACACTGCGCAGTTGTTCTGGAAAATGCGTTCCGCCACCTGCATCGCTTCGTTATCTTCGGCTAGCTCAGGAATAGGCACTTCCTGATACTGGGCAAAAATCGGTGTGAAGCGTTCTTCCGCTTGTGCAACTTCCTCTTCCCACTGGCCCTCTTGCGACCAGCCCAGCACCCCAGCGTAATTGCCAAGGCCGGGATAAAGAACGAGATAACCCAACGCAAAGATCACCGTCAGGATGAACAGTTTGAACCACCACTGAGGCAGTGGGTTGTCATACTCTTCAATACCGTCAGCGGCGTGGCCAGTGGTTTCTACATTACCTTCAGCATCCGGCGTTTTATCGGTGCGACGATTGGCCAGCAGTATCCATACGCTCAGCGCAATGGTGCCCAGCGTGATGATAATGATCCAGGCACTCCAGAAGCCGGATAGGGAGTCACCCCATAAATTATTCATAACTTCTTATCTCCCCTGTCTTGGCGGGAATGCGCTTCGCTATCGCGTTCATGCGATGCGTGCTTGTCACTGGTCGGTTGCTCATCTTCATCGGCAAAGGGCAGGTTGGCCGCTTCGTCGAAGTCTGGCTTGCGTCGCTTGGAGTACGCCCACAGGGCGATGCCGATAAAAGCGAAAATCAAGATCAGCGTGATGAGGCCGCGAAAAGTTCCCGTATCCATAACTTAACGAGTGCCCTCGAGCACGGTTCCGAGCTGCTGTAGATACGCGACCAAGGCGGTGATTTCCTGGGTGCCGCGGACATCTGCAGTCGCATTGGCGATATCTTCGTCGGTATACGGCACACCTAACTGGCGCAGCGTGCGCATCTTGTTCGGCGTGGCGTCACCATCGAGGGTGTTTTCAAACAGCCAGGGGTAAGCCGGCATAATCGACTCGGGCACTACATCCCGCGGGTTGTAGAGGTGAGCCCGGTGCCAGTCGTCGCTATAGCGGCCGCCGACACGCGCCAGATCCGGCCCGGTACGTTTGGAGCCCCATAGGAAGTTGTGCTCATAAACCTGCTCACCCGCCACGTTATAGTGGCCGTAGCGCTCGGTTTCAGCGCGGAACGGGCGAACCATTTGTGAGTGACAGCCCACGCAGCCTTCACGGCGGTAGATGCCACGGCCTTCCAGCTCCAGCGCTGATAGCGGCTCCAGGCCTTCAACCGGCTCGGTAGTCTGCTTCTGGAAAAACAGCGGCACCACCTCAGCTAAGCCGCCGAAACTGATCACGACAAGGATCAACACGGCAAGCAGGCCAACGTTCTTTTCGACAATCTCGTGTTTCATTGGTCTCAACTTCCCCGGTTTAAGCAGCTTGTGGCGCTGAATGGCTGATGGCCTCACGACGCTTAACGGTCATGTAAACGTTGAATGCCATGATCAGCATGCCGGTGACCCAGAAGAGGCCGCCGATTAAGCGCACAAAGTAGCCCGGCGCGCTGGCTTCAACGGCTTCAACGAAGGTGTACATCAAGGTGCCGTCAGGGTTGATCGCACGCCACATCAGGCCTTGCAGAATGCCGTTAACCCACATGGAGGCGATGTAGAGCACGGTGCCAATAGTGGCCAGCCAGAAGTGCACGGCAATCAGGTTGACGGAGTGCATTTCAGTGCGACCGAATACGCGCGGGATCAGATGGTACATCGAACCGATAGTGATCATCGCTACCCAGCCGAGTGCGCCGGAGTGAACGTGGCCAATGGTCCAGTCTGTGTAGTGCGACAGCGCGTTGACCGTTTTAATGGCCATCATCGGGCCTTCAAACGTTGACATACCGTAGAACGATAGGGCCACTACCAAGAAGCGCAACGTCGGATCTGTGCGTAGCTTATGCCAAGCGCCTGACAGGGTCATCATGCCGTTGATCATGCCGCCCCAAGAGGGCGCCAGCAGAATGATAGACATGATCATACCCAGCGACTGCGCCCAGTTCGGCAGCGCTGTGTAGTGCAGGTGGTGCGGGCCTGCCCACATGTAAATCATGATCAGCGCCCAGAAGTGGACGATGGAAAGACGGTAAGAGTAGATCGGTCGCTCAGCCTGCTTCGGCACGAAGTAGTACATCATGCCCAGGAAGCCAGCGGTCAGGAAAAAGCCTACCGCGTTATGGCCGTACCACCACTGCACCATGGCATCCACCGCACCAGCGTAGATCGAGGTGGAGTACATCGGGGTAACCGGGATCGCCGCGTTGTTGACGATATGCAGCACTGCAACGGTTAAAATAAACGCCGCAAAGAACCAGTTCGCCACATAAATATGCGACGTGGTGCGCTTTTTAATCGTCATCAGGAACACGATGGCATAGCTGATCCAAACGACTGCAATCAATATATTGATCGGCCACTCTAGCTCAGCGTACTCCTTGGTCGTGGTGTAGCCCATGGGGAGCGACACTATCGCTGAGATAATAACGGCTTGCCAGCCCCAGAACGTAAAGGCCGCCAGCCTGTCCGAGAATAGCCGTGTCTGGCACGTTCGTTGAACAACGTAATAGGACGTTGCAAAGAGCGCCGAGCCACCAAAAGCGAAAATAACGGCGTTAGTGTGTAACGGACGCAGTCGCCCGAAGCTGGTCCAAGGTATGCCGAGGTTCAGTTGCGGCCAAACCAGTTGCGAGGCGAGGATGACACCAACGGTCATTCCCACGATGCCCCACACAACGGTCATAATCGCGAACTGCCGAACTACCTTGTAGTTGTAGGTCGGGTGTTCAAGTGCTGTGCTCATTTCATGTTCCCATCGAACGCGGTTAGGGGGTAACCCGTGGCATTTTGCACGGATGCGGCCACCCGCTTGATGATGCAGGTCAAGATCCGACGAGGATTCTAGCGCAGCCGAGGCTTAAGCTGAACATGCCAATAGGTTAATCATTGAATTATTAGGAGCGGCGCATGTCACATTACGCTTTGTCTGACTACATTTCGCTAACGCCAGACGCATTAAGCGAAGAGACTCATCTCGACTCAAACGGCTGTTATCTGGTGCAGGGCATGGGGCCGTTGGCGGTTCATGGTGAGGCCAAAATAGGACGCTTGCTGTTTGCCCATGGCGCTGGCGCCGGCCAGCAGTCCGCTTTCATGCGTCAATTTGTCACCTCTTTGGCTGGGCGGGGCATACAAGTTCTATGTATTGATTTCCCCTATATGCAGCAAATGCAGGAAACCGGCAAGCGACGTCCACCGCCTCCGATCGCGCAGACCTTGGCTCAGTTTGCCGAGTGGTATGCGCTACTTGATTCTCTTTTTGACGGGCCGCTGTGGGTTGGGGGGAAGTCGATGGGCGGTCGCGTGGCGACGCTGTTAGCCAGTCAACAACCGTGCCCTGGTGTCGTGGTGGCTGGTTACCCGTTTCATCCCACCAAAGCGCCGGAAAAGCTTCGTTTGGAACACTGGCCGGCGATTACTTGCCCCATGCTAGTGATACAAGGCGAGCGAGATCCTTTCGGTACTCAGGAGGAGGTCGCAAGCTATACGCTGCCCGCTAATGCTCAGCTGGCTTGGCTGAAAGACGGCGATCACGATTTCAAGCCGCGGCGCTCTTCTGGGCTAACACAAACGTTTTTGATTGACGAAGCCACCCAGGTTGCGGCATCCTTCGTCCGCGTTCACAGCCAAGGCTTGAAAGAAGAGGGCAACGCGCTAGCTTAAAAGCAGTTTTTAAGCGCAGCATGTTGACATTGAAACAACCTTCTGTAGAATGCAGCGCCACGTGACCAGCGGGTGGTTAGCTCAGTTGGGAGAGCACCAGCCTTACAAGCTGGGGGTCACTGGTTCGAACCCAGTACCACCCACCATATTTAGTAATCGCTAAAATGGTTGGAAGCGTGAAGTAAAAAGTAAGATTAAGCTTTGATGTGCATAACGGACCGGTAGTTCAGTCGGTTAGAATGCCGGCCTGTCACGCCGGAGGTCGCGAGTTCGAGTCTCGTCCGGTCCGCCAACATCAAATCAGTATCTGCTTTATGAGCAAGTAGCATTAAAGTACGTTATCGCTATTCGGACCGGTAGTTCAGTCGGTTAGAATGCCGGCCTGTCACGCCGGAGGTCGCGAGTTCGAGTCTCGTCCGGTCCGCCAACATCAAATCAGTATCTGCTTTATGAGCAAGTAGCATTAAAGTACGTTATCGCTATTCGGACCGGTAGTTCAGTCGGTTAGAATGCCGGCCTGTCACGCCGGAGGTCGCGAGTTCGAGTCTCGTCCGGTCCGCCAACATCAAATCAGTATCTGCTTTATGAGCAAGTAGCATTAAAGTACGTTATCGCTATTCGGACCGGTAGTTCAGTCGGTTAGAATGCCGGCCTGTCACGCCGGAGGTCGCGAGTTCGAGTCTCGTCCGGTCCGCCACGATAACTGCGAAGCAAGGTTGGTAAGTGCCTGTGGGACTTATTGACAGATT
>TARA_R110000824_G_scaffold393237_2_pt1 | contig 176276 bp, 171 predicted proteins | sample TARA_R110000824 | Tara Oceans TARA_R110000824 (sample SAMEA4397747) | marine metagenome | biome: Polar Biome; feature: [MES] marine water layer (ENVO:01000295) within the mesopelagic zone...; material: water (ENVO:00002006), including particulate matter (ENVO:01000060) such... | reverse complement strand
GTAGCTCTTTGAAGCTTCGAGAGGGGAGGAGTCCCTTTCATTGAGCGTAGCGCGGCGATCTTGGGGTTATCCTGCCACTACAAACAAGATTGCTTCGTCGCTCCGCTCTTCGCAATGACGTGATAAAAATGAGGTAATCTTATGATTGAAAAGCTGTTTATTGACCGAGCACCACAGCCTATCGCCCCCTTCTCCCATGCGTGCCGCGTAGGTGATCTGGTGTTTATCACTGGGCAAATGCCGACGGTGCCAGAGACTAACGAGATGCTACTGGGCACCTTCACTGAGCAGACCCACCGGGTGATGCAGAACCTGGCGATTGTGCTGGAAGAAGTCGGCAGCGCTTTTGAATATGTGGTGCAGTCCCGGGTATTTATTACCAATATGGGCCACTTTGACGAGGTCAATAAGGTCTACGCCAGCTATTTCCCGCAACCGCTGCCTACCCGCACCTGCATTGGCGTAACCGGCTTAGCGGGCGGCGCCGATGTGGAAGTCGATATGATTGCCTGGATTCCGCCATCGCAGCAATAAACCTTATTAATAGGCGTTATTACGGCTGCCAATGTGCCACGACGCGATTGCGCCCCGCCGCTTTGGCGGCATAGAGCGCTTGGTCGGCCTGGGCAACGGCTACTGCCTGACTGTGGTCTAAATCACTGGTGAGCGCCAGAGGTGCAATCCCCACGCTGACGGTAAGTGTCACCATCATCGGCACTTGCGAATCACCCGCCGTCAGGTAAAACGGCTGCTGGGCTACTCGTTGGCGAATACGCTCACCCAGCTGGACTACCTGTTGGTGCGATAAATCACCCGCCGTAACAGCAAACTCTTCACCGCCGAACCTTGCCAGACAATCCTCGGGCCGCAGGGCCTCGTGTACTCGCTTTGCCATCTCCACCAGCAGCGTATCCCCCGCGGGGTGACCGTAGCGATCATTGATATGTTTGAAGTAATCAATATCAATCATCAGCAAATAATAGGCTGCCGCTTCAGCTTGCTCATTGAGTTGTGCTAAGTGATTAGCCAAGCCACGTCGATTGCGTGTGCCGGTCAAGGCGTCAAACTCCGCCGCCGCCCAGGCCTGCTCTTCGCTTTTTTTACGTTGACTAATATCGATGACTAGGCCGCCGATACGCGCTAAATAGCCATCATCGGAGTAGTAGCTTTCCATCACCAGCTCATGCCAACGCCATTGCCCGGATGCGACCCTGAGCTGAACATCAATGCGGCATTGGGTTTGCAGCCGCTGTTGGCACTCGCGGATCAAACCAAACACCCGTAAGCGGTCAGTGGGCATGGCATGAGCCAGTAAGCGGCGCAATGGGAGCCTTGCATAATCACCAGGATAACCCAGCGAAAGCAGCAACGCCGAAGAGCACCAGGTGGCGCCACTGCGAGTATTGATCTCCCAGGTGCCGCAGGCGGCGACCTGCTGCAGCAGATCAACCTGACGCTGCCTGCGGGTAAGCTGCTGACGATAAATAGCCGAGGCGATCAGTTCAGCGCCGATCACTAGCGCCTGCAGCCCCGCTCCTTCCCAGTCAACTTCGCGTTCACAGTCGTCAAAGCCCAAAGTGCCCCACCACTGGCCATCCACCATAATCGGAACGGCCACCATCGATTGAATCGATTGGCTTTCCAAATTGTCGCGCAGCGTTCCCAGACCCACCTTCGACGTAATACAGGTGTACGATTCTCCGCGCTCACGGCGATTGACCATTTCCTCATACTCGGAATCGTCGATCAGCGTGGTAAAAAAGCGAAAGCGTTTTTGCGTTCGCTCACGATAGTGCGATGAAGACGCCCACTCAAAAACAAAATCCTGCAGGACACCGTCTGGGTTGCGCTCTATGGTTTGAAATATCCACACTCGATTGACACCCGACGCCTCCCCTAACGCCGCCAATAGCTGATCAACACCCTCACTCCAAAAGTGAGTATTGATTAGCGCACGGCTGCCCACGGCAAGGGCATTCAGCAAGCTCGGCGCATCCGGCGATAAAGGAGCAGGCATAGTAGCATCTCTTTACTTTTCTTAGAGACTACCACAAAGTTTTCTGCGGATTACACACCATGCCCATACAGAGTGATGCTAGCGGGTACTAACGGCGTTTGCTCACGATGGGTCGTCAGCGATTTCCCGGCCAGCGCCGTGAGCAGGATTTGCAGCGGGTCGCCGTGGCTTACCAACAGGATGATTTCACCTGCGTATTGCTGTTCTAGCCCTTCCATCACGGCGCTCATGCGCGCCGCTACTGAGCTAACGGCTTCCACCTGATGATGAGCGTGATCGGCATTAAGGCTGTCCAGTGCCCATACGTCAGGATAATGCGCATCAGCCTGCCCATCGAATTCGCCAAAATAACGCTCCCGCAAGCGCTTGTCGGCGGCCATCTCAAGCTTAAAAGCGCTCGCCACCCGGGCAGCCGTTTGTGTCGTTCTTAAAAAATCTGAGTGCACCACTTTGGTGGGCACAGGCCACCCCCACTCAGCCACCGCCTGGGCAAGCTGGCGCTCGCCGATCGCCGAGAGACCAAACTCGTTAATACCGCGCTCAGGGCTGCTGATAATTAGCCCCTGTTGGTTTGCTTGGCTGTGGCCGTGGCGCATTAATAAATAGCGATTGCGCCAATGGTCGGAGGGAGGCTGTAAAGTATTTGACATAAGTTTGTCACAAACCCTAGATTGAAGGTGTCTGCTTTCGAAAATAACCATCCTTCGCGCGGAATGTCCACTTACGAACCATTTTTCGTTTTCATAAGTGGCAAATCGCAGTGAAGAGAACACAGCATTAACCATAGCAAGCACACAACAATAACCGTACAAACGAGGCATACCATGGCAACTTCGCTCTTCCGCAAGCGCCCGCTTGCAATGCTTACCGCCGCATCACTCCTTCCGCTCGCCCTGTTAACAACACCTGCTTTCGCTGAGTGTGAGCGGGGTGATTTGGCTGCCATTTATTGCGACGAAGATGGCGATATGGTCGCTGATCGTCCGTCTGACGAGTCTGAGTGGGTTAATCCCGATACGCTGATCTTTGCCTATACCCCGGTAGAAGATCCGGCCATTTATTCAGATATCTGGCAGCCCTTTATCGATCACTTGGCGGAAGTCACCGAGCGCGATGTGCGCTTCTTCGCGGTGCAGTCCAACGCGGCGCAGGTAGAAGCCATGCGCAGCGGGCGGCTGCATATTGCTGGGTTCTCTACCGGCCCCACACCGTTTGCGGTGAATTTGGCCGGTGCTGTGCCATTTGCATTGATGGGCTCTGATAGCGGCCAATTTGGTTATACCCTGCAGCTATTTACCCACGTTGACTCCGACATTCATGAGGTAGAAGACCTCAAAGGTAAGCGTGTCGCCCACACCTCGCCCACCTCCAACTCGGGGAACTTGGCCCCTCGCGCCCTGCTGCCTGAACTCGGCATTACGCCCGATGAAGATTACGAGGTGGTCTACTCGGGTAGCCACGATCAATCCATGCTAGGTGTTGTGGCCCAAGACTATGACGCCGCTCCTGTGGCCTCTGAAGTCGTCGAGCGGATGGCCGCCCGCGGCCTTTACGATGAAGAGGACGTGCGGCTGATTTTTGAGTCCGACCGCTTCCCCACTACGTCTTACAACTACGCCCATAACCTGCACCCAGATCTGGTCAAAAAAATCGAAGAAGCCTTTTTCAGCTTTGATTTTGTCGGCACCGAGCTAGGCGAGGAGTTTGAAGGCGTCGAGAAATTTATTCCCATCAATTACCAGGATAATTGGAAGGTAATCCGCACCATTCAGGCGGCTAATGATGTGAGCTATACGCCAGAAAATCTGGAAGAGTAAACGTAACGCACCGCCACCGGCGGTGCGGTTATTGTCTCGACGATGGAAGCGGACACATGCTGGAAATTACCAATCTGGTCAAACGTTATGGTCACGATGAAGCCGTGCTGAAAGGGCTTGACCTCAAGGTAGAGGGAAACAGTGTTGTTTCTATCGTAGGCGCCTCGGGTGCGGGTAAAAGCACCATGCTGCGATGTATTAATCGCTTGGTCGAACCGACCTCGGGCTCGATCAAGCTCAACGGCAATGAGCTGGTGAACCTGAAAGGCGCCGAGCTGCGCCGTGCTCGCCGCAAAATCGGCATGGTGTTCCAGGGCTTTAATCTGCTGGATCGTTTGACCGTGATGGAGAACGTGCTGGCCGGGCGGTTGGGTTACGTCAATCTCTATCAAGCGATATCGCGCCGCTATCCCCAAGCAGATATTGAACGTGCGTTTGTGCTGATGGAGCGGGTGGGAATCGCTCACTACGCCAACAAGCGCGCGGATGAGCTATCTGGCGGTGAGCGTCAGCGGGTAGGCGTGGTTCGTGCACTGATGCAGGAACCTGAAGTTCTGCTAGCGGATGAACCGACTGCCTCGTTGGATCCACGTACCTCCGAGCAAATCATGATACTGCTGCAGAGCCTGGCCAGCGAGCTGTCGCTGCCGGTGCTCATTAATATCCACAACGTGGCACAGGCCAAAACCTATACTGAGCGCATTGTGGGTCTCCGCCACGGCAAAATGATCTTTGATGGGTTGCCTGCAGACTTCAACAAAGACGCGCTAGACGCCATTTACGGCGGTATTGAAGCACCGGACGATGCGATCACCGAGAATCCAGCGGAGGAGCGCGCCCATGACTCCGCCTGACGCTACCACTGCCTCACCACGTACTTGGAAAAAGCCGCCGTTTATCGCCAATCCGCTGCTGCGCTACGGTTTGATCATCGTCGCCGTAGTCTATTTGGTGTGGGCGTTCCGCTCGCTGCCGTTTAACTGGGCGCGCATCTCTGAAGGGTTGCCTCGCGCCGCGCGTATTTTTAGTGGCGGCTTCCCGCCCAATTTAGAGCGCTACGAGCTACTGCTGACAGGTTTTAAAGAGAGCTTTCAAATCGCCATTTTGGCCACATTGATGGGGGTTTTGCTCTCTATTCCTTTTGCCGTGATGGCGGCGCGCAATATCGCTCCAATGCCGATTTACATCATTGGCCGGGCAGTGATTATTGTCTCACGCAGCTTCCACCCGGTGATCGTGGCGATTCTATTCGTCGCTGCTGTCGGCTTTGGTCCGCTGGCGGGCATCCTTACCCTCACGCTCTATTCGATTGGTTTTGTCGGCAAGCTGCTCGCCGAAGAGATCGAGGAAATTAACTGGGGGCAGGTTGAAGCGATGAAAGCCGCGGGAGCGGGCTATTTGGCGATTCTATTTTATGCGGTTTTCCCGCAAATACTGCCACGCCAGGTCGGCCTTTCCATGTACCAATTGGACAGCAACCTTCGCGCCTCAGCAGTGGTTGGAATCGTGGGGGCAGGCGGCATTGGCGGCACGCTCATGAACGCCTTTGGGCGCTACGATTACGATTTCGCCTTTGCGATTCTGCTCGTTATTATCGCGGTCATTTTGCTCAGCGAAGGTGTCAGCGGCTGGGTAAGGAAAAAAATATGGTAGATCACGCACAGCAACTTGCCGACCGTGTTTGGCAACGTTACGACCGCAAGCAACGCCTTATTCGCTACGCCGTGCTCCTAGCCACCTTGATAGTAGTGGTCTGGACGGTGCGCGACATTGATATTTTTTGGCCCTGGGTATGGGATGCGCCCAACCAAATCTCTGCGCTTGGGGGACGCATGTGGCCACCCAGTGCAGCGGGATTTAATGGCATTATCGCGGCGCTCATTGAGACCGTGCATATCGCCACCCTGGCGACCTTCTTAACCATCTTCTTGGCCTTACCGGTAGCCTATATTGCGGCCCAAAACACTACGCCAAACCGTGCCTGCCTGTGGCTGGGGCGTTTTATTCTCGTCTCCAGCCGTTCGGTAAACACCATTATCTGGGCGCTGCTGTTCGTGGCGATTTTTGGTCCTGGCGTGCTAGCAGGGATCCTCGCCATCGTGTTTCGCTCGATTGGCTTTATCGGCAAGCTGATGGGCGAAGCAATAGAGGAGATTGACCGGCGCCCCGTAGAGGCCATGGAAGCCACCGGGGCCTCCAAGGCCAAAGTGGTCGCCTATGCAATCGTGCCTCAAGTCATGCCCGCGTTTTTTGCCATCGTCATCCTCCGCTGGGATATCAATATCCGCGAATCGACGGTACTTGGGTTGGTGGGCGCCGGGGGTATCGGCGTTATCCTCCAGGGCGCAATTGACACCTTTGCCTGGCCTACCGTGGCGACCATTTTGATTGCCATTATTGTGCTGGTACTGATTGGTGAAGCCGTCACCAGCTTGCTGCGTAGCAAGGCGCTGTAACCCACGTTGCTTAAGCCGAGGCAAGCGTTTGACCTAACGCCAAACGCTTGCCATGGTTAGATGACCATCAACGACATGGAGTATGCACAGCGATGACAACCTATATCGTGGTAGCCGACGCCGCTCGCGCACGTATTTTTACTCGAGATGCCTTAACGTTGGCAGAGCAAGAAAGCATGGTTCACGCTGAAGGACGTCTACACGAAGGTGACTTGGTCACCGACGGTCGAGGCGATGTGCATGAGTCGATGTCTACCACCTCTCGCTCGGCTGGCGAAGAGGGAACGGCTACTAAGCACGAAAACGAGCTGTTTGCGAAAGAGGTCGCTCAGCGACTTTATAGTGCTCGAGTAGGCAACAGTATGAAGAAGCTCATTATGGTGGCGCCACCTAAATTTTTAGGGCTTTTACGCGATAAACTCGATGCCCCTACCCAAAAGCTGGTGATTCATTCCCTATCAAAAGATCTAAGTAAAGCTTCAATGGCCGATATTCAACAAGCAGTTAGTGATTTACGCTAGTAATATCCAAAACTTAAAGACCATGTAAGACTAAAGAAAGGGTCGCTCTCGCCGATAGCCTAGAAGACATTATAAACGGTACCTCCCCCTGAGTACTGACATGCACTTCTACGTCGAGAGCGACCATGCTATCTACCCTCCGAGCACGCATCCTATTGGCCGCATTAGTGGCGATTACCCTCGCCCTGGTGATTAACGGCATTGCCAGTTACATCACCGTAAAACACCATAATAGCCAGCAAATAACGCGCAATCTTAGCGCCGTGGTTAACGGTAATACGCAAGCTATCAACGAGTGGTTTAACGCACGCTATACCATGCTTTCCAGCATGGATGATGCAGCCAATAGCGATGAGCCACTTGCCGCACTTCGACAACTGGCTGGCTCAGGCAGCTTTATGACAGCCTACATTGCTTATCCTTCCACACCAGACGCTATTTTTTCCGATGGATGGCAGCCCCCCAGCGATTACGACCCGCGTCAGCGGCCCTGGTACCAAGGCGCAGCCGAAGCGCAAGAGACCATTATTACGGCACCTTACACTGATGCCCAAACGGGGGGCTTAATCGTTACCTTTGCACGCCCTTTCTACCGTGATGGGCAGCTGGCCGCAGTCATTGGTGCGGATATTACTATTGAGGATGTGATCGAAATTGTTACCGGCATTGCCCCTACGCCGTCCAGTTTCGGCTTTTTAACCACTGAAGACGGCACCCTGATCGCGCATCCTGACGCTGACATGACGCTCGAACCTTCCACACGTTTGAGCGATGAACTGACCAACACCCGGCTTAGCGAAATCGCCCAAGCCGATGAACCCCAATCGCTTTCACTGCAAAACAGCGATACGTTGCTGATGGGCAATAACGTGGGTGGTAGCAGTGGCTGGCAGTTGATTGTGGCACTGGACGAACACGAGGCAACAGCGGGCCTGCGCGCCATCGCCACTACATCGATAGTCACGCTGCTGATTGTGGCCGCAATCACGGCAGTGGTCTTCGGTTTGCTGCTTTCTCTGCTGCTACGCCGCTTGCTGGGAGTTCGTAATGCGATGGATGATATCGCATCGGGAGAGGGCGATTTAACCCGACGCTTGCCCGAAGAGGGTAATGATGAAGTCACTCAAATTGCCAAGGCCTTCAACCGTTTCGTAGGTAAAATGGAGGCCGTATTAATTGATGTACGCACCAGCAGTGAATCTGTTCACCACGCGGCCAATGAGATCGCCATGGGTGGCCAGGACTTATCCCGTCGCACCGATAACGCTGCCGCTAGCCTGCAGCAGACCTCTGCATCGATCGAGGAAATCACCAGCACGGTTCAACACACGGCTGCATCCGCAAAAGAAGCCAACAAGCTCTCCCAAACCGCCTCAGAGGTAGCCAACGAAGGTGGGAAGGTTGTAGCAAATGTGGTGACCACCATGGAAGACATTACCCACGCTTCGGATAAGATCGGTGAGATTGTCACCTTGATGAACAGCATTTCATTCCAGACCAACCTGCTGGCGCTTAACGCGTCGGTGGAAGCTGCCCGCGCTGGCGAGCATGGCCGTGGTTTTGCCGTGGTGGCCGACGAAGTACGCAAGCTGGCTGGGCGTAGCAGTGATGCCGCTAACGATATTCAAAAGCTGATTGAAGACTCTCAAACCAAGGTTAACAATGGCACCACTTTAGTGCGTAATGCGGGATCTACCATGCAAGACATCGTCGCGCATATTACCCGCGTTACCGATGTTTTGGAGGAGATCAATGCGGCCACCAGCGAGCAAAGCGATGGCATCAATCAGGTCAACATTGCCGTCGCAGAACTGGATCGCATGACTCAGGAAAACGCGGCCATGGTGGAAGAGTCCACGACCGCCGCCGAGCAGCTAAAAGAACAGGCCGATCATCTGGCAGGCACTATCAGTAGTTTTAAGCTGTCTCACGCCGCGGCACCTGCCCTGCAAGTGCAGTACCAAGCACATGACAACCGCCGCCATCACATTACTTAAGGGGTAACGCTATGCATTTTCGTTCGTTACGCTCTTTTGTCGTCGCACTTGCGGGCCCTTGCTTGCTCGCGATTGTGGCTGCGCTAGTCATCTATAACTTGGTCGCCGCGGCCCGCACCCAGCAAACGGTGAATGAGCATACCGGCGCATTGATGGAAAGTGCATTGAATGCGCGCTTGGATGCCATTGCCGAAGCAGAGGGCGGGCGTATTCAGCGCGAACTCAACAATGCCATGACTATCGCCAATCAATTGGCGACTACTAATGCTTTGATGGGTATGGAGGATGAAGAGGGGCGCCGCTCGCTTTACCTGAACCGCCGCGAACTATCTAACTTAGTGCGCCAAACTGTGGCCGACAACCCGACACTGCTAGATGCATTTATCGGGTGGGAGCCCAATGCGTTTGGTGACGACGCACGATATGCAGGAGATGAGCGCTATGGCCATGACGGTAGCGGTCGCTTTATGCCCTGGTGGTACCGCACCGAGGATGAAACGCTAGAAGTGCTGCCGCTGGGAGATACCATGGAGAGTGAAGAACGCCTTCCCAGCGGCGTTCGGGAAGGAGAATACTATCTTTGCCCTCGTGAAACCCTAGTTCCCTGCATTATCGATCCGGCGGCTTATGACTATGGCGGCGAGACGCAACTGGTCACTTCGTTTAACGCCCCCATTTTGGTGGATGGCGAGTTTCGTGGCGTTGCGGGGGTAGACCTCTCCCTTAACTTTATCCAAACCCTGCTAAGCGATGCCAACCAAGCGCTATACGAAGGCGCTGGGCGCATGGCTCTCGTCGCGGGAAGTGGGGGGCTAGTCGCCGACACGGCAGGCGTAGAGAGTCTGGGCTCGCCTGCCAGTGACTCCCTTAGCAGTACAATTCTCGCGGGCATCCGAGAGGCATCAGAGCAAGGTAGCCTGCAAAGCAGCGTTAACGATGGTCTACTGCAGCGCTATCAGCCTATTACCATTGGCGATACTCGCCTCCCCTGGGTGTTGGTACTCCAGCTCCCTGAAGACGTAGCGCTTGCGGAGTTAGGCGAGCTGCAAGCAGTGCTCAGCGAGCAGCGCCAGCAAAATACGCTGGGCATGACGGTAGTAGGGCTACTTCTGGCAGCATTGGGGGTGGCAGCGCTATGGTGGATTGGCGGGCGAATCGCACGGCCTCTTAAGCGGCTTGCAAGCCGCATGGCAGAGATTGCTTCAGGCCATGGTGACCTTACCCAACGTCTACCGGTGCATGGGCGAGATGAAAGTGCCGCGGTAGCTGAGCAGTTCAATGCCTTTGCAGAAAAAATTCAGGTTATTCTGCTGGATGTGCGCCGTAGTAGTGAAGCCGTCAACCACGCGGCTAATGAAATTACTCAAGGTGGCCACGACCTCTCACGGCGCACTGAACAGGCCGCTGCCAGCCTGCAGCAAACCTCCTCTGCGATGGAAGAAATCAGCAGCACCGTTAGCCATACCACTCACGCCTCGCAAGAAGCCAGTGGGCTTTCACAAACCGCCTCGCAGTTAGCCTCGCGTACCGACAGCGCGTTTGAGCAAGTCGTGGCAACGATGGATGATATTCGCTCCAATTCCGATGAAATTCAGGCCATCGTGACCGTCATCGACGGCATCGCCTTTCAGACTAACCTGCTTGCCCTGAATGCTTCTGTGGAAGCCGCCCGGGCTGGCGAACACGGTCGTGGGTTTGCCGTGGTCGCCGACGAAGTTCGCAAATTAGCCTCTCGCAGTAGCGAAGCCGCCAAGGATATCCGCCAGCGTATTAATACTTCGGCTGGCAAGGTTGAAAGCGGTACCCAAATGGTTCGCGATGCGGAATCGGCAATGCACGAATTAGCAGAAAGCGTCACGCGGGTAACGCAGATGTTGGGAGATATCAGTACGGCCGCTCGAGAACAAAGCGAGGGCATTAGCCAGGTGAGCATTGCCGTCACCGACCTAGACCAAATGACCCAGCAAAACGCCGCGCTTGTGGAGGAGTCGACGACCGCCGCTGAACAGCTAAACAATCAGGCGGATAGGCTCGCTGCGCTGGTAGGCGGCTTTACACTTGAGCCAAAAAACGCCCCTAGCAACCATCAGTTGCCTGCTCCCGAATTGACTGAGCGATAAACGCTTAAGGAATCGGCGGCAGCGCAATATCGTCGCTGCGCTTGGCCCCAGCGGTCATTTCACGGCACAGGCGCAAGAACTCGCGCACACCGGTGGTGAGGTACTTGTGGCGGTGCCAGATAAAGGTGAATTGACGCTTTAAATCCAACTCCGGCGTGGGCAGCGGTACCAAACTGCCGCGCCGGAAGGCATCGCGTAGAGCGAGGCGTGAAACACAGCCAATCCCTAGCCCCGACTCTACCGCCCGTTTAATACCTTCGGTGTGTTCAAGCTCCAGCAGGGTATTAAACCGGCTGCGCCGGTGGCGTGCAGCGTGCTCCAGCGTCATCCGCGTGCCAGAGCCCTCCTCGCGCATAATCCAGTCCTCACGCAGCAACTGCTCAAGCTCCAGATGTTCGCGACCTGCCAGTGGGTGGCGCGGCGAGCAAAACACGCACAGCTCATCTTCGACCCAGGGCTGGCTGATGATCATCTCATCGTCACACTGCCCCTCAATCAGCCCTAAATCTAGTGAATGTTGACGCACACCTTCGATAATATGGCGGGTATTGCGCACTGCTAAGCGCACTCGGCTGCCGGGGTGGCGCTGCATAAAGTCGCTGATCAGCAGCGTGGCGAGGTAGTTACCGATGGTTAGCGTGGCGCCTACCTCCAGCGACCCAACCCCCTGTTGACCACGCAGGAGTTCTTCTATCTCTTCCCCGCGGTCGAGCAGCGCCACCGCTTTGGGCAACAGTTGAAAGCCGAGTGCGTTGAGCTTTAGGCGCTTGCCGATGCGATCCAGCAGTTGGCAATCGAACTGCCGCTCCAGCTCGGCAAGCGCGGTACTGGTCGCTGACTGAGACATGGAGAGCGCCCGCGCCGCATGGGAGACGCTCTCATGCTGGGCGACCGCTACAAAAACTTCCAACTGCCGCAAAGTGTAGTGCATAGCGTCTGACCTTTATTTGATCTATATCTATTTTTCAGATAACCGATATCAATATAATTCGCTTAACAGATATACCACCCTTTGCTTAGACTTGCTGGCAACTTATTTAATCATTTTTATTCTTTTTAAGAATATGCCCGATGCAGTAGCACGTCCGCATCGGCTAAGGGAGAAGCGGCATGAGTAAGTTTGCTCTGGAAGAAGTGCTTAGTGTTCATCACTGGAACGATACCCTGTTCAGCTTTCGCACCACACGCGAGCGCAGCCTGCGTTTCAAAACCGGTCAGTTTGTAATGATTGGTCTGGAAGTGAATGGCAAGCCGCTAATGCGCGCTTACTCAATTGCCAGCCCCAACTATGAAGACCACCTTGAGTTCTTCAGCATCAAAGTGCCCGATGGCCCGCTAACCTCACGCCTACAGCACTTGAAAGTGGGCGATCAGATCATGGTCAGCCGCAAGCCAACCGGCACGCTGGTGACCGATGATCTACTGCCTGGTCGTAACCTTTACATGCTTTCGACTGGTACTGGTCTGGCGCCCTTTATGAGCTTGATCCAAGACCCCGACGTTTACGAGCGCTACGAGAAAATCGTGCTGGTACATGGTGTTCGTGAAGTCTCTGAACTGGCTTACGCCGACTTCATCACCAAAGAGCTGCCTGCGCACGAGTATCTGGGTGAAGATATCACTGAAAAGCTGGTCTACTACCCCACCGTTACCCGTGAAGAGTTCCACACCATGGGCCGCCTGACCGATCATATCCGTACCGGTAAGCTGTTCGAAGATACCGGATTGCCGCCCATCGATCCGCGTCAGGATCGTGCCATGATCTGCGGTAGCCCCGCCATGCTGGACGATACCAGCGCACTGCTTGATGAGCTGGGGCTCAATATCTCGCCGCGCATGGGCGAGCCGGGCGACTACGTGATTGAACGCGCTTTCGTTGAAAAATAAGTTAACCACTAGCCACTAAAAACCCCCGCTACTCGGTTTGAGGATATAAACCGGCTAGCGGGGGTCTTGTATGCTGGCGCCTTTAAACGGCGTCTTTACCGGTTTCGCCGGTACGGATTCGGATCACCTGCTCTAGCGGCATCACAAAGATTTTGCCGTCGCCGATTTTCCCTGTATTCGCGACCTGGGTGATGGCATCAATCACCTGTTCGGCCATGTCGTCGTCCACGGCGACTTCCAGCTTCACCTTGGGTAGAAAGTCCACCACATACTCAGCGCCACGATACAGCTCGGTATGCCCTTTCTGGCGCCCAAAGCCCTTCACTTCTGTCACCGTAATACCCTGCACGCCGATATCGGAGAGCGACTCGCGCACATCGTCGAGCTTGAACGGCTTGATAATAGCTGTGATCAATTTCATTACCATATCCTCTAACTGGGTGGCCGTAATGGGGTCGGGTTGCACGGCTGCTGGTAAGGCAACCGATAACCGCTAACCACCAGCATACACCGCTATCGGCAGAGAATAAAAAAGCCTCCCACTTTAGGGAGGCTATAAGGAGCACACCAGCTCACTAGGTCAGCATTCAATTATTTCTTAATGCCGCTGTTTATTTCTTAATGCCAAATTCGGGATAGGCTTCAAGACCGCACTCAGCGATATCAACGCCTTCATACTCTTCTTCTTCGCTAACCCGGATACCCATGATGGCTTTCAGGATCACCCATACCACCAGGCTTGCCAGGAACACCCAGCCGAAGATACCGGCGATACCGATAATCTGCGCACCAAAAGACGCACCGTCGTTATTCAGCGGCACCGCCAACACACCCCAGATGCCGACAACACCGTGAACCGAGATCGCGCCGACCGGATCATCCAGTTTCACTTTATCAAGGGTGACGATGGCAGCGACCACGATGATGCCGCCAATCGCGCCGATAATCGTGGCGCCCAGTGCGGTCGGAGAGAGCGGATCAGCAGTGATTGCCACCAGACCCGCCAGCGCACCGTTCAGTGCCATGGTCAGGTCCGCTTTACGGAACCACAGTTTGGCCAAAATTAGTGCCGCAATAACACCACCTGCCGCAGCAGCATTAGTATTTACAAACACTTGCGCCACGTTATTCGCAGAATCGACGGCCGCCAGTTTAAGTTCGGAACCACCGTTAAAGCCGAACCAGCCCATCCACAGAATGAAGGTACCCAGCGTTGCCAGCGGCATGTTGGCACCGGGAATCGCGTGGATAGAGCCATCTTTGCCATATTTGCCTTTACGCGGCCCGAGCACGATGACACCAGCGAGTGCTGCAGCTGCACCGGCAAGGTGCACAATGCCTGAGCCAGCATAGTCAGAGTAGCCAACTTCAGACAACCAGCCGCCACCCCACGTCCAGTAGCCAGACACCGGATAGATAAACGCGGTCATCACCACTGCAAAGGCCAGGAATGTCCACAGCTTCATACGCTCGGCCACGGCACCCGACACAATCGACATGGCGGTGGCGACAAAGACTACCTGGAAGAAGAAGTCAGAACGCATGGAGTAGTAGGGGGCGTCATCGCCGCCTGCGGTCACCGCATCAACGCTGTTTTCAGCGCCAATCAGGAAGCCCAGGTTAGGCAGGAAGCCGCCAGCGCTGCTGGAGTACATGATGTAGTAGCCCACCAGCAGGTACATGGTGCAGGCAATCGCAAACAGCGCGATATTTTTGGTCAGAATTTCAGCGGTATTTTTGGAGCGTACCAGGCCCGCTTCCAACATGGAGAAGCCTGCGGCCATCCACATCACCAGCACGCCGCAAATTAGAAAGTAGAACGTATCGAGCGCGTAGCTCAAATCAGCTAACTCATTCATGAGGTGTTCCCCGTTATTCTATGAGAAGTTATACGCAAAAGACGGCTCTGCAGCCCTGTTCGCGTGGCGTCCGTTATACGGCGTCAGCGCCGCGCTCACCGGTGCGGATACGAATCACGTCTTCCAGTGGCGTAACAAACACCTTGCCGTCACCGATTTTTCCGCTGTTGGCTGCGCTACAGATGGCGTCCAGCACGCTTTCTAATCGTGCATCGTCGACGGCCACTTCCACTTTTACCTTGGGCAGAAAGTCGACGACGTATTCGGCGCCACGGTACAGCTCGGTATGCCCTTTCTGACGGCCAAACCCTTTCACTTCAGTAACGGTGATGCCCTGAACCCCATTGTCGGCGAGTGCCTCACGAACATCGTCGAGCTTGAATGGCTTGATGATAGCGGTGATGAGTTTCATCCCGGATCTCCCCTGCTGGATAAGTCCTGCTAGATTGGTAGCGGCACAGCCGCCAGAATAAGCACCTGAACCGTTAATGCGCATACCGTGCCAGCTGACTTTTTTTTATTATAAGTCAGATAGTTATACAACAAGGGAAGTCTTTCAAAGCGCTTAATCTCGTCAAATCCATCGTCACACCACGGCTATTGCACCAAAAAAAGGCGTAAGAAAATGTTGCCTGCTCCATTTCGATGCAAACCACCCGCTGAGCAGTTAATCCATTCGACGCATGCGAATTCGCCAACTGTTGCGTATCCTTACGGTAAGCCGTTTTTATATATGTTCATTTAGTGAGTTATTAAGGAGAGAGCAGCTATGGCGCCTCAAGACCGCATCAGCCGACTGGCCCAGCAGATTGGCGACCGTTTACAAAACGCCTCTCAGGCACCGGAAGATATCCAAAAAGGCGTACAGCAAGTCGTGCGTGGCGCCTTCGACCGCCTTGAGCTTGTTTCCAGAGAAGATTTCGATATTTTGATGGACGTACTGCAGCGCACGCGTTCGCGGGTAGAGGCGCTAGAGCGCCAAGTGGCTAACCTTGAAGCAGCCGTTGAAGCCTCCACAGCGCCAACCGCCACGCCAGTAGAAGCAGAAGTACCGCCAGTGCCGACGCCAGAGCCAGACAGTGACAGCAATGAAGACGAAAAACCGACCAAACGGTAAACCCATTTACTGCCCAGTCACTTAGTTAGCGGTTATCGGCAATAGCGTGACATCACCTATTGCCGACGTCTGCCGTCATGATGGTCGCCTTGCTCTATCATGCCCTCTCAGCCTTCCCCACCCCCATAAATACGAATCAATATCATTGACATTTTAACTGTCAATGATACCTTCCTTGTGTAGCCGTTATCTTCAAGCGCCATTCGTTCTTCGCTAGTGGAACCCTTGAGAAAGGCGACCTGGTAAAAGTAAGTCGCGTGCAAGCACCAAGATAGATCAAACCGGTGCCGACGCCGCTGCGGGATGGCCTCTGCCAGCGCAGACTTTTTCATTTTGACGAGTCGTCTTGCGTATTGATGCGCCAATTTGATGCATATCATTGAAAACCGTAGCGCATGACCTATGAAAACACTCGCGACTCACCCGCCTGTAAACCAAACACAGCAGACCCTGACGTCGCAGTCGCTGGAACAATTGGGATTGCGCTTCGGCATCGATTATCGAATTGAGGGGAGGTGTGCAACAGTAGCGCCCGTCGCCCAAGGCCAAGTACATGATGTCAGCCTTTCCCCGTCGCTCCATTTAACGCTCTCGGACCTACAGGTTGAGCGTACCTACTGGTCGACTTCCCGCCAGTCAGTGCCCTGGTTCATTAGCGTGGTGCTCGAAGGTCATATCACCGCCACAGTGGGTTCTGAATGCTTTGCCCTCATGCCAGGCGATGGGCTGTGCGCGCACTTCAATCCTCAGCAGTCGCTCACGGTCTGTCAGGCCGCCCAGCCGCGCCTACGCACGGTGAATCTTGCAGTACTCGCAACAGAACCTCATGGGCTTCCGCGATCCCCCGCCGCCCCGCTGCTGCATCGCTGGCGGCTACCTGAAGCGCTGCTTCTGGCCCTGCGCGCCAACATCGACCAGCCGACAAGTGCTTGCCGGCAACCGCTGGTGTGGCAAGGGCTAGCGCTACAACTACTCGGTCATGGCTTGCCCGCTGACCCGTTATCGCCGCTTACAGCACGCTCTGCCTCCCATCACCGTGAAACACGCTTAACCTCTCGAGACCTAGGCTGCTTGGCGACGCTTCACCAGCAGATTGCCGATCAACCGATGAAGAACTACTGCTTAGATGGCTTGGCCCGTGATGTCGCCATGAGCCCTAGCAGCCTGCGTCAGAAGTTTCGCGCCTATTACGGTTACTCACTGTTCGAACACCTGCGCCAATGCCGCTTAACCCAGGCATATCACGATCTGCAGCGTGGTTATAGTGTGCAGCAGGCTGCCCATGCGAGCGGTTATCGCCACGCCACTAATTTTGCCACCGCTTTCAAGCGCGCTTTTGGGATGGCGCCCCACGCTGTGTTGAAACGCCATTAAGACGACACTCACTTGTTTTTTAGCAGTAAGTTCCTCTCCCAGGCATTTTTTGGCATCAGGCATAACACCTTTGTCATTGCGCATACCTTTCCACTGCAATAAAAAGTAATAATTCTCATTAACACGTTTATTTCTTTGCTTCTTATTGCAGGTGCCACCCATGCTTACTTCCCATCATCGCTTTCTACGCTCTCCGCTTAGCGCCGCTGTTATCGCAGCACTGTCGGTGTCACCGCTTTATGCACAGGAAAACACCACGCTGGGTACCGTCACGGTGACCGCTCAGCAGGCCGCCACCAAAGTCGAGACGCCATTTATCGAAACACCCCAGAGCGTCTCTACTATTACGCGCGAACAGATGGATAACCGCGGTGTCAGCACCGTTCAGCGAGCCACTGACTACGCGCCCGGCGTTTATAGCAATCAAATCGGCGCCTCCAACCGCTTTGATTATCTCGTGCTGCGCGGGTTTTCGGACGGTAGCTTGAGCAATACTTTCTTAGATGGTTTGAAGATCATGGGCGATGCCAACTCCCATAGCAGCATGCGTATCGACCCGTGGTTTCTAGACAGTATCGAAGTAGTGCGCGGGCCCGCCTCGGTGCTCTATGGTCGTGCCTCCCCTGGCGGAGTGGTCGCCCTGAACAGTAAGCGGCCCGAATTTGAACAGGGCGGTGAGCTGCGTTTTCGAGTGGGTAATAATAACCAGCGCAGCGCCGCTTTTGACCTCACCGGGCCACTTGGCGCTGAGCAGCGGGTGGCCTTTCGCCTGACCGGCATTGCCAGCGCCGCGGACACCCAGTTTGGCCCGGCAGAAGAGGAGCGCTACACCATTGCGCCCCGGCTCGCTTGGGATATCACCGATGACACCAGCCTAACGGTAGAAGCCTACTTGCAGGATGAACCCGAAGGCGGCTACCACTCCGGCGTCCCCTATGAAGGCGCCGTGGTCGCCCACAATGGCCGTAAGATCAGCAACAACTTCTTTGATGGCGAAGAGGATTACGACACCTATGAGCGCACCCAGCGCATGGTCGGCTACGCCCTGGAGCACCGCTTTAACGATCAGGTGACCGGTCGGCAGTTGATGCGCTACCTCAATTCAGATGTGGTGCTCAATCAGGTCTACGGTTTTGGCTGGACCTCGCCTACGTCTGATGAACTCACCCGCTACTACTCCGGCAGCAATGAATCGCTAGACGCCTGGACGCTCGATAACCAGTTAGAAGCCAACATTAGCAGTGGCTTTATGGATCACACGCTGCTGTTCGGGGTGGATTACCAGCAGCGGGAAAACGACGTCTCTTGGCCATCCGGGTATTTTCCGTCGATCAATGCGTTTAACCCTGTGTATGGCAGCGAACCCATCGAGTTTTACGCCCCGGTGCGGGAACGCCACGAAATCGACCAAACCGGCGTTTACCTGCAAGACCAAATCGCCCTCAATGACTGGCGCTTCACCCTGGGCGGCCGCTACGACTGGGTGAATATCGACAATACCAACCGCGACAGTGGGAATACCAGCTCGCTCAGCGATACCCAGTTCAGTGGCCGCGCCGGGGTGGTCTACCTGATCGATAACGGCGTGGCGCCCTACTTAAGCTACTCCACCGCGTTCACCCCCACCAGTTTCGTGGATGAAAGTGGCGATCTGCTGCAACCGATGGAAGGCGAACAGTGGGAAACCGGCGTCAAATTCCAACCAAACGGCAGCGCCAGCCAGTACAGCGCGGCCCTGTTCCACATCAGCCAGGAGAACGTCGCCACCAAAGAGCAGCCCACTGACCCTTACCGGGCCGTGGGTGAAATCGAATCCCAAGGGCTGGAACTGGAAGCGCAAACACGGTTGAGCGACACCCTTTCGCTACAGGCGGGCTACAGCTTCACCGATATCACTTACGCCAAAAGCGATGACGGCAACCAGGGCAATAACGCGATTTACTCACCCCGACACCAGGTTCAACTGTGGGGCCACTACGAGGGCAACAAGGGTTGGCTAAACGGTGTGGATATGGGGATTGGTGTACGCCACTATGCGGATATTGCGGCTGACCGGGCCAACACCGAAAGCGTGCCCGACTACACGCTGGTCGATGCCACCGTTGGCTACGACCTCAGCCAACTCGGCGTTGAAGGGGTCGAAACACGCTTAAACGTGAACAACCTGCTGGATAAAGAGTACGTGGCTTCCTGCAACTCCCTGGAGTACTGCTACTTTGGCGCCGAGCGTGGCATCACTGCCAGCGTTCACTACCGATTCTAATCCTCCGCTCAGAGCCATTGCCTAAGTATCGAGAAGTAATCATGAACATATTTGCCCAGGCCGCCGCGCCTGGGCTTTTTTACCTGCACTCATGTTTGCAAACAATAAATATTATCGTTTAAATACAGCTCTTATTTTTCTGGATGGCCTCTCTTCATCATGCGCCAAACCACCCTGCTCTCTTTATTTGTACGCTGTGGGCTGTTCGCCGTTTGCCTAATGACTTTTTCAACGGCAAAGGCGCAGTGGGCAACGGTCGACTGGACTATCGCCGAAACCCTGCTGGCCATTGACGCCCCTATTAGCAGCGTTGCCCAACAGGACGCTTACCACGACTGGGTAGGTGAGCCCCGTATACCTAACAGTGCCACTGATATGGGCCTGCGCACCCAACCCAATCTGGAGCTATTGGCCCAAGTACCGCCCGAACAGATACTGATCTCCCCCATGTTCGCTGGCTTAACACCGCGCCTGGAGCGAATCGCACCGGTCACCTCGTTCGCGCTCTATTCGCCCGGCACCGATACCTGGCAAGAGATGCAAACCCTGACCCACCAGTTGGGCGAGTTAACCGAGCGTCAGCCCCAGGCAGAGCAACTGATCGAAGAAACCCAAACCTTGATGACCACGCTGCGCGAATCCCGGTCCCGCTCACAGTCAGAAATCGCGCCACTGCTCATGGTGCAGTTCATGGATGCCCGCCACGTGCGCATCTTTGGCGATAACAGTCTTTACAACGCTGTTCTAGAGCAGCTCGAACTCCCTAATGCCTGGGACAAGCCCACCAACGCCTGGGGGTTTGCGCTGGTAGGGGTTGAAGCGCTGGCACGCTACCCTGAGGCAATGTTGGTTATCATCGACCCGCTCCCCGCCGGGGTAGAAGAGCAGCTTGCAAAAAGCGGCCTGTGGCAACAACTTCCCAGCGTCAAGAATGACAACCTGCTACACCTACCGCCGGTATGGAGCTTCGGCGCATTACCTTCGGCTCAACGCTTTGCCAAGGAACTGACCGCAGCACTGGAAGCAGCGCCAACACAATAATCATAAGCCAGAACGCTACCAAAGCGTTTTTAACTAAGGTAGTTTAATACTTAAATTAAAGTAGATTACGCTCACATTAGGGTCAGAGCTTTTACCAAAAACCAGCGAGGGAAGGCGATGACGCTAGCCATTGTAGCCACGCGCGCAGGCGTAGGTTTAGACGCACCAGCGGTGCATGTCGAGGTGCATTTAGCCAACGGCTTGCCAGGTCTAACGCTGGTGGGCCTACCGGAAACCGCCGTCAAAGAGAGCCGTGAACGGGTGCGCAGTGCATTGGTCAATGCAGGCTTTGATTTCCCTAATACGCGACGAATCACGTTGAACCTCGCTCCCGCTGATCTCCCCAAAGAGGGTGGCCGTTTTGATTTGCCTATAGCCCTGGGCATTCTCGCCGCCTCTGGGCAAATTCCGGTGGAAGCATTGGAAGGTATGGAGTGCGCCGGTGAGTTGGCCCTAGATGGCAAACTGCGCGCCGTGCCGGGAATACTGCCCTTTGCCCTGGCTACGCGGCGGGTGAAAAAAGCGCTTATTATTCCCCGCGACTGCGCCGATGAAGCGGCCCTGGCAGGCGACTTACCGGTGCTGCCTGCCGACACGCTCTGGCAAGTCGTGGCGCACTTACTCGACCAAGAGAAGATTCTCCCGCACAAGCTCAGCGCCTCGGTTAAAACCACCGCCCCGGTGGATGACCTCGCCGATGTGCGCGGCCAGCAGCAGGCGCGGCGGGCGCTCGAAGTCGCCGCTGCTGGTGGTCATAATCTCCTATTCGCAGGCCCGCCAGGCACAGGTAAAACCATGCTGGCCAGCCGCCTTCCGGGCATTCTGCCGCCGCTTTCCGAAGAGGATGCATTGGAAGTCGCCGCGGTGCGCTCAGTCTGCGGCCTGCCGCTGGAAGCCGACTGGGGCAAAAGGCCGTTTCGCCAACCCCATCACAGTGCCAGCGCCGCCGCCCTGGTCGGCGGCGGCTCAAAACCCAAACCCGGCGAGATTTCACTCGCCCACCACGGCGTGCTGTTTTTAGACGAATTACCCGAGTTTTCCCGCAACGTATTAGAAGTACTTCGGCAGCCACTGGAAACAGGTACGATTCATTTAGCCCGCGCCAGCCATGAACGCCGTTATCCAGCCCGGTTTCAATTGGTAGCCGCCATGAATCCTTGCCCCTGCGGCCACTTAGGCGACCCACGCCAGCGCTGTCAGTGTACCGCCAGCCAAATCCAGCGTTATCAAGCACGGCTATCAGGGCCGCTGCTGGATCGCATCGACCTTCAGGTGGAAGTGCCCGCGCTGCCACCTGAACAACTTACTGCGCAGACCCAAGGTGAATCATCAGAAGCGGTGCGTGGGCGGGTAATCGCGGCGCGGGAGCGCCAAATGGCCCGCGGTGCGCTGAACAGCCAATTAAGTGGTAAAGCCCTGGAAGCCGCCTGCGACCTGAATGATGAAGAACGTGCCTGGCTGGCGGGCGTGCTCGAAAAGCTCAAGCTCTCTGCCCGCGCCTACCACCGCGTGCTGCGCGTGGCGCTGACGCTGGCTGACTTACAGGGCGAACCCAAGCCCTCCCAGCCGCACTTTATCGAAGCCATCGGCTACCGGCAGTTGGATCGGCTGTTGAAGGGAGCTTAGCGAAAAGCGGCACTAGGCCTGATTTTCGCTTAACTGGTCTACAAACCCATCCAGCGCTTCAAACAGCACCTCCCGGATGGAATCGGCTTCATTTACCAGATGATGGCGGGCTTCCGGGTGGCGATGGATCTCGGCATTGGGAAACTTCTTCGCCAGAATCGCTAAATTCCACTCCCAATCAACGGTCAAATCCTGCTCGCCCTGCAAAATCAGCGTAGGTAACTGGCTGGGCTCTTGCGCCAGTAGTCGGGGCATCCAGCGGCGCATGGCGCTCACCCAGGCAACACTCAAGCGCTCGGGCTGCAGCGGGTCTCCCTCGCGTAGAAATTCGGTGAACTGTTCGTCGGTAGAGTTGGGCCGATATTTACGCGGCAGCTCTTTTACAAAGGGGCTGGCAATCAAGTGCAGCCAGCTTGTTTGGCTCCAACCCCAAGGTCGCACCAATGGCGCCAGCAGTACCAAGCCTGACCAGCCCGCATCCTCTCGACGGGCGAGCGCATCGGTAGCTAGAATTGCCCCGCCGGTGCTCTGCCCCACCCCCAGCCACGGGGCCGGCGCCATTCCCTGGCTCTTGAGGGTGGTCTGCAGGTGGGTCAGACAGTGCTGATAATCATCGAAATCCTCTATTTCCGCGCGCGCACCACTGGAAAGACCATGGCCCGGAAGATCCCACAGCACCACTCGCCAGCCCTTGGCCAGCAAACGCTTGAGCAGATGGCGATACAGGCCCATATGGTCAAAATAACCGTGCACCACGAAAGCGGTGCCCACCGGCTGCGGCGGGCTCCACACTTGGCACCACAGCGCAAAGCGTCCAGTATCAATAAAGCCTGCGTGTACTTCACTGGTATCCAGTAGCAGGACTTCCAGACCATAGTGCTGAAAATAGTCCTGCATGGCGTCGGTCAATATTTCCCCTGGCAGCAGACGGCTAAGGGCGGTCTCGCCCGAGGCATGGCGAAACAAACCTTCCAGATGTTGGAAATCACGCATCGTTGTTTCTCCATATCGCCATTTTACGTTGGCCTAGACGCGGCAGGAGAGTCGCGCTATCAACTTCTAATTGCTAGTCATTTGGTCGCGCATTTTACCGCTTTAGGGTCTACGCTGTTTACATGCCTGAGCAAATGTGGAACTATTTTCCATAAATACATTTTACTCTGCCCACGGCAAACCATGTTTTAAGAATCATGTTTTAAGAATCATGTTCTAAAAAAACATGTTCTAAAAAACAGAGTGCCCACGGGCATCCTCACAGGAGATACCCCCATGAGTGAGCGTATCACGCGCCACCGTTTACAGGTGGCAGCCGATTTAGATCGTTTTATTAATGAGCAGGCGCTACCGGGAACAGGCGTTGATGAAAATGCCTTTTGGGCCGGTGTGGATGCCCTGTTTCATGATCTGACCCCTAAAAACCGTCAATTGCTGGAAGAGCGCGACACGCTGCAAGAGAAGCTAGATGCGTGGCACCGGGAAAACCCCGGCCCGGTCACCGATATGCCTGCGTACCGCAGCTTTCTGAAAGAGACTGGCTATTTGGTGGAAGCCCCCGCTAACGTCAAAGCGACAACGACGAATGTTGATCGAGAAGTAGCTGTTCAAGCAGGCCCGCAGCTGGTAGTGCCGGTAAGCAATGCGCGCTATGCGCTGAACGCTGCCAATGCACGCTGGGGCAGCCTTTATGATGCCCTGTACGGCACCGACGCGATTTCAGAAGACGACGGCGCCGAGAAAGGCACCAGCTTCAACCCGAAACGCGGCGCCAAAGTGATTGCCTACGCCCGCGGCGTGCTGGATCGCGCGGCACCGCTGGCCACTGGCTCACACCGTGACGCGGTGAAGTACGCCATCCGTGATGAGCATTTGGTCGTCACCCTGGAAGGCGGCCGTGAAACCGGCTTGAAGGATTCCGGCAAGCTGATCGGCTTCACTGGCGAAGCAGCCAAACCCGATGCCATTTTGCTGGGTAACAATGGCCTGCACCTGGAAATCCAGATCGACGCCAGCGATTCCATCGGTAAAACCGACCCCGCAGGCGTGAAGGATGTTGTCGTCGAGGCCGCCCTGACCACGATCATGGATTGTGAAGACTCCGTTGCTGCGGTGGATTCAGAAGACAAGGTCGGCGTTTACAGCAACTGGCTCGGCCTGATGAAGGGCGACCTGGAAGAGAAGATCGAGAAAGGTGACAAGACGTTTACGCGTAAGCTGAACGCCGACCGCACCTGGCAAACCAGCGATGGCGGCAGTGTAACGCTACCCGGTCGTTCGCTGATGTTCGTGCGTAATGTGGGTCACTTGATGACCACACCAGCGATTCTGGATGAAAATGGCAACGAGCTGCCGGAAGGTATCCTGGATGCGGTGGTTACCTCGCTACTCGCGCTGCACGACCTGAAAAAGGATGATAGCCAGCCGCGTAACTCGCGGACCGGCTCGGTCTATATCGTGAAGCCGAAAATGCACGGCCCTAAAGAAGTCGCCTTTGCCAATGAACTGTTTGGCCGCGTTGAAGACCTTCTGGGCATGAACCGTGACACCCTGAAAATGGGCATCATGGACGAGGAACGCCGAACTACCGTCAACCTCAAAGCGTGCATTGCCGAAGCCGCTTCCCGCGTCGCGTTCATCAATACCGGCTTCCTGGACCGCACCGGCGACGAAATGCATACCGCCATGGAAGCAGGCCCCATGGTACGCAAGGGCGATATGAAAGGCGCCAAATGGATAGCGGCCTACGAGAAGAGCAACGTGCAAGTCGGTCTTGCCTGTGGCCTACGCGGTCGTGCGCAAATCGGTAAAGGCATGTGGGCCATGCCGGACCTGATGCACAACATGCTGGAGCAAAAAATCGGCCACCCGAAAGCCGGTGCCAACACCGCTTGGGTGCCCTCGCCAACGGCGGCCGCGCTCCATGCGCTGCACTATCACCAAGTCAACGTCACCGACGTTCAGCGCGAGCTGGAAGAGCTGGGCGAGCCCGACTACTTGGATGATCTACTCACCGTGCCGGTGGCGGAAAACGCCAACTGGTCCGATGAAGAGAAGCAGCAGGAGCTGGATAACAACTGCCAGGGTATTCTGGGCTACGTGGTGCGCTGGGTAGAGCACGGTGTAGGCTGTTCGAAAGTACCGGACATTCATAACGTCGGCCTGATGGAAGACCGTGCGACGCTGCGTATCTCAAGCCAGCACATTGCCAACTGGCTGCACCATGGCATTGTCGATGCGCCGCGGGTGGAAGAAACCCTTAAGCGTATGGCCAAGGTAGTCGACGAGCAGAACGCAGGCGACCCGACCTACACCGCTATGAGTGCGGACTTTGAAGCCTCTACCGCGTTCAAAGCTGCCTCCGACCTGATCTTCAAAGGTCGCGTCCAGCCTTCTGGCTACACCGAGCCGCTACTCCACGAATGGCGCCAGGTGCACAAAGCTAAACGTGCATAAGGTTAAGTAAGCCCGCTAGCTTACTCATATAGCCCCAAGGCTCGCGCCTTGGGGCTTTTTATTTAGGCTGATTGACGTTAACGTTAAAGAAAACGTGAGGAATAATAACAATGACCGTGATGACTGCTGAGCAGATTGAGCACTTTCTGGATGAAGTCTTTCCCCAGCGAATGGGCAAGATAGAGAGCGTGGGCGAGATGCGCGCCACAATGCGCTTAGCGATTGATAATGAACATCTTCGCCCTGGGCCGCGCGTTTCCGGACCTACGATGATGGGGTTTGCGGATGTGGCCATGTATGTCGCTATTTTGGCCCAGATTGGCCCTGAATCGATGGCGGTCACCAGCGATCTTAACTGCCACTTTCTGCGCGCGGCTTCCGGTGATCACGACATTATCGCCCACGCCAAGCTGATCAAACTCGGCCGCCGCCTAGCGGTGGGCGAAGTACAGATTTTTTCAGCCAGCGATGACACGCGCCCCGTGGTGCATGTCACCGCCAGCTATGCGCTACCTGAAAAGTCTTAAGCGGCCGTTCTTCAAGGCGCCAGTGTCATGAACGGCTCATCCTGCTGGTCGCTAAACGCGTAGACGTTATAGGGCTCGTCTTGAGGACCAGGCATACCCGGCGTACCAATGGGCATACCGGCCAAACCAATGCCGTCGATATCAGGTTGCGTTTCAAACAGTGCCTGCACCGCGTCCATCGGCACATGGCCTTCAATCCAGTACTCACCTATTTCGATGGTATGGCACGATCCTAAACCATAGGGAACACCCGCCTGCTGTTTGATCTCACTCAGTTCAGCGTCATCCACGATAGTGACATCAATACCCAGCTCTTCAAGATGGCGTGCATAAGCATCGCAGCAGCCGCACTGAGGATTTTTGTACAAGGTCGCCTCGGCGGGCAGTGCCGCGTGCGCCGAGGTCGCTCCAAACACCAGCGCACCGGACAGGAATAGCGAAGTCGTTAAGCGGCTCATCAATGGCCTCCTTGGTCAGAACAGCAAAAAAGATGGGGATATGCCCCGTTAGCCATATCGGCCCCAGGGGCAATATGAACGGCGATATGAGCAAAGCTTACAACCTGTGGGTAGCCCCAAGGTCAAGCGACCTTATAACGCTGCAACAGGGAGTTGATCGAGCATGCGATCCAGCGTGATCGGGTACTCACGCACCCTAACGCCGGTGGCGTTATAGACCGCGTTGGCAATCGCCGCTGCCACACCGCAGATCCCCAGCTCCCCAACCCCCTTGGCTTTGAGCGGCGTTGAGGCGGCATCGGCAGTATCCAAAAATATAATCTCCTGCTGGGGAATATCAGCATGCACGGCAACCTCGTAACTGGCGAGGTCATGATTAACGAAGTAGCCCCGCCCAAGGTCAACGCTCATGCCCTCCATCAGGGCAGCGCCGGTACCCATGGTCATACCGCCAAGCACCTGACTGCGCGCCGTTATGGGGTTAAGAATACGCCCCGCATCGCACACCGCGAGCATACGTCGAAGCCGTGTTTCGCCGGTATAGGCGTGCACGGCGACCTCGACAAAATGCGCGGCGAAGGTGGCGATCTGCAGCTTGTCTTTAAAGTCACCAAAGTTGATCGAGTCTTCGGCCACAAGCTCCTCGCCCCCCGCCACGTCAGCTAGCGCCAGGTTGGTTTCGCCACTTAGCACACGGCCATTTTCAAAGCGTGGCGACGCCACTCCTAGACGCTTAGCTATGTCATTTTGCAGCGCGACACAGGCGGCATATACCCCCGCGGTGGAGCTTGCCGCCCCAAACTGCCCGCCCGAGCCCGACGATGTGGGGTAGGCACTGTTACCAAGGCGCACCTCCACGGCGTCGATATCCATGCCCATGGTTTCCGCGGCTGTCTGGGCAATAATGGTATAGGAGCCGGTTCCTATATCAGTCATATCGGTTTCCACTACCAAACGCCCACCCTGTAAGCGCACGCGCGCACCGGACGTCATGGTAGGCGCCCCGCGGTAAGCGCCCGCCATGCCATGGCCAATCAACCATTGGCCTTCGCGCTTTTGGCCCGGCGTGCGGTTACGCTCGGCCCAGCCAAACGCCTCTGCGCCTTTACGTAGGCACTCCACATAGTGGCGTTCGCTAAACGGCTTGGAGGAATCTTCGGGGTCGACCTGGGTGTCGTTGAGGATTCTGAATTCAACCGGATCCATCTCCAGCTTTTGCGCCATTTCATCCATGGCGATTTCCAGTGCAGCAAGCCCTGACGCCTCCCCTGGGGCACGCATATCTGCCGATTCGGGAAGATCCATATCGATAGGATGATGAGCAACACGGCGATTCTCGCCCGCATAGAAATGGCGGGTTTGGTTGACCGGGTTTTCGCCGCTGCCGCCTGGCAGCGTATGGGAAACCGCCGAGTGATCAAAAGCGGTAATGTTGCCCTGGGCATCGGCGGCAATACGAATGCGCTGGATAGTGGCCGAGCGATGAGTGGTGTTGTTGAACATCAGTGGGCGCGGCAGTGCAAGCTTGACCGGACGTCCCGTTGCCCGGGACCCCAACGCAGCAAGCACCGTATCAGCCCGCAGCCACAATTTACCGCCGAAACCACCTCCAACGAAGGGGCTTTCCAGCCGAATAGTGTCGGGGTCGATAGCGAACGTGGTGGCTAGTGCTTGGCGCGTCCACTCAATCATCTGGTTTGAAGTCCAAACCGTCATCTGCCCACCATCAGACCAATCGACGATAGAGGCGTGAGGCTCCATCATGGCGTGGCTTTGAGAAGCGGTGCGGTAAACCGCATCCAGCGTTACGGGCGCGGCTTGCAATGCGGCGTCCACATCACCCACATTAGTTTGCGGCTCGCCGATGTCCTGTAGCCGCTCAAAGGCGTCCTCAAGATCAAACACGCCCGGCGCTTCTTCGTACCGTACCTCAATCAGGCCAGCGGCACCGCGCGCCTGTTCCAATGTTTCAGCGACCACCACGGCAATCGCCTGATGGTAGTGCCCAATCGTTGCGCCGCCGAATAGGCGGGCGATATTACTTTTAGCACGTTCAAGTGGTTCAAGTTCGACGGTAGTCACCACGGCCGCAACGCCGGGGGCGGCGCGTGCGGCGGAGGCGTCCATATGGGTAATCCGCCCCTTGGCAATCGTTGCGCACAAGGGGTACCCCACCAGTTGATTGGCAACTACATCATGGCGCTCATACGCATAGGGCGCGCGGCCCGTTACTTTGAGAAGGCCGTCGACTCGGGGATGGGGTTTGCCAATCACACGGGCGTGGTCGAACAGGTTGTCTTCAGTCGATTGATTAAAATCCATGGGTCACTCCTGCGCCAGCAGCGTGGCAAGCGTTCGCTCTGCCAGCGTCAGTTTAAAGGCGTTCTCTTGCGTGGGGCGGGCACCATCAAGCAGTCGAGCCATGACTGCTTGTGCGCCGTTGGGCAGCTCGGCATCGGCTTCAGCGCGTCGCCAGGGTTTGGGTGCCACACCGCCCAGCGCCACACGCCCGGTTCCATCCGGCTTTTGAATCAGCGCCACGGATACCAGAGCAAACGCGTAAGAAGCCCGGTCACGAACTTTATAATAGGCATGGCGGCCTACCACGGGCGGGGGGAGCACCACGCCAGTGATCATCTCGCCCGGCTTTAACGTGCTTTCAACTTCGGGGGTATCGCCGGGCAGCGGGTAAAACGCATCCAACGTCATGCGCCGTGTTTCGCCGCTGGGGGTGGCGGTTTCCACTTCGGCATCCAGTGCTCTGAGCGCCACGGCCATGTCAGAAGGGTGCGTGGCAATACACGCCTCTGATGTACCTATAATACCCAGCTGGCGCGTGGAGGATCCATCACCGAGTGCCGCACAGCCCGCCCCGGGTTGGCGCTTATTACAGGGCATTCCGGTGTCGTAGAAATAGGGGCACCGCGTGCGTTGTAAAAGATTGCCGCCGGTGGTGGCTTTATTGCGCAGCTGGCCGGAGGCCCCTGACACCAAGGCGCGACTCAACACCGCATAATCTTTGCGGATCCGCGAGTCGGCCGACAGGGCGCTATTGCTGACCAGCGCCCCAACCCGCAGGCCACCGGCATCGGTAGCCGTAATGTCGTTGAGGCCGGTTTTGGTGACATCAATCAAATGTGTCGGCGTTTCAATTTCATGCTTCATTAAATCGAGCAGATTTGTGCCGCCAGCAATAAATTTGGCGCCTGGCACCTCGGCAGCGCGTGCCGCCGCCTGGGCAGGGTCGGTTATCCGTTCATAGGCGAAGGCTCTCATGGGTGCGCCTCCGCTACCTGAGTGATGGCTTTTAGAATGTTTGAGTAAGCACCGCAGCGGCAAAGATTGCCCGACATCCGCTCGCGAATCTCGGCGTCGGTGAGCTCAATAGGCGTGTTTAGATCCTGCGTGACGTGGCTGGGCAGGCCCGCCCGAACCTCCTCCAACACCGCCTTGGCTGAACAAATTTGCCCTGGGGTGCAATAGCCGCACTGAAAGCCATCATGGTCGATAAAGGCTTGCTGCATGGGGTCAAGATGCTCGACATCGCCCAGCCCTTCAACGGTCGCTATCTCATCTCCTTCATGCATGACCGCCAGTGTCAGACAGGCATTGATGCGGGTGCCATTCACTAACACTGTACAGGCGCCGCACTGGCCATGATCACAGCCCTTCTTAGAGCCGGTTAACTGCAAATGTTCGCGCAACGTATCTAGCAGCGTTGTCCGATTATCCAGTTTAAGCTCATACCGTTTTCCATTGACCGTGAAGGTGACATTCGAATGCTCCACGCCATGTGGGGTAGTTTCACGACGCTTGCCAGCGCTATCGGGTGAATTCATAAATAGGTGCCTTCCCTGCTCATTGCTGTCTCTTAATGAATATCGTCACAATGTCAGCATAGACATAATTGGCGTACGTCACCCCTCTCTTGGGCATAATCATCTTGAAAAATGGCGTATTACGCATGCTTTATAAGCAACTGCGCTACGCTAGAGGTGGCTGTCTACGCCAAGGCGGCAATGGATGCCGTTTGTTAATTATAGGAAGCGTGATTGAATGCAACATTTGGATCGGCAAGTCATTGAGCAAGCGCTAACGTGGTGCCAAGAAGGGAAAACGGTCTGGCTGTGCACCGTGCTTGCGACGTTTGGTTCTTCCCCACGTGCGCCTGGTTCCTGGATGGCGGTTGACCAAGCAGGCAAGCATATCGGCTCGCTGTCGGGGGGCTGTGTCGAGGAGGACTTTATCCAGAGCCTGCGCGAGGGTGAATTTGAGCGTCCCATCACCATTACGCGCTACGGAGACAGCGAAGACGCTCAAAGCGCCCACATCACGCTTCCCTGCGGCGGCCTCTTAGACATATTGATCGAACGCCTGCCTTCTACGTCAGACACGCGGGAACATCTAACGACGCTACTGGCCACGCTGGATGGCCACTATCAGTTAATCCGTAACGTCGATGTTTCCACGGGAACGCACGGCTTTAGCGAGGATGCTTCCTTGGGCCCCCGCGTGGTGCAACAGAAGGCGCAAGGCCATGACCAACCCACGATGATTCAAATGCGCATCGCGCCCACCAGGCGATTAATTATCGCCGGTATTTCGGCGATTTCCGCCCCCTGCGCCGCCTTTGCGGTGACACTGGGGTTTGAAGTCATCGTCTGCGACCCAGACGAGGCAGCCTGCGCGGATTTTTCAGTGCCGGGTGTAGAGGTCAAAGCGCTGCTGCCTTCCCGGTACATTGCCTCCGGTATTTGCCATAGCGCCACGGCGGTGGTGGCGCTCACTCATGACCCACGTATTGATGACCTAGCCATGATAGAAGCCGTGCGCACGCCCGCTTTCTATATAGGCGTGATGGGATCAAAGCGTACATCAACTGCCCGGGCGGAGCGGCTGATTCGCTCAGGGGGGCTAACAGAAGCGCAGATCGACCGCCTGCATATGCCGATTGGCCTGGCACTGGGCAGCAAAACACCGGCGGAAATTGCTCTCGCCGTGATGGCAGATATCGTGCGGGTACAGCATGGCAAAACTATCAGTGAGCTTTCTCAATGATAAGCCCTAGCCACATTGTCGCCTTGGTGATGGCTGCCGGCTACTCGCGGCGTTTCGGCGATCAAGACAAGCGCCGTGCGTCCTTGGCCGATGGGCGGCCCTTACTCGCCGCCTCGGTTGCACAAGCACAGCAGGCGTTTGCTCAACTGCGCGTGGTGATTCGCGAAGAGGACGACCCTGCGTTACTGGGCCTTGCTGACGATGTGCCGCTAATTCGCATTCAACAGGCGCACGGCGGCCTGGGGACAAGCCTGGCGGAGGCGATGGCCGCACTGGGCCGTGACTCCCAGCTTCAAAGCATTGAGGCGGTGGCAATTTTATTGGGCGACATGCCTTGTCTTCAGCGCGATACGCTACTGGCACTTCAACACCAAGCCACCCGTGACACTATCGTGCGGCCCTGCCATGGCGGACGACCAGGCCACCCGGTCATTTTTGGGCGGACCTTCTGGCCGGAACTTGAAACCTTGAACGGCAACACAGGTGCCAAAGCCCTTATTCGCCGCCACGCCTCCCTCTACCACGAGTATGCAGTGCAGGACGCGGGCACACTGGTTGATATCGACGCGCCAGCGGATATAGTGCGTATCAACCACCGCATGAAGCGCTAGAAACGTCATCAATATCGGCCGTTTACGAAGCTTTCAGAACGATCACGGCCAGCGCCAGCCACCCAGCCATCAGCAAAACGCCGCCAATCGGCGTCACAATACCGAGACTCAGCCCCGCCAGCGCCATGAGATAAAGCGAGCCTGAAAAACACACCACCCCCAGCGACCACAGCGCCAGCACCCAGCGCTGGCCAGCCAGTGGTTGTACACGGCGCCACACCAGCACTATCATTATGGCAAGCGTGTGCCACGCTTGGTAGCGCACACCGGTTTCCACAGCACTCACCATTGCTTCGGTAGTACGCGCCGCTAATCCGTGCGCTGCATAGGCACCCAGCATCACCATCATCGCGCCTGACAGCGCCGCTATACACCACCATCCTTTATCTGCTCGTTGCACATTGTTCTCCTGCTTCACTTGTCTGCTTCATTTTCGCGTGCGGATTGCCCCACGGCGTACCTTGCGCGGCTCGAAACCGCTACAATAGAGAACGCATTGCCACGACGAATGAGACGCGACCCTTTATGTCTATCCAGATACGTCTAAACGGTGAACCCCATACGCTTTCGACCGGCCTCACCGCCGCCGACCTAGTTGAACAATTGGGTCTTAGCGGCCGTCGCATCGCCGTCGAAATTAACGAAGAGATCGTCCCCCGCAGCCAACACGCCGATACCCGCTTGGCCGATGGCGACCATGTGGAAGTTGTCCACGCGATTGGCGGCGGCTAGAGGAAATACTATGACCCAACTAACCGATACTCCGCTCACCATCGCCGGACGCGACTTTCACTCGCGCCTGCTGGTCGGCACAGGCAAGTATAAAGACTTTACCGAAACCGGTGCTGCCATTGCCCAGAGCGGTGCCGAGATCGTGACGTTTGCCGTACGCCGTACCAACTTGGGCCAGGACGCCGAGGCGCCCAATCTACTGGATGTTATCTCGCCAGAGCGCTACACCCTGCTGCCCAATACCGCTGGTTGCTACAACGCGAAAGATGCCGTGCGCACCTGCCGTTTGGCCCGCGAGCTGCTTGATGGCCACAACCTGGTCAAATTGGAAGTGCTCGGCGATGACCACACGCTCTACCCCAACGTGGTAGAGACCCTGAAAGCCGCTGAAACGCTGCTTGCCGATGGTTTTGACGTGATGGTTTACACCAGCGATGACCCCATTGTGGCACGCGAACTGGAAGCCATGGGCTGCTGCGCCATCATGCCACTGGGCTCGCTGATTGGCTCTGGCCACGGCATTCAAAACCCGCACAACGTGCGCTTGATTGTTGAGCAGAGCAACGTTCCGGTGCTGGTGGATGCGGGCATTGGCACGGCGTCGGATGCCGCCATGGCGATGGAGCTCGGCTGTGACGGCGTACTGTTGAACAGTGCCATTGCCCATGCTCGCGACCCGCTACGCATGGCCAACGCCATGAAACTAGCCGTGGAAGCCGGCCGCGACGCGTTTTTAGCTGGCCGTATGCCGCGCCGCCAGTCCGCCGATCCCTCTTCTCCTTTCGCTGGCCGTATTAACGGCTGATACAGAGACACCATGACCGATACGAACAATGCCGCGCCCGAAGGCAACGCCACCACCAGCCCCGAAAGCCAGGATGCCCCGCTGCATCGTCGCGGCATTAAAAGCTATGTAATCCGCGCGGGCCGCATGACCCAGGCACAAAACCGGGGGCTAGAAGAGGTTTGGCCACGCTTCGGCCTGACCATTGCCGACGGCCGTCAAGACCTGGACGTGCTGTTTGGGCGCCAAGCGCCGCGCGTAGTCGAAATCGGCTTTGGCATGGGTAACTCGCTGATTGAGCAGGCCGAAACCCACCCGGATACCGACTTTATCGGGATCGAAGTGCACGCCCCTGGCGTTGGCAAACTATTAGATGAGGTGGATAAACGCGGCCTGACTAACCTGCGCGTTTACCGCGAAGATGCCCTGGCCGTGCTCGAACAGTGCCTGCCGGAAGGCTCGCTGACGACGCTGCAGCTGTTCTTCCCAGACCCCTGGCCGAAGAAAAAGCATCACAAGCGGCGTATCGTGCAGCCAGCCTTTGTTGAGCTGATTCGCACTCGTCTGATGCCCGGCGGCACCTTCCATCTTGCGACGGACTGGGAAGCCTACGCAGAGTGGATGGCGGAAGTGATGGAAGCGGCCCCCGGTTATGCCAACACCGCAAGCGCAGAGACCGCCCCTTACGTGCCCCGCCCGGCGTTTCGCCCACTCACCAAATTTGAAGCCCGCGGCGAAAAACTCGGCCACGGCGTGTGGGATTTGATTTATCGGCGAGAGGGGTAACGCCTTACTCTTTAAGCGGTTCAATCGGCTCCCAATCTGAACGATTGGCCAGAAACTCCGGCCGGGGCCGATTACCGCAGTAAGGGTCGTGAAGGGTGTTTTCAACACTGTTATAAACAAAGAACAGATTACTTCTCGGCCAGCAGGACATATTCGTGTTGGAGCCATGCATGGTATTGCTTTCGAAAATCACCAGGGAACCGGCGGGGCCCTTGGGCGCTTCAATGTCGTTCTCCAACATTAATTCGCGCAGGCTGCTGGCTGGCGGCACCCCCACCTCTTGGCTTTTTAGCGACTCCTTGTAGTTATTCTCCGGCGTTCGCCCTACACAGGGGATAAAGTAACGATGCGACCCGGGAATCAACATCAGTGGCCCATTAAACTCACCGTTATCGGTGAGCACGATGGAACAGCTCAGCGCGCGCATTCGCGGCATGCCATCTTCGCTATGCCATGTCTCAAAGTCTGAGTGCCAATCAAACCCTTTGCCTTTAAACCCAGGCTTATAGTTGATTCGTGACTGATGGATATAGACATCGCTGCCCAACAATTGCTTGACGATCGCCAACAGCTTGGGGTCCTGGGTCAGACGTTGAAAACGCTTGGACACTTCATGAATACCGAAAACGGTGCGTATTTCTTCGCGCCCTGGTTCAAGAATCGTGCCTTCTGAAAGTTTGAGATCGGCATCATCTTCGTACTCACGCAGCTCTTGAAGAAACACCTGCATATCATCGGCGTCAAAAAAACTTTCAAAGGAAAGAAATCCCTTTTTCTCATACTCCTCAATTTGCGACCGACTCAGTGGCCCATCAGCAAGCTGGGATTCATCGCCATATACCACGGGATCGATGCGTTCAAACATTCCCAACTTTCGCTCCAAGCGAGTAGGGAAAAGATCTTGAGTATCATTCATGGTCAACTCCTCCATTAGCATGCGTTTAACAAGCGCTTTTAGGCATTACGTATAAAACGTAGACGCCAAAACACACCTCAGCAATGCTCTTTGGAGGCCGCCGAAAAAGCAGGGCAGCGTCAGGAATGGGATATTAGCAAGATGGAGAAAAAAGAAAGCCGCTCCATGGGAGCGGCAAAAAAGACCGTGACTAGCAATGAGAGGGAGAAACCATGACAGTAAACTGGCGCCAATTGTTGGCTAGTAGCTGTCTTGGCTGCCAGCGTCTCATTAAACGCTGACAATCACACTGTAATAGTTCTCATTTACTTCGTCAATACAAATACGAATATTTTTTATTTACAGCTTTGAGACTGCGTAGCCATCAGCTTACCAATCGTAGCCAGAACGGTAGCGTCGCCATGGCCAGTAGGGTTTGTCCGGTGATAATGGCCGCCATCAGTTCAGCGTCTCCGCCCAGTTGGCGGGCTAAAATATAGGCAGACGTAGCGGTGGGCAGCGCCGCAAACAGGAGCGCCACGTCACGACTGACCGGGTCCAGTTGCAGCACCCAGGTTAATACCAAGACAAACGCGGGCATCAGCAGCAGCTTAACGCTATTGGTAGCCAGCACGCCGCGGTCAATACGCAGCAACGCCGCCGGGCGCAGCGCGACCCCTACCGCTACCAGCCCCAGTGGCAACGCCGCACGCCCCGCTAGCTCGACCGTGTCTTGACTCCAACCAGGTAAACCGACACCGGAAAGGTTCAGGCCAATTCCCGTCAAGCAGGCCAGAATTAGCGGGTTTTTAATCAGCGCCATTGCACTTTTACCCACGCTAGCGCCGCCTAACGTGCCAGCGGCCACAAAGCTCGCCACGCACATCACGTTCACCACCGGTACCATTAGTGCCACAGCGACGGCTGCAGTGGTCGCTCCTAAGCTGCCGTGTAGCGCAGCGGCACCAGCAACGCCCACATAAGTATTAAAGCGTACCGCCCCTTGAAACACCGAGGTAAACGCAGCGGGCGTAAGCCGTAGCAAGCTCCGTAAACGCCAAAGCAGTATGCCAAACAACGCCATTGCGCCCAGCAATACCAGTGCTAGGCGCCCTACCGGCACTTGGCTCACATCGGCAGTCGCCAGCGTTCCCACCAGCATGGCGGGGAACAGTACAAAATAGATAAGCCGCTCCATCTGCGGCCAGAAGGTATCGCTAGGCCAACGCCAATAGCCGAGCGCGGCGCCCAGTAAAATCAATAAAAACAGGGGGCCTAAAGCGCCAGTGATACTCTCCATTTGCGTCCCTTTTGCCTGCGACATCCCAGCACAGCGATATCGGCTCGATTGCTGTTACCATGGCGAAACACCCGCCTCACGGCTTGCGTAGCGATTATTCTGCCATGAAGATGATATCAAAACCTGCACACCCGGCAGGCTTTCCTGCTTTAAGGGTACTGATACTGGTCACTGGCATAGCGCTGGCTGCCTGTGCCTGGTATGCCTTTGCCCATTGGTTGCACCGCGATAGCGATGTGACCTGGTTTCCCCCCGCCGCAAGCTGCAACTTGCATACAGCGCCTTGTTCCGCCACGTTGGGCGATAAAGGCCGCATCACCCTCCATGTTCAAGCGAGCGGAAGGATTGATGCATTAGAGGTATTACCACTGGAAGTTGAGGTTGACGGCGTTACGGCCACTCAGGTTGACGTTGATTTTGTTGGCCGTGATATGGACTTAGGACTGCACCGTTTTGCCCTCAGTGCAGGTGCGCCCGGCCATTTTCAAGGACAAGGCCAAGTGGGGATTTGTACCCAAACCGTTATGCCCTGGCGAGCGCGTGTCATACTGGACACTGCAGAAGGTAAAGTGGGTAGTTGGTTCGATTTTGACGTTATTCGGAGTTAACGCACATGGCACGTAAACCGTTATGGCTGGGCGCTGGTGTCGCCGCTGTATTAATTGTGGTTAGTGGCATCGGTCTCTATCACTACGCTTTCGCCCCCAAAGATGGCGAACCTGTAGGTGGCCCTGTGGAAATGCCTTCGACCCAGGGTGATTTTTCGCTGACCCAGCTGGATGACGACCAGCTAGCCATTTTGTCGTTTGGTTACACGTTCTGCCCCGACATATGCCCGATGACCCAGTCGGTCAAACGCCAAGCTTTGGCTCAACTCTCTGAGGAACAGCGCGAGCGAGTGGTGCCGGTGATGATTACCGTTGACCCCGAACGCGACACCATAGAGCGCATGCAGGAGTACATGGGCTTTTTCGGCGAGGAGTTCATTGGTGCGGTAGGTAGTCAGGAGCAGCTTGAGGATGTTGCGTCGCGCTATGGCGTGATATGGCGAAAAGTCGAAGCGCCGGATTCCGCAATGGCGTATACCATTGATCACAGCGCTTCGCTTTTTTTAGTCAATCGCGAAGGCGAGATATTGCAGCGAGTGCTCTATTCGCCAACTCCCCATGGGTTAGTCTCGGCATTAGAGAGCGAACTGGGCAGTTAGTCGACTTTACTCTGGCGAGGCGTTTTCGGGAGCAGTTTGCAAGCGATCCAACATCGCCATCAGCGCACCAATCTGGGTGCCGCTACGGGTATCGTGCTGAGGGCTTAACTGCCAAGTGCTTTCGGCAAACCCCCACCAGTCCCAGCAGCCTTGCGGGTTCGCCATACTGCTTTCCGCCTGAGGATAAAGCACAATTTGCTGATGCGCTGACGCCCAGGCGTTTAACCCGGTGTAACGCACAAACGTTCCACCAATCGCCTCTGCGTTCATTTGGCAACCATGCAGCGCCAACGTTACCGGGCAGTTACCCGCTTCACAGCCTTCCGGTATAAACACATAGCCTGTGTCGGCTAGTCCTTTTACCGCAAATTCCGACTGATCAAACGCGGCTAACTCGTCACCCAGTTTGCCGTTCGTCTCAGAGGCTTCACGCTCGGGATAAAGCCAGTTCAACATATCACCAGCGATATCTTCATCGCAGGCTAATACATAACTACCGCCCCCTTGGCGACAATCGCCCCACTCATGGGGGCCGGGCGATACATCATCAGGTAAGCGTACCGGCCAGCCATGCCCGGCATTTTCGCTACGCGCAACGCGAAGTTGTTCTGGCGAGGCAAGCCATTGCGCCCACTGCTCGGCAAGCAGATCGCCCAGCAGTGGCTCAACGACCTCATCTTCTTCACCGTGCCAAAAGTAGGCTCGAAGCTGGCTAAGACGCTCTGTGCTACCGACCTGTTCAAGCGCTATATAGCGATCATAGCGGCTCTCCAGCTCGTCTAATGAAGGCGCGCCGCGGCGCGTCATCATGCACTGGTTAAGCGCCAAACTCAGCGAGCCTTGTGCACAACTCCAAGGCCCCGCTGCCAGTACGCCCAGGCCACTAAACCGTTCTGGCCAAGCAACCGCTAGCTGGGTTGCCATATAGCCGCCTGACGACACCCCCACCACGCTTGCCTGCTCGCTAACGGCACCCAGGGCGGGTAATGCCTCGGGCTCAGCCTCCGGCTCGGCCTGTGCCAACAACGGGATACCAAGGCCCAGGCAGACCAGAGCGTATGCAAGTGGGCGAAGCATGGAAGGAGCGGCTGAAGTCATTGCTTACTCGACGCCTAACAATTCAACGCGGAAGGTCAGCACTTCATTGGGTCCAATCGGCCCTTGACCATTTTCGCCGTAAGCAATATCAGCGGGAATGTATAGCATCCAGCTGTCGCCAACGCTCATCATCTGCAGTGCTTCCTGCCAACCTTCGATCACTTGGTTGGTTTGGAAACTGACTGATTCGCCGCGCTCAAAGGAGCTATCGAATACAGTGCCATCTAACAGCATACCTTCGTAGTTCACTTCGACAGTGTCTTCAGGGCCAGGTGTCGCGCCATCGCCCGACTCAAGCACTTCATACTGAAGGCCAGAATCCGTCACGGTCACTTCTTCACGTTCAGCGTTTTCGGCCAGGAAAGCTTCGCCTTCTTCGAGATTCGTTTGCGCTATCTCTTCAGCTTCGGCTTCACGTGCTTGCATTGATTGCTCTTGGAAAGCCATCAATGCTTCAGTCATTTCTTCTTCACTAAGCGCTAAGTCATTACCTTCAAACACGTCACTCATGCCGTCATGAAACGCATCTAAGTCGAGGTCTTCGATATCGGCCTGCATGCTTTCGCCCAAGGTGACACCCAGGCTGTAAGCCAAACGCTGTTCATCGGTTTCAGGCGCTGCCGCTGCAAAAGGGGCGACCAAAAGCAAACCTGTCAGAGCCGTTGTAGAGAGCAGTAGTTTCATGAAGGATCCTTTCATCTTTTATATAGCGGCGCCGAACGCCTATCTGTGTCACTTAAAGATTAACACCCACCGCCCCAAGCTGCATCTTTGGGGCGGTGAGTGTTAATAAGACCATAAAGCAAGCAAGAGGTTTAACGGATTTAGACGACCAACGTAGGACAGTGAGCGGCGCCAGCAACGCGCTGAGAGACGCTGCCCAGCAGTGGATTCTTTTCGCCGTTGGTGCCCTGGGCGCCAATCACGATCAGATCGCACTCCCGCTTACGGGCGAAGCGCACGATAATGCGTGAAGGGCGCCCGCCTTTTACAAAGGCACGCACGCGGGAGTCATCAGCGCCAAGCTCAATAGCATGTGCTTTCGCATGTACGGCGATCTCGGTGGCGTACTCTTTTAACGCATCGTCAGGAATATCCAGCTGATTGGGCCGCACCATGGAAAGCGAGGCTTCCAACAGGCTATGGTGTTTAAACACGCACAGCAGATAAAGCTCGGCGCCCGTTAGCATCTGCAAGCCTACTGCCTTCTCCAGCGCCCTTAAGGCGCCTTTTGAGCCATCCACCGGGACTAAAATGCGATTAAACATTCGTGTACTCCTTGTGGCTGTTTAGCGGAAGGCAACATCGCGCAGGAACAGCGCAATTTGCGGGAACATGATCAACAAGGCGGCCGCTAAAATCAGCATGAAAATAAACGGCGGTGTGCCTTTTATGACATCCCAGTAAGGGCGCTTGAAAATCGCAATCGCGGTAAAGATGTCGCACCCAAAGGGCGGCGTTGCCGACCCTATCGCCACCTGCAGCGTAATCAAAATACCCACCAGCACAGGGTCGAGTCCGGTGGCTTCAATCGCCGGTGTAAAGATCGGCGTTAACACCAGGATGACGACGATGGGGTCAACGAACATACAGGCAACGAAAAAGGCGATACAAATGGCAATCAACACGCCCGTGGGGCCTGCTTCGTTGATCCCCACTGCCTCCAGAATCATTTGCGGGATCTGGGCAAAAGAGATAATCCACGAGAAGCCATTACCCACTGCCACCAAGATAAACACCACAGCGGTGATTAAACCGGTGGATTTGGCAATGGCGTAAATGTCGTTCATTTTGAGCGAGCGGAAGACCACAAACTCAAGCAAGATGGCATACAGCACACAGGCGGCGGCGGCTTCGGTCGGGCTAAAGATACCGCCATAGATACCACCAACAATAATCACCGGAAAGCCGAGCGGCCATAACGCTTGTTGTACTGCTTTTGCGCGCTCTTTCCAGCTCGATTTTGGTTCTGTGGGTACGTCTTTAACAATGGCGTAGATAATGCAGTAAGCCGAGAACATACATAGAATCATCAAGCCTGGACCAATCCCGGCGATAAACAGCTCACCGATAGAAGTACCCGAGATAACCCCGTAGATAATCATGCCGATACTAGGCGGAATTAGAAAGGCAATATCGCTGGCATTGATGATCAGCGCCAGCGTAAACGAGTCTGAGTAGCCAGCTTTAAGCATTTTCGGGCGCAACGGTGAACCAACGGCCACCACGGTCGCTTGCGTTGACCCGGACACGGCACCAAACAGTGTGCACGAGGCCGCCGTGCTCACCGCTAAGCCGCCTTTAATATGGCCGATAAACGACATCACCATATCAATTAAGCGATTAGCGGACTGCCCGCGAGTCATAATATCGGCAGCCAGAATAAACATTGGCACAGCAATAAGTGAGGCTGGGCGTATACCCGCCATCATCTGCTGGATCAGCGTATCCATCTGGCCGAAGCCGTTAAACATCATGAAGAAGCCAATTATCGCAGCGGTAATCAGCGGAATCATCATTGGAAAGCCCAGCAGCAGCAGGGCAATCATGGTAGTAACCATTATTGTCGTCATAGCTGTTCCCCTAGGGTGCAGTGTTCCGCGTTAGACTTCAGTTTCCGTGTCTTTGTAACCATCCACCACGCCCGTCGAGAGATACACATCGTGGGAGGTAACGTTTTTAACAGCGGTCAATAAGTATTGAATCCCGGTGACCAAAAAGCCCAACGGTACCCATAGGTAAATGATCCATATCGGTAAACCCAGGGAGGGCAGCACGCGCCCTTTGCTATACAGGTCAACAATATAAATAATTGAATAATAAAGAAGGAAAAACATTACCAGCGATGTGAATAGTGCAATACCAATCATCAGTACTTTGCGCCCACCCACCGGCAATGCATCATAAATAGCCGACATACGAATATGACGGCCATGTCGGGCGGCATAGCCAATCCCGGCAAAAGTGATCATGATGATCAAAATTCGGTTTAATTCACCGGAAAACATAATGCTGTTGCCAAACACGAAACGGGCAACCACGTTGGTGACCGTATTCAGCGCCATTAGCAAAACGCCCATCGCCAGGATCACGGCTTCCATTTTGCTAATTGCAGTGTCGATCACGCCTAAAATCCCCGGCAAACCGGAGCGGTAACTCTTTTCCATCTCTTCATCGGTCATGGCCGGACTCCTTTCTAACGGCTTTAACGGCATCAGTTCAGTGCCGTTAGCACAATTAACACAGCGTTATTCCAGACCTACCTATTGCAAACCTGCCCGCGCTATTCAGCAAGGAATCACTACTAGCGTAACGGTATGCCGCCGCTGGTGATTCAACGCTAGATATACGTAACCCAGCGTAATGATGCTAAATTCCAAACCGAATAACCCATAGCTTACCGCGACAGCATAAAAAAGGGGCAGCCTTTGCTGCCCCTCGGGTAAATCATCCAACATGCAAATGCGGCTTAAGGATGATTACTCGTTGCTTACGGCTTCCAAATCGGCTTTGAACTGCTCAAGCAATTCTTCGCCTTTGTCGCCGGTCATTTCCAAGAAGGCTTCTTCAACCTGTGGAGCACGGTCACGGAAGGCTTGAATCTGCTCTTCATCCAGACGCGTCACGGTCACTTCATCAGACGCTTCCTGAATCTTCGCTAACGACTCTTCAGCCAAGCCTTGGATATGCTCGATGGTGTGGTCATAAGCGGCTTGTGAAGCTTCATCAACCAGTGCTTGGTCTTCTTCAGACAGGCCTTCATAGAAGTCCTGGTTAGCCATCATTGCGGTGGTGAACCAGCCATGACCAGTGAAGGTCAGGTGCGGAGACACCTCATACAAACCACCGGATTCGATCCAGAAAATCGGGTTCTCTTGACCATCGATGATGCCGGTCTGTAGGCCACCATAGACTTCACCCCACGGTAGCGGCGTAGGCGTCGCACCAAAGGCGTCGTAGGTTTCCGATAGCAGCGGGTTGGTCATGGTACGGATTTTCTTATTATCCATATCTTCCGGCGAGCTGATCGGCTCGTCGGTCGTTATGACCATTTCACCTTCTGGATACATCTTCAGAAGCTCTAGACCTTGCTCGGCATAAAGCTCTGGGAACATCTCGTTGATTGCTTCGCTTTCTTCGAAGAACCTTAGCACGGTCTCTTCGTCGGTCGGCAGCAGGTAAGGAATGAAGAAAATTTGTGCTTCAGGAATCAGTGCACCGGTAAAGCCGGGTGACTGGTTCACAAACTGCAGAATACCGTTCTGAGTCTGCTCCATAATATCGTCAGACTCGCCCAGCTCACCAAAGCGGTAAACCTGAACCGTGTGATCGGAGTTCTCTTCGATATGCTCTTTAAAAGCATAGGCAAAGACATCCTGTACGTCGCCTTCGTACTCTTCATGAGCATAACGCCAGTTATCCGCTTGCGCGACAGCTGTCATGCCCATCAACAGTGCACCCACGCTTGCTGTTGTCACTAATTTGGTGGTTACAGAACGATTAAATACGGGTTTGCTTGCCTTCATACGGTGTTCCCCTTGCAGTGATAAGCGCGCTACTCAAGTGCGCAAAAACCTAGGTCAGTTTTGCATTTATAAACACGACACTGTCATTCACGACACTGTCATTCACGACACTGTCATTCACGACAATGTTATTCGCTAATTGGTGTTCACTAACAAACACTGAAGTACTGTTCTTAAAGGTCTGCTAGCGAGCGAATAACGCTAGGTATTTCAAAATCAGCTTAAATTCAGGCTAGCGCGCTCCTTGATGAGGGTCAAGCTGGCAAGTAAGCATTTGTAGCGCCTCACACAGTGCCCACGTGGTGTTTAAGCTACTCTCCGAGTGGATGTTAGTTTCACTAATAATCAGCTGACTTCGCAGCCATTTAGCCGAATCTTGTGGCATTTCGACGATATTCATTACACGCTGTTCAGCAGCATCCGCTTTTAAAACCCATTCTTGCCAACGTTGAAGGTTCTCACGCTCGGCCATTAGTTCCGCCTGCTTAATGGTTTCGCGCAGCGCTGCCACAGAGTCACTAGACGCTGCCGAGGCTTTTAAATCGCGGCGTAAACCACGCAAAACTGCCGTGATACTGCTCTGCCATTGGCGACGCTGCTCGCGTTGGCGAGCGACCGCACGCGGGATCGCTTCTAAACCATATGAGTAAAGCCAGCAATGGAATAGTAGCTCACACACATCCAGCTCACCCTCCTCCTGGAGCGTCAGGCAAGCAGTCTCAACACCCGGCTTGGCGTAAAGCGCCAGTGCAAATTCCCATAACGGTGCCTGCTGTAGGCGCTGCAATCGGGTAGAATCAAGCGCAATAGAATTTTGCATCGTATGACCCACTTTTTTCGGGAGAAAGCATGATCGCACTGCGCCAAGTCGCCCTGCAACGCGGCACGCAAACGCTACTCGACAATGCAGACGTTACCCTTAATAACGGGGTGAAGGCCGGTATTATCGGGGCAAACGGCGCCGGCAAATCGAGCCTGTTCAAACTGCTGCTGGGCGAGATTGCTCCTGACCAGGGCGATGTCGAGATGAGCGGCGGCCAGCGCATCGCGCATATGGCCCAGGAAGTTGACGCCCTTGACCGCCCTATTATTGAGTATGTACTTGATGGTGACTTGGCGCTGCGCCAGGCAGAAGCCGACTTATTGGCTGCCCGTGAAGCCGGTGAGGCCCACCGGGAAGCCGAACTGCACGGCTTGATTGAAACTCTGGATGGCTACCGCGCGGAATCGCGGGCAGCACAGCTACTGGTGGGGCTAGGCTTCCTTCAGACCGATCTCACCCGCCCACTCTCGGCATTTTCCGGCGGCTGGCGGATGCGGGTCAACCTCGCCCGTACGCTGTTTATGCCTTCTGACTTGCTATTGCTGGATGAGCCCACTAACCACTTGGATCTGGACGCCCTACTGTGGCTAGAACAGTGGCTGATCCGCTACCCTGGCACACTGCTGCTGATTTCCCACGACCGTGATTTTCTGGATGCTGTATGCGATCACATTGTGCACATGCACCACCAAACGCTGGAGCTTTACCGCGGCAATTACTCCCAGTTTGAGCGCACCCGCGCCGAAAAGCTCGCCTTGCAGCAAGCCGAAGCCGCTAAGCAGCAGGCCCGCCGTGAGGAGATCGAGCGCTTTATCGCCCGCTTTAAAGCCCAGGCGACCAAGGCGAAGCAGGCGCAAAGCCGGGTCAAGATGCTGGAACGGATGGAAGATATCGCTGTAGCCCATGTGGATTCTCCCTTCCACTTCACCTTGCCTGCAGCCGACAAAACATCGCGTCCGCTACTGGTGCTTGATCAGGCGCAGCTAGGTTATCGCGGTAAAAAGGGCGACGGAAGCGACGACAATATCCAGTTGGACAAGGTCAACGTTACCCTGCTGCCCGGCAGCCGCATTGGCCTGTTAGGCCCCAACGGGGCGGGTAAATCGACGCTAATTAAGTCGCTCACCGGCGAACTTGAGCTACTTAACGGCAAGCGCGTGCCTGGCGAGCACTTGGCGATTGGCTACTTTGCTCAGCATCAGCTTGAGAGCCTGGATGTTTCATCAACGCCCTTTGTGCATGTCCAGCGCCTCTCGCCCACCGCCAGCGATCAGGATATCCGTAACTTCCTGGGCGGTTTTGGGTTTAAGGGCGACGACGCCTTCGGCAAAGTCGCCAACTACTCTGGTGGCGAGAAAGCCCGCTTGGCACTGGCGCTCGTTGCTTGGCAAAAACCTAACCTACTGCTGCTCGATGAGCCGACCAACCACCTGGATCTAGAAATGCGCGAAGCGCTGACTCAGGCGCTGGCAAGCTTTGAAGGCACAGTGATTCTGGTATCTCACGACCGTCACCTGCTGCGGGCAACGGTGGATGAGTTTTGGCGCGTGGCGGATCACCGCGTCGAGCCTTTCGATGGTGACTTGGAAGATTACCGCGTTTGGCTTAAAGCGCGCCTGGAAGAGAGCCGCCGAGATTCCCGCGGCGAAAAAGCCGAGCGCCAGAACCAGCAGCCCAGTGGCGACAGCCGTGAAGCGCGCAAGGCGTCACGTAAAGCGGCGGCCGAGCTGCGTGAAAAGCTACGCCCGCTGAAAAAACAGCGCGATCAAGCGGAAAAAGCGATGGAAAAGACCCAGCAGGAACTTGATCAGGTAGAACAAGTGCTGGCAGACCCCGAGCTCTACACCGACAGCGCCCGCAAACCCGAGCTGACCAAGACGCTTAGTCAACAAGCTGAAATCAAAGCACGACTGAATGAAGCAGAACAGCAATGGCTTAGCGCCGAAGAGGCGCTGGAAGCAATGGAAGCCGAGCTGCTCGCCAGCGAAGAGACGGCTAGCTAGCTTTCGAGTAAAAACGTTACCGGGCCATCGTTGATTAGCGCCACCTGCATATCGGCGCCAAACTCACCGGTAGCGACATGTGGCCAGGCAGTGCGCGCCTGGGCAACCAGCAAATCAAACAGCGCTTCACCCTGGGCGGGGGGAGCGGCGCTGGAGAAGCTGGGCCGTAGCCCCTTGCGGGTATCCGCCGCCAGCGTGAACTGAGAAACAAGCAGCAAGCCTCCACTCACCTGCTGCAGGTTGTGATTCATTTTGCCTTCGGCGTCGCTGAATACCCGGTAGTGCAGCATTTTATGCAACAGCTTCTCTACCGCCGCCGCATCATCGTGCTTCTCAACGCCTATCAGCGCGAGTAGTCCGTGATCGATACTACCGACAATTTCCCCTTCCACTTCTACGCTGGCGCGCTTTACGCGCTGAATGAGTGCCTTCACAACGCCTCTCCCCGGCAAAGAAACGGCTATTGTAACCGCCGCTCATTCGCTTTTCCTTCACCGAGTCAGTTTCGCCCTAGTAGCGCATCGCGGAAGTCGTCGCCAAGTGGGCGCTCACCTAGCCAAATACTAAACATTGCGCTGGCAAACTCGGCACTCTCCTCTTCAAACAGCACCTCACCATTGAGCGCAAGGCGCAGCTGCTCGCCGTTCCAGCTAAGCAGGTAGCGGTCACCGGGAACGACATTGCGATAGCGTTGATTTAGGCGCCCAAGTGGTTCTCCGATCTGAGTGAATTCATACAGCGTAAGAGTGTCTTGCAGAGTTTTTCAGTCGCTTCGGCAAAGTCGCTGGCTTCAATGGCATGAAAGTAGGCAAGCTCCAAGCGCCGCGGAATGTCGTCTAACGGCTGAGGCTGGGTTTCACCTTCAAGCTGATAATATGCCCCAGCGTAGGCCGTCCAGATCATGTAACGGAATACGCCACTGCCAATCAACGTATAACGTTGGCCTTCCTCTACTACGCTGCGTTCAAACGATTCGCCATTTTCTGACACGCTACTGGCCATCACCCAAGGAGCCAGCATTAACCCCACTAACATCAGCGTAGTTTGGGCGGGAATGGGCGTGGACATAAAACCTCCTCGTGGCAGCATTGCTATACGTAGCAATACACCCAATAAAGGTTTCGTACAATATCCAGCCTATCCAAAAGCAATTTAAATGATGCGTCGCCTACCAAGCGCGGCAGAGCATCAAATCGCAGTGCGGCTCACACAGCAGCATCTCGGTGAGCTGGCTAGTGTGATGGGGTTGCCCACGGCTGCCGATCATGACGAGATCGGGTGAATGACGTTTCATATAGGCCTGAAGCACATCACAGGGTGTGCCCTGCTCTAGCACTAGCTCAACGTCTGGTACCCCCTCTAGCTCGCGCATTAGGCTATCGACCTCATTGGTCAACTGTTCGCGCAAGCGCTGCACTTCATGCTCACGCCAATGGGCATAGTACGCTTGCGACCCTAACTCACGCTCGCCGGGAAGCGCCCAAGCGTGCAGCAGCGTCAGCGAGGCATCAGGGAAGCGAATCAGCGCCTCTCTCAAGGTATGCCGCGCGGTGAGCGAAAAGTCGATGGGTACCAAAATATGCTGCCAGGGCTGGGTGGGTTGATAAGAGGCCACCACCACCGGGCAAGGAGCGCTGCGCAGCACACGCATCAGTGTTGTACCCATCAACAGGTCTTTTTGCCCGCGCTTGCGATGCATGCCCAGCACAATCAGCTCGGCGTTGCGCTCATGGGCTTCACGTACAATCTCAACGTGGGGCGAACCTGTCACGGTTTGGATCAGCGTTTTCGGCGCCTCCAAAGCGTAGTCTTCACGTAGATCGGTCAACGTGGTGGTAATGTCCTCTACTACCGCGCTCTCTACATCAAGCAAGACACGCCGCGGTAAGTAAGGGTCCAACACGTGCAGCACGTCGAGCTGAACCCCGTAAGCGTAGGCTAAACGCAGCGCACGGGCACAGGCGGCGCGATTATCAGCAGAAAGATCGGTGGCAAACAGAAGTGTACGAGGCATGGCGAAACGCTCCTCAGCTGAGCAACTCAGCCTTATAAGCCGTTAAGCAGACACTCCTCAGCATGGTGTGCAATACCCATTCACGCAAGCTACCTATTACTCTGATGGCAGCGCCTCACCACCAGGCGTGAAAATGGTGCACCGGTCCGCGCCCTTTACCCACATTTAAGCGCACACTCGCTTCCAGCGCTGCATGTAGCCAACGCTTGGCATCGCCGATCGCCGCCACCGGGGCATCAGGGCCTGACTGCTCTGGCAGTTTCGCCAGACAGGCGGCAACCGCCGAGGAGAGCGCACAGCCGGTGCCGTGCAAATTGTTGGTGTCGATTCGCGAGGCGGGCAACCATTCATGGCCGTTGGGGGTTGCCAGCAGATCAGGGCAGGTCGCTCCGCGCAAATGGCCGCCTTTTAGTACCACATAGGGCGCCCCCAGCTGGGTCAGTCCCGGCAACATCGCTTCCATATCATCCAAGCTGGTAGGCGATGGCGAATCGAGTAGAACCGCGGCTTCCGGTAGGTTCGGGGTGATGACATCGGCAAGCGGCACCAAGATGTCACGCACGGCACGAATACCGGCGTCATCGACCAGTATGTCACCGCTCTTGGCGACCATCACAGGGTCGAGCACGATCCAGCGCGGTCGGCGCTGGCGCAGCACGTCGGCGATTACCTCAGCAACCTCGCGGCTGGCTACCATGCCAATTTTGACCGCGTCCAGCGCCACATCATCCAGCAGGTGCTCAAGCTGCTCGCGAATGGCCTGAGGAGAGACGGGATACACCGAGGCGACGCCACAGGTATTCTGGGCAATCACCGCGGTGATCACGTTAGTGCCATACACGCCGAGGGCCGAAAAAGTCTTCAAATCGCCCTGTAAACCAGCTCCGCCAGACGGGTCGGAGCCAGCGATGGTGAGCACATTGCGCAGACGGGAATGGGTAGACATGAGGCTCCTTTACGACAAAATCGTCACTGTCTGCCTAGGATACCCAAGCTATGCATTTTGTGCTGCTTAAAACCTACGCTCCAGACACACAACAGCCGCCCGAAGGCGGCTGTTGTGTTCTAAGCACAGCAGTCTATTGCGCGGTGTCGCCTTCCGGGTTACGGGCGTTGTAGTACGCCTGCTCGGAGATAGCGTGGTAATCCTCGACCTTTTCCTGGAACGCTTGATAAGAGTCATAGATGCGCGTGGCTAATTCGCTCGACTCCGCCAGTTCGGCGACAACATCAGCCGAATGCTCGCGGGCTTGAGCAAGCACGTCATCAGGAATACGACGCAGTTCAACCTCGTGCTCGTTCACCAGGGTTTCCAACGCATCGTTGTTACGTGCGGTGTACTCATCCAGTACGCTTTGGTTGATATCGCTAATAGCGGTACGCAGGATCGCCTGCAAATCCGCTGGCAGCTCAGCGAAAGCGTCTTCGTTAACGATCGCCTCGAACATGACCGTCGGCTCGTGCCAACCTGGGTAGTAGTAATAGTCAGCAGCCTGATGCAGGCCAAACGCCAAGTCGTTATAGGGGCCAATCCACTCGGTAGCGTCAATCGCGCCCGACTGCAGCGAGGTAAAGATCTCGCCGCCCGGCATGTTCACAATCGCTACACCCATACGGCTCATTACTTCGCCACCCAGGCCAGGCATACGCATTTTCAGGCCGTCTAGGTCATCAACCGAATTGATCTCTTTGTTGTACCAGCCGCCCATCTGTACACCTGAGGCACCGGCGACCATGACGTCAACGCCAAAGTCGTCATAAAGTTCGTTCCACAACTCCATACCACCGCCGTAGCTTAGCCAGGCGTTCATCTCCTGGGCGTTCATGCCAAACGGCACGGCAGCAAAGAACTGAGCGGCAGGGGCTTTGCCTTTCCAGTAGTAGGAAGCGGAGTGGCCGAGTTCAGCAGTGCCGTCGGAAACGGCGTCAAACACTTCAAACCCCGGCACCAGCTGGCCAGCACCGAAGACTTCGATGGTCAGGCGGCCATCCGACATTTCATCCACCAGCTCCGATAAGCGCTCAGGGCCTTGGCCAACACCTGGGAAATTCTTCGGCCAGGAGGTGACCATTTTCCAACGGAACTCGTCCTCTTGCGCCTGGGCGTGGTTATCGAAGCTAGAGACCACCAGCAAACTGGCGGAGAGAGCGGTCGTCATGGCGATGGCGACTGGGAGTGTTTTGGCTTTCATACAATAACCCTCTTACTTTCTATTATTACTATTATGAGTAGGGAATACCCCGCCTAGCGTAGAACGCTAGACGGTTTGCTACAGACCATTACTTGCTACAGGACACTAATGGCTCGTTGCTGCTTTTAGTTAGGTTGCCACATATATTCGTTGATAGCTGCGTTGACCACAGTGATGCTTTTCAACTTACCTCTTGTTGACTAGAACTGCGAGGGAAGCCAAGTTGCCAACTGCGGGAAGAAGCTAAGCATGAGCAGCATACCCAACTGCATCAGAATAAACGGGATAACACCACGGTAAATAGCCGACGTGGACACAGACGGCGGCGCGACACCGCGCAAGTAAAACAGCGCGAAACCAAACGGCGGCGTTAAGAACGATGTCTGCAGATTGATGGCAATCATGATGCCCAGCCAAATCGGGTCAAGGCCCATGGCAAGCAAGATCGGCCCGACAATCGGCACCACCACAAAGGTGATTTCGATAAAGTCGAGAATAAAGCCGAGCAGGAAGATAACCAGCATGACGATAATCGTGGCGCCTACCACGCCGCCAGGCATGCCTTCGAACAGCTCAGTGACCATGTGCTCGCCGCCGTAGGCACGGAAGACCAGCGAAAACAGCGCCGCACCGATCAAAATCAGGAACACCATGGTGGTGACGTGAGTAGTTGAGCGCAGCACGTCTTTCAGGGTCGCCCAGTCGAGCTGACGATAAGCAAGTGCTAGCACCAGGGCGCCAAAGGCACCTACCGCGGAGGCTTCAGTCGGTGTGGCAAAGCCGCTTAGGATCGACCCCAGCACCGCCACAATCAGCACGACAGGTGGCACCAAGCCTTTGAGCAGCAGCATGCCTATACCTGAGGTATGGCCAAGCTCGGCCATTAACTCTTCACGGTCGGCAGCGGGCGCCATGTGCGGTCGCAACCACGCCACCAGCGCCACATAAATCATATACATCACGACTAGCAGCAACCCAGGCACCAACGCGCCCATAAACAGGTCGCCCACAGAGACCGTTTTAGGGCTGAAAATACCCATATCCAGCTGTGCTTGCTGGTACGCCGATGACAACACATCACCCAGCAGCACCAGGGCGATGGAAGGCGGAATGATTTGTCCCAACGTGCCGGTAGCACAGATAGTGCCGGTCGCAAGCGACGTGCTGTAGCCACGCTTTAGCATGGTGGGTAGCGACATCAGCCCCATGGTGACCACTGTGGCCCCTACAATGCCGGTAGAGGCAGCCATCAACATGCCCACCAGCGTCACCGAAATACCCAACCCACCGCGCATGGCACCAAATAGCAGGGCCATGGCATCCAGCAACGTTTCCGCCACTTTGGATTTTTCCAGCAAGACGCCCATCAACACAAATAGCGGCACCGCCAACAGCGTTTGGTTGGTCATAATGCCGTAGAGCCGGTTGGGCAAGGCGGCGAGATAGCCGCTATCAAAATTGGCGTCGATACCAATGGTTTCCAGACCCAGCCCCATACCGGCAAACAGCAGCGCCGTACCCGCCAGCGAAAGCGCTACGGGAAAGCCGAACATCAACACAATGCAGATGACGGCAAATAAAATAATCGGCATGAATTCCAGCATCAAACACGCTCCTCAAGATGGTTGCCGCCAGCAGCAGCCGGCACTATCCGTCCGGCCATCACATAGCTATTACGCACGATCTCAACCACGCCTTGCACGATCATCAGCACGGCAAACAGTGGAATTAAGGTTTTCAGTGCATAGACAGCCGGAATGCCACCGTAGTCGGAGGAGGTTTCTAGAATACGCCAGGAGTTGGCAACGTAGCCCAGGCTGGAAGCGATGATAAAGACCATCACGGGAATCAATAGCGTAATAATGCCCACGACATTGATTAACGCTTGGCGGCGCGGAGTCATGCCTCGATAGAAGATATCCACCCGCACGTGGCCGTCGTGACGAAAGGTGTAAGCAGCAGCCAGCATAAAGACGCTAGCGTGCATATACATCACCAGCTCTTGCATAAAGATGCTGTTCACGCTGAAGGCATAACGAAGCAGTACAATCGCGAACTGAATCAACATCATAATGATGATCAGCCACGCAAGGGTACGGCCGAACCACTCTGAAGCGCGGTCCAGCGCACCAATAAAGGCAGGTAGTTGTGTTGTGTCCGACATGGAAGTGTCTCGCGTAAAACGACTAAGGGGAGTCAGCGCCCCAGACAATAGCGCATATACGCGGACAATGCAGCGTCCACAATCAGCAAGAGACGTGAATTCTTAAACGCTTGAACGAATAGCCGCTAAGCAAGCCTCTGGCAGCGGAAGATTTACTGCTATCGGCAGGTGATCAGAGAACAGATGATCCAGCACGCGCACTTCCGCGGCCTCTAGCGATTGCGACAACAGAATATGGTCCAGCGCATGGCGCGGTTGCCAGGAAGGATAGCTGAAAAGGGGTTTAACCGGGTGCAGGGGCAGCGACAAACTAAAGCGCTCGTGAGCGTGTAGTTGGTCAGGCGTACAGTTGAGATCGCCCATCACCACAACGTGGCGCAGCGGCTGAATAATATCGCTTAGATAGTTGAGTTGGCGCACACGACCGCGGTGGCTAAGCGCCAAGTGAGCAACAAAAATATGCAGGGCATCCGGGCCTTCGCCAAAGCGGGCATGAATAGCGCCTCGGCCAGGCATTGCACCCGGCAAGCGGTGCTCAACGACCTGACTAGGTACCAAGCGCGACAGTAACCCATTACTGTGCTGGGCAATACGTCCCAGGTTGCGGTTTAACTGCTGAACATGGTGTGGAAATCCCGCTTTGGTAGCGAGATACTCCACTTGGTTAACGCGGCTGGAGCGAAAGCTGCCGCCATCAACTTCTTGTAGCCCGACTATGTCGAACTTACTCAGCACTTCGCCCATCATGTCCAGCCGCTGCTGACGACGCGGATGCGGCAATAAGTGCTGCCAGCTGCGCGTGAGATAGTGATGATACGCTGACGTCTGGATACCCACCTGCAGGTTAAACGTTAACAGCCGCAGATGGCCCTCTTCCAACAGCACCGGACGATGGCTACTGGGTACTGCCTCATCACGCTCTCTCGCTTCACGCAACACGGTTATTCTGCGCGCTCTGCACGCACCTGCTCGACCAGCGCATCAGCGATTTTCGGCATATTTTCCAGGCTACCGGCTGAACTAGGCGAAACAACGTAGCGACCGTCAATCACCAGCGCGGGCACACCCATCAACTTCATCTCACGCATACGGTTGTTGGCTTCATTGACATCGCTACGAACACTAAAGTCGGTCAGCGCTTTTTTGGCCTCTTCTTCGCTGACACCATAGTTAGCGAAAAAAGCGGCAATCTCATCGGACTCAGTGAGCGACTGATTTTCCTGATGGATAGCATTAAAGAAATCGGCGTGTAGCTCCTCTTCAATACCCAGCGACTCAGCCGCGTAGAAAGCGGTAGCGTGGGTATTCCAGTCGCCGCCCATGGTAGCAGGCATATGTTCTACGCTAACGTCGTCTTCCAGCGTCTCGTACCACTCATTAACCGGTGTTTGTAGCCGGTAACAGTGCGGGCACCCAAACCAGAACACTTCAGTAACTGCAATTTGCCCGTCCTCAGCGTGGGTTTCTACCGGGGACTCAAGCACTTCATAGTGCTGGCCTTCAACCACATCCTGGGCACTCACTAGCGCAGAAAAACCTAGACCGGCCATCGTAACCATTAGCGTTTTAAACATTGTCGTTTTAAACATCGTATAAATCTCTCCATGGGTAAGCGAGGACTAAGACCGTGGTTATATTAGCGGGTTCCCTCATTTCAAGCACATAGACAAATGAGGGAACCAAACGGCACAAGGAGGTATAAAATTTTGCAGCCTTAATTCAGTCCTAATACGTAATTCGCCACTGCTTCCATATCCCTGTCACTCATTTTGGAAGCAATATCGCCCATAATATTATTGGGGTCATTGGTGCGATCGCCGGACGCAAATGCCTGCAGCGTAGAAACCGTATATTGAGCATGCTGCCCGGAAAGGCCAGGATACACGGCACTACCGATACCTACCCCGGTCGGCGTGTGACAGGCTGAACAGGCGGGGATACCCTTAGCCATATCGCCAGCACGGTAAATTTCTTCGCCGCGCGCCAATAATTCAGCGTCTTCGTCGTTGGTTTGGCCCAAGTTAGCGTCTTGTTCCGCAAAGTAGGCCGCGGCATCCCAGGCGTCTTGGTCAGAGTAGTCATCCACGATGCCCGCCATTTGAGGCACCACACGATCACCGTCGCGGATATCCATAATCTGCTTGGCCAGGTAAGACATTTGCTGCCCAGCCAGGTTAGGAAACGCGCCTGAAGGGCTAATACCCTGCTGCCCATGACAGGCGGCGCAGACTTGGGACATTTCTTGACCAGCAGATGCGTCCGCATCGGCTTGATAGTCCGTTTGAGCGTGGGCAGCGCCAACGGCGCCCATGGTAATTGCCAGGCTTGCCAGTAACTTTCTCATTGCTCTTCCACTATGCCGTTTTATGTTTGACTGGTACGCACCCTGGGCGCTTCCCAGGCTCCACAAATTACCAGGGTTAGCTCCGCCAAAACGAACAACGTATCGCGTTGGTCGCTGCCGGCTAGAGGGCGATGGTACACTAGCGCCCCAGGTCGCAGATATAAACCGCTTGCATTATAACGAATCACCCCAGCGGCGGGAATGCAAGTCCTGGTCTGCTTTAGGGGTAATTCGTCGCAGTCCTGCTCTCATTTCTCTATTATGCGTCGCTACCAAGCGTTCTACTTTACGCGCTGAAGAAGCCATAATGGGTTGATAGTGCGTTGATGATAGCGCATTGATGAGCACATTGATGATAGTGCGTTGAGTAGGCCGCTTTTATGTTCGTTTTTCAGGATTAAGTCCATGACTACCCCTCACGATAGCCCAGTCCCTCGGTTGAACTACCCGACGGCAAGTTTTATTATCAGCGCGCCTACCTTAGCTTTGTGCCCAGATGATACCGGCGCTGAAGTAGCTTTTGCCGGGCGCTCTAACGCGGGCAAATCAAGTGCTATCAACGCCTTAACACAACAAAATGCGTTGGCGCGCACGTCGCGTACACCGGGGCGCACTCAGTTGATTAACTTCTTCAGTGTCATGAACGATGAATCGCTGCGCTTGGTCGACCTACCCGGCTACGGCTACGCCAAGGTTCCGGAATCGGTCAAGCTAGAGTGGCAAAAGCACTTAGCAGAATACCTACGCAACCGCTTTAGTCTACGCGGCTTAGTACTGCTAATGGACGTTCGCCACCCGCTCACTGAGTTCGATCAGATGATGCTCAATTATGCCGACCAGCGCGAAATGCCGGTGCATATTCTGCTGACGAAAGCGGACAAGCTTAAAAAAGGGCCCGCCAGCGCTTCGTTGCAGAAAGTACGTTCGCGCTTGAAGGAGTGGGAAGACTTGGTCTCTGTACAGCTCTTCTCTTCGCTCAAGCGTGACGGCGTCGATACACTATCCCAGAAACTCAATCAGTGGCTGTACACACCGCCTGAATGATGCGTTTCCAAGCTCGCCTTTTCTAACATCTCAAGCACGCGGGGCAGCTCTTTAATATGAGCAATGCGGTGTACCCGCGGGGGAAGTGGTTGATTTTCCAGCGCGGAAATCCACACGGCATGCATACCCAGCTGCTGGGCGGGTAATACATCTTCCTGCCATGAATCGCCTACGTGCATGGCGTGTTCGGGGGCCACGTTCAAGCGCGCAAGCGCCGTCAGAAACGGCGTGGGATCAGGTTTAGGTGCTAACAACTCGCCTGCTGCGATGGCCACCGGAAAATAGGCGGCCAGCGGCTGACGCGCCAAATGAATATTGCCATTCGTGATGGCTGCTAGCTGATAACGCTCGGTTAACACCGCCAGCAAACCGGCCGCCTCTGGGTGTGGTGTGACTTGCACGCGCAGGCGATGGAACTCATTCATCGCCGCTGCCGCCCACAACAAAGCGGCACTGCGGGTCAGGCCTTCCGCCTCTAGCTGCGCTTCCAGGGCGCGCATTCGCAGCCAAGTAAAGTCACCGCGCCGTTCGGGAACCTCTTTGGCTAACTGTTGACGACGCTGAAGGTAATCCTCCCGGCCGCCTTCTTGGGTCAATGTTAGGGCTGGTTCCTGGCGTGCCGCTCGCCAAGCCTCAAGCGCCTCCAGCAGCCAGCGGTAGTGCCCCTCTTCGGTACGCGCCATCACGCCATGGTTGTCCCACAGCGTGTCGTCTAAATCGAAGGTAATCGCCTTCAATTTTGTCATGGTTTGCTCCTGGGCTATTTGTTTCTGTTTTCGCCGTTTCTGGGACTGGGGCTTCTTTTAGCGCGGGGATGCGCCGCATCGTAACTTGTCGCCAGGTGCTGCCAGTCAAGCCGGGTATAAATTTGCGTGGTCGACAGGTTAGCGTGGCCCAACAGTTCCTGCACCGCGCGCAGATCCTGGCTCGACTCAAGCAGGTGGCTAGCAAAGGAGTGGCGCAAACGGTGAGGGTGCAAATGTTCGGGCAAGCCACGGGCTAACGACAGCTGCGCTAAGCGTTTTTGAATGGCCCGATGGCCTAGCCGCGTGCCACGCTGCCCCACAAACAGCGCCAATTCATCCACCGGTGCGAGCGCGGAGCGACAGCCCAGCCACTCCACCAGCGCTTGCTGGGCGCGCCGCCCTACCGGCACTTGACGTGGTTTACCGCCTTTGCCGATCACCCTTACCCGGCTGTTTTGCAAATCGCCAAGCTCAAGGGCCGCAAGCTCTGCCAGACGCAGGCCGCTGGAGTAAAACAGCTCAAGAATGGCCTGGTCCCGCACGCCTAGCGGCGAGCCGTCGTGAGGGGTATCGAGAAAGCGCGCCAGGGCGTCAACATCCACTGGACGAGGCAAATGGCTCGGCTGTTTGGGCGTACGCAACAACCCCACCGGGTTATCGGCCAGCACTCCCTGTTTCACCAAATAATCAGCAAATTTGGAAAGCGCCGCCCGTCGCCGGGCAAGGCTTCTTGGTGCTAAGCCCCGGCTGCGCTCCGACCCCAAGAATGCCCGCAGCAGCGCGGTATCTAACGCCCCGGGGTCCGTCACCTCGCGGCGCTCGGTAAAGGCACACAACGCGGCCAGATCATGCCGATAGGCCTCCACCGTTGCTGGGCTTGCATGGGACGCCAGCGCGGCTAAAAAGCCATTACTGTGCTTGGCTATCGACACTTCACCCAAGGGAGCCTCAGCCATGATCGCCCAGGCGAACCAGTAGCCGTGCGACAATATCGCCCAAATACTCGGTGAAGAGTGTGTCCATGCTGGCCCGATAGGCATCCGGGCTGGGGCTTGCCAGCAATAGATAACCAAGCGGGTCGCCTGCGGATAGGCGAGAAATGGCACAGGAGCCAGCTTTACGCGGCGCTTTAACGTGAGGCAGCAGGCACTTCCAATCGCTAACGCTAAGCTTAACGCAGCGACTGGTGCGGCCATCCAGCAGCGCTGTCAGCCGTGCGCTGGCGTGTTGATCCAACACATGGCGCGGTGGCTGAGGCGGCGTTGGCTCACTGTCGCTTAATGTGGCCGGGCACCATAGCGCCATGGCCGGCGTTTCAAAGCGCTCGCTGAGCTGGATAGCCAACGCTTGTGCCAGCGCATCGCGGTCTTGCGCTTCCACTAGCGCAATCAGCGTTTCGCGCAACCGACGGTATTGGGACTCGTTATGGCGAGCGGTTTCCAGCAAGTGCTCCAGGCGGCCTTCCGCGTTTTCAGCGCGCTTGCGTAGATCAAAGACCAAGCGTTCCAGCAGCGATACCGCCCCGTCGATATGCGGGTGGGGCACCTGCAATTGCTGCAGAAGCCCCTCGCGACCGACGAAAAAATCGGGATGACGCGCCAGCCAGAACGCCACTTGATCAGGATCGAGCGTTTTGCGGGGTTCGGGGGCTTGTGACATCGCCGTTCTCCTCGAATTAATTAAGGGCTACGCGGCCATCGAAGACGCGTGTAGCCGGTCCCACCATCGTTAGCGCCCCTTCAGGATCAGGCCACTCAATGCTGAGTTCTCCGCCGGGCAAATGAACCTTCACGGGACTTTTCAGCAGCCCCTGACGGATACCGCTGGCCACGGCGGCGCAAGCACCGGTACCGCAAGCCAGCGTTTCGCCACTGCCGCGCTCATACACGCGCAGACGGATTTCGCTGGGCGAGACGACCTGCATAAAGCCCACGTTAACACGCTTGGGAAAACGAGGATGCGCTTCCACCAACGGCCCCAGGCGCTCGACCGGCGCAGTGTCCACATTGTCGACCTGAATCACCGCATGAGGATTACCCATGGAAACCACACCGATCTGCAGTGTTTCATCGCCCACTTCTAAGCGGTGCAATGGTTGGTCCCCTGGAGCATCGAACGGCAGCGCCAAAGGACTAAATCGCGGGCGGCCCATATCCACACGCACCATGCCGTCGTGCTGCACGGTCAGCACCAAGGGTCCACCGGCGGTTTCCACATGGATTTCATGCTTATGAGTCAGCCGCTGATCGCGCACAAAGCGGGCAAAGCAGCGCGCCCCGTTGCCGCAGTTCTCTACTTCACTGCCATCGGCATTGTAAATGCGGTAGCGAAAATCCATTTCTGGATCACGGGGCGGCTCCACCACTAGCAGTTGGTCGAAGCCTATGCCAAAGCGCCGGTCCGCCAGGGCGCGGATTTGCGCTGCATCCAACCGGGCGCGCTGAGTGACCAGATCCACCATGACAAAGTCATTGCCTAGACCATGCATTTTGGTGAAGTGTAAAAGCATCAGCGCTCCCCTTCAGGCAGCAGCGCTTCACCCGCCCAAAGACTGGCAACAGTTTCCCGCGCGCGCACCACATGGCAACTGTCACCATCGACCATCAACTCGGCGGCACGAGGGCGACTGTTGTAGTTCGACGCCATGACAAAGCCGTAGGCCCCCGCCGAGCGCACTGCCAGAAGATCTCCTTCGGCAATTGCCAACTCGCGCTCTTTGCCCAGGAAATCACCGGTTTCGCACACGGGGCCGACTACGTCGTAAAGGTCACTTTCCCGCGTTTGGCGAGTATCCACCGGGACAATCGCCTGCCACGCCTGATACAGCGCCGGTCGAATCAAATCGTTCATGGCTGCATCAACGATGGCGAAGTTCTTGGTCTCACCGGGCTTGAGAAACTCTACCCGAGTGAGCATGACGCCAGCATTAGCGGCGATGGAACGGCCGGGCTCAAACAATAGCGTCAGCGCTTCGCCACCTTCCCAGCGCGATAACCGTGCCAACAGCTGGCTGGCGTAATCGAACGGCTGGGGCGGTTTTTCATCGCGGTAAGGCACACCCAAACCGCCGCCTAAATCGAGATGTTCGATTTCGATGCCGCGTTCACGCAGGCGCTCCATGAGCATCAGCAAGCGATCAAGGGCATCCAGAAAGGGCGCCGTTTCGGTAAGCTGAGAACCAATGTGACAATCGAGCCCCTTCACCTTCAGATTAGGCAGGCTCGCGGCTAGCTCGTAAACATCCAGCGCTTCATCCACCGGGATGCCGAACTTGTTGTCTTTCAAACCGGTAGAGATATACGGGTGGGTGCCCGCGTCCACATCCGGGTTCACTCGTAGCGAGACCGGCGCGGTTTTTCCCAGCTCACCGGCAACGCGGTTCAAGCGCTCAAGCTCCGGGCGCGATTCAACGTTAAAGCACTTAATGCCCACTTCCAGCGCTCGGGCCATTTCGTGAGCTTGCTTGGCCACGCCGGAAAACACCACCTTGGCCGGGTCACCACCGGCTTTAAGCACGCGCTCAAGTTCGCCGATAGAGACAATATCAAATCCCGCGCCGAGCTTGGCCAAAAGGCCCAGTACTGCCAGGTTGGAATTCGCCTTCACCGCGTAGCAAATCAGGTGCGGATGGCCGCCCAGCGCTTCAGTGTAAGCGCGAAAGTGACGCTCAAAAGTCGCTTTTGAGTAGACGTAGCAGGGCGTGCCGTGCTCGTCGGCAATCCGTGATAGCGGCACGTCTTCGGCATACAGCACGCCATCGCGGTAATTAAAATGATCCATAGTGCTTTCCCCTTCTCCTGGCCTGCAACGGTCTATTCAGACGCCTGACTAGACTGCTCATCAGCAGGTGCATCGTCCGGCAAATAAAGCGGCCCTTTTTGCCCACAGCCTGCCAGCCCGGTTAACAGCAGCGTGGTAAGGGTCAAGATTGCCAACGTTTTCATGCGCCCGCCTTGAGTGCGCTGAGTGCCTCACGCGCTCGCTGGGCGGCAGCCCGCACTTGGTTTGGCGCGGTGCCGCCAATGTGGTTACGGGCAGCTACCGAACCTTCCAGGGTAAGTACCTCGAACACATCCTGCTCGATGGTAGCGGAGAACTGCTTGAGCTCATCAAGGCTCATTTCAGACAGATCTTTTTCGGTTTTTAGGCCATAGGCGACTGACTGACCAACAATTTCATGAGCATCGCGGAAGGCCACGCCTTTGCGCACCAGGTAGTCAGCCAAATCCGTCGCGGTGGAGAAGCCGCGCCGCGCCGCTTCATACATGCTGACTTTTTTGGGTTCAATCGCGGGCACCATGTCGGCGAAGGCTTTTAAGCAGTCGCGCACGGTATCCACCGCATCGAACAGCGGCTCTTTATCTTCCTGGTTGTCTTTGTTGTAAGCCAACGGCTGCGACTTCATGAGCGTAAGTAGCGACATCAGGTGACCATATACCCGGCCCGTCTTGCCCCGCACCAGCTCGGGCACGTCAGGGTTCTTCTTCTGCGGCATGATCGAAGAGCCGGTGCAGAAACGGTCAGGTAGATCGATAAAGTCGAACTGGGCGCTGGTCCACAGCACCAGTTCCTCACTCATGCGCGACAAGTGCATCAGTAGAATGCTGGCAAAGCTGGTAAATTCAATCGCAAAGTCGCGGTCTGAAACGGCATCCAGAGAGTTTTCTGACGGGCGGTCAAAGCCTAGTAGCTCAGCAGTCACGTGGCGATCAATCGGATAGGTGGTGCCAGCCAACGCGGCCGCGCCCAGCGGCATCACATTAACGCGCTTGCGACAGTCCAGCAGGCGCTCATGGTCACGCGCCAGCATCTCTTGCCAGGCTAAAATATGGTGCCCAAAGGTAACCGGCTGGGCGGTTTGCAAGTGGGTAAAGCCGGGCATGATCGTCTCGGCTTCACGATCAGCCAATTCGATCATGCCTTCACGCAGGCGCTTCAATTCCACTTCGATAACATCGATCTCATCGCGCATAAACAGGCGAATATCGGTGGCGACTTGGTCGTTACGCGAACGCCCGGTGTGGAGTTTTTTGCCGGTAATACCGATCTTTTCGGTCAGCCGCGCCTCGATATTCATGTGCACGTCTTCCAACGGCACCGACCAGTTAAACTCGCCGCGCTCGATTTCGCCCTGAACCTCGTTTAGGCCGTTAATGATGGCGTCGCGTTCATCATCGGTGAGTACGCCTACACGGGCTAACATGGTGGCGTGGGCGATAGAGCCCTGAATATCCTGGCTCGCCAGGCGCTGGTCGAAAGTCACAGACGCGGTGAAACGTGCGACAAAGGCATCGGTGGGCTCGCTAAAGCGACCGCCCCAAGACTGATTCGTTGCTTGGCTCATCGAAGGTATATCCTGCTGACAAAACGTAAAAGTCGTTACGGAAAGTGGGAGTCATTGCGGAAAGTGTACCAGAGTCGCCGGTCAGCGAGCAGCAAACACAGGGGGTGATGCCAAAAATGCGCAGAGGGCGTCTAAGGGCATAGGACGAGCGAAGTAGTAGCCTTGAAAGTAGTGGCAGTGGTGCTGTTCAAGGTAGGCAAACTGCTCCAGCGTCTCTATCCCTTCCACTAGCACTCCTAACCCCATTTTTCCCGCCATGGCGACAATACCATCGATAATGGCCGCATCGTTGCGATCGGTAATCACATCGCGCACAAACGAACGGTCAATTTTAATTTTATTAATCGGCAGGCGCTTAAGGTAGCTCAAGCTAGAGAAGCCGGTGCCAAAATCGTCTAAGGCAATATGAACGCCCAACGCAGACAAATCCGCTAATACCTGGATGGCTTGTTCGGCGCTGTCCATTAAAACCCCCTCGGTAATTTCAAGCTCTAGCAGAACTGGCGCTAAGCTACTCTGTGCCAACACCTGTTCAATAGAGGCCAGGAAACCGGGGCGTTGAAACTGCATCGGGGAGATATTGACCGCCATGGTGATCGGGCCAACACCCATGGCATTAAGCTGCTGGGCATCCCGGCAAGCGGTCGCTAGCACCCAATCGCTGATAGGTATGATCTGCCCGGTATCTTCTGCCAAGCTGATGAAATCAGACGGCGGAACATTACCGCGCTCTGGATGTTGCCAGCGGATTAATGCTTCTACGCCTACCACACGGCCACTCGGGGCATGGACTTGTGGCTGGTAATAAAGCGTAAACTGTTGTTTCTCAATGGCTTTCTGAAGCGCGCTGCGTAAACTAACCCGCTCACTCACCTTGCGATTTAAGTCTTCGGTATACCAGTGGTAGGTGTTGCGTCCACGTCGCTTGGCCTTGTACATGGCCAAATCTGCTTGTTGGATAAGTTGGCGAGGGTTTTTCATATTGCCATCGTTGATAGCAATGCCGATGCTGGCGGTAATACGCAGTTCGCTGCCGCGGTACCAATAGGGCGGCGAAAGCCTCTGCAGCACGCGCTCAACCACCTGTATCACGTCTTTTTCATGGGCTAAGTCGGGCAGTAAAACAACAAACTCGTCGCTGCCAAAGCGCGCCACGGTGTCCCAAGGGCGTAGTTCATCTTCAAGACGCTTGGCAACCTCGACTAAGATAAAGTCGCCCACCTCATGGCCGAGCGTATCGTTAATGGGTTTAAAATCATCCAGATCGATAAACAGAACGGCAATAAAGCGCTGATAGCGACGTGCTAACACGCACCCCTCTTCCAAGCGCTGACCAAGCATTACCCGATTAGGCAGCCCGGTAAGCGCATCGTGATTGGCGTTATAGGTAAGCTGGGCCTGATATTCGCGCTGTTCAGATACATCGTTTTGAACACCCAGATAGTGAGTCACGTCACCTGTTTCGTCGCGCACTGGCGAAATATACAAGTCGTTCCAAAAAATCGAACCATCACGCCGATAGTTACGGATCACTACGTGCACTTCGTGCTGCTGAGCAATACCTTCCTGCAGCAGTTTGACGGTAGCGGGGTCGGTATCTTCGCCCTGCAAGAACCGGCAATTACGCCCCAGCGCTTCACTGCGCGAATAGCCGGTTATGCGCTCAAAGGCGGCATTGACGTAGACCATGGGGAGATCGCTGCTTTGGGCAGCGACAATAATCACCCCGTTGGTGCTTGATTCCACACTACGCTCTAGCAGCTTCAGCTGATGCTCACTCGCTTTGCGCTCGCTAATGTCGCGAAAATAGACGGTAAGCCCTTCAGCTGAAGGATAAACATGCACTTCCAGCCATAACTCTAACCGCGGATTGAAAGCTTCAAAATGTACCGCCGTTTGTTGGCTAGCCGCACGTTGATATTCGTCGTCAAAGTAGCTGCCTTTTGCATCAGGAAAGCTCTGCCAAATATGCTGGCCCAGCAGCTCGCCTTTGCGACGCTTCAAAATGCGTTCCGCCTCACTATTAACGTAGGTAAAACGCCAATCCGTATTTAAGGTGAAGAAACCATCGGTAATACTGTCAAGCGTAATGGTGAGTCGTTGCGCAAGCTGGGTTAGATTTTCACGCAGCTGTTTTTGCTCGGTAATATCTTGCGTCGAGCCTTCCACCTGACTGATTTCCCCACGCTCATCGCGCACGGCCTTACCAATGACACGCACCCAGATATGCTTACCTTGGTAAGTGATCACCTCTAGCTCTTCGTCAAAACTCATTCCCTGTTGGCAGCAGGCGTTAAAGACTTCCAAGATACGTGGCTGGGAGGAGGGCGCGTAAAATCCAATCGCTTGTTCAACGGTCGGTTGGAAACCGGGAGCCATACCATGGAGGCGACAAATCTCATCCGACCAGTTAGGCAGCCCTACGGCCATGTCCACGTACCAACCGCCTATCAGCGCCGTTTCACCGGCTATTTTAAATAGCCGCTGGTTACTCAATAACTGCGCTTCTGCCAACTTACGCTGCGTAATGACCCGGGCAATTATATAAATAACATCGCCCCCGACAGTCGGGGTGATTTCAATCCAATGGACCTCCCCAGACACAGAGATGGCGCGGACTTCAAAGGCGGCAATAATCTCCCCCCTTTGCATGTGCACCAGCGCCGCTTCAATCACCGGATAATCCTGCGGATCTACCACCACTCCGCAGCGACGCCCGACCAACGCATCGGCTGAATATCCCAACAGCGACTCAAAAGCCGGATTAACCTCAAGTAGCCTGCCCTGAAAGTCGATGCAGCAAAACAGATCCTGCGAGAGCAGAAAGAACTGATCCAACTGACCTTTAGTAAGCACAGAGGGCATACGATTTCCTAAGCAATGAAAAGACACGTTGCGAGAGCATAATTGGCTCCGTTATTTTTACTGTGACGCTCGGTGCTTTATGATGAGGTTTATCATAGTTTGACTCGCCGTGTCTGCGGTATTAGGGAGAATAACGTGCTATCTATCACCAAACTGCGCATTGCCACGCGTAAAAGCCAACTGGCTATGTGGCAGGCTGAGTACGTTCGCGACCGCTTAATGGCGGAGCACAGTGGTCTGGAAGTCGAGCTTGTAGCACTTTCAACCAAGGGCGATAAAATTCTTGATACGCCGCTTTCAAAGATTGGCGGTAAGGGTTTGTTCGTCAAAGAGCTGGAAGACGCCATGCTGGACGGCCGCGCCGACATTGCCGTTCACTCCATGAAGGATGTGCCGATGCACTTCCCTGAAGGACTGGGCTTGTCGGTCATTCTAGAGGGCGCCGACCCAACCGATGCATTTGTATCCAACCACTACTCTAGCATTGATGAGCTTCCAGAAGGGGCGCGTATTGGTACAGCCAGCCTACGCCGTGGCCTGCAAATGCGAGAAGCTCGCCCTGACCTGCAAATTCTTAATCTACGCGGCAATGTGCAAACGCGGCTGGCCAAGCTAGATGCCGGCGAATTCGACGCCATCATTCTGGCCACGTCTGGCCTTAAACGCTTGGGTTTGGATGAGCGGATTGCCCAGGCACTCCCACCAGAGGTGTGCTTACCCGCCTGCGGACAGGGCGCCCTAGGTATCGAGTGCCGTTTGCATGACCCGGAACTCATCGCACTGCTGGCCCCGTTGGATGATGCCGATACCGCCACGCGCGTGCGTGCAGAGCGGGCCATGAATACGCGCTTAGAAGGCGGCTGCCAAGTGCCAATTGCAGGCCACGCGGTGCTGGACCTGGATAATGAAACCTTATGGTTGCGCGGTTTAGTCGGCAACCCAGAAGGTACTGAAGTCCTACGCGCCGAAGGTCGAGGCTCAATGCATGAACCTGAAGCACTGGGTATTCGCATTGCAGAAGAGCTGCTCGATCAGGGCGCTGGCGATATTCTGGCAGAGGTTTACGGCCGCGAACTATGAGCCGACCGGTACTGATCTGCCGCCCAGGGGAACGCGGCGAAGCGTTAGCGGCGGCGTTGCGCAACCAGGGCGAAAGCGTTGAATCACTCAATGTGATGCAGCTTGAAGCACTGCCAGAAGACCCCGCCATGCGGCAAATTTGGCTGGATATTGATCAGTACCGTAAGATAATTGTCATCAGCCCTTTTGCTGCCACCTGCTTAAGTGAGGCGCTGGATCGCTTCTGGCCCCAGCTACCGGTGGGAATTGACTACTATAGTGTTGGCAGCGCCACCGCGAGTACGCTTTACGATCAATTGGGAATCCGCGTCCATGTGCCTTCACCCACCGCGGGCGAAGATACCAGCGAAGCGCTGCTGGCGCTTGCATCGCTGCAGCAATTAGCGCATCAGCGTGTTCTACTGGTGGCAGGTGAAGGCGGCCGGCCCCTGCTCGCTGAAACGCTTGCCGAGCGGGGTGCAAAGGTGACGCGCGTTGCCGTGTATCGGCGCACCTTGCATGCGCTTGCACCTGCTCAGCAGGCGCGCCTTTTTTCAGGTAATTATCGGGCGTTGATCGTCACCAGCAGCGAACTGCTGGAACATCTGGCAAAATGGTGTAATCAGGCGGCCTTGTACCAACCGCTAATCGTTTCCAGTCGCCGTTTAGCTACACTGGCTGGCATACTGGGGTTTTGTAACCTCAAGGTGGCGTCCGGAGCAACGCCAGCTGCGTTGATAGCGGCGTTGGAGACCTGCGACCCACAGGGTGCCGATGTCGATCAAGGAACTTACTAAGGGCTAGCGACAGATGAGCAAACAAGTAAACGATCAGGACGATGTACAACCTGCGTCCGCCGATGCCTCTCAAGGCGTCCCCACGACGACTAACAAAGCAGCTTCCACTACTGACGCCACTGAGCCTAGCACGCAGTCTCCCCCGTCTAGCTCAGCAACACCGTCTACTCATAGTGGGGCTAAAAATAGTCGTTCGCGGCGGCGTGGAAAAGGATCCCAGAATACGGGCTCAACTGCTACTAGCTCTTCAGATAGCACCTCAAACAGCGCCTCAGACAAGAACCCTGCCGTGACCGGCACTTCACAGGCGGGGGCAAAACCGGCGGATGCAACGCCGGCGACGGCTTCCAGCACAGCTAAAGGCAGCAGCACAGCTTCGCCGAGCGCGGCTGCACCAGGCCCTTCAAGCACCTCTGCTAACGCTTCTTCAGGTTCCACTGCTGCAAAACCTGCTACCGGCAAGGCTGCCAGCGCGGGCCATGGCAGTGGAAATAGTGGTGGTGGAAACAGTGGTGGTGGAAACAATAGCGGCGGGAATAGCGGTAAAAAAGGCAGCGGTTTCGCCATCGCTCTGGTACTTATCTTAGCCATTGTCCTAGCGCTCGTTGCTTGGCAAGGCTGGCAGCGTCTTGAAAGCCAGCAACAACGCCTCGACGAACTGGCGCAACAGGCTGAAGGTAGCGCTTCGCAACAGGCAGTCAGCGACCTTGAGTCGCGTTTAGACAGCGGCGAAGCGGAGCGCAATGAAGCAATTCAAAGCACCATGGATGAGCTGCGCAGTGAGTTTGACAGCTACCGTAGTGATGTCGACGAGACGCTGGGCCAAGTGCTTGACCAGCTCTCACAAGAACAGGACACCGACGAGCGCGAATGGCTGCATGCCGAAGCCGCTTATCTACTGCGCTTAGCCAACCAACGCCTGCAGCTAGAAGGCGACGTTGATGGCGCCGCCGCGCTACTGCGCACTGCCGATGCACGCTTGGTCGATGCGGATAACCCTGCGCTGACCCCCGTTCGCGAAGCCATTGCCAATGAGCTAGCCGCGCTTGACGCCGTGCCCCAGGTTGACCGTACAGGGCTCTACCTAGCACTGAATGCGCAGCAGGAGCGCATTTCTGAACTGCGTCTCTCGCAAGAAATTGAAGAGCAGGCGGTAACGTCGAGTATCGAGCAGCCCCCTACCGGCACGTTCCAGCGCCAGTTAGCGCGCTTCGGTGAAGAGCTCAAAGACTTGGTGGTGGTTCGCCATCACGACGAAGCCCTGGAAGCATTGATTACCCCGGAGCAAGAGTCTTATCTGCGCCAAAGCCTGCGCTTAGTACTGGAGCAGACTCAGCTAGCCCTGCTCAATGAAGAAAAAGAGCTTTATGATGCGAGTATCGATAAAGCGCTACAGCTGCTAAATGACTACTACGACACCACTCGCGAAGAGACGCAAAGCGTTATTACTCGTCTAGAGGAGCTACAGCAAGCCGAGGTTAAACCGGAGCTGCCGGATATCAGCGCCTCTCAGCAGGAACTGGCACGCTTTATCGAGAACCGCTATGAGACGCGTGGCCAAAGCGGAGGTGATGCATGAGAAAGCTCGTTCTCCTCATTGTCGCCGGGCTTGCCGTCGGGGCCCTGTTTGGGCACCTGATGATGTCGGTACCCGGTTACTGGCTGATCCGCGTGGGCGACTCATCTATTCAAACCTCTTTCTGGTTTGGCCTAGTGCTGTTGTTCGCGGCGTTTGTCGTGCTGCACTTTGTACTGCGCTTACTCAGCGGCATTATTCGCCCCATGGGACGCTTTCGCACCTGGAACAGCCGTGCCCGCAACCGCCGCGCCATGCAGCGCACTCAGCGTGGCCTGGTAGCGCTCACCGAAGGCCGCTGGAAAAAAGCTGAAAAGACCTTGGTGAATGCCGCTGACGACTCTAGCACACCGCTGGTCAACTACCTCTCGGCAGCGCTGGCAGCCCACTACCAGGGCAACCACGCGAAATCCCAAGAGCATCTCAACCAAGCGCAGCTAACCACCGACGGCGCCGATACTGCGGTGGGCTTGATGCAGGCGCAAATGATGATTGAGCGTCAGCAGCCGGAAGAGGCGCTGGCGATCCTGAACCGGTTGGATAAAAAGCTCTCGAACCACCCGCAGGTACTCAAGCTACTCAAACAGGTGCATTTGAGCGTCAACGACTGGGAAGGCTTACGGCGCTTGATTCCAAGGCTAGCTGCGCAAAAGCTGATTACCCAGCAAGAGCGTGAGCAGCTGGAATTTAAAGCCTACCGCGAACTGATCGTGTTTGAAGCGCAAAACCCCACCAATATTGAACGAGTGCGGGGGCTGTGGGCCGACATGCCCGACTACCTGCGCGGCAACACCGAGCTAATCGTGCTCTACACCGAAGCGCTGATTCAGGCTAACGAGGAGCCGATTGCCGAGCGTTTGCTCAACCACTCGCTGGATCATCACTGGGACGCGCGCTTGGTGAAACGCTATGGCCTGCTGAATGTGGACGCAGGACGCCAACTGGCGAAAGCTGAGAAGTGGCTGCAGGAACGCCCCAATGATCCTGAACTGCTGCTCGCCTGTGGTCGTCTCTCGCTGCGTGTTGGCCAGTGGGAAAAAGCGCAGGAGTACTTCGAAGCCAGCCAGCGTCAACGCCCCAATGGCGTGGTATGTGCTGAACTTGCCCGCCTTTATGCAAGCCTTGGCGAGCATAACAAAAGTCAGCTTTACTACCGCCACAGCGTCGAAATGCTGGCCAAGTCGCTACCTTCGCTGCCCCAACCAAGCGATGCGAGCGATAGTCAAAAGCCGGATACGAAAGCGGCCAAAAAACGCGCTTAACCTAGCTTTTCTATCATTGATAAAGCGGCTTTAGAACACGCAAAAAGGTGCCTGAATAGGCACCTTTTTGCTTTGGACGATTACTTGGCAACCGGCGTTTCAGTGGGCTGGGGAGACAAAGGTTCAGCCGATGCCTCTGGGGACGGCAAGGCCGCCGTGCAGTGTCCACACCGTGTGGCTTTGATCGGCACCACCATTAAACAATACGGGCAAGGCTGCTCTGTAGGGCTCGCAGGCGCCACTGCCTCTTCGCGCTTTAACCGGTTGATGGTGCGCACCAACAGGAACACCACGAAAGCAACAATCGTAAAGCTGACGACCGCATTGATAAAAAGCCCCACGTTCAATGTCACCGCCCCAGCGGCTTGCGCATCCCCAAGCGTTGCATAAGGCCCAGCGACCACTCCTTGGCGTAACACCACAAACAGATTTGAAAAATCGACACCGCCTACCAGCAACCCAATCAGCGGGTTCATCACATCCGCCACCAGGCTCTGCACAATCAGCGTAAACGCCCCGCCGATGATGATGCCCACCGCCATATCGACCACATTGCCTTTTACCGCAAACTCTCTGAATTCCTGGAAGAATTTTGTCATTTTGTCGACGTCCTAGCGTTTCGTTTTAACCAACACTCAGTACTACTTCTTTCCATTAAGAGCATGGGCGACAGCGTGTTAGGCGGCAAGTAAGAAACACAAAAAGCCCAAGCTTCAGCCTGGGCAAGTAGTCTAAATGGATAATGGGGGTAGAGACTATTCGAGCGACTCGTAAGGCAGGCCCACGTAATTTTCCGCTATCGTAGTCAACCCGGCGGTCGAGCTGGTGACGTAATCCAATTCGGCCAGCTGCATACGACTGTTGAAATTCTCTTCATCAGAGAAGTTGTGCAGCATGGAGGTCATCCACCAGGAGAAGCGCTCGGCTTTCCAGATGCGCTTCAGACATGTTTGCGAGTAACGCTCGATCAAATCCGTACGCCCTTCTCGGTAAACCTTCACCATCAGGCGATAGAGCGTGTTCACATCGCTAGCCGCCAAATTAAGCCCTTTGGCGCCGGTGGGGGGCACAATATGCGCCGCATCACCGACCAGAAATAGCCTTCCGTACTGCATTGGTTCGACCACATAGCTACGCAGCGGCGCGATGCTCTTCTCGATCGACGGTCCGGTAACGAGCTTTTCGGCCACTTCATCGGGCAGGCGGCGCTTAAGCTCTTCCCAAAAGCGTTCGTCAGACCAGTTCTCCACTTTTTCATCTGACGGCACCTGGAGGTAATAGCGGCTGCGGGTGGAAGAGCGCATGCTGCAAAGGCTAAAGCCGCGCTCGTGACGCGCATAAATTAACTCATCGGACACCGGTGGCGTATCCGAGAGCACGCCGAGCCAACCAAACGGATACACTTTTTCAAACTCTTTAATACGATCTTGAGGGATCGACTGACGCGATACACCGTGGTAGCCGTCGCAACCGGCAATGTAATCGCAATCGAGCCTGACCGTTTCACCGTTGTGCTCAAAGGTCAGGTAGGGGTTATCGCTCTCCAGATCATGGGGCTGGACGTTTTCTGCTTCATAAAGAGTCGTACCCCCAGCCATTTCACGGGCCTGCATCAAATCCCGAGTGACCTCTGTTTGGCCGTACACCATCACCTTGCTGCCACCGGTCAGTTCATCCAACGGGATACGGACACGGCGATTATCAAAGGCAAGCTCGAAACCATCGTGGGGTAAGCCTTCTTCCTTCATGCGTTGATCAACACCGGCTTCGCGCAAGAGATCGACCATGCCCTGCTCCAGCACGCCAGCGCGGATACGGCTTAATACATACTCACCGCTACGCCGTTCAACAATCACGTTATCAATACCCTGGCGCTGGAGAAGCTGACCGAGTAATAAACCGGAAGGCCCTGCACCAATAATGGCGACCTGCGTCTTCATAGGGAATGCCTCATCGCTGTCATTATCTAGATAGTTCATAACTTGTATTTTTCAATGAAAGACGCCGCATAATAAGGCATGATCTAGATCAATTATTGGACATTTAGCGCCTTATCACCCCACCTTAGTCGTAGAGGAGATGATGACAATGACAGTCTCAACAACAACGCCTGTTCCGGTATTTAAACTCTATGGCGAGACACAGCACTGGCCTACTCCAGACCTACTTCACTGCGAGTCCATCCCTGAACGTAGCCAGCTACATGATTGGCGTATTCGCCCCCATCGCCACGCCGATTTAGTGCATATTCTATTGATTAGAGAGGGCTGCGTGGCGTTAGAGCTGGAGGGAACACGTCATGATCTACAAAGTGCCGCCACGATTATTGTTCCCGCCATGGCTATTCACGGCTTCCGCTTTTCGCCGGATGTGCAAGGGCACATTATTACGCTGGCCAAACCGCTAGCGGATCACCTGCATGCCCTTATGGGCGAGAGTAGCGCCCTTAAAAAGGCAGACTTCTTTCGCCTATCGTCTTCAAGCGTGAAAAAGCGTATTACTATGCTGGTGGCGCAGATCGACCAGGAGTATCGCCAACCTGCACCAGGGCGAAGCCTGTTGCTCGAAGCGCTTATCCAGGCACTCGTTGTCGAGCTTTCTCGACTTGGCAGTTATGCTGGCAATCCTACAAAACGCTACGCCCCTCGCAAAAAGGATAAGGGGCAGCAGCATTTAGAGCACTTTCAAACGCTGATCGAAGCGCACTACCGCGAACAGCCAAGTGTTGAGTGGTTAGCCGGGAAGGTAGGTGTCAGCAGTGCGCACTTGAATATGCTGTGCCGTCAACTCGCCGGGCATAGCGCTCTGCAGTTGCTGCATGAACGCTTGCTGCTGGAAGCCAAGCGCCAGCTCACCTATACCAATATGACCATTGGCCAAGTCTCCGACAGCTTAGGCTTCTCTGAACCGGCTTACTTCACGCGCTTTTTTAAGCGTAATACCACTCTATCGCCTCGTGACTTCCGTATTCGACAGTCACCAGGGCGTTAACAACACTTAAAGTAAAAAGAAGGTCGAGAGTACCGGAAAAAGGATTAACAGCGTTAGGCGAAGTAAATCAGACACCACAAAGGGAGTTACCCCTTTAAATATCTCCCCTAACCCAACATGCGGTGCCATTGCTTTTATAACGAACACATTCATCCCCACCGGCGGTGTCATTAGCCCCAGCTCAACGGTCAGTACGGTCAAAATACCGAACCATACCGGGTCGATACCCATCGCCTGAATAATCGGATAAACCACCGGCACGGTGATCACCAACATGGCGATAGAGTCCATAAACATACCCAACACAAAGTAGAGCGCCAAGATGCACAGCACCACGACGATGGGCGTGAGATCCATGCCGTAGAGCATGTCAGTAATGGAAAATGAAATACGCGACACCGAGATAAAGTAACCTAGCGTCTCAGCCCCCACCAGCATAAAGAACACCACCGCAGAGAGCGCTAATGTCTCTTGTACGCTGTGCCATAGCTGCGCACCGCGCATGCCTTTCGCCAGGGCGTAAAGCAGCGTGGCGAACGCCCCGACGCTAGCACCCTCCGTCGGTGTAAAGGCACCAAAATAGATACCCAAGATCATCACCAGGAAAACGCCAAAAAAGGGCACTAAGCCGGTCAGCGAGAGTAGCTTCTCTTTCCAAGCAGTGGGCTCTCCAGCAACAGCCAAAGAGGGGCGCAGATACATGACGACCGTTATGGTCAGTGAGTACATCACCAGACCCAGCAGACCGGGAATTAGCCCTGCCATGAACATATCGCCAACGGACTGTTCGGTAAGAATGGCGTAGATAAGCAGCGCGATACTGGGCGGAATCATAATCCCTAGCGTGCCGCCTGCGGCCAGCGCGCCGGTCGCTAAACCACGGTTATAGCCATAACGCTCCATTTCCGGCAACGCTACCCGGGTCATGGTGCTTGCCGTCGCTAACGAAGAACCAGAGATAGCGGAGAAGATGCCGCAAGAGCCCACGGCTGCAATCGCCAGGCCACCCTTCCAGCCACCGCAAATAATCCTTGTTGAATCAAACAGCTTACCGGCCATGCCCGAATGAGCAGCCAGCACGCCCATTAAGATAAACATGGGCACGGCGCTGAAACTGTAGTTGGAGAGTACTTCCACCGGCACGGTTTTTAACTGAGCGACAGCCGCATCCCAGCTAATGATCTGAGCAAAACCCACCACCCCCACGATCAGCATCGTGAGAGCAACCGGCACGCGCAGAATCATCAATATCAATAAAAGCCCTAACCCAATGGCACCAATCGCTTCACTCCCCATGAGCCGCCTCCTCACCTGTGGCATAAATCATGCCCAGCAACGCATGAATAAAACTACGCAGCCCGAGAAGCAAGCTGAGCACTGCTGCCAACTGGAAAATGGGGCCCATCGGCAGGCGCAAGTCTTGGGTTATTTCCCCGTGCCGGGTAGCCGCTGCCGCCGAATCCAGCAAACCTACAAAAAGAATCAGCCCCAGCGCCATAAAGCCGAGTAAAAAGAAGCCTTGCACGCGGTTCTTAATTCCTTGTGGCAAGCGATGAGAAAATGCTTCCACTACCACCTGACTCTTTTCGACATTCGCGGCCATCGCCGCCAATAGCGCAAACAGCATTAAATAGCTGACTAGCTCTACGCTGCCGGAAACGCGCAGCGCAATCGCACCTTCCGTTACACGCGATAGATAACGAGTACTTACGTCGGCAATGGTTACTGCCAGCAGCCCAATCAGTGCGATGCCAGCCACCAAGCGACAAATGAGGGCCAGCCAGTGGCTGGCCCTATAAAGAGTAGACTTCATAAGACCTTACCCCTATTGGGTACCACAAGACTCACTGGCTGCCAGCGCTGCTTGATATACATCTCGCGCCTGGTCCAAACCGCGCTCTTCCAACTGCGCCAGGTAGTTTTCAATACCGGTTTGCAGCGGCTTCTGCCAGTCAGGATGCTCTAACGGATTTTCGATTTCACGAATGGTATGGCCAGCGTCGGCAGCTTCTTGCTTACCTTCAACGTCTAACCGATCAAAGACAGCACCGGCATTTTCAGCCCATTTCATACCAGAGTTGTTATCAATAATTGCCTGCTGCTCTGGGGTCAAGCTGTCGTAGGCGCGCTGGTTCATAGTGGCAACAAAAATCAGCGTATAGAACGGCACTTCAGTGTGGTAGTTGACGAGTTCGTTGATACGGAAGCCTTTCAGGCCTTCCCAGGGGAAACTCAGGCCTTCAATAACACCACGCTGCATGGAAGTGTAGATATCCGGTGCAGGCATACCTACCGGGATCGCGCCCATATTCTCCAGCATCTCACCTGCCACAGCGGTAGGACGACGGATACGCATTCCTTCGAGATCGGCAGGGGTTTGCACATCAGTGTCGATAGTGTGGATACCACCTGGGCCCGTGGTAAACATAAACAGCGGGCGAGTATCTTCGTATTCGCTGTCTAAATGGCCGTCGTCGTAAAGCGTTTGCAGTACGCAAGCACCTTGCGTTGCTGTGCTCGCTACCCCAGGTAGTTCAACGATCTGTGAGAGAGGGAACCGACCGGCAGTATAGCCCTGGGCAGTAGCACCAATATCAGCAATACCGTTGGCAGCGGCTTCATAAATGGAATCCGGTTTGGCTAAGGTACCGGCGGGAAACATTTGAATGGTTAGATCGCCATCGGATTCTTCGGCGATCGTATCGGCCCATGCCTGCAAAACACCTTCATTAACGCCTGAAGGGCCAGGCCAAAAGTGAGCCATACGTAGGGTGGTCTCTGCCTGGGCCGAGCTAACGGCCAAGCCAGTAATTGCCGCTGCCAAAACACAGCGGGATAGGGATATTTTCATAGGAGCCTCCAGGACTTTTTGGATTATTGTTAGTTCGCATAACGAATACTAGTTCGTCTTATGCGACCACATTAGTCCACTATCAGGCGTAGGGCTAATCGACATTCGTCTATGTTTAAGCACCGCAGCAAGCCTTTACACCCGCACGATCTCAAACCCTCAGTGTTCCGACCAACACCCCCTCCCAAAAGGCACAATGACAATAAAAAATTGGACTTTTCCAATATCTCTTCACGACTATGGTCGAATCAGTGAAGAGTAGAGTTATTAACCCTTTCCTAATACACCAATAAAAAGCCGCTTTCGCAAGTCGAAAGCGGCTTACTAACAAGGGAAAATATTGATTACTCTGTCTGCTCGGTATACTTCTCTACCAACCGGGTCGCCTCATCATAGAGCAGTTGACCATCAAAACCTCGGTTACCCATGTCGTCAATCCACTGAGCCGTGGCCGTCTCGGCAGCCGCCTGCCAGGGTGCTAGTGCGTCTTGAGCGATGTAGAACATTTCACCCTCACCCGTCGCTTCAATAGCTTTAATCGCGTCTTCTTCCGCCTGATCCATGACCTGGCCGATTCGTTGCGCCTCTTGAAGCCCTGCATTATCGTCGATTACTTGTTTCAGCTCTGGTGAAAGTGCATCGTAACTAGCTTGGTTTAAGCCCAGCACCATCATTGCCGTATATAAACCATGATCGCCTTCGAAAAAGGTGTGGTTCTGGGCAACATCTAGCACGCCCAATGCCGCAGCGCTTTCAAAGGGCAGTGTCAGGCCATCAATTACACCGCGCGAAATCGCTTCTGGAATTTGCGGCATCGGCATACCCACCGCTTGAGCCCCCAGAAGTCCCAGATAGCGATTCATGGTTTTCGAAGGGGCACGAATAGCCAGCCCATCCAGCTCATCAGCACTCTCAATCACCACGTCTCTGGTATGGATTTTGCCCGGCGTATGGGCAAATACAGCGATAGGATAGACGCCCTCAAAGGCAGCCTGCATATGCATTGTCGCAAATTCATGGGCCGCCATGCTGGTGGCTTCGCCCGTAGTGGGCAGGAAGGGTTGGTCGAATGCCTCGGATTCCGGGAAGCGATTAGGCGTATAGCTGAGCAAGGTCCAGGCAATATCTACCACCCCGTCCTTTGCCTGATCATAGAGCGAGGGTGCTGAGCCCCCCAGTTGCATGGCAGGGAATATTTCCACCTTGATAGCCCCCTCAGACTGCTCTTCAATACGCTTAGCCCAGGGTTCCAGATACTCGGTCTGCACTGGCGTGGTAGGGGCAGCAAAGTGGTGCAAGCGCAGGGTCACCGTGTCTTGGGCATAGCCACTACCGCTAAGGAGTAGGCCGCTTAAAAAAGCGAGGCTGGCGAGTGTGGGTTTTATTGTCATTGTAGTAACCTCCTTACTTATAGCCTTATTTAAAGAAATAGTGTCGGGCACTTATCTAAATGGGGTAGTGGCGCGGGCCAAGCTGCATGGTCATCCAGCGCAGATCGGTGAACTCCTCAATCCCGGCCTTACCGCCAAAACGTCCATAGCCGCTCGATTTAACGCCGCCAAAGGGCATCTGGGGCTCGTCGTGCACAGTGGGGGCGTTGATGTGGCAAATACCCGACTCAATGCGCTGGGCAAACTGCATTGCTCGGGCAGTGTCACGGCTGAAGACGGCGGCCGAAAGGCCATATTCGCTATCGTTGGCCACGCGCAGGGCTTCCTCTTCATCCTTGACGCGCATCATCGCGACTACCGGGCCAAACGACTCTTCGCCATACAGGCGCATCGCCTGGGTAACCCCATCCACCACGGTAGGCTGCATAATGACGCCTTCGGCCTTGCCGCCACAGGCTAAACGAGCGCCATGCTGCTGGGCGTCGTCAAGCAGGGCGTTGAGCTTCTCGCCCGATTCGCGATTGATCAGCGTACCCAGCGCGTTACCTTCACCACGCGGGTCACCCGCGCGCAGCGTTTGCGCCTTGCGGGCCAGTTTTTCGACGAAGGCGTCGGCGACCGCATCCATCACGATTAGCCGCTCGGTGGACATGCAGATCTGCCCCTGGTTGAAGAAGGCGCCAAAGGCAGCGGCCTCTACGGCAGCGTCCAAGTCGGCATCGTCAAGCACCACGAACGGTGCCTTTCCGCCAAGTTCCAGCAGAACCGGCTTAAGATGGCGCGCCGCTTTTTCGGCAATAATGCGCCCCACCTGGGTGGAACCGGTGAAATTAATACGACGCACGGCTTGATGCTCAATCAAGGCCTCGACCACCTCGGCGGCCTGCGGGGGTGCATTGGTCACCACGTTAACGATGCCATCGCCCAGGCCCGCCTCAATCAGTACCTCCCCAATCAGGTGATGCGTCGCAGGGCACTGTTCAGAGGCCTTAAGAATCACCGTGTTGCCACACGCCAGCGGCGTCGCAATGGCACGCGTGCCAAGAATAATAGGCGCGTTCCAGGGGGCGATCCCCACCACCACGCCGCAGGGTACCCGCACGCCCATCGCCAAACTTCCGGGCACGTTGGAGGGTATTACCTCACCACCTACCTGTGTAGTCAGCGATGCCGCCTCGCGCAGGATGCTGGCGGCGACCATGACGTTAAAACCTGCCCAGCCTGGCGTAGCGCCAGTTTCATCTACCATTCGTTCGATGAACTCAGCCTGTCGCGCTTCCATGATCTCTGCCGCCTTGAGCAGCTTGGCGCGCTTTTCGCCGGGGCCCGTCGCTGACCAGGAGGGAAGCGCCCTTGCGGCAGCCTCAACCGCCAGGGCCGCATCACCAACGGATGCTGCTGCGGCCTGAGTGACGACATCACCGGTCAGAGGATTGTGTCGAGTAAAGGTCGCGCCTTGATGAGCGGCACACCGCTCACTGCCGATTAACAGATTAATATCCATAACTGACTCTCGTTCAAAAGTTGGCAGTTCTTGTTATGCAGCACTTATCGTTGGTAGCTCTCTAGCCCCGGTTTGATGCTCTTGTCATCAAGGAACTGCTTGAGCCCTTGCGCCCGGCCTTGCTCAGGGTCAAGATGCTGTGCCTGATCGAGCTTAGCGTAGAGGTACTCCTCGTTCTGCTCCCAGGTCAGTTCGCGGCACATTTTGAAACCGATCTTGGCAGCACGCATCACGACGGGATTCTTATCACGCAACGTAGCGGCCAACTCGCGGGTGGCTTCGCGTAATTCAGTTAATGGCACACTTCTGTTAACCAGCCCCATTTGAGCTGCCTGGGGGCCCTTAAAGGTTTCCCCAGTCATGATGTAATAGAGCGCTTCTCGGTGGCCCACGGTATCGGCCATGGCTTTGCTAACCAAGTTGCCTGGGGGGATACCCCAGTTGATTTCTGAGAGGCCGAATACCGACTCATCGGCAGCAATCGCCAAATCGCAAGCAACCAGCGGCGAGAAGGCCCCGCCAAAGCACCAACCATTAACCATCGCAATAGTGGGCTTAGCGTAGTGACGCAGTAGCTTCCATTGCCAGGTAGAGGCGTCGCGGCGCACTTTGACCTGAACAATCTCGGGGCTGGCGTCGATCTCACGGAAGTACTCTTTTAGATCCATGCCGGCTGAAAAGGATTCCCCCTCGCCGGTCAACACCAGCACGTGGGCCTCTTGATCCAGCTCGATCGTTTCAAGCACATCAATCATTTCACGGTTGAGCGTCGGGCTCATAGCGTTGCGCTTTTCAGGACGATTCAACGTCACCCAGGCAATGCCCTCTTCAACATTAACTTTCACGGTTTGCCAGCGATCTTGGTAGTTACTCATCTCTTACTCCTCAGGTTTTATCAAACGACTTATAAAGCGAATTATTCAAAAACGGCTTATTAAAACGTTAATGTTTAAACGCCTACTCAGCGGTAAACTTTTCGATTAACTTTTTGGCATCGTTATAGAGCGCTTCGCCATCAATTCCTTTCTCTTCGACATCGGCGATCCACTCGTCAGCAACTTCTCGCCCAACAGCTTGCCAGCGGGCAGTCTCCTCACTATCAAGCTGAGTGATCGTACCGGGCTGTTCGCCATTCTGAATGGCCTGGATCTGCACTTGGTCGGCGTCATCCATGATCTGACCTATTCTACGGGCCTCCTGAATGCCGGAGTGAGCGTCGATAATCGCTTGTAATTCGGCAGGCAGCGCGTCGTATTTACGCTGGTTCATGGCGACGATCATCATCGTGGTATAGAGTGCATGATCACCGCTGAAGACCGTATGTTCGGTCGTAATATCAGCTAACCCCATGGCGGTAATCGCTTCAAAAGGGATCACCGTTCCATCCAGAACTCCTCGTGATAACGCCTCAAGTGCCTGAGCAACAGGCATACCAATAGGCTCAGCACCCAACTTGGCTAGATAGCGATTTACCAACCGACTGGGACCACGCATCTTTAGCCCTTCTATATCGTCGAGTGATTCAATACGTGTCTCTTTGGTGTGTAGTGCGCCAGGGCTATGGGTGTGGACGGCGATGGGATATACGCCAGCTAACTCATCCTGCATATGCGTCGTGGCGTACTCATGAGCGGCCTGACTAGTCGCCGCGCCGGAGGTCGGTATAAAAGGTAAGTCAAAGACCTCCGCCCTAGGGAACCGGCCGGAGTTATAGCCCAACACGGTCCAGATAATATCCACTTGACCATCTTTCGCTTGGTCATAGAGGGAGGGAGGCGTGCCGCCCAGTTGCATTGAGGGGTAGAGTTCAACCTCCAAACGCCCATTGGACTCCTCCTCAATGGCTTCTTTCCACGGAATAAAGTACTCCTGGTGAACAGGCGCTGAAGACGGAAAGAAGTGATGCAGCCGAAGTGTGTACTCGGCCTCCTGGGCGCTAGCCTGTCCAGCCCCCCAGGCAAAAGGCAAAGCGATGGCTAATGCGAGTAAACGCCGGTTTAGTCTTGAAGCAATCTGCTGAATCATAAGAAGTTCCTCGTTATGCTTGTTGTGGTTATTGTTTAAGCGGCTGAGTACAACGGCTTAATTCACCGCGAATAAATCAATCAAAACGTTCTCACGGGTACGCTCGGCAGCGCCGATAATGATCGTGCGTGTTAGCCAGGCGTAGTCCGGACTGGAGGTATAAAAGCGCGGCGTGGTGTGAAAGTAATACTCATCAGGAGCAACGGGTTCACCACGCTGAAGACGCTGCATGACCGCAGCAGAACCATGCCGAAACCCGGTGTTCTCAACTTCGATACGCTCGCCACTATCGGTTTCTAGAAAGTAGCGGGCATGCAGTTCGGCCACCCCATCGGCGCGTAGGGTCTGCCAATCGCCGCCGCCAGGCAGTACCACGCCGCTCAACCGCTCACCAAACACCTCGCCGCCGGTGATGGCAATGAAGCGACGCTTGCCTTGAGCATTTTCACCCAGCTCTAGGGGAGCATCGACGTCAACCGTTAAGCGCGCGATAAAAGTAGTCGCCGGCATTCGTTTAGACGCGTCATGGGACATATCGAACCACCTTGTTCAATTGATTAAGTAAACAAAGCCAAGCGAGATGGCGGGGAAGAGCACGAGCAAAATAATGCGAATAAGATCAGCCGCTAAAAAAGGCAGGATGCCTTTAAATGTTTCTGTTAAAGGAATGCGGGGAGCCATGGAGTGGATAATGAAGATGTTCAGTCCCACCGGCGGCGTGATCATGCCGACCTCAACGACCACCAGCGCTAAAATACCGAACCATATCGCCACATCTGTTGCGGGCATGCCGAAGTCCATCCCCGTGACGATAGGCAGAAAGATAGGCACGGTTAACAAGATCATCGAGAGGCTGTCCATAAAGCAGCCAAGTACCAAATAGCAAAGCAGAATGCCTGCCAGAACCACCCAGGGACTGATCTCAAGCCCCACTATCCAACCGGCGGTCATTTGCGGAAGTTGAGTCAGAGCAAGGAAGCTATTGAAGACACTGGCGCCGAGTACAATGAAGAAGATCATTGCCGAGGTCACCGCGGTCTCAAGTACGCAATCCCGCAGGCCACTCCAACGCAGTCCGCCTTTTGTTATTGCCAGTGCACCGGTGGAGACCGCACCGACGGCGGCGGCTTCGGTAGGCGTAAAGATACCGGTATAGATGCCTCCAATCACCACGATAAAGATCGCTGCTCCTGGCCATACCTCCAGCAATGAACGCCAACGTTCGCCCCGGGATGCTTTTACCTTACTCGGCGCACTATCAGGAAAAAACCGCACGTAGAGAGAGATGGCCAGCATATAGCTGAGTACTGCAAACAATCCCGGCACCAGGGCGGCAGCAAACATTTCATTAATGTTTTGCTCAGCCAAGATGGCGTAGATAACCAACACCACTGAAGGGGGAATCAAAATGCCCAGGGTACCACCAGCTGCCAGTGCGCCGGTCGCCAGACTCCCTCGGTAGCCCTGCCGTTCCATTTCGGGCAGCGCCACTTGGGTCATCGTGGCAGCGGTAGCCAGCGAAGAGCCACAAATAGCTCCAAAAGCGCCGCAAGCGCCTATGGTGGACATCGCCAGCCCACCACGACGGTGCCCCAGCCAGTCGTTGGCCGCCTGAAACATGGCCCGGGATAGACCCGCTCTCGCCGCAAATTGCCCCATGAGCAAGAAAAGCGGAATGATGGATAGCGTATGGCTGGAAAAGTGCTCGTAAGGCAGTGACTTCAAGCCATTTAAAATGCCCATCGGGCCGGTGATCAGCATCATCCCCACGGCACCCACCACCAGCATAGCTAGGCCGATAGGAATACGCGCCGCCATCATGAATAGCAGTACCGCAAAGCCGCTAGCTCCCAAAGTGAGTGGTGTCATCACGAGTCTCCTTGGGCGGAGCTTTCTTGAACTTCAGCCAAACTGCTTTTAGTCGAACCGTGTTGTTGCGGATTATGAGTACACGCATCCAAGGCGCGATACAGGCAGACCAGCGTCAACAATATGAACCCTACCAGACCGCCGACGTACCCCCACCAAAGCGGTATATCTAGCAGCATGCTGGTTTCCATATAGCGTCGTTTATCGAGCAAGCCATGATAGAGGCGCCAAGTCATTAACCCTGCAACCACAAAAAAGAGCGTTTCGGCAACAACGGCTAGTAGACGCTGGACAATGGGCGGTGCATGCATGACCAGTAGATCCACCGTGACATGCCCACCGCGAAGATGGCAGTAAGGTAAAAACAAAAACACGGCAATGGCAGTCCCTATTTCAACCAGCTCGTAATCGCCAGTAATAGGTCCCACCCACGCCAGCAGGGTGATATCGCTTAACACTGGTGCACTGGCTACCCACCGGCCAAGAATACTAACGACGGTGATGATAGCGAGTGCTGTGATCATTAATCCGCCGCTTATCGCGGCAACCCTGCAGGGTATCTCAAGGCTACGGCGCATCAATGCAGTGCCGATTGTCGGTACCGTCGCTAAGCTGCTCATCGTTTCGTCTCTTGTTTTTGGAGTTCGCTGTATGGCTGAAACCTACCTTGCGCTATACACCGCGAGACCGTCACAACCAAACTAGTTACTTAATATAAGTAATTGTCTTTGAGAGAGCATGCAAGCGTTGCCGACAAAAATACGCCTAAAGTTTTATTCCTCGCTGGTTTCCGGTGCGTATATTTTCACTAGAAGAGACAGCAGCTGACGCCGTTCAATATCACTAAGTGATTGAGTTGCATTGATATCACTCTGCTCAGCCAGCTCTTTTAGCTGCTCGGTCAAGGCTTCGCCTTTTTTGCTAAGAAAAATTCCGTGGGAGCGCTTATCTCGCTTACAGCGCACCCGCAAAGCCAGCCCCCTCTCCTCCAGATTATTAATTAAGCTAACGATTCTAGGCGGGTCAATGTCCAGCACCTTGGCTAAAGTGGTCTGGGTGATACCGGGATACCCTTCAATCACCACGAGAGAAGAGAACTGGGCAGGGCGTATCTCATACTCCTGCATGGCCTCATTAAAATGTTTAAAAACAGCCAACTGCGCTCTTCTCAAGGCGTAACCAAGGCGTTTTTCAAGCACCAGACCGGCGACAGAAGTCGGCTCTTTTTCGTCGGGCTCAACTTGCTGAATAGACGTGCCCTTTTTAGATATGGCCATGCGTTAATTCCTATCTCATTTAAATAATTACAACTATGGTCTTAAATCAGCATCCTAGCCAATCATCTAGTTAACAACTATAACTATATTCGCCAAGATGACAGCACACAACAAATCCAAGATTTTTTGCTATGGAGCTATTCATGTCACTCCCCCCTCCGCTGCCTGACACCTTACAAGAGTTCCGACTACACGGAGGCGATGTCCCCTCTTACCCACACAGCATGACCCAGCGCCTTGCCCATTGGGCAAACAAAACACCCATGAATACCTTTTTGGCCGAGCGCGAAAAGGGCCAGCACAGGTGGCGAACGCTAACCTTTGGTGAAGCAATGCCACAAGTGATCCGCCTGGCACAAGCACTGATTGATTATGGTCTGTCGACGGAGCGACCGCTGATGGTGCTGTCGGGAAATAGCATTGAACATGCTCTGCTTGCCTGTGCCGCCATGCATGTGGGTATTCCTTATGTGCCAGTGTCGCCCTCCTACGCCCTGCTGTCGGAAGATTTCGTTAAGCTGCGGCATGTGGTGGAACTGGTGACCCCGGGGATGCTATTTGTCGATGAGGAGGCGCGCTTTAGCCGGGCACTGACGGCCGTTTGCGATGATGGCGTCACCTGTGTGGCCAAAGTGCCAACTCTGCGAGCCCTGACCTTTGATTCACTTGCCGCGACGCCAGCGACTGTCGCTGTGGAAAGTGCTCACGCCCGCGTAACACCTGACACTATCGCCAAACTAATGTTTACCTCAGGGTCGACGGGCATGCCCAAAGCGGTGATCAATACCCACCGTATGCTGTGTAGCAACCAAGCCATGCTGGCGAAACGGCTGAGCTTTATAGAGCGGCGCCCCCCGGTGTTAGTCGACTGGCTCCCCTGGCATCACACTTTCGGCGGCAATACGATTTTGGGGATGGCAATGCATAACGGAGGCTCGTTATACATTGATGACGGTAACCCCACCGCTCAGGGAGTTCAGCGAACCATCGAGAACCTGCGCGAAGTATCGCCGACGTTTTACTGCAATGTCCCCAAGGGGTTTGAAGCACTGGTCGAGCATTTGCGCAACGATGACTCCCTGCGCGAGGCCTTTTTCCGCGATCTGGAAATGCTGCACTTCGGGGGCGCCGTGCTACCCGCCCATGTGCGCACCGCTCTGGAAGCGTTAGGTAAGCAGACGCGCGGGGCTCCCACTCCCATGTTGACGGGGCTGGGCTCCACCGAAGCATGCCTGGCTTTTTGCACCGAAGATCCTAGCGACACACCGGGACTGATCGGGAAGCCCGTGCCAGGCATGACGCTGAAGCTAGTGGCGACGGAAGATAAATGGGAGGCGCGCCTTAAGGGCCTCAACATCACACCAGGCTACTGGCGCGACACACAGCGAACCAGTGAGGCGTTTGACCACGAAGGCTACTACCGCACCGGGGATGCTATGCGCCTAATTGACCCCGACCACCCCGAACGGGGGCTAATCTTTGACGGCCGGCTAAGCGAGAACTTCAAACTGGTGACTGGCACCTGGGTCAATGTGGGCACCCTGCGCCTACACCTTGTGGAACACTTCGCCCCGTTGGTACAGGACATAGTGGTGATCGGCGAAGGGCGTGACTACCTGACGGGAATCGTCGTGTTGAACCTTCCCGCCTGTGAGCAGCAGCTTGGCTCAGCGGATATCTCCCTTGATGCTTTGGCCACCAACGCCAGCCTGCATCAGTGGTTCGCGCAGCGTTTGGCAATACACTGCCGAGGCCAATCAAGCTCCATGCGGCTGGAACGCCTGCTAATGCTCAACCAACCGCTTTCCGTTGACCGTGGCGAATTGACCGACAAGGGCTCGGTGAACCAACGGCTTGTGCGCGAGCGCTACTTGGATCTCGTGGCGTGCCTCTACGCTGAGCCACCCAAGGATCCACGCATTATCCTGTCCACGACTAGCCCAGCGTCTTAATAGCGTGACTTTTAACATCAGGACGTCAGCCATCACCACTGGAGCGCAGGGAAGGCCCTATGCCGCTCGCTACGCTATTTTGGGAGAATAACTATGACACGCGGGCACTACACGGCATTTGAGGATATCCATTTAGTTGCCGCTGTACGCACACCGTTCACCGACCTGGGCATCAAGGTCGCCAAGGAAGTGCTTAACGTAAGCGGCGTCGCACCGGCAGACGTTGATTCAGTGATCGCTGGATCCGTGGCCCAAGCGAGTTTCGACGCCTATTTACTCCCTCGTCATATTGGGTTGTATGCGGGCATCCCTCAGGCGGTGCCTGCCCTGCACGCGCAGCGCGTCTGCGGCACCGGCTTTGAACTGTTAAAGCAAGCAGCAGAACAGATTGCGCTAGGACAAGCCAAATGCGTGCTGTGCGTCGGCACGGAATCCATGACCCGCAATCCGATTGCAGCCTATACGCACCGTGGTGGCTTCAAACTGGGTGCACAGGTGGACTTCAAAGACTTCCTATGGGAAGCGCTAATGGATCCAGCACCCAATGTATCAATGATTCAGACCGCCGACACACTGGCGCAGCGCTATGCCATCACTCGGGAGCAGGTAGACGCCTATGCCGAGCGCAGCTTCTCCCTGGCGGTCGAAGCCCAAGCGCAAGGGATCCTCTCCGCGGATATTATTGCTGTTGAAAACGAAACCTTCTCCCTCCCCGGTTATAGTGATAGGAGTATTTGTCTACCTCGTAAAATTATCCGCGTAGACCAAGATACGCATATCCGACCTTCGCCTCGGAAGGTATTGAACCAATTGCCACCGGTGTACGACGACGGCGTACAAACAGCAGGTAACAGCGCCGCCGTTGTCGACGGCGCTGCAGCCGCACTGGTGATGGCGGGCACTCACGCGGCCAAGTCATCTCTCGCACGCCTACGCGCCACGGCCGTGGTTGGCGTAGCCCCCGAGACCATGGGTATTGGGCCAGCACCCGCTATTCGGCTACTGCTGGAACGTAGCGGCCTCACTCTCAATGATATTGACCGCTTCGAAATCAATGAGGCTCAGGGTGCGCAAGTGCTTGCAGTCGCCCGTGAGCTGGATCTCGACCTAACCAAGCTCAACGTTCATGGCGGAGCTATCGCCATTGGCCACCCATTGGCCGCAACAGGCTTGCGGCTAGCAATGTCCTTAGCCCGACAACTCAAGCGTGATGGCTTGCGCTATGGCATAGCGGCCGCTTGCATTGGCGGCGGTCAAGGCATGGCCATTCTGCTTGAGCACTCAGCCGAATAAATCGCTCGTTCACGTCTTTAATCTACGCCCTTCTGTGCACGCTAGAGAAAACACCCTTTTCCATACGTGACCCAAAAAAGGCTGGCAAAGCGCCAGCCTAAAACGTGATCGAAACAGCAGTAAATCACTTACACATTCACATCACTGCAAAACGTAGAACGCTAGAATTGGAAGGTGGCACTCGCCTGAAGGCGACTCGCATCATTGGAGACCCCATTCACCTGTTCGATATCCGCATGCTGGTACTCAAGACCGACTGACATGCGCTCGGTAACATCCCAAATCACATTGGCAAACCCATAGTCGAGTGTTTCGAAATGATCGCCATAACCTGCGGGTAGGTCTTGCTCAAGACGCGAAACGCCCACAGAGCTGAACCAACTATCCGTCCAGTAGTGATTAAGCGAGAGACCAAACGCCTGGGTTTCAATCGCTTCAAGGTTGTTACCCGTCACATAGACGTCAGGTGCGTTGCGGTGCCCTACGTTGCCGGGGTTACCCATATAGTTACCGATACCCTCACCGTAGGTGGCACTGCCTTTCAAGCTGGTTGAGGTATTAAAGGGCAAATTGAACTGTGCCTGCACCCCATAACCGGTGACTTCATCATCAATGGTATTGGTGATGTTATTGGTCGAAAGTTGACGCGCTATCCCCGAGAGCGCAAATAAACGCTTATATTCGTAGCGCAACGTCAAATCTGGAAGCTGGCTCTCCCCATCGGCCACTGAAGCATCATTGCGGGCAATAACCGTCGTGGGGTTTTCCAAGGCAACAGATAGACTTCCTTCCCCGACTGGCTGCGTGTAGCGCAGCTGAGCCTGCCGCTCAAAGGCGTAGCCCTTAGGATCCCCTAGTGCCAGGGTGCGTGTCCCGCCCACGAAGCTCATAAAATTTGACCATGTTTGCCCGGCGAGAAAACCGTTCAGCTCGCCATACGCATGGCGCAACCCAAACTTACCATCGGGCACAAAATGCCCTTCGAAGTAAGTGGTTAAACGCCCATAGTCAGTCGCGGTGTGGGTGCGGAAATTCAGGCGGGACTCATAGGCCGTAAAGCTGGTTCGACCATCGGTTCTATTGCCTGGGTTCATAACGGCGTAAGGATCCGTTGATGTACCCAGGTCGTAGTCGAAATCGTAAAACGCATCGAGCTTAACGTACCCGCCAAAGGCGATATCGGTTTTGGTGCCTGGGATATTAAACGTTGATCGGTGATTCCAGGGTGGGCCTACACGGCTTGGCTCACCGGTCACGACAGGCTGTCCAGCTTCTACAACATCAAACGCATGGGCCTGGGCAGCAAGCGCACAGGGAGCTAGAAGGGCGCATGCAACAAAGTGGTTAATTTTCATTGTTTGTCTCTGCTCTTGGTCGTGGTGGTTAGTTGTAATTGTTCTTAATGCGAACTCTGATCCGCATTACGTACCAAAGCTGCAAAAAAAACCTCCATCTGTCAATTACAATGGAGGCTTTACATCTTTTATATAATATAACTTATTGAATAAAATCTGTTTTATTCAGTTAATACTTTGGTTTAATTACACAATATAACTAAATTGCTGAGTATTTTTATTCAGAATCGGCCAATAGTTCAGGATAACGCAGCCCAATCAGCGCATGCTCACGCATCAGCATTTCTGCCCTCGCCCCTTCTCCCTTCTTAAGCGACTGAAATATAAGCTCATGATGAAACTGCGCTAACTGCAACTTTTTAAATTCTCGCTCTAAATCATCGCTATCAATGATGATTGAATCGGCAGCAGCGAAGGGTAAGTGATTATTCCTTGCAATGGCATCCGCCACGACACCGCTGCCAATAGCGTGAATGATAATGCCGTGAAAATGAGCGTTCAGCTCACTCCAATGATTTATATCTGATTCCAAAAGGTATCCCTTGGCGATTAGCAATCTTCCTTTTTGGATCCAAAATTCCAATTCCTTATCAACGTCGGATGGCAGGCCTTGCTCAGCCAGCCGTCGCGCGGCTAGCCCTTCCAGCACCCCGCGAACCTCAACCGCGCAGTGCACATCCACCTGGGTAAACTCCCGCACCATAAACCCTCGCTTACCCGCCTGCTGCAGCAATCCCTCCTGTTCCAAAGTTCGAAAAGCCAGCCTTACCGGCGTTCTCGAAACACCCAGCTGCTCCGCAACCGCGACTTCACCAAGGCGCTCCCCTGGAGCGTATGCGCCCTCACTAATCAGTTTTCGCAGCCGACTGACGACACTTTTATCGTTGTTACTCATTTAACTTTACTCTCATATCAACACTGACTTGCTCTTCATTGGCGAACTCTACGAAAGTATAGGTTGACGGCAAAAACCTTCCTAGCCTTTACTTTGGATCCAATAAGCATAATTACAACGCTAAACTATAAGGAGTTAACCGTGACTCAACAAACCCCCTTTCCAGTGAACACTTGGTACGTCGCCTGCACCCCTGATGAGCTTACCGATAAGCCACTTGGGCGGACTATTTGCAATAAGCAACTAGTTTTCTTCCGTGGTGACGAAAACCGCGTGGCCGCCGTGGAGGATTTCTGCCCCCACCGTGGCGCGCCACTCTCCTTGGGCTTTGTACGTGATGGCAAGCTGGTGTGCGGCTATCACGGCCTTGAAATGAACTGCAGCGGTAAATGCGACAGCATGCCCGGTCAGCGGGTTCGAGGCTTTCCAAGCAATCGTGCCTATCCCGTCGAAGAGCGCCACGGCTTTATCTGGATCTGGCCCGGCGACCCCGAGAAAGCGGACGCCGATCTGATTCCCGAGCTGCACTGGGCCAACAACCCGGACTGGGCATATGGCGGCGGTCTCTACCATATTCAGTGTGAATATCGCCTGATGATCGACAACCTCATGGATCTTACCCATGAGACCTATGTGCACGCTTCCAGCATCGGCCAGCCAGAGATAGAGGAAGCCGCACCAGAAACAACGGTTAACGGCGATGAGGTGGTCACCAGCCGTGAGATGGAGAATATCCCCGCGCCGCCTTTCTGGCAGGCCGCCTTAAGGGGTAACGGGCTCGCTGATGACGTCCCCGTCGACCGCTGGCAAATTTGCCGCTTTACCCCCCCTAGCCATGTGCACATCGACGTCGGCGTGGCCCACGCGGGCAATGGCGGCGCAAAAGCGCCGGGGAATCTGAGAGCCTCGAGTATCGTAGTCGACTTTATCACTCCCGAGAGCGACACCTCTATCTGGTACTTCTGGGGCATGGCCCGCAACTTCAAGCCGGAAGATCAGGCGCTCACCGACAAGATCCGCGAGGGTCAGGGCAAGATCTTCGAAGAAGATCTTGAGATGCTCGAGGCACAGCAGCGCAACCTGCTCAAATACCCCGACCGACAACTGCTGAAACTCAATATTGACGGCGGGGGCGTACAAGCGCGCCGCATTATTGATCGCATCTTAACAGAGGAGCAGGCCGAGCAACCCCAGGAGGCAACGGCATGAGCACCCCCTCTCTATCGCTTATTGTCGAGGTAAAAGCTCGTCACGATGAGGCGTTGGGCATTGCCACCTTTGAGCTTGCGGATCCTCATGGCCGTCCGCTGCCTCCCTTTAGCGCTGGCGCCCACATTGACGTGCAGGTGAAAGGGGGGGTAATCCGGCAATACTCGCTGTGCAACCACTCTGAAGAGCGGGATCGCTACTTGATCGGCGTGCTGCGTGATGAGGCCTCCAGAGGAGGCTCCATCGCCATGCACGATGAGATTAAAGTAGGCAGCCTGCTACTCATCAGCGCGCCCAAAAACCACTTCCCGCTTAAACCCGCAAAGCGCACTTACCTGTTGGCGGGCGGGATTGGCATCACCCCACTGCTGTGTATGGCGGAGCGATTGGCGCGCACCGATGCGGATTTCGAGCTGCACTACTGCGCCCGCTCGGCCGAGCGCATGGCCTTTCGTGAGCGTATCAACACATCAGGTTTCGCCGATAGAGCACACTTCTACCTGGATGACGACACCGCGTCCCCAACCCTCGATCTGGAAAAACTGCTTAGTGAGCCCGAGGCTGACGCCCAGGTCTACGTCTGCGGCCCTAGCGGATTTATTAACGCCGTCATTTCCACAGGTAAACAGTGCGGCTGGCCAGCCGACCAACTGCACACCGAGTACTTTGCAGGCACGGAAACAGCCAGCGAAGACGACGGCAGTTTCGAGGTGCGTATCGCCAGCAGCGGCGCTGCTTTTACCGTGCCCGCCGATAAAACGGTTTACCAAGTGCTGGCTGAAAATGGCATCGACATTATGGTGTCCTGCGAGCAGGGGGTCTGCGGCACCTGCCTAACCCGTGTGCTTGAAGGCGAACCCGACCACCGGGATTTATACCTGGATGACGATGAGCACGCGGCCAACGATCAATTCACGCCCTGCTGCTCCAGAGCCAAGAGCAAAACCCTTGTGTTGGATCTTTAAATCGTCTCAAACACCGTTTCAAAAAAGTTTCAAAAAGTTGCAAAAACAATCATAAAAACGAGCCCCGTTGACTAGACATCAGGATATCGACAATGAAAAAAATACCCACCCACCTAGCCAAGGCGACCCTGTTTGGCGTATTCGTCGTTTCATTCGCGGCCCCCGCCGTGGAAGCCAGTACCACACTTCGAGTGGCACACGTTTGGCCGGGTGGCTCAATGATAGATCGTGAGCTTTTTCAAGCCTGGGCTGAAAGCGTCGAAGAGGCATCGAATGGGGAGTTAAAGGTAGAAGTTTTTCCCAGCCAGACGCTAGCGAAATCAGCTCAAACCTACGAAAGCGCAGTGATGGGCATCGCCGATGTTGGCGCCTCAGCCCAAGGTTATACGGCAGGACGCTTTCCGCTCACGCAAATCGTCGAACTGCCGGGGGTGTCAGCAAGCGCTCGCCAAGGGGCCTGCATTCTCCAGTCGCTTTATGATCAGGGGCACTTTGAACAGGAATACGCAGACACGCGCCCTCTGTTCTTGTTCACTACCGGCCCAGGTTATCTGCATACCAAGGATCAGCAGATTGAAACACCGGCGGATCTTGAGGGGCTTCGCCTACGCCGCCCTACGCCGGTGGTGGGTGACATGTTCGAACGCCTTGGCGCCCAAGCGGTGGGCATGCCAGCGCCAGATGTGTTTACCTCCATGCAGCGTGGTGTCGTCGACGGCCTCAGTTTCAACTGGGAAGGCATGAAGACCTTCCGGCTAAACGAACTGGCGCAGTACCATACTGAAGTCCCCCTGTATGACCTTTCCCTGTTCGCCACCATGAGCCAGCGAAGCTACGACAGCCTGACAGCCGATTTACAGCAGGTGATTGATGACCACAGCGGCTTAGAGTGGTCACTTCGTGCGGCGGAAGTTTACGACGAGATGATACGCCAAGGACGTGAAGAAGCCGTCGAGGCTAGACATGAGTTTGTCGTCATCGAAGATGCGCTCGAAGATCCTGAATGGGGCCCTGTGCTGCAGCAAACCATTGATGATTACTTGAAGGAGGTTGGCGGTTCTGCCAATGGAATCTACGAAGCTGCGATGGATTTGCAGCAAAGCTGCCCGGCCTAGGTTTAAAGTAATCGTCGTTTTATACATAGCGTATGGGCAGCCAATTGGCTGCCCATATCATTGTGTTCACACCCGCCTGCATAAATCAAAAATCAAAAAACACCGTCTCGCCCTCGCCCTGTAGGCGGATATCCAGTCGGTAACGCACCTTACCCCCCACCTCCTCACGCTTGGCAATCAGTGTTTGGCGGCGCGCCGGTGACTCGATGCGCGATAACACCGGGCACTGGGCGTTCGCGTCCGCTTCATCGTCGAAGTAGAGGCGTGTTTGCAAGTGGATGTTCACCCCGCGAGCAAATAGTGTCAGGTTAATGTGCGGGGCCATTAGTTGGCCGCTGGGGTGTTTTACCGCGCCGGGCTTGATGGTGGTCAACGACCACTCGCTACCGTGATCAAACGTCGTCGCGGTGCGGCCAAAGCTATTGAACGGCTTGTTGAGGTCGTAATCGGCCTGGTAGTCACCGTTAGCATCGGCCTGCCATGCTTCTAAAAAGGCATCGCGCACCAAGTCGCCGTTGCCGTCGATAACAATGCCGACGACTTCGATGTGCTCGCCCTCGGCGTCGGGCTTGGCCATCTCGTTCCAGATCTCTTCATCCCGCACTGGGTTGCCTGCCGCGGCAAGCGCCAGACCAATGTGCACGTAGGGGCCAGCGGTTTGCGAGGCGGTTTCACGCAGCATCAGGTCGCTGGTCGGCTGGCTGTTAGGCTGATTCATGAGATATCCCCGCCCTTATTGGTTTTCAAAGTAGGTCTGCAGCTCACCGCGTACCACCACATCAAAGCGATAGGCAAGGCAATCCATCGGCTTACTGTTGGCCATATCGAGTCGACCAATCATCGTCTCAACCGCGAGTGGATCTTTCAGCGTATGCACGATGGGGCACAGGGGAATCAGCGGGTCGCCCTCAAAATACATCTGGGTAATCAGTCGGGTAGAGATTGAAGGGCCAGTCACTGAGACATGAATATGCGCGGGTCGCCAGCTGTTCATATCATTCGGCCACGGGTAAGGGCCGGGCTTGATGGTGCGGAAACGGTAAAAGCCCTGCTCATCGGTCAAGCAACGACCAACGCCGCCGAAGTTAGGATCTAACGGTGCCAGGTACTTATCGTTTTTGTGGCGGTAGCGGCCGCCTGCATTGGCCTGCCACATTTCCACCAGCGTGTGCGGCACGGGCTTGCCAAACTGATCGACCACACGGCCAAACATGATGATGCGCTCACCCTGGGGTAGCCCGCCATGGTTGGAATCCTGGCGAAAGTTCAGCAGCAGGTCATTATCGTGGGGCCCCATGCGCAGGTGGCTAAAATCGGGGCCGGTCAGTTCGGAGGCGGTCGGCTGCTGCATACTCACCAGCGCCTGCTGGGGCGAGCGCGCTACCGAGGTTTTATAACCGGGTGCGTAGGCAGGTGGATGCCAGTTTCGGTCACGGGCCACAAAGCGTTTATTATCATTTGGCATACAGGTATCTCAAGGATTGAAACAGACGGTATTAGTGTCATGGTTAATCCACCACCTGCCAATTAATAACTTACCCACCCCTCATAACCTATAGGTTATGCCCTCTGACAACGTCAGCAGCCACTTCCCGCAACACTTCGCAGAAAGTTTCAGTGGCTAGGGTAGGACGCAGTGAACGATTGATACATGCCCCGACGGAACCGCCATGGAGCTCTAAGGGCAGGGAGAGTTCGCAGAGTTCTCTGCGCTCTAGGGCTGACCGCACCGCCTCTTCCGGCGCCACCCAAATAGCATCACCGGTAAGCGCATAACGCTGTCCCAGCGCTAACGACAGTGTCTCAATGCGCTGGGCAGGCAGCGTGAGCCCATGACGTACAAAAAAGCTATCGACTTGTTGGCGGAGCGTCGTTTGCGGCGGCGGCACAATCCAGGGGTAGGCGCAGAGCTTATCGGCACCTGGCGCCTGTTCAAGCAGTAACGGGTGCCCTGCGCGAACCACTAGCTGGAGACGTTCGTAATAGAGGTGTTCAAAGCTCAGATCATGAATTTCGCGCGCTTCTGTCATTCGGCCTACCACCACATCCAGCTCACCGCGCCGCAAACGCGAAAGCAGAAAGGCGCTGGTGCCGGTAACCACCTGTGCGCCTCGCTCGGTGGTGGTACTACTCTGCCAGCGCCGCAGAGCTTCAGGTAGGAGACGACTCTCAACCGTTGATAGCGTGCCTACGCGCAACCAGTGAGAGCCGGTTTGAACGGCCTGAATAGCATCCACGCCCTCCTCCAGCGCGCGTACTGCCGGGCCTGCATGTCGTAGCAGTGTCAGCCCAGCCTGGGTAAGGGAAACACCACGGGGAGTGCGCTCAAATAGCTGAATAGCGAGGGTATCCTCCAGCTCACGAATGGTTTTGGAGATGCCCGGCTGAGTAATTGCGAGGCTGTCAGCGGCGCGGGCAAAACTTCGCTGCCGCGCCACTTCGAGAAACGCCTGCAAGTGACGTAGCTTTATCCGCGCGTTGAGCATAACACCCTCACAATAACCCTTTGGTTATGAGGATACCCTGTCAGCATGTGTACAGCGAGTAGCGCTTTACTCGCCCCAGCCCAGCTCTTTGGCAAGAGCAAAGGCGTGATTGGCCGCTGGAACGCCGCCGTAAATCGCCACGTGCATCAGCACTTGGCGCAGCTCGGCCTCCGTCAGGCCAATACGCTTGGCGGTTTTCAAGTGCAGCGTTAGCTCTTCGCGCCCGAGCGCGGCGAGAATGCCAGTGGTGATCATGCTGCGCTCGCGACGGGTTAAGTCGTCGTTGCTCCACAGTTCACCCCAGGCCAGACGGGTAATCATCTGCTGGAAGGGGGCATCCAGGCTATTGGCGTTGGCGGTCGAGCGCGCCACATGCTCTTCTCCCAATACCTGCTTGCGGGTCTCAAGACCAGTGGCGTACGCCACGCCGTGGTTCGCCACATCGCCTAAATCAGTGGCAAGGACCGCGAGGAGCTTTTGCGCGAACAGCGCTGGGGCTTCTACCGAAGGCACATGGCCCACGCCGTCAAAAATCTCCAGCGGAGCGCCACCGAGCTCTGCCGCCAGGGCTTCCAGCGTCGCGGGCGGCGTGGCCATATCTTCACTGCCGCCAAACAGCTGTACCCTGACCTTATGAAGGGTGCTCTTACCTGAGAGCTTTCCAGTGAATGTATCGCGGCCAAGCATTTCGCACAGCTGAGCGTAGGACTCATCATCGCCACGGCCCATTTGTACGCACCAGCCTGCTTTCAGCGCGGGGCTGGCCTCAAATGCTTTTGGTGCAAACCAGCGCGGCACGATCTCTTCAGACATCGCCGCCAGGCCTTCCTGGCGCACGTGGCCTGCGCGGGTGTTCCATAAGTCCGGATTGCCGATCACTGCGCCGGTGTTGGTCAGCGTAGTGGAGAGCAGGCGGTCGCTATGTGCAGCAATCAACTGCTGGCCGACGACACCGCCAATGGACGTACCGGCAAAGTGAAAGCGCTCAGCGCCCGCCAGTTCTGCCAATGCCAGAGCCTCAGCGGCTAAATCAGCGGGCGTGATCTGCTCTCCGCTGACCGCCTGGCTGGCACCGTGGCCGGGAAGATCCCAGGTCAGCACCCGGTAGCGGGGCAGCAGCGCGGGAATCACGTCATCCCATACCGCTTGGCTCATGCCCAAAGGGTGCGCCAGAATGATAAGTGGATTCACCTCTGCACCGAGCAGGCGGTAAGCCACACTGCGACCGTTGATGGTATGAAAAGCCATGTCTGCCTCCGTTAAACCCGTTCGATCAGCGTGGCGATACCCTGCCCTACGCCAACGCACATGGTACACAGTGCGTAGCGCTTACCGCTGTTCTGCAACTCATGGGCGGCGGTCAGCAACAGGCGGGCACCGGACATGCCCAGCGGATGCCCCAGGGCAATTGCACCGCCGTTCGGGTTGACGCGCGGGTCGTCATCGGCCAGGCCGAGGTCGCGCATACACGCTAACGCCTGGGCGGCGAACGCTTCGTTAAACTCAAATACATCGATATCATCCATGGCGATACCAGTGCGCTTGAGTAGTTTCTGCACTGCCGGTACCGGCCCATAGCCCATGATGCGCGGCTCAACGCCAGCCGTGGCCATGCCGATGATTTTCGCCATCGGCTTCAGGCCGTGCTGTTTGACGGCTGATTCACTGGCCACCAGCATGGCGGCTGCGCCGTCGTTGACACCAGAAGCATTGCCTGCGGTTACACTGCCGCCCTCACGGAAAGGCGTGGGTAGGCCCGCGAGCTTCTCCAGCGTGGTTTCACGCAGGTGCTCGTCCTGGTCAAAAATCAGCGGCGCTTGCTTACGGCGCGGGATCTCGATGGCCGTGATCTCTTGGGCAAAACGCCCCGCTTTTTGAGCGGCAGCGGCTTTTTGCTGGGAGCGCAGGGCAAAAGCGTCCTGATCTTCCCGGGAGATATTGAACTGCTCGGCGACGTTTTCCGCCGTTTCCGGCATGGAGTCAACCCCAAACACTTTCTTCATCAGCGGGTTGATCAAGCGCCAGCCAATGGTGGTGTCTTCGAGTTTTTGACTGCGGGCGAAAGCGCTATCGGCCTTGCCCATTACATAGGGCGCGCGAGACATGGACTCCACGCCGCCTGCCAACGCCAGCTCCATTTCACCGGCTTTAATGGCGCGAAACGCGGTACCGACTGCGTCCATACCCGAGCCGCACAGGCGGTTCATAGTGGTGCCTGGCACTGAGGTAGGAATGCCCGCCAGCAGTGACGACATACGCGCCACATTGCGGTTATCTTCACCGGCCTGGTTGGCGCAGCCCATAAAGACTTCTTCAATGGCAGCAGGGTCAAGTTCCGGCGCTTCTGCTAATACGGCTTTAAAAATCGTCGCGGCAAAATCATCCGGGCGCACGCTGGCCAGGGTGCCGCCAAAGCGGCCTACTGCGGTGCGGCGGGGATGGCATAAATAAACGTCACTCATAGCAAACTCCTTATTCGCCAGCGTGGGCCCGTTCAGTGCGCGCTTTAAGTTCACGCAAAATCGTCAGTTCTTTTTCACTGGGCTCAGGGGTGCTTTCGAGCTGCTCGGCAAAGCGCACTTCCCAGCCGGTGGCTTCCGTCACGTCTTCGCGACTCACGCCGGGGTGCAGCGATACCACGACCAACTCTTTGGTGTCCGGGTCGGGCTTCATCAGGCACAGGTCGGTAATCACGCGGGTAGGACCTTTGCCGATATTGGGCACGTTGTCGCGCCCTTTGCCGTCGCGGCCAAAGCCCAAGGTAGTCACGAAGTCGACATCTTTCACGAAGGCGCGCTTCGAGTGCTTAAGAGTGATAAAGACTTCACCGGCGTTGGTGGCGATTTCCGGCGCACCACCGCCACCCGGTAGACGCACCTTGGGCGCTTTATAATCGCCGATCAGCGTGGTGTTCAGATTAGCAAAACGGTCAATCTGCGCAGTGCCTAAAAAGCCCACGTCGACTTTGCCGCCCTGCAGCCAGTAGCGGAACATCTCCGGTACCGCGACAGTGGTGAGCGCTGATTCGCACAGTTCACCGTCGCCGATGGAGAGCGGCAGAATATCGGGCTTGGTCTGCAGCGTGCCGGACTCATAAATCAGCACCACATCGGGGGCATGGGTAAGACGCGCCAAGTTAGCGGCTTCAGAGGGCAGCCCGATGCCTACAAAACAGGTCATGCCGTTTTCCAGCGCCCGTGCGGCGGTCACCGACATCATTTCAGAAGAGGTATATTCCAGACTCATCAGGCGTGGCCTCCCACGTTATCGGCGGCATTAAAGACGTTGTCGTCGAGCCACTGGGTGAAGGTGTCTCGATCTCGGGCGATGGCATCCCACTCTTTATAGAAACGGTTGCTGCGACCGTAATAGCCGTGAGTGTAGGAAGGCAGCGCGCCTTTCTCGGCCACCGCAATGGCGCTGATCGCCCAGCTGGGAATCACACAGGCGTTCGGGTGGGTGTTGAGGTCATCGACGATCTCTTCCACTGTGACGATGCTGTGCTTGGCAGCCAGTACGGCCTCTTTCTGCACGCCAACGATCCCTTCCACCAGCACGTTGCCCTGGCGATCCGCCCGCTGCGCGTGGATGATCGACACATCTGGGCGAACCGAGGGCACAGCGGCTAAGCGCTCGCCGGTAAAGGGGCACTCGATGAATTTGATTTGATCGTTAACGCTGGGCAGTTCGCTGCCGATGTAGCCGCGAAATACCGCCATCGGTAATCCCGCCGCGCCTGCTTCAAAGGCACAGGCCATGGCGGCATGGCTATGCTCAAGAATCTCGATCTTGCACGGCCAGCCCTTCTCAACCGCATCACGCAGGCGATGAAGCGACCCTACGCCTGGGTTGCCGCCCCAAGAAAAGATCACCTTTTTAGCGCAGCCTGCGCCTATCAGCTGGTCATAGATGATATCAGGCGTCATGCGGATCAGCGTCAGATCGCGCTTTTTCTGGCGGATCACTTCGTGACCGGCGGCAAACGGAATCAGGTGGGTAAAGCCTTCCATGGCCACGGTGGCGCCGTCTTGGACGTAGCGCGCTACCGCGTCATGCAAGCTGAGAAACTCGGCCATGATGGGTGCCTCTTAGCAGGTCGTTGGCGTACTTATCGATACTTGTTCGTCAATCGAACATAGATTCTCTATACGAACAAGTTACTGCCGAACGCTTTTAGGGTCAAATCCTGCCGTGCTGCTAAGCGGCGAACCATGAATCACCGCACGCCTAACAGGCTTTTAAATAACATTATTTTTCAATTAATTAGCTACTTTTAAGCCACTTTCTGGTACGTAGAACCTGATCCATGCTGCTACCAAGGTATAAAGCGGGATCGCAGGCATTACGCAATGCCTCAGGTTCAATAATCCCTTTTACGTCAGGATGGGTTAAGAGCACTTCTGCATAAGCGCGCGCTTCCCGGCGAGCGGTTTCTGCTGCTTCCGCGCTAACGGCCTTGGCTCTGTCCGTACCTAGCGCAGGCGCCAGTAACCGAGCGACAGGCTCGGCCATGATACCGCCGCCAGTGGCTGACAAATTTCGTTGCATATGTTCAGGGTAGACCTCGAGCCCTTCCAGCAGCACCGCCACTTGCTCAAGTGCGCCTTCCACAAGTAGAACGCTTTCCATCAGTGGTGCCCACTCCGCGTGCCACTCCCCTAGCCCACGCTCAAGAGGCTGGGCAGCAGCGTTGATCAATACGCTGGTGTGGCCATGTACTTGTCGCGCCGCCCCGCGAATCAGCGCGCTGCGCACGGGGTTACGCTTATGAGGCATGGAAGAGGACTCCCCCATCCCGGGCGCGGAGGGTTCCGCGACTTCGCCGACCTCGGTTTGGGTGAGCAGCGACACATCCAGGGCGATTTTTTCAGCGGCCCCGGCGACAGCATCTAACGCCGTGCCAAGGGCATGGATCGGGTAGCGATCGGTATGCCAGGGCAGTACCGGCGCTGCCAAGCCTAACCGCTCGGCCAACGCGACCATCCATTCAAGCCCAACGTTATCCCAACCTGAGTGCACACCCACCGCACCGCCGAACTGAACGGGGAGCTCAATGTGGCTTAACCGGCGGCGGCTCTGCTCAAGGCCGATCGCCCAGTGGGCCACCTTGACGCCAAAGGTGATCGGCAGCGCCTGCTGCATTAGCGTCCGCCCTACCATGGGCGTATCCGCATGGGCTTCCATCATCGCTGTTGCCGCCGAGCGGCAGCGCAGCAGTAACTCATCCAGCGCCGCCAAGCGCGGCTTAAGCAGCAGCATCAGTGCGGAGTCGACCACGTCCTGGCTGGTTGCGCCCTGGTGCCAGTAGCGCTTGAGTTCATCGGCCAGCAGCCCCCGACCCTGCTTGACGAAGGGGATGGCCGCATTACCGCCACGGGCGATGCCCTCGGCAATATCGGCGACGTCAAACGTCGCGCTTTCCAGTTGGTGGTGCATTTGCTGGCTAACGCCAACGGGGACAGCACCGCTGGCTTCCTGAACCTCGGCCAGCGCTAGTTCAAAGGCCAGCATGGCGTTTACCATCGCGTTATCATCGCAAGCAGCAATCGCACGCTGACTCATAAAAGGGTGTTTTAAAAATCCAGCAGGCATGGGTGCTAAGCCTCCTATTAACGTTGCTCAAACCCGCAAAGTAACCGAAAAAGGCACGCCCCAGGAAATAATTGTACGCTTGTTCGCCATTCGAACTAACACTGACCAAGCCTTAACTTATGACTGGGATAGCGTGGCATCCGTGCCCACATAGCGCAGCACCATCTCAGTGACATGATCTTCTAACTTACTCTGATTCTCCGGCGCGGCTTGATGCCAATCGAAAATTCGCGAGAACGTGTGTTGGTTGGAGACATTGAAAAACGACAGCGCACTAATCAGCCAGTGTAATTCCCTTGGGTCTAAACCCTCACGAAAGCAGCCAGCCTCAACACCTCGCGCATACACATTGGTAAGCACATCAATCACCCCGGCATTGAGCGATTGAATCAACGCTGACTGCGCGATAAACCGCCCATGATGAATATTTTCGATCATAACCAGGCGAATAAAATCGGGGTTCTTGGCGTGATGACAGAAGGTAAAGCGCACGAGTCGGCTAAGTGCTTCAAGCGGGGCCAGATGGTCAAGATCCAACTCGGCCTCTTGCAGCCGTACCTTCTGGTAAGCCGCCTCCAGGGTATGTAAATAGAGCGTCTCTTTATCAGTGAAGTAGTAGTAAATCATCCGCTTGGAGGCGCGGGTTTTCTCGGCAATTTCATCAATTCGTGCCCCAGAAAGACCTTTTTCTGAGAACTCACGCGTAGCCACGGCGAGAATATCGGCGCGCACGGATTCGGGATTGTTTTTGCGCCGTCGCCGCGTGGCAGGAGGGTTGGCCTTGGTAGAAGTGGCTGTCATAGAGCGTGCTCTTTTATTGTCGTGGTCGTCTTTTGTCTAGTATGCCACAGCTTGACTGAACGTACCATTTCGTACATTGTTGCCTGGGAAAGGGTGAAAAGGCTACGCACGCCACTGCTAGAGGTCTTTTCAACCCCCTGACAACGGCCCAATAAGAGGACAATAACAATGTCTTTACGCCCACTGTTTGCACCAAATCCTACCTCCGTAAAACGCGCCTTGACGGCGGCTATCGCTGCCACCGCACTAGCATCCGCCGCCACCGCTTCCGCACAAACGCTACGCTTTGCCCACGTGGATCCCGATGACTGGACGACATCGAAAAAAGGCGCGGCGGGCCAGGTATTCAAGAACCTTGTCGAAGCTGAAACTGACCTCACCGTAGAGCTCTATCCTGCCGGCTCCCTCGGCGGCGAAACCGAGCTAATCGAAGGCGCCCAGGATGGCACGGTTAGCATCGCCATGGTTTCCGGTGCCTACGCCAACTTCTGCCCGGCAGTGGCCGTGACGGATATCCCTTACACGTTCCCATCGGCGCCAGTAGCGTGGAAAGTACTGGACGGCGAATTTGGCACAGCACTTGCGGAGCACTGTTTACAGCAAACCGGCCTGCGCACATTAGCCTATGGCGAGACTGGCTTTCGCCACTTCACCAACTCCGTGCGCCCCATTAACTCGCCCGAAGATATGGAAGGCCTAAAGTTCCGCGTACAAACTATTCCGCTCTACCTGGAAATGGTCAGCGCGCTGGGTGGCGAGCCCCAGGGCATCGCTTGGGGTGAAGTACCAACAGCGCTTGCCACTGGTGTTGTTGATGGTCAAGAGAACCCTATCTCGGTGATCTACGGTAATAACTTCTACGAGTTCCAGGACTACCTCACGCTTGATCGCCACGTTTATGGCGTGGATCACATTCTGGTCAACGATGAGATATTTCAGTCTCTCTCCGAGGAAGAGCAAGCCGCTGTAAAACGTGCCGCTGTCGTCGCTGGCACCACCGGGCGGGCTATCCAGCAGTTCAACTCAGCGCAGGGGATCACCAAGCTGCAAGAAGAAGGCATGGAAGTGACCCAGCCCACCGCTGAACAGATGGAAGCTTTCCGCGAAGCAGCGCAGCCACCGGTTCAGGCATATCTGCGTGACGAGCTTGGCGATGACGCCGAATGGATTGATCGCCTCTCAGCGGCCGTCGAAGAAGCCTCCGCGAACTTTTAACCCCACCTGCTCAAACGCTTGCGAGTGAACCATTGATGGTTCACTCGCCATCCTGCGTGGCAACCCTGCGTGCCTGACTATTGATTGAAGGTGCTCTTATGTCTGCTCTTCTCACCCGGCTACATCGTGGTCTGATCTTGTTCAATGGCAGCTTGGCAGGGCTTGCCATGATGCTGATATTTCTGCTGGTCGCGGGCAATGCCTTTGCTCGCTACACCTATGGCGGCTCCATTAGCTGGGGAGAAGACACCGCCATCTACCTGATGATTTACGGCCTGATGTTCGGTATGTCCTGGGCATATTTACAAGACAAGCACATCGGCTTTGACCTTATTCGACGCTTGCTGCCGCCGCGCTGGGTGCGCTGGCAAGCCGTGCTCGTCGACTTGATCGTCTTCGTGGTGGGGGTTGGTCTGATGGTGTCGGCGGTTGAGTTTATCGCCTCTCGCGGCGGGCGCACCTCGTCGAGTACCGGCATGCCAATGTGGCTGTTTCAGACGTCTATGCTTGTAGGCGGCGGCTTGCTCAGTCTCTCTGCCTTGGTAATGGGCGCGCTGCGTTGGAACGAGCAGTTGGGTGAGGAGGCTTCGCCATGATTTTTATACTGCTGTTAGCACTCGTATTACTCGGTGTGCCATTTGCCTTTGCCATCCTCGGTTCGCTGACGGTGCTCATGAGCACCGGCGATTTGCCCTACCATATTCGCATTGTGTCGCAGCAGTTTTTCGGTGGCATGGAGTCTTTCCCGCTGTTAGCGATTCCGCTGTTTATTCTGGCTGGCGAGCTGATGAACGAAGCGGGCATCACCCACCGTATTATTAATCTAGCCAGCGCCATTGTCGGCCGCCTTAAAGCTGGCTTGGCACACGTTAATATCTGGGCGTCGGTCATTTTTGCCGGGCTTTCAGGGTCGGCGATAGCGGATACCTCGGCGCTAGGTCGAGTATTTATCCCCTCAATGGAAAAAGAGGGTTATCCGCGTGATTTTGCCGCCGCGCTGACGGCCGCGTCCTCGGTGATTGGCCCCATTATTCCCCCTAGTATTCCGGTCATTATCTATGCGCTCACGGTGTCTGGCGTGTCGGTGCCCGGGCTCTTTTTGGCCGGTATCGTGCCAGGCTTTCTGCTGGCGCTAGGGCTTTCGATTTACGTCTCCTTTTTTGCTGGCGACATGGTCACCACACAGACCAAACAGCAGTCACGCCGTCATGCACTGCTGCACGGTTTGCTACCCGCACTGATGCCCGTTTTCGTGGTGGGGGCAATTCTCGCTGGTATTGTGACACCCACCGAGGCGGCGGCTTTTTCCGTGGTCTATGCGTTAATTTTGGGTGTCGTGCTCTACCGCAACATCAAGCTGGTCAACCTGCCGGGTATCTTCGCTCGTGCCATGCGCGATAGTGCGGTGATCATGGTCATCATGGGGGCCGTTGCCGCCGCCAACTGGGTGCTAACGTTCGAACGTGTGCCCAATATGCTGACGGACTGGGCGCTGATGAGTATCGATACCCAGTGGACCTTCCTGATTGCCGTCATTCTTCTATTACTGGTGGTAGGCCTGTTCTTGGAAGGCATCGCGGCCATTTTGGTACTCGTGCCCATTCTTCACCCCATTGCGATGGCGCTGGGTATCGACCCATTGCACTTCGGCATCGTGGTGATTTTCAACCTGATGATGGGGCTGATTACGCCACCCATGGGGCTGTGTCTATTTGTTGCAGAGTCCGTTTCCGGGGTGGGAATGGGGCCGATTATTCGCCGCATTCTACCCATGCTCGGCGTGCAGTTTTTGATCTTGCTGCTGATTACCTTTGTGCCTGAGCTGGTCACCTTCCTGCCACGCCTGGCGGGCTACTGATTCAACGCACTATAAGGAGCATGTCGCCATGTACTCATCGATTGCCACGGTTTGCCTAAGCGGCTCGCTGGAAGAGAAAGTAGACGCCATTGCCGACGCTGGCTTCGAAGGCCTTGAGCTGTTTGAAAACGACCTCACCGCGTTCACCGGCACACCCCGCGAGGCAGGCGAGCTGATTCGCTCCCGGGGGCTTAAACTGGTCACTCTCCAGCCCTTTCGTGACTTCGAAGGGCTGCAAGGGCGCGCCCGGGAGCGAGCGTTTGACCGCGCCGAGCACAAGTTCGACCTCATGGAAGAGCTGGGTACGGATCTGCTGATGGCATGCAGTACCGTTCATCCCGACTCATTACCAGGCTTAAGCCGCGCCGCCGATGACTATTATGAGCTCGGCGAGCGTGCCGCGCGGCGACATTTGCGCGTGGCTTATGAGGCGCTGGCCTGGGGGCGGCATATTCACGACTACCGCGACAGCTGGGAGGTAGTCCGCCGTGCCGCGCATCCCAATGTCGGCTTAGTGCTGGATACCTTCCATATCTTTTCCCGCCAGACGGAGCTGGGCACCATTGGGCGTATTCCAGGGGATCGCATCTTTCTGGTACAGACCGCCGATGCGCCGCGCCTTTCCATGGATCACCTATCGTGGAGCCGTCACTACCGCTGCTTCCCTGGTCAAGGTGAGCTACAGATGGATAGCTTCATGGCCATGCTGGAAGAGACCCGCTACGACGGCCCGCTTTCCCACGAGATTTTTAACGACGTCTTTCGCATGGGCCATAGCGACCAGACCGCCCGCGACGGGCTGCGCTCGTACCATTTGCTGCGCAGTATGCAGAGTGACAGCGGGATTCCCGCGCCGCAGCCGATCGAGTCGGTCGCCTTTTTGGAAATCGCCGTTGAGCACGCGGATTTGGACTCGCTGCGGGCGCTACTCAGCGCATTAGGCATGGCCTGCGTGGGTCGCCACCATACGCTGAATGCTGAGCGCTGGGCCGCCGGTGACGTTAATCTGGTGCTCAACACCGATTCAAGCTTTACCGGCCGTGTGCCGGGGCGCGATGCCACCGCGGTCACCGCCATCGGCCTGCGGGTTGGCAACGCTTATGAAGCCTTCAAGCGCGCCGATAAGCTCGGATACGATATCGTCGAACCCGAAGAGGTCGGTGCTAGCCATCGCATGAGCGCGCTACGCAATGTGGATGGCAGCCTTTCCTATATCATTGATGATTCGCAACTCAGCCGCACTTGGGATCGCGAGTTCCCTGTTGATGTTCAGCCCGTTCCTAAAGGAGCCCTGGTGGATATCGACCACATCAGCGTGGCTCTCTCCTACCATGATTATCTCTCATTGATGCTGCAGTACCGCGCTATTTTCGAGCTGGAGCCTACCCCCTCTTTCGATGTCACCGACCCCCGTGGCTTGATCCAGAGCCAAGTGCTACAGAATCATAATGGCCGTTTTCGCTTGGCGCTTAACGCCAGCGCCTCGCCGGATACTGCCAGCAACCGGTTTGTGCGCCAGTACGGTGGCTCGGGGATTCATCATGTCGCCCTGCGCACCAGCGCTATGCGTGAGACCAGCGCAGCGCTGCAACAGGCAGGGATACCGGTACTGCCGATTCCCGGCAACTATTACCGCGACCTGATCGCACGTTTTGACCTTCCGGCACAAACGCATGCGTGGATGCAGGATCACCATATCCTCTTTGATCAAGACAGTGGCGGTGACTTCCATCAGCTGTATACACAGCCCGGCAGCAAAGCGTTTTTCTTCGAGCTGGTGCAGCGTGACGGCTACCAAGGGCTCGGTGCACCGAATGCCTTTGTGCGCGTCACCGCGCAGCAGCGCCTGGAAGCTACCATTGACGGCCTTACGCAAGACGCGTCGAACCATGACGCAGGGGAGAAACAAGCATGATCAAACTGGGACTGGTCGGCGAGGGCATCGCCAAATCGCAATCTCCCGACCTGCATGAGCGCTTAGGGGCATCGTTGGGCGTACCGGTGCGCTACGATTTAGTCGACAGCCTGGGGGTCACGGATTTTGATTTTCCCAACGCCATTCAAAAGCTGCGTGAGGAGGGCTACCGCGGCACCAATGTCACCTTCCCCTTTAAAGAGAAGGCCGCACAGCTGGCCGATATCCGCGGTGAAGGGGTGAAGCGCGTTGGCACCGCCAACACATTACTGTTCGATGAGGCGGGTTTACGTGCTGAAAATACGGATTACACCGGTTTTATCAGCGCCTACCGCCACTCGTTCGGCGACCAGCCCGCGGGGGATGTCTTATTGATCGGCGCTGGGGGCGTGGGTCGGGCGGTAGCATGTGCATTAGGGGAGCTATCGGCCAGTTGTGTTCATATCCTTGAGCACGATGAGCGTCGCGCGCGAAGCCTTAGCCATGACCTCAACAGCATGGGCATCACCGCACAATGCATCACCCCTGAGCAGGCACAGCGCGAGCTACCCCAGTGGCAAGGCGTGGTCAATTGCTCACCCATCGGCCACATCAATCACCCAGGTTGCCCGATCGATACTGCTGGGCTAGGCGCCCAGCACTGGGTGTTTGATGCTGTCTACATTCCGGCTCACACCGAACTTTTGAAAGCCGCCCACCAAGCCGGTGCTAAAACGCTCTCGGGCGTTGACCTGTTCGTGTTTCAAGGCGTCGATGCGTTTCGCTTTTTCACTCATGATCGCATCGCTTCTGAGCAAATCGATCCTCATGTGATACCGCTACGTACGCACTATATTGATCAGCTTGTCTCGCCAACCGCGCAAAGTTAGCCATGATGCCTTTGCAAAATAGCGTACAATAATTCGCCATTCGAACTACGCTATTGACTACCATGAGGCGCTGAAGAGGCTGCTATGCTCGCAATACTCGCGATTACCACTCCTATTTTTCTGCTAATCGGTATTGGCTATGTGGCTCGGTGGAGTGGGGTGATGCAGCGTGAGCAGTTGCAAGGCGTCGGTATTTTTGTGCTGTATTGTGCCCTGCCTGCCCTGGTCATTCGCGCGCTAAACCAGCAGCCTTTGGAGGCTATTTTTCAACCCCACTATTTGGTGGCGTACGGGCTTGGTTCGATAGCGGTGTTAGGGGCCGGGTTGGTGCTTTGTTTAAAGCTGCAGCGCCAGCCCCTTAACGCCAGCGCGATGCAAGCGCTGGGGATGGCCGCAGCCAACAGTGGCTTCGTTGGCTATCCGGTAGCGGCGATGGTCATCGGTTCGCCGGCGGCGGTGCTCTTGGCACTCAACATGCTCATTGAGAACCTGCTTGTTATTCCCGCCGCACTGATTCTTGCTGAAATGGGTAACCAACAAGGGTCAAGCGTATGGAAAACCGTTCGTCAAACGGCGCTCAATCTGGCCAAAAACCCGGTACTCATCGGTCTAACGGTGGGTATACTGATTGCAATAACAGGCGTCGCCATACCCGGCCCAATTGAGAAAGTAATCAATATGCTGGCGGATGCGGCGGGGCCAGCGGCGCTGTTCGTTATTGGTGGGTCGCTATTTGGCCTACACGTTAAGGGCATGATGCGCGATGTGGGGCAAATCGTGATCGGCAAGCTGCTTATTCACCCCCTCGCCATCCTGGTTGCGTTCCTGCTTATTCCGGATATCGAACCGATCTACTTTGCCGGTGCGCTCTTATTCGCTGCCTCGCCAATGATTAGTATTTATCCGCTATTCGGCCAGCGCTATGGCTTAGGCGGGGTTAGCGCCACCGCCATGCTAGTGGGGACGATCGCGTCTTTCTTCACACTCAGCTTAATCATCTGGCTAATGACACTGTCAGGACTAATAACGTTTTAAGCCTCGAATTCAAACAAAGATAAAACTGTCGCAGCCAAGGATAACAAAATGAGCCAACCTGCTGATCAACAGCCCTGCGCCGTCGTGACTGGTGGCGCTAGAAACATTGGTCAAGCCATTGCCCTGCGCTTACAGCAAGATGGCTATCGCGTGGTCGTTGTAGATATTGTCGAACCCGAAGCGCCGACCCTGCAAGCCGATGCTTATCAGGTCGATCTGGCTGATGCAGACGCTACTCGCCGAGCACTATGCAGTAACACGGCTGGTTAATAATGTGGGTATGGCTGATACCTGGGATTACTTGGTTGCCAACCTATTAAAAAACACAACTTTAGTAGCAGGGCGTGCCAAGCGCCGCTTTTTGGCGTCGGCAGAACCTCGTCATCCTCACTTTTTACAGACGCATAAGTTCGCAATGCGAACATTTTTGCGTTAATCTTCCCTAGTAGATGTCGAGGTAATGGATGATAAAAATGCAGGAAGAGATGCTGAGTGAAGATAGCCGTGATTTTGTAACAGCGTTAGCCAGCGGCTTGGAGGTTATACAGGCATTCGATCACGAACACCCGCGAATGACACTAAGTGAAGTTGCTACGCGAACAGGAATGAACCGAGCAAAAGCCAGGCGTTTCTTACTCACTCTTCATGCGCTTGGGTATGTCCGAAAGCAGCAGCGCTATTTTGAATTAGCGCCCCGAGTACTTCAGTTGGGGTATGCCTTTTTATCGGCTAACAATTATAGGGACGTTATTCAGCATTATTTGGAAGATATCACTGCTGAAACAGGGGAGTCTTCGTCGCTTGGTGTGCTAGAGGGTAATGATGTTATTTACCTCGCCCGCTCGGCAGCGAAACATCGCTTAATGGCGATTACCCTATCAGTGGGGACGAGGCTGCCTGCCGCGCATACTTCCATGGGACGTATACTCCTAGCCCAGCTCAACGATACTGACCTTGATCACTTCTTATCCTCGGTAGTGCTTGAGGCCTACACTGATAAAACAGTGACCGACGTTGATGAACTCCGCAGCCAGATAATGACAGCACGCCAGCAGGGTTATGCTGTTTCTGACCAGGAGCTAGACTCGGGTCTTCGTTCTATCGCGGTGCCCGTCTACGACGCCAAGCAGCATTTAATGGGCGCGATCAATATCAGCACCAACGCTGCTCGGGTCGACCTCAACACATTAATCAATGTGTATCTGCCTGTTTTAAAAAATAAAATAGAGCAAATAAGGTTACATATTAATTAGTTGCCACCATCACCGCTTCTAACGCAGCTTGGTAGCCTTGAACCCCTAGTCCGGCGATTACTCCATCGGCACGCAGCGAGACATAGGAGTGATGCCGGAAGGCTTCTCGCTTGTGCACATTCGATAGATGCACCTCAATCACTGTGCCATCAAAAGCATTAAGGGCATCAAGAATGGCCACGGAGGTGTGGGTATAGGCAGCGGGGTTGATAATAATTGCTTGGGTGCCATCCAGGCGGGCGGCATGGATAGCATCGATCAAGGCGCCTTCATGGTTACTTTGCAAACACAGCATGTCCCAGTCGGCCATTACCGCTTTCTCTCGCAACATATTATTCACATCATCTAATGTCGTGTAGCCATAGATCTCAGGTTGACGACTACCTAATAAATTTAAATTAGGCCCATGTAATACTAGTACCTTTCCTTTACTCATATCGTTTTACTACCCTACTTGTATTGAACATATCAATAAAAATGGTTGATCTATCGCTCAAACCACTAACTGCGCCAGCGCCTGTTCAAGCGATGCTTGTTGGCGCTGCGTGTATAGCTCAATCTCATCAATGACGGTAGCCCCTAAAGCCTGCTCGAATTGCTGTTGGCTGGCGCTACTTCCGTAGTTATCGTGGCTGCTTTCGCCCAGATTGGACTGAAAAATGCCAGCCGCACTCACCGGTAAGAAATCTTCATAAATCATCGGTGTGACTGACAGGGCGCTCTGCTGAATCAGGCTATCCACCTGCTCTATCGAAACCGGCCCCTGCACCGGCACGCCCTTCACCGCGTGGTAATGGAAGAATGCTAACGCTTCCCGACGCAACGTGGCGTAATCATCGGGAAACGCGGTGAACACTTCCGCTAAATGGGCTTGATGTGTGTCATTATCCGCCCCCTTGGGCGCACTTTCTCGCGCCGTCGCCAGCAGGCGATCATAAAGCTCGCGCCCTTTTTTAGTTAGCGCAATACCGCGCTGCTCGATCTCGCCAAAACGAGCAGTATGCTTGCCTTCGGCGGCATCTGCGAAAGCGATGGTCTCCTCTAACGCTTTGAAACTGGTCTGGCGCAAGAGTATCGGGCAGTTGCGGCGGGGCGGGCCTTCAATGGTAGCTTTGGGATCAATACCCACGCTTGGCATACGTCGCTGTACTTCATCAATATCTAACGTTCTCGGCGTTAGGTGGTTAATGTGTGGGCCGCGGAAACAGACCACGTCGGCGATCAAGCGATGCTCATGATGCAAACGGTCATAAGTCGCTAAATCGACTGTGGCGTTGTCATGCCAGCGGAACGTTTCCAGCGCTTCCTGAACGAACTGCTCGGCATCGGCGGCGCTAAGCCCACCCTGGTGCTCAAAGCGTTCAATGAAGGTTTTCACGTTGGCGGTAAAAATTTCGCGCGAGCTTAGAATTGCGCTTGCCTGTTCTCGGAGCTCAGCTTTTTCGATCAGCTCAAGGCGCAGTAGAGAGGTAAAGACGCGAAAGGGATTACGCTTGAGCGCACGATCGGCGACCGGACGAAATGCCGTGGAGTGCACCGGCACGCCCGCCGCCGCCAGGTCGTAATAGCCAACCGGCTCCATTCCCATTACCGCGAACATTCGCCGTAGCATGGCAAGCTCGTCAGCGCTGCCCACGCGAATCGCGCCGTGGCGTTCCACATTGATGCGGGCCAGCTCGTCGCTCTCCTGCAGCGCACCGTTAAGCTCAGTATTAGCAGCTAGCACCTCTCGATTAACAGCCTCGACCAGCGACAACAAGGTGCCGTATTGCGGCACTTCCTGCTGATACATCGCTGACATCGCGCTGGAAAATTGGTCGCGGATTTCATCACTGCTAACGTACGCTGAACTCATGGAATTGTCCTATTTATAAACGGCTATACCTGCCCATAAAAGGCTATACCTACATAGTAGCGCTATCGGCGCCTTAACAATTTCACTTTTTCCGCACCTTGCTACACCTAAAAGCCCCCCTCACCTTAACGAGTAGGTATTTTAAACTGTTACATTAGTGCTTGAACTTATGAACCTAGGCACGCCATCAATGACGCTTCAGCTTTATTTAGGTTTGCCCATGTGGGCCAATCAAGACTGGCTCGGCAGTCTTTATCCGCGCCATGCCAAAACCGAGCTATTAAGCGATTATGCCGCGGTGTTTTCGAGCGTTGAAGGTAACACTACGTTTTATAGCGGTATTCCAAAACCGGAAACCGTGGCCGCTTGGGCACGCCAGGCGCCACCCCACTTTCGTTTTTGTTTTAAATTACCGGCAACCGTCACTCACGATCAACGGCTTACCCATTTAGAAGACGCATGGGCATTTTTAGCCGCCCTTGAACCGCTGCACGATCGCCTTGGGCCCACCATGGTTCAACTACCCCGCGATTTTGGCCCTCAAGAGCTCCCTCAACTGGAAGCGTTGCTCGCCGATTGGCCTGCTCATTTGCCTTGCGCGGTAGAAGTACGCCACCCTGATTTTTTCCACAAAGGGGCCGCTGAAATTGCCCTTAACCGCCTGTTGATAACTTATTCGGCCAACCGCGTGATGCTTGATGTCCGTCCGCTCTTTTCAACCCCGTCAAATGATCATATGGGCCTGGCTCATGCCCAGCAAGAAAAGCCGAAACTCCCACTACACGTGCTTTCCACGGCAAATTATCCGGTGATTCGCTTTATTGGCCATATTGACAAAACAATAAATAGTGACTACTTCACCGCTTGGAAGGCTCGTCTAAAGCTGTGGATAAATCAGGGGAAAACCCCTTTCTTATTTGTGCATACTGCAGATAACCGTGAGTCTCCTCACATGGCTCGGCTACTTTATAACGCACTCGGAGAAGAGACGCCCTTACCCCCGCTTGAGCCCTTTGCCGGTGAAAAGCAAAGCCAACTCTTTTAGACCACCTTTTTAGGTGAGCTAACTGGCATGCTTGCGGTTGATCAGATAAATTGCGCTTACTTTTGGAAAAGGACGTCAGCAATGACTCCATTTTCCGAAAACTAGCGTGCTCAACACGTAGTGACTTACACAACAATCGACTTAATGGGTGATGTATGGCGAAGCTTGCGCATGCGCAGTGGTCATCGCGAATGACCTTTGTGCTGGCCGCCGCTGGTTCAGCGGTGGGTCTAGGGAATATCTGGAAATTTCCGTATATGGTGGGTGAAAGCGGCGGGGCTGCTTTCGTCTTTGTGTATTTACTTTGTATCGCACTGATTGGCTTGCCTATTCTTGTCTCTGAGTGGCTATTGGGGCGGCGCGGCCAGAAGAACCCTGCCAGCACGATGTCAGAACTGGCGCGCACCGCAAACAAGCCAAAAGCATGGGCCATTGTCGGCATTAGCGGCATTGTTGGGGCCTTTTTGATTTTGTCGTTTTACAGCGTGATTGGTGGCTGGTCGCTCTACTACACCGTTAACTCGGTGAGCGGTGCCTTTAGCGGCCAAGACGCCGACGGGATTGGCGCCCTCTTTAATGGCATGCTGAGTAACCCAGGCTTACTGCTGCTGGGCCATTCGATCTTTATGCTACTGGTGATTGGCATTGTCGCCCGCGGTGTTACCAAAGGGCTTGAAGGGGCTGTACGCATTCTGATGCCGGTACTCGCGCTGCTGCTAGTTGTGCTGATCGGTTACGGCATGTCGACCGGCCACTTTGGTGAAGCGTTGTCGTACATGTTCAACCCGGACTGGAGCAAGCTCAGCGCAGAAACCGTGCTGGCCGCCTTAGGTCACGCCTTCTTCACCCTCTCACTGGGTATGGGCATCATGATGGCTTACGGCTCTTACTTAGGCAAAGAGATCAACCTGCTGCAAACCGCCCGCACGGTCATCATCATGGACACCGTCATTGCCCTAGGCGCTGGGCTAGCCATTTTCCCGATTGTGTTTGCCAACAACCTGGATCTTGCCTCAGGCCCTGGGCTGATTTTCGTCACTCTGCCGCTAGCATTTGGCAATATGGATGGTGGCTTGATCCTAGGCTTGATGTTCTTCTTGTTACTCACGTTTGCCGCGCTGACCTCAGCGATTTCACTGCTTGAGCCGGTGGTTGAGTTCGTTGAAGAGCGCACGCCGCTCAGACGTGTCATGGCAACGGTTGTGGCCGGCGTGGGGGCTTGGTTGCTCGGCATTGCGGCACTGCTATCGTTCAACGTATGGAGCGAGCCGCTCATGTTTGGGCTGGGCGTATTCGACCTGCTGGATACGCTGACCAGTAAAATAATGCTGCCGCTAACCGGGCTAGGCGCGATTCTCTTCGCCGCTTGGTGCCTGGATCGCAAAAGTGTCGAAGCCGAGCTTGAACTTTCAGCGACCGGTAAAAGCGTATGGAACATCATCGCACGCTATGTAGCGCCCGCTGGCGTTATTGCGGTGTTCGTGACAGGACTTATTTAAGGTAAGCCGTCACTTCCCTGCTGTTTGCTAACCTCAGTGCAATTCGCTCTCTTGCCGATCTTCATCAGGCAAGGGGGCGATGTCCCGCGATAGCTTCTGAAATTCTCGATGCAATTCAATCCCACGACGCGCTCTTAGGCTACGCTGGGCAGCGCTGCGCTGACGCTGGGCATGTTCATCTACTTGCATACTCATAAAGATATCGAGCAGTTCGCTTTTAACCGAGGTGATGCGTTCGACGTTTCTCATAATCGACGTTCCTCCAGGTGAATATGCCTTCGTCCACCTGCATCCGTGACGACTGTTTGATGCAGTGCGGCACTTCACTTCTTACTATAACCTACTTGACAAAATGATGAACATTCTTAAAAAAAGTGTCTAACGGCATTTTAACGCTAACCTTAAACAACGCTTTTCATGCCCATTTGCGCCATCAGTCAGGCATACTGTGGCAAATGCTAGCAGTAAGCCAAGTGTGTGCTAAAGAGCCAAGGAGCTGAACGTGAGTCGCGCCCTGTTCGATGAGATGAGACGCCGCATGGAGCATTTCCGACGCTCCGAGCAAAAAGTGGCGCGGTTTGTACTGCGCAACCCCGAAGAGGTCATCCACATGCGTATTGTGGATTTGGCCACCGAAGCCACCGTGAGCGAACCCACGGTAGTGCGTTTTTGCCGTGCGCTGGGGTGCAATGGCTTTCAGGATTTCAAGCTACAGCTAGCGCAAATGCTGGCCAGCGGCAGCCAGTTTGCACAGTTTTCCATGAACGATAGTGACTCGGTCGCTGAGTTTTCCCACAGCATCTTTGACTCGACCGTGGGCACGCTGCTCTCTGTGCGTGACCGGCTGGATAACGACGCCCTGGGCCGAGCGGTTAATGCGCTAGCAATGGCTAATCGCGTGGAGTTCTACGGCTTTGGCGCCTCAGGCGCAGTCGCCTTTGACGCCCAGCACAAGTTTTTCCGGCTGCAAATTTCCACCTCTGCCTACGCCGACCCCCATATGCAGAATATGTCGGCGGTGACCTTAAAAGAGGGCGATGTAGTGGTGGCGATTTCTCAAACGGGGCGCACCAAGGCGCTGGTCGCCAGCGTACGGCTCGCCCGTGAAGCTGGTGCCACCGTGATTGGGCTATGCCCCAGCGGCTCACCGCTCGCTGAAGAGGTCAGCCTGCCCCTGTATATCGATGTCCACGAAGATACCGAAATCTACACCCCGCTTAGTTCGCGCATTGCCCATCTGGTGCTGATTGATGTGCTCGCCGTCGGGGTCGCTAAAACCCGCGGCCCAAAACTCGCCGAACAGCTTAAAGCGGTTAAAAAGAGCCTCAATACGCTGCGCTTTCCTGAAGAACCCTAATCATTAACCTGTATACACAGCCAGTTTGCTGGCTGTGCTAGACTAGCCGCCTATTTTTTGATCCGGCAGCGGCTACTATGGACGACGTCACGGCGATTCTCGATCAGCTCAACTCCGCCCAGCGCGAAGCAGTGAGCGCCCCCCAAGGTAACCTGTTGGTGCTCGCAGGGGCAGGCTCCGGCAAAACCCGCGTTTTGGTTCATCGTATCGCCTGGCTGATGCAGGCCGAAGGGTTGTCTCCCTACGCGCTGCTGGCGGTTACCTTTACCAATAAAGCCGCTAAAGAAATGCGTACCCGCCTTGAGACGCTGCTGAGCCTCTCGCTGCGCCACGTCTGGGTCGGCACCTTTCACTCCATTGCCCACCGCCTGCTGCGCACCCACTGGCAGGATGCTCGGCTGCCGCAGCACTTCCAGATTATCGATTCCGACGATCAGCTGCGCCTGGTTAAACGGCTGCTGAAAGATTACTCGATCGATGACGAACGTTATCCGCCGCGTCAGGTGCAGGGGTTTATCTCCGGCTGCAAAGAAGAAGGGCTGCGCCCGCACCAGGTAAATGTCGATGGCGATGCCTACATGGGTCAGATGGTCGAACTCTATGAGCGCTACCAACTGACCTGCGAGCGCGGCGGTCTGGTCGATTTCGGTGAGCTGCTGCTGCGAAGCCTGGAGTTACTGCGCGATAACCCAGCACTGTTAAAACACTATCAGGAGCGCTTTGGTCACGTACTAGTGGATGAGTTTCAGGATACCAATACGCTGCAATACGCCTGGCTAAAACTGCTCACTGGTATGAAAACGCCAATGACCGCCGTTGGTGATGACGACCAATCGATCTATGGCTGGCGTGGTGCCAAGGTGGAGAATATCAGCCGCTTTGAGCAGGAATTCCCGCAACCCCATACCGTGCGTCTAGAGCAGAACTATCGTTCCACCAGCGCGATTCTTGAAGCCGCCAATACACTGATCAGCCACAACAGCGAGCGGATGGGCAAAAACCTGTGGACTGATGGCATCGAAGGCGAGCCGATCTCGATTTACGCCGGGTTTAACGACCTGGAAGAAGCCCGCTATATCGTCGATACGATTAAAGAGAAGGTCGATGAAGGCTTCAACCGCCGCGATATCGCGATTCTCTACCGCTCCAATGCCCAGTCGCGGCTACTTGAAGAAACGCTGATTCGCCAAGGCATGCCCTACCGTATTTACGGCGGGCACCGCTTTTATGAGCGTCTGGAAATCAAGAATGCCCTGGCCTATCTTCGCCTACTGCTCAACCGCGATGACGACGCCTCACTGGAACGGGTGATTAATGTGCCCACCCGCGGTATTGGCACGCGTACGGTGGAAATTGTTCGCCTGCGTGCACGTGAGCAGAGCATTCCGCTGTGGCAGGCGCTCCACGATGCGATTAACGACGGCACTTTGAAAGGCCGCGCCGCCAATGCCGTGCAAACCTTTGCCAACCTGATTGATCAGCTCGATAACGATGCTGCTGGTATGGCACTGCATGAAATTATCGATCACGTGACAGTACATACGGGCTTGATTGAGCATCACAAAAGTGAACGTGGCGAGAAAGGCCAGGCGCGAGTCGAGAACTTGGAAGAGCTGGTTACTGCGGCCCGCGCCTTCACCCAGGGTGACGTTTTTGAAGCGCCCGAAGCGGGCGAAGGCATGGCGGCGCTGGAAGCGTTTCTTTCAGAAGCGGCTCTTAACGCTGGCGACCATGAAGCTGAAGAGTTTGAAGACAGCGTACAGCTAATGACGCTGCACTCCGCCAAAGGCCTGGAGTTTCCCGTGGTATTTATTGCCGGTGTTGAGGAGGGTCTGTTTCCGCATAAGATGTCGCTTGAGGAACCGGGCAGGCTCGAAGAGGAGCGCAGGCTGTGCTACGTCGGCGTTACCCGCGCCATGCAGAAGCTCTACCTGACCCATGCTGAAACACGCCGCCTACACGGCAAAGAGGTGTTTCCACGCCCGTCCCGCTTCTTGCGCGAGCTACCGCCGCACCTGCTGGAAGAAGTTCGCCTGCGCGGGCATATTTCCCGCCCGGTGACCGCATCGCGCACCTCCTTTGCCCAGCAAAGCGTTGAGAGCAGTGGTGATTTACCCGCTTTACATGTTGGGCAAGGCGTTGAGCATCCGGTGTTCGGTGAAGGGGTTATCCTTAACGCGGAAGGCGAAGGTGCCCGCGCCCGTGTGCAAGTTAGTTTTGCAGGCGAAGGGGTCAAATGGCTGGTACTTGGCTTTGCCAAACTAACGCCGCTGTAAACTTTCAAGCTGTTTGTTTGTATTACCATTCGTTTACGTCACATTCACTTATGCGTCAGCCTCCTGCGGAGGGCATTATGAAACAGCGCTTAACACGCCTATTTCCAGAAGTATGTCACGGTTGGCAGTCCCTAAGCGGGTACCAGCGTTTTGAGCGCTTGGTGTCACTGGTGCTTACCCTCGCCATCGGCGGAGCCGTGCTAGTGGCCATGTATTATTTGGTCATTCACGTGATCCAGTTACTGTTCATTCAAAGTCGTGACCCTTTCGACTACCGCGTATTTCAAGCGCTATTCGATATGATTCTTACCGTCCTGATTGCCATGGAATTCAATAACTCCATCATTCGCACGATGACCAGTGGCAAAGGCTTTATCCACGTCGAAATAGTGGTGTTAATTGCCATTATGGCGCTGGTACGCAAGTTTATGGTGCTGGATATGGAAGTTATCGACCCTTGGCAAATTGGTGCGCTATCGGTCGCGGTCTTGGCGTTAGGCGGCTGCTATTGGCTGGTGCGCCACGGCAACAGTATGAAAGACGCATCGGATGATTGATCAGAAGGCTTGCGAGCTAAATTCGCTATAAAGCATACTAACAAGCGGACACGGCGCACTTAGCGCCCTATAACAACAGTATGATTACTTTTGGAGTTTTGCTCACATGCAACGCCGTAACTTTCTTAAAACCGTTGGCCTAGGTGCCGCCGGTGTCGCTGCTGCCCCCTTTGTAACCACCTCTAGCGCACGCGCTCAAGAGACCTATACCTGGGACATGGTCACCTCGTGGCCGAAAAACTTTCCCGCCCTGGGTACAGGTGCAAATGATTTTGCCCGCCGGGTCGAGCAGCTTTCCAACGGCCGCATGCAGATTCGTGTACATGGCGCAGGTGAGTTAGTACCTGCACTTGAAGTATTCGACGCCGTGGCGGCGGGAACCGCTGAGATGGGACACTCTGCGTCTTATTACTGGCGCGGCAAAGTGGCCGCCTCGCAGTTTTTCACCGCTGTACCGTTCGGCATGACCACTACCGAAATGAATGCCTGGTTATACCATGGCGGCGGCCAAGAACTGTGGGATGAAATCTACGCCAATCACAACCTGAAACCCTTTGCTGTTGGTAACACTGGCACGCAGATGGCGGGCTGGTTCAAGAAAGAGATCAACTCGCTAGACGATATGCAGGGGCTGAAATTACGCCTGCCAGGCCTCGCAGGTGAAGCGATGAACGGCATCGGTGTCAGCACCGTCAACATGCCGGGTTCCGAGATTTTCACCTCGCTGCAAACCGGCGCTTTGGATGCCGCCGACTGGGTCGGCCCGTATAACGATTTGGCGTTTGGCCTGCATCAGGTGGCTGATTACTACTACACGTCGGCTTGGAACGAGCCCTCAGCGGTACTGGAAGGTACGATCAACCTGGATGCCTGGAACGCGCTACCGGAAGACCTGCAGGACGTCATTCGCGAAGCGGCGCGTGCCTCTAACCTGGCGATGATCAGCGAATTCGCCTTCCGCAACGCCCAGGCACTGGAAGCATTGGTCGATGAGCATGGTGTTCAGCTGCGTACCTTCCCTGAAGACGTGATGGCAGCGCTTTACACCTCCTCCCAGGATGCCATCCAACGCCAAATCGAGGACGATGAAGAGTCCCGCCGCGTGTATGAGTCCTACTCAGCGTTTCAGAAACTACTGCGTCCGTTTAGCGACGTGGGCGAATACGCCTATCTCAAGAACCGCGACAACGTAGGTGCCTGATTATCCAGACAGGTAAGCAGCAAGTACGGTAAAGGGCGCACTGAGCGCCCTTTTGCTATTTTAGGCGGGAACATTGAAGGGGTTGAAAAGAAGGGCTACTCGCTGTGTACCGCTCGGATCCGCCCGTTATCGTCTAATGCGACCATTACAAAACGCGCCTCTGTCACCTTTTGGCGCTCTTCAATCCGCTGCCCATGGGGCGGGCGTACCCATACTTCTACATCAATTTTGATTGAGCTATGACCGATCTCTTGTATCTGGGTGTAGACACTGACCGTTGAGCCGACGCGCACAGGGCTTAAAAAGTCCATGGCTTCAATCGCCACGGTGGCCGTTCGCCCACCCGCTTCGCGGCAGGCTGCAAGCTCAGCTGCCTGGTCCATTTGATTGACTAGCCAACCACCGGGTATATCACCATAAAGATTGGTATCTCGGCGGGAAGCCAGTAATTTTAAAGTAAGCTGCCCTTGCGGGGCCGGTACGACATCCAAATCGGTTTCCAGAAGAGTCATGAGTTAGTCGCTTAGTCAGTTTATTGTTGTAAACGTTGCAGTGAGGCACATTGCCATGAGGCGTTGCTGCGTCGCAACACAAGTGAATGGATTCAGTTAACCATAAGAGGACGCTTGTTTGAATACTCCGGTGCATACTCTTTCATCTCATAGAAGCTACCTTTTATCGCTACGGCACAACTTGGGTTGCTGGGTGATGATGGCCCTGCTGCTGGTAACGCCGCCTACTTGGGGGCAATCACAGCCGATAACCGGCACATTAGGTGCAGTCGGTTCTGACACCATGGCTGGGCTAATGCTGCGCTGGGGCGAAACGCTGACTTCCCGCCATCCGGAGGTAAAGCTGCAATTCCAAGCCAGCGGCTCTGCCAGCGCGCCAACCGCCCTAATGGCGGGTACCACCCGGCTGGGGCCGATGTCCCGCCCGATGAGCACCGAAGAGCGTGATAACTTCATTGAGCGCTACGGCTACCCGCCGCTGGAGTTAAAGGTCGCCCGTGATGCGCTGATTGTGGTCGTCCACCGCCATAACCCGCTACGCGCGCTCACCCGCCAGCAGGTCGATGCGATCTTCTCGACTTCGCGTGCCTGTGGAGCCGAGGCGCCGATACGGCGCTGGGATCAGCTCTCGGCAACGCGTGGCTGGTCATTTGGCAGTATTGCGCTACATGGGCGTAACCTTGCCTCCGGCACTCATGGGCTATTTCAACAACGGGCGCTGTGCGGCGGCCTCTTTCGCAACGATATTAGCGAACACCCCGGCTCATCGGCCGTCGTCGCTGCAGTGGGCGAGTCTGCCAATGCAATGGGATACGCCGGGTTTAACCACCTAACGCCGGCCGTGCGCGCAGTAAGCCTTTATGACGATGACGGCATCGCCATACCGCCCGATGAAGCAGCGATACAGAGCGGTGATTATCCTCTGTCGCGCTACCTGTACCTCTACGTGAACCTGCCGCCCGGGGCAACCTTACCGCCGGCCGAGCAGGCTCTACTGACGTTGATAATGTCCGATGAAGGCCAGCAAATTGCACGCGCATCCGGTTTTGTCCCCTTAACCCCAAGCGTCCTTGACGCGCAGCAAAGGTGGTAAGCCGCTGTCATCTAATTGACACATAATCGTCTTAGAATAGGAAGTCATTCTATGCACCGTTTTCACTATAAGCTCTCTTCACGACTCACTCTTTCAATACATGCTGGTCAGTACTGTGATCACCCCGGTTTTGCCATGCCTAGTTTTGTCATGATAGCGACATGACCCCACCTCGGTTAACCTCTTCTCGGCAGCCATTGCGCTTGCTTCAGGATCGTTTGGCCACCGGGTTCATCACCGCTGGTGGTGTCGGGGTGTTGCTGGCGATTCTCGCTATCGGCGTTTTTCTGATATGGGAAACGCTGCCACTACTGGCGATTGGAGAGAGCTTGGCCCTGGCCAAGCTCTCTCCGCTGGCGTGGGGCACCCTTAAAGCCGCGCTGGCCGCGCTACTGTTTGCGATTCCCGTCGCCTTAGGGGCGGCAATCTACTCTGCGCTGTTTATGTCAGCGCGCTTGCGTGCGCGCATCAAACCCGCGCTCGAAATGATGGAGGCCATTCCCGGCGTGGTGGTGGGCTTTATTGCTGGGCTCATTTTGGCACCGTGGGTAGAGCGACACCTAGCCAGCGCTTTGATACTGATAATCTGGCTGCCGCTCAGTGCCGGGCTTGCGGGCTTGCTCTGGCAACTGGTCAAAGCTCGGCTGCGCCGCCGTTTACCGCTCTCCTGGGCAGGCCTCTGGCTAATACCGTGGCTTGCTCTGATGGTGGCGATAGCGCTATGGCTTGCGCCGTGGATGGAGCAGCTGTGGCTGGGCGGTGATCTGCGTCAGTTGCTCGACCAGCGCTTTGGGATGGATTACGCCACCCGCAATGCCCTGATTGTCGGTCTGGCGATGGGGTTTGCCGTTATCCCCAGCATCTACTCATTGGCAGAAGATGCCCTTGCCGATGTGCCTTCGACCCTGATAGAGGGCGCCCAGGCGCTGGGTGCCAGCCGTTGGCAGGCGCTGTGGAAGGTGGCACTGGCGGCGGCGGGACCAGGTATTTTCTCGGCGGTGATGATCGGCGCGGGCCGGGCAGTGGGCGAAACCATGATTGTACTGATGGCCAGTGGCAACACCGCTCTGTTTAGCGCCAGCCCTTTCGAAGGTATGCGCTCCATGGCAGCGGCTATTGCCATCGAGCTTCCTGAAGCGTCACCCGGCGGCCAGACCTATCATCTGCTGATTTTTGCCGCACTGGTGCTGTTTATCTTCACATTCCTGGTTAACACCCTAGCCGAGGTTGTCCGCCAGCGCCTGCGCCGCCGTTATCGCCAGATGGGAGGCACATCATGAAAGCTGGCACGGTCAACACCGCCTCTCGCCGCCCTCGTTTTAACTGGCTGAATGACTTATGGCCTTGGCTATGCGCGGCCAGCGTAGCGCTCTCCTTGCTGATGCTGGGTGCTCTACTGGCGCTATTGTTAGTGCGTGGGCTTGGACACTTCTGGCCCGCGACGCTTGAAGAGGTCACTCTGCGTTCGGGTGACACCTTTGCTGGCCATGCCGTGCGCGAGGTCGAGCTCCCCCAGCAAGCGGGAGATGAACGGCTGTACTTTACCGGCAATCAGGACATAGAGGGCGCCCGCTGGCGCTGGGTGGCGATTGAGGAGATTGCCGAACGCGCGCAGCCTGATGACTTGATTCGCCTGGAGCGAAGCCCCTGGGGGGATTTTATTGGCCGCTTGGCGGCTATTGAGCAAGACGACCAGCGCTGGGAGGGCGACGCTGCCTGGCAACGGTTAACGACTTTATTGGCGCTCCCCGCCAGCCAACGCCAAGAGAGCCAGCTACTGCTCACTACCGTGGATGGCCAAACCTTGCGCCAGCCGCTGGCCAGTGTCATCAGCGCTCAAGCCCCAAATGCGATGAGCTGGTGGCAGAAAACCCATGTCTGGGGCGATGAGGTATGGCGGTTTCTCAGCGAAGGGCCCCGAGCAGCCAATACCGACGGTGGCGTGTGGCCAGCAATATTTGGCACGGTCTTAATGGTGATTTTAATGTCCGTCATGGTCACGCCATTTGGCGTGCTGGCCGCTATTTATCTTAATGAAATTGCTCACCAGGGGCGGCTGACGCGCCTGGTGCGCATTGGCGTGCGCAATCTAGCAGGGGTGCCATCCATCGTGTATGGCGTTTTCGGCTTGGGAGTGTTTGTTTACGGCATTGGCGGCTCGCTAGATGAGTGGTTTTTCAGCGATACGCTGCCCTCGCCCACGTTTGGCACCGGCGGCCTGCTGTGGGCCTCGTTAACTCTCGCCCTGCTAACCCTGCCCGTCGTGATCGTGGCAACCGAGGAGGGGCTCGCGCGTATTCCTGAGGCCCAGCGCGAAGGCGCCGTGGCGCTGGGCGCTACTCGCCTTGAGATGCTTACCCGCATCGTACTGCCCATGGCGGCACCGGCCATGCTGACAGGCGTTATTTTAGCGGTCGCCCGCGCGGCAGGCGAAGTGGCGCCACTGATGCTCGTCGGCGTTGCCAAACTAGCGCCACAAATGCCGATTGACGGTGAGTTTCCTTATCTACATTTAGAGCGCAAGTTTATGCACCTTGGCTATCATTTATTTGATACCGCCTTTCACGGCGAAGATGTACAAGCTGCGATCCCGCTGGTTTACGCCACGGCGCTACTTTTAGTGTTGATTGTGCTAGTGCTTAATCTAACTGCCATATTTCTGCGTCATTATCTTAGGCGTCAACGGGGAAACGAATGCTAGCGCCTTTACATTCAGCCAATACCGCTCAGGTACCAGTGGCGCACTTTTCGTCCGAGCACAGCTGCCTGAGCATCGATCACTTAAGCCTCGCCTATGCGGGGAAAGAGGCGTTGCGCGACTTAACACTCAGTGTTCCGCGACATCGTGTGACGGCCTTCATTGGCCCGTCGGGATGCGGTAAGTCAACGCTGTTACGGGCAATTAATCGGCTGCATGATCTCAATGAGACAGTGACCCATAGCGGCAAAATCACGCTGGAAGGGCAGGACATTCACGACCCGCAAACGAACGTGACCGAGCTGCGGCGGCGAGTAGGGATGGTGTTTCAAACCCCCAATCCCTTCCCTATGTCGATCTATGAAAACGTGGCCTTTGGCCTGCGATTGCAGCAGCGCCTTCCCAAGCGCAAAAGGGACGACATTATTGAGTGGGCATTAACCTCCGCCGCGCTATGGGATGAAGTGAAAGACCGCCTGCACCGCTCCGCCTGGCAGCTTTCCGGTGGACAGCAGCAGCGCCTAGTCATCGCCCGCACCTTAGCAGTACAGCCCGATGTGCTGCTGCTTGATGAACCCGCGTCAGCGCTAGACCCGATTTCAACGCTCAAAATTGAGGAGTTGATCCGTAACCTAAAGTCGGAGCTAACGCTGGTACTGGTCACCCACAATATGCAACAAGCGGCGCGCGTATCGGACTACACCGCCTTTTTGCATCAAGGTGAGCTGGTTGAGTACGGGCCTACCGATCAGGTCTTCACCAACCCCCGTTTGCAACACACCGAAAACTACATCACCGGCCGCATTACCTAGGCCTTAGCGACTGAAACGTCAGGAGTGCTCCATGGATATTACTAGCGACTCTCACAGCCAGCATATCTCTCGCCAGTTCAACCAGGAGCTGGAAGAGCTAAAAACCCATCTAATGGCCATGGGCGGTCTGGTAGAGAAGCAAGTGCAGGATGCCGTCTTTGCGCTTCTGGAAGGCGACACCCGCCTAGCCGAACAAGTGCGCGACAATGATCGTCAGGTCAACGATCTGCAGCTACAAATCGACGACGAATGCACCCGGGTACTGGCGCGGCGACAGCCTGCAGCGTCCGACCTACGCTTGGTGCTCGCCGTTATCCGCGCCACCTCTGATCTTGAGCGAATCGGCGATGAGGCCAGCAAAATCGCCCGTAACGCCCTGCTGCTGAGTGAAAGTACCAGCACCATTCGTGGTTTGGTAGAAGTGCGCCACATCAGCGAACATGTGCGCAAAATGCTGCGCGATGCGCTCACCGCCTTTGCCCGCTTTGACACCGACCTTGCGATGCAAGTAGTGCGTGAAGACGAGCTGGTTGACGATGAGTACAGCAGCGCAATGCGTTCACTAATGACGTTTATGATGGAAGACTCACGCTCGATTACCTCCGTACTCAGCATCATGTGGGTATTGCGCGCTCTAGAGCGCGTGGGCGACCACGCTGACAATCTTGCTGAGTACGTGGTTTATCTTGTTAAAGGGCTGGATATCCGCCACAGCGACCCCGATAACCTTGACCCGCAAGTGCTAAAAAAGTCTTGACCTGAAAGGGGTTTCCTCCTGCAATACGTCCAGGCCGTTAAGCGGCCTGGACGTTTGAATCATAAGGAGTCTCCCCCATCATGCTGGATGCTGCCACTGCGCTTAGCCGAGGTACACGCTGCGTGTATCGATCAGGTATGCGCCGCTATGTTTTTCTGCCCATTTTAGTCAACCTGATTGTTTACGTCAGCATGTTCAGCTTCGTGCTCAACCGCTTCGGTGGTTGGCTAGACCATTGGATGAACATGGTGCCGACATGGCTTGATTGGCTCTCCTGGCTTATCTGGCCTCTTTTCGTGATTAGCCTGTTAGTGGTGGTATTTTTTACCTTCACGCTGGTGACCAGCCTGATCGCCGCGCCTTTTTACGGTTTTTTGGCCGCTAAAGTCGAAACCCAAGTGACTGGCCGTGAACCGATTGATGACCGCAACCTTACTAAAACAGCCATTGATGCCATTGGTCGCGAATTTGTTAAGCTCGCCTATATTTTGCCTCGTGCCGCCGGTCTGTTTGTTCTTAGCTGGATCCCAGGGCTGAACTTAGTAGCCCCCCTGCTGTGGGCGCTATTCTCCGCCTGGATCATGGCCATTACTTATCTAGACTACCCAATGGATAACAATAAGGTGACGTTTGCCGATATGCGCCAACGGCTCTCGAAACGCTGGTGGCAAAGCTTAAGCTTTGGGGGGTTAGTCACGCTCATCACCTGGATTCCGCTGGCCAATCTCTTTCTTATTCCCGGCGCCGTGGCGGGTGCCGTACTGCTCTGGGACGATCACTACAGAGACGTGCATGGAGATGCCCGTGGCATCGCGCCGCAGTAGCGCTTATTACCTGCACTCAGCTACTTTGCTACTTTTACGTTTTAAATCGCTCTCCTGCATTCAATCAACAATAAAGGAATAAACGTATGTTCAAACCCATCGCTTGGCTGGGTGTGTGCTTAGTCAGCACTCTCTCTATGGTGGCGTCAGTAGCGATAGCTCACGACGTACAAACAGACACGATGCGTATCGCACACCCCTTTGCCATACCAACACCTCCGGGTGCGACCAATGGGGCTGCCTATGTGGATATTACCGCCTTTTCAGACCCGGTTACCTTGATTGGCGCAAGCAGCCCTGCAAGCAAAAAAGTGGAGCTTCACGATATGCGAATGGACGGCGACATGATGCAGATGCGTCATGTGGGCGAGCTTTTTATTGAGGCTGGGGAAACCTACACCATGCGTCCTGGTGGTGGCTTTCACTTAATGCTGATTGGGCTAAGCGAACCGTTAACGGAAGGTGACCGATTTCCCATCATGCTAACCTTTGCTGAACAAGGTGATGTGGATATCGAGGTCTGGGTACAAAGCGCCCAGGAAGGTAGTGAAGCCGCGGATGGGCATCACCATCACTAAAAAAAGTTGCTGCCTATAAAAAATTAGACCCCGCATAATGGGGGTCTAAGGACACAATATCTAGACAATGATTAACGCTAGCTTCCTTTCCTTTTGCGGGATTCCAGCCTTGGAATTTAACCCTGACCAGCGTTTTGATTGTCGTTTGATTCATTCCTTGAATCGACCTGCATCCCTATCGGTGTGACACGCTTCTGCGTGTTTGCTCACACCTCTATCGTAATATATTTCAACATAATTGCAAACTTTTGTTACCAAACGTTTCCATCGCCTACGTCATGCGTCAAATCTTTAGCGGTATATTCTGTTTGAGCACTAGTACGATGGGATTCTGCCTTAATAACATTAGGGCGATCACCTTCGTCGTACATCAAATCAGATGGGCTAAAATCAGCATTTTCGGTTGTGCGTTGTGATTGAACCTGCATAGGCTCATCGTCAACCGTTAGGCCTTGATTAGCTTTAATGGAAAAATTTGCAAATGCAACTGGGCTAGCCAGCAAACCGAATGCAAGTCCTACAACAGCTGATTTTTTAACAAGGACGTTAAACATAGTTATTTACTCCAAATGACTGCTTAATACCGCTGAAGTGAAGAAAGAAGGGCCTTCTGGCTCGCTTCTCTCTGCGGTGACCTCACTGGCCTGATAGAGCATTTAGAGTGCCAACTTCTATTAAATTTAATAAAATTAAGTTAAAACAATAACTTATTTATTATTTATTGCGCACAATATTATGCTGTTAAAAATAAAAGCACGCAAAATAAATGTGCACAAATGGCACATGCGCAAAATTATCTGTGCCTTTATGGCACACCTGCCCTCAAAAGCTAATAGTCAGAATTACTTTTAAAGCTAACCTCATCGCGCTTGTGCTACGTAATCGAGTAGTAGTCTACTCATATTGAATGGAGCGAGAATAGCTCACGACATGACCACAAAAAGGTAGGTAGGTAGGTAGGTAGGTAGGTAGGTAGGTAAAAATAGGAAAATGTAGTATAAGAAACCCACAAAAAGCAGGCAGCAAAAAATTAGACCCCGACTAGCGGGGCCCGATATCAGAATAGGCTATAGGTAATAACTAACGTTAGCTTCCACTCCTTGTGCGGGACTCCAACCTTGGAATTAACCCTGACTAACGTTTGATTTCCTAGTGATTCATCCTTGAACCTGAAAAGCATCCTTACCTTTGTAACATCCTGTCAATCACCCCTTCATCCGCTGAAAGGACATTCTTCGATATCAAAAATTAATTAATTAGTACCGTCATTTTTTTCTACGAGCTCATCTTTTTCGAATTCTGCATTATCTGAATGGCTGCTTGAGGAAGATTCAATGTCACTAACATCATCACCTTCATCTTGGGTTAGATCATCATCTGAACTATTGACCGTTGAACTGTCAGTACTTTGCGGCTCCATTGGCTGCTCATCAGCTGTAATTCCCTGATTTTCATCAATAGCTGAATTTTCATCTGTTTGAGCAAAGGCTAGTGGGCTTGCCATCAAACCAAAAGATACACCTACAATGCCAGCTTTCTTGAGTAAATCCTTGGACATCATATTCCACCTCCGATCGCTGTTTGTTACCGCTTGGTTAAGAAAGAAGGGCTTATATAAAAGCCAGCATTTCCTGCGGTCGTCTTCCTTATTTCTAACAATGCAGCGGGCATGCCAAAAGCCAAAACAATATAATTAAAAACCTAAAAATCAATAATTTAATTAAAACCAAACAAGCTGTAACACTCTGTTCAAATAGAAATACCAAGCTCAAAAGCTGTATAAAAGTGGCACATGAGTAAACTCTTACCAACCTTACATGCCAATATTGCACACCTTTACAGGTATGGTGCGAGAGGTCGCTTACTGAGACCTATACAAGGCGTGAAGCGGGAAATGAGCAGCGAAAAAGCGCCCCTTTACCCGGGTGGGATTCAATCTGTAATTGCGCATCGTGGCGTAATAGTACGTGCTTAACGATCGCCAAGCCTAAGCCAGTGCCGCCAGTTGCGGTGCTACGGCCTTTATCGACACGGTAAAAACGTTCGGTTAGTCGGGGAATATGGACGGGATCGATACCTTCACCGTTGTCTTCCACATCAATACAGCCACCGCCAGTCGCGCTAGCTTTCCAGCGTAATGTGATGTGGCTACCTGCTGGCGTATAGCGAACGGCATTGAAGGCGAGGTTAGAGATGGCGCTACGAATCTCCTGTTCACTACCCAGCAGTCGTGCATCGCTTTCAAGCGCGACAGTAATGGTATGACGCTGCTTCGACAGCGCCAGCGCATCATCACAAATGCTTTGTAGCAAAGGCCCTAGCGACAGCGGATGGTGATCTTTCCCCCCCTGGTCGATTTCCAACCGGGAGAGCAGCAAGAGATCATTGACCAGATTTTGCATTCGCTGCGTCTGTTCCTGCATCTGGTTGATGCTTTTACCCAAACGCGGAGGCAACTGATCAGCAATATCGCTGTAGGTTTCCAGATAGCCGGAAAGGACGGTTAGCGGCGTGCGCAGCTCGTGAGAGACGTTGGCAACAAAGTCGCGCCGCATCTGTTCCAGGCGGTGCAAGCGCGTAATATCCCGGGCCATTACCAGCCGCTCATCGTCGCCGTACAGGGTAATTTGATACTGCAGGATTCGACGCTCGTCAATCGGCGACGTCAGCGTTAGCGGCTCGCCATACTCCCGGGCATTAAAGTAGCGGATGAAACTTGGCTCGCGCAGTAGGTTGGTAATGTGCTGACCACGATCATGGGCGGTTTGCAGACCCAGCATGTTCGTTGCAGCGCTGTTCCACCACTCCAGATCACCGTGGCGGTCGAGCATGACCACACTGTCGCGCATCGCTTCAGACGACTCTTGAATACGAGCCAAGGTAGCACGCAGCCGACTTTGCGTTATACGCTGGCTTTTCTGATAGCGGTATAAACGATCAAACAATTCACCCCACATACCGTGAGCGGCAGGCGGCTCATCGTGAGGATGTAGGGTTAGCCATAAATAAAGTTTGCGTAGCTGCCGCAAGTGATAAAACAGACATACTGCAAGCCCTGCCGCAAGCCCTAGCCCTGCTGAGCCCAATAACCAGCCTAAGCAAGTACCCAGTGTGGCCAGCCACGCTAGACGCCACAGTTCACGGCTCCATAGGCGCACATTTACACCCGTGCAGAGAAACGGTATCCGGTACCCCGAACCGTTTGAATCAGGTTTTGATGCACATCGCCCAGCGCTTTTCGTAAGCGGCGAATATGCACATCGACCGTACGCTCTTCGACATACACATTGCCACCCCATACTTGGTCAAGCAATTGGCTACGTGTGTAAGCGCGCTCTTGATGGGTCATAAAAAACTGCAGAAGACGATACTCGGTCGGCCCCATTTCCAACGCTTTGCCGTGTGCGCTTACCCGGTGACTTACCGGATCAAGCAGCAGGCCATTAATCTCAATCGGATCCTCAACACCACGCGGCGTCGCGCGGCGCAGTACTGCTTTTAACCGTGCCACCAATTCACGGGGCGAAAAGGGCTTGGTGATATAGTCATCGGCACCGGCTTCAAGCCCTTGGATCTTATTATCCTCTTCGCCTTTTGCGGTGAGCATAATAATCGGGATCTCGGCGGTGGCTTCTTCGCGCTTCAAGCGCCTAGCCAGTTCAATACCGCTGGTGCCAGGCATCATCCAGTCAAGCAGCAATAAATCAGGTTGGTGGTCAACCACCATGGCATGAGCATCCTGGGCGTTATCTGCTTCGAGCACACGGTAGTCAGCCATTTCCAGCGCTACCGCGATCATCTCGCGAATCGACGATTCATCATCGACAATCAGAACGGTTTTGGCGGTCATACCAGAGCCTCACGGTGTGCAAAAAAGCCAGTTCAAAGAAAACAGTCCGAAGAAAACAGTTCAATGACATGTCAGTGACGATAACACCATGACTTGATGACAGTTACATGACAATGGCAGTTACTGGCCCACCGCAGGCCACCAACTTAGTGCAATACCAGCAAAAAGCAGCAGCCCCGACCAGTGATTATTCAGAAACGCCTGGAAACAAAGATCCCGCTCCTGATAACGAATTAAGCGCTGCTGATGCAGGAAAGTTGCCGCCATTGCAGCGAGCCCTAGCCAAAAGAACCCACCTAACCCGACCCGCCAGCCTACCCATGCCAGCAACCCCAGGGTGGCTACCTGGAGTAGGCCGATTATCAGGCGATCCGCGTCGCCAAACAGCACGGCTGTCGATTTAATGCCAATTTTTAAATCATCGTCGCGATCGACCATGGCGTATTGCGTGTCGTACGCCACCGTCCATAGCACGTTTGCACAGAAAAGCAGCCACGCTTCCAACGGCACATGGCCCAGCACGGCGCCAAAGGCCATTGGAATTGCCCATGAGAATGCCGCCCCCAGCACCACCTGGGGAAAGTGGGTATAACGCTTCATGAACGGGTAAATAACCGCCAGAAATACCCCACCCAGCGAGAGCAGAACCGTAAACCAATTAGTCAGTAGCACCAGAATAAACGCTGCAGCCACCAAACCAATAAACAGCAATTGAGCCTCAGTTTCGCTGATTCGACCGGTGGCGAGCGGGCGATGTTTGGTGCGTTTCACATGGCCATCGAAATGGCGATCTGCATAATCGTTCACCACGCAGCCGGCCGCGCGCATGACGTAAACGCCGGCCACAAAAATAAGCAGTACATCACGGCCGGGTACCCCTTTAGCGGCAATCCACAGCGCCCACAGCGTCGGCCACATCAACAACCACGTGCCAATGGGTCGATCCAAACGCATCAGCTGTATAAAATCTGCCACGCGAGCCCATCCCTTCGGCCGCAACAGTGAACGATCCATGCTTACCTCACGAAAAATAAGATGCAGCCGCTAGCCTAGCGCGATGGCAGATCAAGGTCATCCGCCATCGCACGCAAAAAATACTCCTGTACCAACAACGACAACCCATCGTGCTTACCGCCGTGATGAAACAAAGAACGTCGGCCCCAGGTACAGTCACTCTCGATACCGTTCATACGAGCAAATAAAGGGGATTGGGAGGTGGCTTCAAGCGGCCCGCGAATTAAACCGGGCTGGCGAAATAACCAACTGCCTAGCGAGCGCTCACCTAACCCTTCCAAACGTTGGCCCTTTAACTGCGTGAGCGGGGCGATGGAGCGCGCCACCACCCACGGTGTATCATCTAAACATAGCGCTACTTCACGCAGCCATGCGTAGCGTTTGGGAGCAATGCCCAACGCCCGTGCCTCATCCTCTCGCGGCCAGCCTACGCCCTGACGTAGCAGTCGAACGCGAAACTGCTTTTCACCTCCTGCGGCGATTAAGCGAGCAGTTAATGAGTCGGTTGAAGCAACCCACTGCCACCAGGAAGTACTCATGGCAGGTCGCGCCGCATCAACGGGGCGCCAGCGCGAAAAGTGAGGAGTTTGCCGAAAAGCTGCAGGCGTCACCAAGTTCTCCAGGGCAATAAACGGGGCTGCTAGTGTAACATGCAGCACTAACAGGCTTTTGTTTCAGCGACTTTTTGGTGTCTGCATGCCCACCTCACAACCAGAGCTCTCTTCATCCCACGCTGCGCTGGTCATTATTGGCACGGGAATGGCCGGAATTGGCTTAGCCCGCGCACTGCGGCGTCTCGGTGACCAGCAGTCAATCACGTTGATTAGTGCTGACAGCGGTGACGATTACAGCAAACCGTTACTCTCCACCGGCTTCGCTAAAGGCCTAGCGCCCGACAAACTGGCCCAGCGAAACGCTGCCGAGCTGGGCGATGAGTTAAACGCACGCATCATTACCCACACCCCCGTGGCGGCACTGGATGTGGATAACCGGACACTGCTTCTCGACGTTGGACAAGTGCCCAACTATAAAAAACTAAGCTCTGAAAAACTTAGCTCTGAAAAACTAAGCTACGACACACTGGTACTAGCCACCGGCGCTGCGCCCAGGGTGCCGTTCAGCATCGATCCCAGCGTAGCCCCACGCTGCTTCACCATTAACGACCTAGACGACTACCGACGCTTTCATCAGGCGTTAGGCCAAGGCCCAGCAAGGGTGGCGATTGTTGGCGCCGGGCTGGTCGGCTGTGAATTTGCTAATGACCTGCACGCCGGAGGTCATCACGTCAGCGTCATAGCGCCTGAAGCTACGCTACTGCCCCGCCTGCTGCCCGCGCCACTGGGCAACGCCCTGGGCGATGCCTTCAATGAGGCAGGCATCCGACTCTGCTTAGGCCGCACGATAGATTCACTAACACCCAGCAGCGGTGATGACATCGTATTACGATTGGATAACGGCGAGGCTATCAGCGCCGATCTCGTACTAATGGCAACAGGCCTAACGCCTCGTACGGCGCTTGCCGAAGCCGCGGGTCTTAGCGTCTCGCCGAGCGGCATACAAGTTGACCGCCAACTGCGCACTTCACACCCCGATATTTACGCCCTGGGCGATGTGGCCTGCGTCGATGGCGTTAATGCAATGTACGTGCAGCCGTTGCAAGCGAGCGCCAAGGCATTGGCGGCAACGCTTGCGGGCACTCCCACGTCGGTCAGCTTTGGCGCTTGGCCAATAGTCGTTAAAACCCCTCTGCTGCCAGTGGTCGCCTACCCGCCAACCACCCCACCTGAACGCTGGCGAATTGAAGGCGAAGGTGGTGATATCAGTGCGTTAGCCGAAAATAAAGACGGACGTTTGATTGGTTTTGCGTTGACAGGGGGCTGCGTGAGAAGGAAAGTGGAGCTTTCCAGAGCAGCACCTACGCTGCTAGGCTGATTTTCGTTGCGTTCACGACTAGGCTAGAGAAACAAACCTAGTGCTGATGACGCGCCCAATAACCTACATTTGCTTTACGCTCGATTCTTTAACAAAAGTTCGATTGTTTACTAAAGGGAGATTTCTTATGCGCAAACCTGAACTCGCTGCTGCCATCGCTGAAAGTGCCGACCTGTCAAAAGATAAAGCAGGCCAAGTACTGAACGTTATTTTGGATGAAATCACTAACAGCGTTGCTAAGGGCGAAGATGTCGCTCTGATCGGCTTCGGTACCTTTACGGTACGTGAGCGCGCAGCACGCACCGGTAAAAACCCACAAACCGGTGCCCCACTACAAATTCCGGCCAGCAAAAATGTTGCCTTTAAGCCAGGTAAAGGACTTAAGGACGCCGTTTCCTAATGAAGCTCAAGCTGACGCTGTGGCTGCTGGGCATATTGCTCAAACGTGCCCTGCGCCGCAAGCCGCGCTTTCGTGAACAGTTAGAACGCATGCGCGGCCTGGACTGGGGAATTGCCACGGAAGATCTAAGCATAGCCCGCCACTACCGTATGACGCCGAAAGGCATCAGCACCGGTAAAGGGCTGCCCGTCGACTTAGACCTTGAACTGCGTTTCCGAGACCAAGCCACCGCGTTAAAAGTGCTGAAAAAGCCAACTCAGCAAGCCTTTCTTGACGGCATGATGAGTGGCAACGTGCGTTTAGTGGGCGACTCCGCCGACATGAACAAGCTGCAGAAGCTGCTCAAATATTTGTAGCGCGATGACCCCCGCAGCAAAGTGCTGCTGCTGGGGTCTTTGCTCGCCACCTACACGTTCACGGCTACCTCGGCCCTCCTGCCAGCGCTAAAAATGCCGCCTCACAACCCAACCAACTCGCCGCCACACCCGCTAACACTAAGAGTCGCCGAACATAACAGCCAATAGCCGCTCTTGTGTGAGTTATTGCCTTGATGGAACAGTAACAGCATCAGCCCTACGATCTCGACTGATAAAAATTTAATAGCGACTTTATATGCTCAAACGTTGAGAGCCGAGGTAGCGACATCTAGTCCTGACGCATTTATACTAAAGTCTAACATTCCTTATAAGAGCCTCTATGCCCATTTCTTTGCCGCTGCGGCGCCTTTGGACGCTGGATAAATTCGCCTACAGCCTGCGCGTGTTTATAGCCTTCAGCGGGGCATTGCTATTTAGCGGTTTAATGGGCGATGTAGCGCTAGTTATTCCATTGTTTCTGGGCATTATAGCCTGCGCGCTGTCTGAAACTGACGACAGCTGGCAAGGCCGTTTTCAAGCCCTGCTGGTCACGCTGGTGTGTTTTACGTCGGCGTCTTTTATTGTCCAGTGGCTGTTTCCCTGGCCGTGGCTGTTTGTGGTTGGCCTGGGCGTTTCAACCTTCACTCTGATTATGCTCGGCGCCATTGGGCAGCGTTACGCCACCATTGCCTCGGGCACGCTGATACTCTCGATCTACTCGATGATCAACATCGAGCAGCACGGCGGCGTGGATGAGGACGTGGCTGCACGCCAACTGCTGTTGTTGGCTGGGGCCGTCTGGTACGGATTAATCTCGGTGGTGTGGTGCGCGCTGTTTTCGCGCCAGCCGGTGAAGCAAAGCATGGCGCGGGTGTACAAAGCGCTGGGCGAGTTTTTGATTCTGAAATCGGCGCTGTTTGAGCCGGTGCGGGGTGTAGACGTGGAAGCCCGCCGGGTAGCGCTAGCGCGCCAAAATGGCAAAGTCGTCGATGCCCTTAATCAAGCCAAAGAGATGATTTTTAGGCGGCTTGAAGGCCAGCGCGGTGACCGCAAGCTCAACCGCTACCTGCGTATTTACTTTATTGCCCAGGATATTCACGAACGGGCTAGCTCCACCCACTACCCCTACAGCGCGCTCAGCAAAGCATTTTTCCACCACGATGTACTATTTCGCTGCCAGCGGCTGCTGGATCAGCAGGGGCGCTCCTGCCGCCAACTGGCGAAATCGCTGCTGCTCAACCGGCCGTTTGACCACCAGCAGAGCGAAGAGGCGCTGGCCGATTTACACGCTTCAATAGAGAACTTACGCGACCGAGGTAAGCCCGAGTGGCGCCCGCTGCTTTATCCATTAAGTGCGCTAGCAGAGAACTTGGCCACGTTGGAAAACCAGCTCGCCAGTGCCCATAACCCGGGTGTCAGCGATGATCGTCGCGATAGCTCACTGTATGACCGCTCGCCCTCCAGCGTGCTGGAAGCGTGGAAGCGGGTGCGCCTGAATTTTACCCTTGGCTCGCCCACCTTTCGCCATGCGGTGCGGCTCTCGATTGCGTTAATGACTGGCTACGGGGTCCTGCAATGGATCGATCCCGAACAGGGTTTCTGGATTCTGCTGACCACGCTTTTTGTTTGCCGGCCTAACTTTGCCACCACACGGCGTTTTTTGTCCCAACGGATAATGGGCACGGTACTTGGCTTGGTAGTGGGCTGGGCGTCGATCAGCCTCTTTCCGCACCCGCTGGTACAGAGCATGATTGCCGTGGCCGCTGGGGTGTCGTTCTTCGCTAATCGCGAAAAACACTACGTGGTCGCCACCGCCTCCATCACGCTACTGGTACTGTGCAGCTTTAACCAGGTGGGCGACGGCTATGACCTAATCTTACCCAGGTTATTCGATACCCTGATTGGCTCGCTGATCGCGGGCTTAGCGGTGTTTTTTATTTTGCCCGACTGGCATGGGCGCAGGCTTTACCGCGAGGCCGCCAACGCGCTGAATAACCACCGCCGCTACTTGGAAGAGATTATCCATCAGTACGAGGAAGGCAAGCAGGATGACTTGGCCTATCGCCTAGCCCGGCGCAATGCTCATAACGCTGACGCGGCACTCTCCACCCTGCTCACCAATATGCTCCACGAGCCGGGGCACTACCGGAAGCTGGATGCGGATAACGGGCTGCGTTTTCTAGTGCTCTCCAACACCCTGCTTAGCCACCTTTCAGCGCTAGGCGCCCACCGCCATCAGTTGGCAGACGATGAAGACGACGCCACGCTGGTGCCGGTAGCAAAACGCATTGGAGAGCTGTTGGGCCAGATCGCAGAACAGCTGAATAAACGCCAGCCGATAGAGGCGCTAGCGGATCAAACCGCCGAACTGTTAGCCCAATTGGAAGGGCAGAATACCGCTATGGCGGATGACAAAACCGTCGCCCTTTATCGTCCTATTCAGAGCCAGCTCCGTCTTATTACAGAGCAGCTCGCCCCGCTAGGCGAGGCGGCAAATCGATTAGTGGGAAGCGAAGCGCCCACCGCCAGCAGTACAGCGGCTTAAACCTGCCCATAGCGCCCTGCGGCTTCGCCTAACCAACGGCGTACCAGCACGGCGGTAATCTCAGGATTGCCCTGTAGCGTTTGGGCCATGGTGCTCACTCGTTCCAGAAGGTCGGCATCGCGCTCCAGGTCGGCAATTTTCATCTGCGCCAAGCCGGTTTGGCGGGTGCCCAACACCTCGCCGGGACCACGGATTTCCAGGTCTTTCTCGGCGATGCGGAAGCCGTCAGTAGTTTCGCGCATCACTGCCAAGCGCTGGCGGGAGCTTTTCGACAGCGGCGGATGATAGAGCAGCACACAGAAGCTTTCCGTGCTGCCGCGGCCTACCCGGCCGCGCAGCTGGTGAAGCTGCGAAAGCCCCAGGCGCTCGGGGTTTTCGATAATCATCAGGCTGGCGTTGGGCACATCCACCCCCACCTCAATAACCGTGGTAGCCACCAGCAGATCCAGCTCCCCCGCTTTGAAGGCAGTCATCACCTCGGCTTTCTCGCTCGACTTCATGCGGCCGTGAACCAGACCCACCGCCAACTCAGGTAGCGCCTCCGTTAGCTCATCACGAGTAACCTCGGCGGCCTGACACTGCAGTACGTCGGACTCATCAATCAGCGTGCAAACCCAATAGGCCTGACGACCTTCGCTACAGGCCAGTCGAATACGCTCAACCACTTCGGGGCGGCGCTCATCGGGCACCACCACGGTTTTCACCGGCGTACGGCCGGGAGGCAGCTCGTCGATCACCGAAACATCGAGATCTGCATAGGCACTCATGGCTAAGGTGCGGGGAATCGGTGTGGCGGTCATGATCAGCTGGTGTGGAGTAAGCCCGCCTGCTTCGCCTTTCTCGCGCAACGCAAGACGCTGATGCACTCCAAAGCGGTGCTGCTCGTCAATAATCGCCAGCCCCAAACACTCAAAGTGCACGTCGCCCTGAAACAGTGCATGAGTGCCCACCACCATGCGCGCACGGCCATCGGCAATCGCTGCTTTGGCATCCAGCCGCGCCTTGCCTTTGAGCTTGCCCGCCAGCCATGCTACTTCGATGCCCAGCGGCTCAAACCAGGCTTGAAACGAGCGGTAATGCTGCTCGGCGAGGATTTCCGTCGGGGCCATGATGGCCGCCTGACAATTGCCCGCCAAAGCGCTCAGCGCGGCCATGGCGGCGACCACGGTTTTTCCCGAACCCACATCGCCCTGAATCAGCCGTAGCATTGGCGCCGGGCGGCTTAAATCGTGGCTGATCTCTTCCAGCACGCGGCGCTGGGCGCCGGTTAGCGCAAACGGTAGTTGGGCCAAAAAGCGCGCCTGCAGGCTGCGCCCAGACGGTAGCGTTGGCGCGCCATCGGCCTGAATACGCAAGCGAACCTCGCGCAGGCTAAGCTGGTGAGCAAGCAGCTCTTCCAGCGCTAAACGCCGCGTGGCCGGGTGTTGGCCACTGGTGAGTTGCTCAATGTTCACATCGGGCGGTGGCTGATGTAGCAAGTGCAGGCTGGCGTGCAAGCCCGGCAGTTGAAAGCGCTGAAGCAGCGTCTCGGGAATCACATCGGGCAACGCTTCGGGTGCGCTGTCGAGAAGCGCGAGCGCCTGTTGAGCCAGAGCGCGCAGCCGCGGTTGGTTCAAGCCTTCCGTGGTGGGGTAAATGGGTGTGAAATACTCATCGACCGGCGTTTCACTGCCACCACTGAGGCGGTATTCGGGGTGATAGATCTCTAAACCGGTAGCCCCGGCCCGCGCTTCACCGAAGGCGCGTACCGTCGCACCAGGGCGTAGCTGTTGCTGCTGGGCGGGCGAAAAGTGAAAAAAGCGCAGACTCAGAATACCGCTGGCATCACGCAGGCGTACCAACAGGCTGCGGCGTCGCCCCTTTACTACGTCGCAGGCGGTCACTTCGCCTTCGATCACCGCCTCCTGCCCTGCCCGCAGCAGGCCGATGGGCGTCAGCCGCGTGCGATCCTGATAGCGCAGGGGCAAGTGAAACAGCAGATCGCTAACGCGCTCAATCCCCAGCCGGCCAAGCTTCAGCGCCAATGCTTCGCCCACGCCTTTCAGCGCTGTGATGGGCGCGGAGAGATCGCTCATGGGGCGCTTTTCACGGCCTGAGTAGGCTGCTGGCAGTGGCTGATCGCCTGAATCAGCGCCTCAATGGCTTTGGGGCGTGGGAAGCTCGCCCGCCAGGCAATCGCCACGGTACGCGAAGGTGCTGGCGCTACGAACGGCCGGCTGACCAGCAGGGCGTTTTCATACTGATTATTGCCCAGCGCCGACTGCGGTAGTACCGTAATCCCCAGCCGGGAAGCGACCATATGGCGAATGGTTTCCAGCGAGCCGCCTTCCGCAATCAGCGTGTTATTAGGGCTGTTGAGCTTTTGAGTAATCGCCGGGCAGGCTTCCAGAATCTGGTCGCGGAAGCAGTGACCTTCACCAAGCAGTAGTAGGCGCTCTTCGAGTAAATCCTCTTTATTGATCGCTTCGCGCGAGACCCAAGAGTGATTGGCGGGCATCAATATCTCAAAGTCTTCCTCGTAGATGGCCTTTGTCACCACATCGGTTTCTGTAAACGGCAGCGCCACAATGATGACATCCAGTTCACCGCTTCTGAGTTTGGCGCGCAGCGTGCCGGTCATGCCCTCTTCAATATACAGCGGCATCTGCGGGGCCGCGTTGGCCAACGCAGGGACCAGATGAGGAAACAGGTAGGGCCCGATCGTATAAATCGCCCCAATGCGCAGCGGGTTGGCCAACTGGTCTTTGCCGCTACTAGCCAGCTCGAAAATCAGCGTACTCTGTTCCAGCACACGCTGCGCCTGAGCAACGATCTTTTCACCCAGCGGGGTAACTTGTACGGTGGACTTAGAGCGCTCAAATAGCGGCGTTTCAAGCTCCTCCTCCAGCTTTTTCACCGCCACGGAGAGTGTGGGCTGTGAAACGTGGCAGCGTTCTGCCGCGCGTCCAAAGTGGCGCTCCTGGGCGAGGGTTACGATGTAGCGAAGTTCTGTTAAAGTCATAGCGGTGCCAGTGGCATCCTCTCGTAGCAGCTTGTGACTAGGGTATGTACGAAAACAGTGTTTGTACGAAAATAGTGTTGTACGAAAATAGTGTTGTACGAAAAACCTAGCATCATAGCAGTCAGCGGGATGGTAAAGGACAAGCAAGCTCTGCCGACGGTTTTCTCACCCGACAATGACACAGTTCAAGGTCAATGTTGGTAGAGACTTTGCATCTAATAGGGAATATTAATCAAGAGGAGTGAGCACGGTGAAACTAACCGTACTGATTATCGGCTGTGGCGATATTGGGATCAACCTTGGGCGCGAGTTGCTTGAGGAAGGACACCAAGTGATTGGGATGCGGCGCAACGTCGAGGCCTTAAAAGACACCGGTATTAAACCGCTGAAGCTGGATTTAAACGACCTCGAAGACGCCGATGCCAAAAGCCTTCCCCACGCCGACTATGTGGTTTATACCGTCAGCGCTGACCGTTTCGAAGAGAGTGCCTATCAAACCGCCTACCCAGAAGGGTTAAAGCGCGTACTAAGTGTGATGGAGCAGCACAAGACGCCGCCGCGCCGGGTGTTTTTCGTCTCTTCCACCAGCGTACATGGCCAGCAGGAAGGCGAAGTAGTCAATGAAGAGAGCCCCGCCGATTCGACCAGCTTCTCTGGCACGCTAATGTGCGAAGCCGAGCAGGCACTCATCAACCATTCACTGCCCGGCACGGTCGTACGCTTTTCCGGCATTTACGGCCCAGGACGCGATCGTCTCATTCATCAAGTCGCTGAAGGACGCGTAGCGGCGATCACCCCCGTGGTTTACTCCAACCGCATTCACCGCGACGACTGCACCGGCATTATCGCCCACCTGATTCGCTATCAGGAGAGCGGTGAAACGCTGGCCGATATCTACCTGGGCAGCGACTGCGAGCCGGTCACTATGCATAACGTGATGATGTGGCTTGCTAAGCAGTTGAAAGTAGAAGCAACCGAGACCATGCAGTCCCCTTTACGCCGCCGGACCAGCAAGCGTTGCGATAACCAGCGCATCTTGAGCACTGGTTATCAGTTCCGCTTCCCCAGCTACCGCGAAGGCTATTCACAAGTGCTCAAAGAAGGCGGCTTTCTAGAGGTCAACAGCGCCTAACTCGACCCGATTAATCGCCGATTACCATGACCGCTTCCGCTTCCACCTGGCTGCCTTTGGGCAGCGCTTTCACGCCGACGGCGGCGCGGGCGGGGAAAGGCGCTGTGAAGAACTCTTCCATGACTTGGTTCACAATCGCAAAGTTATCCAAGTCGACCAAATACAGATTCAATTTAACAATATCGCTCAACGAGCCCGCCGCTTCTTCACACACCGCCTGCAGGTTGGCGAAGACTTGACGAGCCTGAGCTTCAAAATCCTCAGAGACAATCATCATGGTGGTAGGGTCCAGCGGAATCTGGCCTGAGAGATACACCGTGTTCCCCGCTTTAATAGCCTGGGAGTAAGGGCCAATAGCAGCGGGGGCTTTGCTGGTGTTGATAACAGCCTTATTGCTCATGCGATGTCTCGCTCCTTCAGTGGGTAATAAGTAATTCTAATTAGGCCCTACCGACTCAGCCAATAGTGAACACTACCGATATACCATCAGCATGCCGTTATAGGTGTATTAGTTGGCGAGTCGGGTAATTTTGCTAACGTTGGGTAGATTTCGGATGCGTTTAATAATGCGTGCCAGATGCACGCGCCCTTTCACTGACAGCGTCAAATTGACGGTGGACAGGCGGGCATCGCGCTCTTCAATACCGATACGCTCGATATTGGCATCGGCATCGGTGACCAGCCCAGCCAGTTCTGCAACCAGCCCTCGGCGGCTCTCAATTTCAATACGCAGTGCGACCGGGAAGTCCTCATCAATCGTGTCCGACCATTCCAGCGCGAAGAGCTTATCGGGATCGTTTTTATCAACAACGTTTTTACATTCGGCGCGGTGAACGACTAAGCCTTTGCCAGTAGAAAGGTGGCCCACCACTGGGTCGCCCGGTAGCGGGTGGCAGCAGCGCGCAAAGTTGGTCACCATGCCTTCACTACCGCTGATCACGACGGCTTTACTGCCTTCGATACCGGCAGGATGTTCATAGGTTTCATCGCCGTGAGCGGCATCCACCAAGCGCCGTGCCACCACGTGAGTCATACGAGTGCCTAGCCCCAGCGATTCCAACAGAGACTCTTCAGAAGAGACATCCAACTCTTTAAAGGCGCGTTTAATGGCGCTTTCATCCAGCTCTTCCAGGCTGGTATCAAACGGCGCCAGGGCTTTATTGAGTAAGCGTCGACCCAGCATGACAGCTTCGGTCTGCTGTTGATGTTTCAGCGCATGGCGAATCGCCGAGCGCGCCTTGGCGGTAGTCACAAAGTTAAGCCAGGCAAGATTCGGGCGAGCACCAGGGGCGGTAATAATCTCCAACGTCTGGCCGCTCTCTAAGCGTGTCGAGAGCGGTGCCAAGTGACGGTCAATCCGGCAAGCAATACAGTTATTGCCGATATCAGTGTGTACGGTATAGGCGAAATCGATCACGGTCGCGCCCTGGGGCAACTCCATGATGTCGCCTTTGGGGGTAAACACGTAGATATCATCGGGGAACAGGTCGTTTTTAACGTGTTCGATAAACTCTAGCGAATCGCCAGCGTGGCGCTGCATTTCCAGCAAGCCTTTAACCCAGGCGCGAGCTCGAGCGTGGCTGCCTTCGGCAATCGGATGTGACGTTTGCCCTGCCTTGTAAAGCCAGTGAGCAGCAATACCGTTATTGGCCATCGCTTCCATCTCACGGGTGCGTATCTGCACCTCAATAGGCATACCGCGGGAGCCAAACAAGGTAGTATGCAGGCTCTGGTAGCCGTTCGCTTTGGGAATCGCAATATAGTCTTTAAAACGCCCCGGTACCGGCTTATAGAGGTTATGCACCACGCCTAAAATACGGTAGCAGCTGGCCACATCTTCGGTAATGATGCGAAATCCAAACACATCCATGATTTCGGCGAAGGGCTTACGCTGGTCGCGCATCTTCTTGTAGATCGACAGTAGATGTTTTTGCCGCCCAATCACTGTGCCGTTCAGGCCATCTTCATCCAGGCTTTTTTGCAGCGATGACTGGATTTCACGCATCGCGCTGCGCCGATGCCCGCGCGCTTTGGCAACTGCACGCTTGATGCGCTCGGCGCGCATCGGGTGGATCGCTTGAAAAGAGAGATCCTCAAGCTCAACACGAATAGTGTTGATACCCAGCCGCCCGGCAATGCGGGCATAAATTTCCAGTGTTTCACGGGCAATGCGGCGCTTTTTATCAGGGCGCAAGGCGCCCAGGGTGCGCATGTTATGCAGCCGGTCGGCCAGCTTAACGATGATGACGCGGATATCCCGCGACATCGCCAGCACCATCTTCTGGAAATTTTCCGCCTGTGCGACGGCTTTGTCTTCAAAGGTGATCTGGGTAAGTTTGGATACCCCATCGACCAGTTCTGCTACCGGTTTGCCAAACTGAGCCTCCAGGGCCTTTTTGGAAACGCCGGTATCTTCGATAACGTCATGCAGCATGGCGGCCATCAGGCTTTGATGGTCCATGTGCATATTGGCAAGAATATTCGCTACCGCCAACGGATGGGTAACGTAAGGCTCGCCGGAACGCCGCCGCTGGCCGTCGTGGGCCTGCTCAGCATAATAAAAGGCACGTTTGACCTGCTGGATTTCATCCGGGGGTAAATAGCCGCCGAGTCGATCGGCCAGGTCATCAATGGTGAACATCTACCGCGCCTCTATCGGTTCGTTGCAACGTTAGTCGTCGATATGAGTAGGCGCCATGGCTGGGCGCGGACGCACAGCGGCTTCAACTGGCTCGTCCAGTACCGTGTGATCCACCAGGCCTGCGGCAATTTCACGCAGCGCCATGACCGTGGGCTTGTCATTTTCCCATGGCAGCAGAGCATCGCGGGAGCCACGCGCCAGCTGACGAGCGCGCTGGGTGGAAATCATCACCAGCTTGAAACGGTTTTCAACATTTTCAAGACAATCTTCAACGGTTACGCGAGCCATGGGAGCCTTCCTGTTATGACGGAACCGGGCCGACACCGTAGAGAACGGCGCCGACCCAGTGAAAAAAATGGTGCGACAAAAATAGTGCAACGCAATAGAAAGTAGTAGAACCTGATAGATTACTCGACCGTAGGCGCCTGTGACAAGAGTGCAGCTAACAGTGGCGCATGGCGCTCACACATTACCGGGCGGCTTAAACGTCGGCTGATGACTAATGATTGTAACTCTTGCAGCGCCGTGGTGAAGTCATCATTCACTACTAAGTAATCATATTCGTGGTAATGGGACATTTCGCTTATTGCATCGCGCATACGCCGGGCAATCACGGCATGCTCATCGGTGCCACGGCTAGCAAGGCGCCGCTCTAACTCTTCGCGTGAAGGGGGAAGTATAAAAATCGACACCGCATCAGGCATTTGCTCACGCACTTGCTGGGCGCCCTGCCAGTCGATCTCCAGAATAACGTCCTGCCCAGCTGCCAGTAATACCTCGACCGCCTTCCGCGAAGTACCGTAGTAATTATCAAAGACGTTGGCATACTCAAAAAACTCGCCGCGCGCGATCATCGCTTCAAACTCAGCCACGTCGGTAAAATGATAGTTCACACCATTCACTTCACCCTCGCGCTTGGCACGTGTGGTATGCGAGACCGACACCTGAATCCCATCCAGGCTTTCAATTAGCTCGCGCACCAAGCTAGTCTTGCCAGCACCCGACGGAGCAGAAACGATAAAAAGCGTACCTTGGGACATGAAGCGCGTTCCCCTCAGTTGGCAAAATAAGTAGCGAAAATAAGTAGCAAAGAACAGTAAAGCGACTGCAGCAGAGCAGTAAGGCTGCGCAGTATCGCACACCCATCGCTGCGACTGTAGCGTTGGCAGCGACATACAGGGAGGTAAGCATGCGCAGTACGCTATTTATTTTAGGCCTGATTGCACTGGGTGTAGCCCTGCAAAAAGGCATTATTGAGATTCCCCGCCACTGGGCGCCCTGGGCTCCGCTACATATCGACGACCCCATCACGCCGGTCACTCAACTAAAGCTAAGCCGCTTGGGCGATGACCGTGCTGGCTGTTTAGCGGCGTTAGATACGGTGCCCGAAGGCGAACTGCGTTACACACCATTGGCGGATTACTCACCTACGACAAGCTGCCCGCTGTCCAACATCGTGCGCATGCAGTCTAGTGGCGTTGCATTTAATCAAAGTTTTGTAGCGTCCTGCCCTATGGCGCTGGCATGGGTAATGTATGAGCGGCACGCATTACAGCCTGCTGCAGAGGAAATAATGGGCAGCCGAGTGAGCCAGGTCAACCATGTGGGCAGCTTTGCCTGCCGCAATGTCTATGGTCGTGAAACAGGTAGGCGTAGCGAACACGCCACCGCCGAAGCGCTGGATGTTGTGGGGTTTGTGTTTGAAAACGGCCAGCGCGTTACCCTGATCCATCACTGGGATGATGAAGGCGAAACGGGAGAGTTTTTACGGGCCGCGCGTGATGGTGCCTGCAATACCTTTGGCAATGTATTAGGGCCGGATTACAACGCCGCGCATGCCGATCACTTTCACATGGGCATGCGCGGATTTAGACCGTGTCGCTAAGAGATCAACCATTACTTATTCAAGGTTGATGTCATCTTCATCCGTGGCTGCACCGGTAGCGGCGCCAATACCACCGCCAATGACAGCCCCTTGCGTCATGCTACCGCCTGTAGCTGCCGCCGCACCAGCTCCCACGGCCGCGCCTACGCCAGCACCACTAGCTGCCCGCTCGCCGGTAGAGGTACCGCAGCCTGCCAAGCCGATAGTCAACGCTACCACTGCGCCTAGAGTCACTATGCGTGTCATTTTAAATACCTGAGTATGCATACTCATCTCCTTATGGGTTGCTGCTTTTACACCTTAGAGAGGATTCGCCGTCTTTGCCATATTAATTATCACTGTTCGATAACTATGCAAAGTTTATGCATAATTAGCCAACGCTAGACCGCTGGGCCACGGCGCCATAGGTGCGTTGTTCCAGCCAGCGCCCACACGCAAAAATGACCAACCCGCAGAACGCTAATCCAGCACCGACTAAGCCGGTGCTTGACCAGCTAAAACCAGCGCTGATCGCCAACCCCGCCAGCCACGCACCTAAAGCATTAGCGCCATTAAAGGCAGCGTGGTTTAACGAGGCCGCCATGGTTTGGGCATCTTCAGCCACATCCATTAAGCGGGTTTGCAACGAAGGTGCCAGCGCCATGCTGGTACCCACCAGGCCGACAAACAGTAGCCCCGTCCAAACATTATTCGCCGCGAAGTAAAATAACCCCTGAACCACCCCACACCACAGCAGAATGATCGGGATCGCGCGCATCAGGTTTTTATCCGCCATACGCCCGCCGATTAAATTACCGGCAATGGAGCCCAAGCCAAAAATGACCAGCACCAACGGCCCCAGCGATTCGCTCATGCCCGCCTGCTGGGTTAACGTCGGCATCACATAACTAAAGATGGCAAACATACCGCCGCAGCCAATGCAGGCGAGGGCTAACGCGACTAATACACGCTGTTTTAATAATGCGGAGAGTTCACGCAGTGGGCTCGCAAACGTATCAACTGGCTGAATCGGCACATAAAGTCTGATCAATAGCGCCGTTAGCAGCGCAATGCCACCAACGCCTACAAACGCGATCTGCCAGCCAAACAGATTTCCTGTCCAGGTGCCCAACGGCGCTCCAATCAAAATCGCCACCGTTAAGCCCATCATCACCCGCGAGATAGCCCGCGCCCGCTGGTCGACCGGCACCGCCCCCGCCGCCACCAGCGCTGCAATGCCAAAATAAGCCCCATGCGGTAAGCCAGCCAGAAAACGCAGGCCTACAAATGACCAAAAGCCTGGCGCCATGGCACTGGCGATATTGCCTACTGCAAATACCAGCATCAGTACAATCAACAGAAGCCGCCGGGGCGCCCGTGCAGCCAGCGCCGAAATCAGCGGCGCGCCGACCACCACACCCAGTGCGTAGCTACTGATTGCATAGCCCACCTGGGGCACGGTCACGGCTAAATCGCCCGCCACGCGGTTCATCAAGCCCATAATGACGAACTCGCTGGTGCCGATTCCAAAGCCACCCAGCGCCAACACAAATTCGGCCAAGCGCGGGTTACGCGCCAGCCCTTGAGACGACGATGCTGTCGAGTCCTGCATGCTTATCTCCTTGGGATACCGCCTTGTTGGTATCTCGATTAGCGTTAAATGATCGCAGGATTAGACGAAAGTAGAAATACACAAACCTCAAAAAAATTAGCTCGCGAAGAAGATAAGCGCCGAGGTTTCCCCCTTCTACGCTCGCTTTGCTAGTGTGAGGCTTTTACTAGACGCGTGAGGCAATGATGACGCCCGAAACCATTGAACAAGCCATGCAAGCATTAGCTCAGGCCGACCCAGATATTGCCCGCGCCTACCCATTGGTCGGGCCTCCTGGCCCACGCCAGCGCGACCAAGGCTTTGCGACGTTTTTCAGTACGATCATCAGCCAACAGCTATCCACCGAAGCAGCCCGCGCCATTATGGGCCGCGTCAATACACTGCTGCCCGAGCTGCACGCCAAGGCAGTGATGGACGTGGAGGGCCAAGCACTGCGCGATGCGGGGCTCTCCTGGCGCAAGATCGAATACGCCAAGGGGCTTGCGGAAGCGGAGTTAGCAGGTACTTTTAGCGCCGACGGGTTAGCGCATCTAAGTGATGAGGAAGTGATTGCTGCGATTACCGAACTACGCGGCTTTGGCCGCTGGAGTGCGGAAATCTACCTAATGTTCTCGCTGAAACGCCCGGATATCTTCCCCGCTGATGATCTTGCTCTGAGAGTGGCATTAGGGCGCTTAAAAGGCATGGACGACAAACCCACGCCTAAACAGGCCCGCCAAATGGCGGAGCACTGGGCACCCTGGCGCAGCGTGGGTTCGCTGTTTTTGTGGCATTACTATCGCGGCGAGCCGCTCTAAGAAGTTGACCTTTAGAGAGAGAGTCCGCCAAATTTGCCGTTCTGATAGTCGTCGACCGCCTGGACAATCTCTTCGCGGGTATTCATCACGAAGGGACCGTGGGAGTAGACGGGCTCATCAATCACCTCGCCATGGCCAAACAGCAGTCGCGCATCGCTGCTGGCTTCGATAACAACGCTATCGCCATCGCGGTCTACTTCGATCAGATGGTGAGGCTGCACCGGCTCACCGCCCACTTCGACATCACCATTCACAACATAAAGAAACACCTGCCGCCCAGGGGCAACGGGCAGCTGTTCATGGACGCCGGCAGGCAACTTCAGGGTCGACATGAAAACACCGGTTAACGTTTCGATAGGGCCAGCCTGGTCCTGCCACTCACCTGCCATCAGGTTCAGCTCACCGCCGCCGGGCAGCCCAATGGCAGGTATGTCCGCCTGTTGCAGCCCCACATAACGTGGCTCGATCATTTTCAAATGCGCTGGCAGATTGACCCACAACTGCAGAATTTCCAGCGGGCCACCTTCGCGCAGAAATTCGGGCGGCGAGATTTCCGCATGCACAATGCCGCTGCCCGCGGTCATCCACTGCACGCCGCCCGCGTGGATCACGCTTTGATGGCTGGCGCTGTCCGCATGCGCCAGCGAACCTTCCAGAATAAAGGTCACCGTTTCAAAGCCACGGTGCGGATGCGGGCCAAACGGCAACCCACGATTATTGGCCGGATACGTCTGTGGGCCGTGATGGTTAAGAAACAGAAACGGATCGAGCTGTTCAAGCTGTGGCCCCGGTAGCGGCCGCCGAGTAATCAGATCACCAATATCGTCACGCTGGGCCGAATGTTGGGCGATAACGCGACGCGCTGACTGAGTAGTGTCTAATGGCATAAGTGACTCCTTATCAATATGAACCAGCCTAAAACCTCAACGCGCCGATGAGGAGCGAATAATTTGCCTCGTTTCGTTGCAGGAAATTGTTATTAACAAGCTGAGCGGTTTTCTCAAAACTCGGTCACCACCGTCACCCCCGCTCCTTCGAACTTATCCATGTTCATCAGCGCATCAATCGACTGCTCAAGAGTAATCCGTTTACCGATCAGCTTTTCCGGCGCCAGCTTTCCTGACTCGATCATCGCCAGCATGGCGTCATAGCGATGCGCCTGCATGCCATGGCTACCCAGTATCTCAAGTTCGTTGGCGATCACCTTGCTCATGGGAATGGCGGGCGTGCTGTTCTCGGCTAACATCAACCCAACCTGAACATGCTTGCCACGTTTACGCAGGTTGCTGATAGAGTTAAAGCAGGTCGTTGGGTGGCCTAGCGCATCCAGCGACACATGAGCGCCTCCTCGGGTTATTTCCGCCACCGCTTCCACCACATTGGGCACCTTAGCGGCATTCACGGTGGCAGTAGCGCCCAATTGACGGGCCAGATTAAGCGCCTCTTCTGAAATATCGACGGCGACAACGTTGGCGCCAATCGCATTGGCAATCATCACGGCAGAAAGCCCAACACCGCCACAGCCGTGAACCGCCACCCACTGGCCTGCCGCTGTTTTACCCTGATCCACTACTGCCCGAAATGAAGTGACAAACCGGCAACCCAAGCTAGCCGCCGTGGCAAAATCGAGGGTTTCCGGCAGCGCGACTAAATTGACGTCAGCGTAGTGAATGCCAACATACTCGGCAAAGGAGCCCCAGTGGGTAAAGCCGGGCTGAAACTGGCTATCGCACACCTGATGATTGCCAGAGTGGCACTCAGGGCAAGTGCCACACCCTCCAACGAAGGGCACCGTCACACGATCACCAATACGCCACTTTTTTACGTCTTTACCCACGGCTTCCACAACGCCAGCAAGCTCATGCCCCGGCACATGGGGAAGCTGGATATCGGTGTCATGCCCCACCCAGCCGTGCCAGTCACTGCGGCAAACGCCGGTCGCCCTGACGTTCACCACCACGCCATGCGGCTCAGGCGTCGGATCGGGCAACAGCTGGATACTCGGCGGGGCGGAAAATTGCTCAAAAACAACCGCTTTCATCAAGGTCTCCTAAACGGTTTCGCTTTTTTTACTTTATAACTGCTTACATGGGTAAGAAGCGAATTAGTTACCGCTAACGTTTAACCGCCCCACTACTTGAAACGAATTATTCGTGGGGAGCACCACGATCATCTCACCCGAGCCAACACCGCTGCCCACCAACGCCGTGATGTTCACCTGATGAGTGACCAGCAACAAATTGCCCGGCCCCTGCCAGGCAGCGATCTGCTCTTGAGTCGTTTGGGTTATGGCCGCCTGATCACCGCGCCCGCGAAAGAATGAATCCAGCCAGGGGGTAGGCGTTACAGGCCCCAGCGCCATCAGCTCAGCGGTATCCAGCGCCCGGCACCAACGCGATGAATACACGGCCGTAATGGGAATACCCCGCGCACGAAACGCGCGGCCAGCGGCTTGCGCATGGGCGCGACCCTGGGCCGAAAGGTTGCGCTGGGTATCGCATCGGGAAATCTCAAACCCCGGCGGATCGCCGATGCCAGGGGCCAGGGAGTGGCGCATGAGGATTACCAAACCACCTTCTTGAAGTGCTTGCCAGGTTGTTTCGTTTGCTTGAGCAATGGGGAGCGCACCCAGCACAGTGAGCAGTAAGGTTAAGGCGAGATGGCGTAGAGTGGGCATGGGGTGGCATCCTTGAATCGGCAAAATTTGATATGGTTAAGCCTAAGCCAACTGACATTACTCTATGACGCCAAGGGTAAGCTTATGACCGAGCAGAGCCCAATCGCCTTTAGCAGCCTTGTTAGCGCGATTACCCAACAGATAGAACGGGCACGCGGGCAGGTTCGCCAAGCCGTGAATACGGCCATGGTACAAAGCTACTGGGAAATAGGCCGTTTAATTGTCGAGCATGAACAGCAAGGCAATCGTCGTGCTGAGTATGGTAAGCAACAGCTACAGCAACTCTCACAACAGCTTACCGAGCGGCTGGGAAAGGGCTTTGATGTTTCCAACTTGCGCAATATGCGCCGTTTTTATCAAGCCTTTCCAATTCGGGAGACAGTGTCTCTCGAATTGAGTTGGTCACATTACAATCTACTGGCGAAGGTAGAAAACCCCAGCGCGCGAGCATGGTATCAACAAGAGGCGGCACAACACAGTTGGAGTGTTCGCGCTCTAGAACGCCAGATTAGCACCCTCTACTACGAACGCCTGCTGGCTAGCCAAGACAAAGATCCGGTTGAACAGGAAGCAAAAGAAAACACCCAGCCATTGGCAGAAACCGCCAAAGACTATCTGCGTGATCCCTACATTCTGGATTTTCTTAATCTGCAGGATAAAACCTACCAGGAAAACCAGTTAGAACAGGCTATTATCAGCAACCTTCAGCAGTTTCTGTTGGAACTGGGCAAAGGCTTTGCGTTCGTAGAGCGCCAGCAGCGCATCCGCTTTGACGACGAAGATTTCTATATCGACTTGGTATTCTACAACTTCAAACTGAAGTGCTTTTTGCTGGTAGATCTAAAACTTGGCAAGCTTAAGCATCAGGATATCGGCCAGATGGATACCTACGTGCGCCTGTACGATGAGCAGCGTAAAGGCTGCGACGACAACCCCACCATCGGCCTGGTGCTATGCAGCGAAAAAAGCGAGGCCGTAGTGAAGTACTCGGTACTGGCCGAACAAAAGCAGCTGTTTGCAGCGAAATACCTGCCGTATCTGCCCTCTGAAGATGAACTCAAACGTGAGTTGGAGCGCGAACGGGCACAAGCCGTTGAGCAGCTTCAGCAGCACGGGCGGGGCGATGAGTGATCGTTAGCATTAGAAAACGTAAACCGAACACCACTGTCGCAAACTTCCAAAAGTACACTTAGCTAAGCACACCCTATTTCATTAGTATGGGTTGTGATGAAGCATTCGCGACAAAGCCAATTTGCAAAGACGTGGAGAGTAAATGTAATGACAACACCCTATCCTCCCAGCAACTTTGGCTTTTTAGCAGAGCATGACGCGCTATTTGTCGAACTAACGGCCTCCGCCGAACGCGCCTTTTCTGGCGACCCCAACACCACCTTGATTAAGTTGCGCCAGTTGGGAGAAGCGCTCGCCCAGCATATGGCAGCGATTTCCGGGGTAGAGTTTGATGACCAAACCAGCCAAGCCGACTTACTTTACCGTTTAAACCGCGAGCTGCGCCTTGAGCCCCAGGTTAAAGAACTGTTTCACACCCTGCGTATCGAGGGCAACAAAGCCACCCACCAGTTTCGCACCCGCCACAAAGAAGCAATGGATGGCCTGAAGCTGGCTCGTGAACTGGCCATCTGGTTCCACCGCTCGTTTGGCAAAGCAGGCACCACTTTCAAACCCGGACCTTTTGTACCACCCGCTGACCCCAGCGCGCAGTCGCGCCAGCTTCAGGCCGATATTGAAAAGCTCCGCCACGAGCTCCAACACGCCAACAAGGCGCTGGACAGTAGCCAGCAGCTTAGCCAACTGGTCGAGCAAGAGAAGCAGGAGTATGAAGCACTGGCTTTGGCCATGGATGAAGAGTCCCGCGCCCTGGCCAAACAGGCACAAAGCCACGAACAAGCGTTGGCCCAGCAGCAGCAGGCTTACGAAACCAAAATTCGCGCCCTGCAGACACAGCTCACCGCACAGGGCGAAAGCAGCGTTAATCAGCAGCGCCAGCAGGTAGCCAGTAAAACCAAAGCCGCCAGCGACACATTAGTGCTGAGTGAAGAGTTAACACGAATACTGATTGATCAGCAGCTCAATGAAGCAGGCTGGGAAGCCGACAGCCAAGAGATTACCTACCAAAAAGGCGCTCGCCCCGAGAAAGGAACCTACCGCGCTATTGCTGAATGGCCCACTCAGCATCAAAACAATGGCCAAAAAGAACGAGCAGACTATGTGCTGTTTTGCGGCTTAACGCCGATTGCCGTGGTCGAAGCCAAAAAAGAAAACACCAATGTCGCGGGCAAGATTGATCAATCCGAGCGCTACAGCAAAGGCCTAAGCGTTGAGCCTCCGCTGGTCGGTGCCTGGGAGCTTGCCGGGCGAACCATTGCATGGCCCGCTGATGAAGAGGGACACTTTAAAGTACCTTTCGTGTACTCCTGCAACGGACGCCCCTATCTGCCTCAGCTTGCTGAGCAGTCGGGCACCTGGTTTCGAGATACACGGGAACCCAGCAACACTCGCCGCGCTTTACCCCGCTTTCATACTCCCGGTGGCCTATTAAATCTACTGGAACGCGATCGAGAAAACGCCGACAAGCTGCTCAAACAAGAGCCTTTTGGTTACCTGCGGCTCAGGGAGTACCAGCAAAAAGCAATTCTGGCGACTGAACACGCCCTGGCTCACGGCACCCGCTCTGCCCTGCTGGCCATGGCCACCGGTACCGGTAAGACCCGCACCATTATTGGCCTGATGTACCGGTTTCTAAAAACCGAGCGTTTTCACCGCATTCTGTTTCTGGTCGATCGCACCGCCCTTGGTGATCAAGCCATTGATGCCTTCAACGAAGCCCCGTTGGAGCAGAACCAAACCCTAAGCAAAATCTACAACGTGGCAGAACTGGGCGATATGGCAGCAGAAGCGGAAACCCGCGTACAGGTCGCCACCGTGCAAGCCATGGTGAAACGCATCTTTGCCAGCGATACGCCGCCGCCTATTGATCAATTCGACTGCATCATCATCGACGAAGCTCACCGCGGCTATACGCTGGACCAGGAGATGACCGAAGGCGAGCTAACCACCCGCGACGCCAGCCAGTATCTCTCCAGCTACCGCCGGGTGCTCGACTACTTTGATGCGGTCAAAATCGCGCTCACCGCCACACCGGCCAAGCACACCAGCGAGATTTTTGGTAAGCCGGTTTACACCTATTCCTATCGGGAAGCAGTGGCAGACGACTGGCTGATCGACCACGAGCCGCCCATCCGCTATGAAACCCTGCTGACCCAAGAAGGCATCCTGTTTGAGAAAGGGAAGCCTATCGAGGTGATCAACACCCAAACCGGCGAAGTCGATACCACTGAACTTGAAGACGAGCTGCGCTTTGACGTCGACGCCTTCAATCGCCAGGTCATCAACGAAAATTTCAACCGCGTGATCTGCGAGCAACTGGCCGAAGAGCTAGACCCGTTTGGCGATGAAAAAACACTGATTTTCTGCGCCACCGACCTGCACGCCGATATGGTCAAACGGCTGCTGGATGACGCCTTCAAAGCGCTCTATAACGGCAGCTACAACCAGGCAGCGGTGGCTAAAATCACTGGCAAAAGCGACAAGGTGGACCAACTAATCCGCCGCTATAAAAACGAGCGCTACCCCAATATCGCGATTACCGTGGATCTACTCACCACCGGTATCGACGTGCCAAAAATCTGCCATCTGGTATTTATGCGCCAGGTGCGCTCGCGGATTCTTTTTGAACAGATGATTGGCCGTGCCACCCGCCGCTGCGATGAGATCGGCAAGACCGTCTTCACCATCTACGACCCGGTGGATATCTACGCCGCCCTGGCGGAGGTCAACACCATGAAGCCGCTGGTGCGAGACCCTAATATCAGCCTTGAGCAGTTGGTAGATGAGCTGACCGATGAGCGCCAGCTGGAAAACGCCCTGAATAGCCCCGGTGAACAGCAGGGCGAAAGCCAAGCCGATGTCGTGCTAAGCCAGCTCAGTCAAAAAGTCATGCGCGTACTGCGTAAGGCCGAGACCAAAGCGGAACATAAACCCGCTCTAAAACAAAAGCTTGATGACTTACAAAACCTGTGGGGCGTGGAGCCCAACAAGCTCCATGAACATTTACATAAGCTGGGCCCAAGGCAGGCATCCGCATTTCTTCGCCAGCATAGCAGCCTGATACACCAGCTAGCAGAGGTGAAGCACCTGGTGGGCAGCGAACGTATGCCGGTGATTTCCGACCACGACGATGAGATTCGCGAGCGTAGCCAAAGCTACGGCGTTCACAAACGCCCAGAAGATTACCTGGATAGCTTCAATACGTTCATCAAAGAGCAGATTAACCAGTCGGCTGCCTTAGCCGTGGTGGTCAACCAACCCCGCGATCTTAACCGAACGCAGTTGAAAGACGTTAAAGTGCTGCTGGATAACCACGGCTACTCAGAAGCCAACCTGCAAAGCGCCGTGCGCAACCACACCAATCAGGACATTGCCGCTAGCATCATTGGCCACATTCGCCGCGCCGCCCTCGGCGAGCCGTTAAAGCCGTTTGAACAGCGCGTGGCCGATGCCATGGATCGCCTCTACACCCAGCACGACTGGACGCCCAACCAACGCAAGTGGCTAGGAAAGCTGGCCAAGCAGCTCACCAAAGAAGTGATTCTCGACCGGGACACCGTCAACCAGCTCCCCGCCTTCCAAGGCGGCGCGAAGCAGCTGGATAAAGTGTTGGGGAAGCAGTTGGATAGTGTGCTGGAAGAGCTTAATGAGGCAATGTGGCCGCCCAAAAGTGCGTGATGGACCAATATCGATCTTTTAGCATCTTTGACATAACACCTTTAACGACTAGCCGTCACATGTATAGAAAACCGGCTTTTCTTAACATGTGCGCGGTAACGTGCAAAGATTTCGGCCTTTTCTATACACCTCAGCGCTTCAATCGCTTTTTATCGTCCTAGGAACCTCATGACCCACAACGACATCGTTCAAAAACTCTGGAATCTGTGTGACGTACTGCGCGATGACGGCATCAACTACTCCGACTATGTCACCGAGCTGGTGCTACTGCTATTTATCAAGATGGTGCATGAGAATACTGAAGCGGGCATTCTGAAAAAGCACCCGCTGCCGGAAGGCTGCCGCTGGACTGACCTTAACAATAGATCCGGTATTAACCTGCTGGACGACTACAAGCGTATTTTGCTTAGCCTCTCCAGCGGCCGCGACGGCACCGGCCGGTTGATTCATACCGACCCGCTGATCAGTGCCGTGTACGCCGATGCGCAAACGCGCCTGCGGGAGCCGCGCCATTTAGAACAGATGATCAAAACTCTGGATCAGATCGACTGGTTCAGCGCGCAACAAGATGGCCTGGGCGATTTATACGAAGGCCTGCTGGAAAAGAACGCCAACGAAACCAAATCCGGCGCGGGCCAGTACTTTACGCCCCGTGCGCTGATCAACAGCATGGTGCGCTGCCTAAAGCCCCAGCCCAGCGAGTTCATTCAAGACCCCGCAGCGGGCACCGCGGGCTTTTTAACCGCTGCCGACCAGTACATTAAAGAGAACACCGACGACCTCGCCGACCTGGACGCCCAGCAGCAGCTATTCCAGCAGAACAAAGCGTTTGTAGGCATTGAACTGGTACCCGGCACTCGTCGTTTAGCGCTGATGAACTGCCTGCTCCACGGCATGGAAGGCGACGACGAAGGCGTGGTGCATCTCGGCAACGCCCTGGGCCAAGCGGGCGCAAACCTGAAAAAAGCCGATGTAATACTGGCCAACCCGCCCTTTGGCACCAGCAAAGGCGGCGACGCCAGCATTACCCGCGACGACCTGACGTTTAAAACCAACAACAAGCAGCTCGCCTTTCTGCAGCATATTTACCGCAACCTAAAACCCGGTGGCCGTGCGGCGGTGGTACTGCCGGATAACGTGCTGTTCGAAGCGGGCGTGGGCACCGATGTGCGCCGCGATCTGATGGACAAGTGCAACCTACACACCATTTTGCGCCTCCCCACCGGCATCTTCTACGCCCAGGGCGTGAAGACCAACGTGCTGTTCTTCACCAAAGGTAGCGCCACGGATAAGTTCCAGGAAGAAGGCTGTACTGAGAACGTGTGGGTGTATGACCTGCGAACCAATATGCCCAGCTTTGGCAAACGTACGCCTTTTGGCGAGCAGCATTTGAAGCCGTTCGAGGCGGTTTATGGTGACGATCCCAACGGCCAAAGCCCACGACAAGAAGGCGAGTGGTCGTTCAACGCCGAAGAGATCGCCGTCGATACCGACGCGACGGAAGAGAATCAGAACGTAGATGATGACCGCCTCGCCAAATCCCGCTGGCGCTGCTTCAGCCGCGAGTGGATTCACGACAACAAGGGCGACTCGCTGGATATCAGCTGGCTCAAGGACAAGGACAGCATGGATGCGGCTGATCTACCTGCGCCTGAGGTACTGGCCGGGGAAGCGATGAACGAACTGGTGCAGGCGCTGGGCGAGCTGGATAGCTTGATGCGGGAATTGGGAGCTAGTGATAAGGCGGATGGGCAGCAGGTGCTTCTACAGGAAGGCATGGGTGGAGTTAAATAATGTCTGCCAAAGTTATCCCACAACTGTGGCTTAATGTGCCATTAGAAGAAGTGATTTTGCGAATCGTTGGCGGCGGGACGCCTAGCAAATCAAAACCTGAGTATTATCAAGGCAATATCCCTTGGATGAGTGTTAAGGACATGAACAAGTATGTCCTTGTAGATACTGTCGACCACATCTCACTTGAAGCAGTAGAAAACAGCAGCACTAATGTTATTCCTGCAGGAACTCCAATCATCGCAACACGAATGAGTTTGGGGAAAATTGTCGTCTCTAATTTTGACTCGGCGATCAATCAAGATCTGAAAGCTCTCTTTCTTTCATCCGAAATCCACCGGGATTATCTCGTTTACTGGTATCGGTCTGTTGCACGCTCTATAGAACAAATGGGCACTGGTACAACGGTCAAGGGGATAAGACTGGAAGTTCTGAAGAGTCTGAAATTTGCGCTCCCCCCCTTTGCCGAACAAAAAGTTATCGCTGATAAACTAGATACCCTGCTAGCCCAGGTGGAAAACTCCCAAGCTCGACTCGAACGTATCCCGCAAATCCTCAAACGCTTCCGCCAATCCGTGCTGTCAGCAGCAGTAAGCGGGCGGTTGACAAAGGAGCTCAAACTTGGAGCCCTACTCGACAACTGGCAAGACGGCGTTTTGGGGGATTTTGCTAGTGTTTCTCATGGGTTTGCTTTCCCTTCAAAAGACTTCTCAGAAGAAGGGAGTGGTATCGTTCTTACACCGGGAAATTTTTCTGCAGATGGTCAACTTGATTTCGTGAACAAGAGAGTTGTTAGAACCTCCGAATTTGACGCCAAGTGGGTTTTGAATGAGGGTGACCTGGTAATTGTAATGACAGACCTATCTCAGAAGAAACTGATTCTTGGGGTTAGTTCTTTCATCGATGGTAATTACGTGTATTTGCACAATCAGCGGATAGGACTTGTTAAGGAAAAATCCCCAAACATGAATAGAAGTTATTTGAAGATTCTGCTTAACAATCCTTCCTTTAAAAAAGCAATAGATGATTCTGCGTCAGGTACCTTAATTCAGCATACATCCCCTAAAAAAATTGCATCTGTTGCTGTTAGCGTACCGCCTTCGGAAGAGCAAACCGAAATCGTCCGCCGCGTGGATCAGCTCTTCGCCCATGCCGATCGTATCGAGCAGCAGGTCAATCAGGCCCTGGCGCGAGTGAACAACCTCACCCAATCCATTCTCGCCAAGGCGTTTCGCGGCGAGCTGACCGAGCAGTGGCGTAAAGATAACCCCGAGCTGATTAGCGGCGAGCACTCTGCCTCCGCGTTGCTGGAAAGAATCAAGGCAGAGCGGGCGGCGAAAGCGCCAGCAAAACGCCGCAAACGTAGTGCATAAGCGTCTGAACACATTAGAAATTAGACGTAACAAAGGTTAGGCAAGAAAGCGAAACATGAACTATTAAGCGGTGGATACATCAAATTGATTGGAAAAAATTACCATTATGGTAAACAATACAACCAACGTTAGCGCCTATTCAGGGCAACCGCCTAGCGAGGCCGGTAGCAAACGAACTCACATTGAAGGCGGGCCGCTGTACGCAGTCACTGACGTACTGGCGCTGCTGGATGCAGGTGACGAGCAGACGGTGCTATGGACGCGCAAGTGCATAGCAGATGTTCAACAGCTTGCTTATGACATATCAGACGTCCGCGCATTGCTGAAACAAGCGCTTACCGGTGGTCAGTATTTTAAGTCTGAATGGTGTGTGCAGAAGCCAACAGGCCCATGGGCTGCATGCGATAGCTACCGCTTGCAGAGAACCGAGTGGATAGAGCATGCACACAAAGAAATGCGCATAGAATATTACGTAAAATTTGCGATTGGCAAAACGGGTAAGCTACTGCTGCTGGTTTCTTGCCATATATCGTAACGAGGAGTGTCATGGCTAATCACATTTGTCCGATCTGCGAATCTGGGCAGCTTCATGCCCGTAGTGAATGGATAGACGTTGAGCACATGGGCAAACATAGCCGCATTGAAAGCCACTTTTTGTCTTGTGATGGCTGTGGTAGCGAGCAGGCAGGAACAAAAGAAGCACGTGATAATAAGCGCGCAATGACTGCTTTTAAGAAACAAGCGCAGGGGCTACTTACTGGCGCAGAAGTGCTCGCATTACGTAAGCATTGGCAATTAAGCCAGCAAGACGCTGCCCGCATCTTTGGTGGCGGACCTGTGGCGTTCTCTAAATACGAATCAGATGATGTCATGCAGTCTGACGCTATGGATAAGCTATTACGCGTCGCCGATCAGGTGCCAGCCGCGCTGGAGAAGCTGAAAGCCGATGCGGGAGTGAAAAGCAGAGAAGTTAGCCTTTGGGAAAACATAGCTACAATCAATTTCTCTCCGTTCGCACGCAAAGCAAAAACAGAAGTGATCCAGTCTCATGAGATTGAGCGTGAGGCATGTTATGGCTAAAGCTAAAGTCAGCAAAAAGCTGCAACAAGCGATTGATAGCTTGGTCATCAACGACGTTTATCTCAAGTCCGCGCAAGCTGAGTGCGTAGATAACTTTGACCCCAAGTCAGCCGATAGTTTAGAAGCGCTGTCGGTACAGCAAATGCATATTGTGCGTAAAAGTGAAGTGATACAAGTGGATGGCGACGGCCAACTGGTACGCATCTATATTCGCCTTGGGGCTCGCTGGGTTTCACAACAAGAAGAGGGTGATGAGCCAGATATACAAGCGCTTATAGAAGGTGAGTTTATAGCCGAGTACCTAGTCACCAACCCATTAGAGCAAGAAGCAATAGATGAGTACGCGCTTAAAAATGCCAGTTATCACGTTTGGCCCTACTGGCGCGAATTTTTAAGTTCACAATGCGAACGCTTGCGCTTACCGCGAGTGGTTTTACCTACCGTTCAGTTTAGCAAGCAACCCGATCCCACAGCAGATTGACCGGCCCACCATATGTTGGGTGCTATGCCCGGTGCTGCTAGACTCACTTGATCTACGCAGATAGTTACTAGGAAAGCCCCGTATGGCCAAGGCAAATATCAACACCCAGATGCTGACCTGGGCGCGCGAGCGCTCCGGTATCCCGGTGCCTGAATTTGCACATAAGTGCGGGGTGAATGAAGAAAAACTGCTGGCATGGGAAGCGGGTGAAAAGCCCATCACCTTCCGCCAAGCGATGCAGTTTGCCGAAAAAGCCTACGTCCCTTTTGGGTACCTGTTTCTTACAGAGCCGCCCGAAGAAGTGTTGCCCATTCCCGATCTTCGAACGCTGGAAGGCCAAGGTGTTACTCGGCCGAGCGCTGAGCTTCTTGATCTGATCAAACTGATGCTTCAACGCCAGGAGTGGTACCGGGACTATTTGAAACAGCACTTTGCTGAGCCCAACCCAAATGTTGGCCGCTTTTCTGCCAATCACTCTGTCGATGAAATCGTCGCCGACATGCGCACCCAGTTAGGCGTTGGGGATCACCCTAAGCGCGGCAAATGGGATGAATATTATCGCGATTTGACCCAGCGAATCGAAGCGTTGGGAATTCTGGTTATGCGCCAAGGCAATCTTGGGCATCACACACGCCCTTTGCGAGTTGAAGAGTTCCGCGGGTTTGCCATTGTAGATGACTATGCGCCTATCATTTTCGTCAATCATGGCGATGCGCTAGGTGCGCGCTTATTTACTCTGATCCATGAGCTTTGTCATATTTGGATTGGGCAGTCTGGCATTTCCGATGGAAACGCTAATACGCACCGCCAACAAGAAGTGCTTTGTAATGCCGTCGCGGCAGAGTTTTTAGTACCAGAACAAGAATTCAGCTCTCTTTGGCAACACGATTTAGCGCACTGGCAAGATAACTTACCTGCGTTGGAAGCCCACTTTCACGTCAGCACCTGGGCATTAGCGCGCCGTGCGTTGACGCTCAATTTTATTTCTCAAGCGCAATACGGCCATTATATTGCTGAACAGCAGGCACAGCACAAAGCAAATGAGAGCAGTGGCGGGCCAACCTACTACCAGACTAAAAAATCCCAAATCAGCCAATCATTTTCTAGGGCGGTCGTCAGTGAAGCGCTTAGCGGTCAGTTGATGTTACGCGAAGCTAGTGCCCTGCTAGGCGGAGTAAAACCGAACAAAATAGAGCGCTTCGCTAAGGAGCTGGGCATTTGAGATATTTACTGGACGCAAATACCTATATAGAAGCAAAAAACCAGTACTACGGAATGGATATTTGCCCCGCTTTCTGGGACTGGCTGGATAAGCAGTTTGCGCTAGGTACCATAGCCAGTGTCGATATGATTGGCCGCGAGCTTAAAGAAGGTAACGATCAGCTGGCCAGCTGGGTTCGAGAGCGGCCAGACCACTTTATCAGCAACGACGATGAACTAACTCAGGCTCTATTTGCTGACATCGTACAGTTCGTTATGGAAGGCGACTATAACCCCGGCAATCGCGACAACTTCCTGGCAAAAGCCGATCCATGGATTATTGCCAAAGCAAAAGCTATCGGAGCCAGTGTGGTAACGCATGAAGCTGTCGCTGCCGTTAATACGCGAAAAGTTAAAGTCCCTAATATCTGTCAGCAATTCGAAGTCCCCTGCCTCAACACTTTCCGGTTTCTGCGGGAATTAGAAGCTCGGTTTGTTCTTGGTCAATGAGAACCGCCTCATTGATTAAAAATTAGCCACATTCCCACCAATGTCTGCCGTGAATAGAAAATTTAATAAACCTCTCGTTAAAATCTACAACATTCCCCTCCGACAGTGTCATCATATCTATTGCTTTTAGAAAAAATAGCAACTAATGTGTTGCTATAAACTAAAAAAGCAACTTATTTGATGACATCTCCATGCCGTTACTGAACCAAATCAAAAAGCGCCGAATAGCGCTAGGCTTCAAACAAAGTGACATGCGGATGCGGATGGGAATGTCGCGACAGCAGTATCAACGGCTTGAAGCCAGTGGCAACCCGCGTCTTAACACGCTAGAACTGGTGGCTAAGGGGTTGAACAGCGAGATTATGTTGATCCCACAAGAGAAGCGCGACGCGGTTTTGGCTCTGCTCGTAGGTCATACAGCGGGCTCACCTTCCTCCGATATGCCGGACGACAGCGATAGCGTTGTTGATGACCCCTGGAAAGGCTTACTAGGGGATGATTAACCGTGCAAAGGCGGGCTAAATGGATCGATTGAGTATTCTGCAGCTCTCTTTGCATGGGAGCAGTGGGGGGGGTTGGCAATGAGTAAGCTTTGTCTAGAAAGTCTAACTCGCCCTTGTTACTGCAGCGGCCTTATCAACACTACAATTTAGCCCCAATAGGTATTACATCTTGCATAGTGGCATTAAGACACCTAAAATTTCACGCAATACACCCGCCAAGCCTATGTCTGTTACGGCAGTCACGCTCAAATCGCGCGGGTTTTTTATTGTCTGTACTTCGCAGGAGCTTGAATGAGGCAGTTCAGCAAACCCGCCATTACAGTGCCTGAACAACTTGCCTTACTCAAGGCGCGTGGTCTGCAAATAAATGACGAAGCTCGCGCTACTCTTTTCCTGGAAGCAGTCAGCTTTTTTCGTTTAACTCCTTATATGCGGCCTTTCCAGATATTTGATGATGCTGACCATAGGTTTCGACAGGGTACAGGGTTTCGCCAACTAAGCAGGCTGTACGACTTTGACCGTCGTTTGCGGTTGTTAGTTATTGATGCTATTGAGCGGGTAGAAGTCGCCACCAGAGCTGCTATTTCAAACCACATGGGCCCTACTTATGGTGCGCATTGGTACATAAATAGACAGATTTTCAAGAACCATTACGATTATGACCGTTTATTGAACAGCATCGAAAATACGCAACGTAATGCGTTGAAGGACTATAAGCGTGAAGCGGCACGTATTGAAAGGCTGACTCACGCCGATCAGCAAAGAAAAAGGCAGCTACTCAAGCGTCGTGCTCAGGAAAGCTATGCGCGCCATTATGCACTTAGCTATGACGAGCCTGGACTTATGCCTGGCTGGGCAATGCTAGAAGAATTAACATTAGGAGAGCTGTCCCATCTTTACAAAGGTTTGGCAAAGGATATTGACCGTAAAATTATCGGGCGTCATCTCAATGTCCCTGCTCCTCTTCTAGAATCCTGGCTACACACATTAACCTCGGTGCGTAACATCTGTGCTCACCATTCAAGGCTTTGGAATCGAGAGCTCGGTATCAAACCCGAAATACCTAAACAGCAAAGCTTTTCTTGGCCAGATTATTTACGCCGAGGCACTTCACACACGCGCATCAGCGTTGTGTTGGCAACGCTCCACCATTTAATGCAGCAAGTAAGCCCACATACTCGTTGGCACGAACGGTTGGCTGAGCTATTGCAAGAATTCCCAGAGGTACCAAACGAAGCTATGGGTATTCCTGACAACTGGCAGTATGACACCTTCTGGGATAGCCAATAATTTAAGATTTAATTAAATTAATCAATCCTCATGCCAGCCAATTCAGCGTTACTTCTTTCCTATGTATAAACTTGTATTAAGCAGCCGCTAGATAAGTTCACTCAATATTCTGAATCTGCTCCCGCATCTGTTCAATCAGCACCTTCAACTCCACCGCACAACGCGTCGTCTCAGCAACAACGGATTTAGACGAGAGCGTATTGGCTTCGCGGTTGAGTTCCTGCATTAGGAAGTCCAAACGGCGGCCTTTGGGGCCTTTCTGGGCGAGCTGGTGGCTCACTTCTTCGATATGCGCGGTGAGGCGATCCAGCTCTTCGTCCACATCGGCTTTTTGCGCCACCAGCACCAGCTCGGCTTCCAGGCGTTGTGGGTCGAGTTCTGTTTTGGCGACTTCCAATCGTTCCAGCAGTTGGGCCCGCTGGCGCTCCAGAATCTGCGGTAGCAGGCTGCGTACGGTGGCCACTTGCTCGCTTACCGCGTCTAGGCGGGTGGTGATCATCTCGGCCAGCTTGTCGCCTTCGCGGGCGCGGGCGTCGATCAGCTCATTCAGCGCTTGGTCAAACAGTGTTTTAGCGGCGGCTTTGATGGCGTCTTGGTCGAGGTGCTGGGTTTCCATCACGCCAGGCTGGTTGAGTAGCGCCAGCGTGGTGGGCGGCACGGCACTGGGCACTTGCTGCTGTATGGCCGCTAGTGCATCGGCAATTTCTTTCAGACGCTGGGCGTTCACGGCAGGCGCTTGTGCGGTGTCGGCGCTCTCGAACCGAACACTGCACTCGACTTTGCCACGGGCTAAACGGGTGCGCAGCGCTTCGCGCAGTACCGGCTCTAAATCACGCAGGCTTTCGTGTAGGCGGAAATGGGGCTCTAAGTAGCGCTGATTCACCGAGCGAATTTCCACCTGCAGGGTGCCAAACGGGGCGGCCTGCTCGGTGCGGGCGAAGGCGGTCATGCTGTGTACGTGGCTAGAAGCGGCCATGGCTCATCCTAATAAAGAGTAATGATGTATAAGCATTGCCAACAGTCTACCCGATAGGCCAATCAGCGCACGCTCAGACGTGTACAATGGAGGGCTTTTCCAGTTGTGCGTTTATTGAGAGGTACTATTTGTGAGCAGCGCTAAGCGTCCTGATGTTGTGCGTCCCAGCGGTCGCGAAGCCGACCAGCTCCGTGACATTCGCCTGACCCGCGATTACACCCGTCATGCGGAAGGCTCTGTGCTAGTGGAGTTTGGCGATACCAAAGTGCTGTGTAATGCCAGCGTAGAAGCCGGTGTGCCGCGCTGGCTGCGCGGTAAGAATCAGGGCTGGGTCACCGCTGAGTACGGCATGCTGCCCCGCGCCACTCACACCCGCAGTGGCCGTGAAGCGACCCGCGGCAAGCAAGGCGGCCGCACGCTGGAAATCCAGCGCTTGATTGGCCGCAGCCTGCGCGCCGCGGTGAATTTGAAGAAGCTGGGTGAGTTCACCATTACCGTGGATTGCGATGTGATCCAGGCGGATGGCGGTACCCGTACCGCGGCGATTACCGGGGGCTGTGTGGCGCTGATCGATGCGATCCGTTACCTGCAACGCGAGAAAAAGATCAAAGCCGACCCCTTCAAGCAGTTGGTAAGCGCTATTTCCGTGGGCATTTATAAAGGCGTGCCGGTGCTGGATCTGGACTACCCAGAAGACAGCAAAGCCGATACTGACCTGAACGTGGTAATGACCGAAAGCGGCGAGCTGATCGAAGTACAGGGCACCGCCGAAGCCAGCGCCTTCAACCGTGCCGAACTAAACGGCATGCTCGATTTGGCCGAGAAAGCAGGTGATGCACTTCGCGACCATCAGCGCGAAGCGCTGGGTATTCGAGGCTAAGGATTAACGCCTGCCACAACGCAACAAGCCGACCCAAGGGTCGGCTTGTTGCTTATTACCACTCACTGCTTCTAAGAACGAGCTGTTTCTAAGAACGAGAGGCGACGCGGGAAAAGTTCGTTGCCTAGCGCTTAGAGCGCCAGGTCGTACTCAATGATCAGCGGTGCGAACTCGGAGAAGGTCGCATCGTAATCAATCCACGCGTCGACCACGTGGCGGCGGAAGTTGGGGCCAACTAACTGGTAGTCGATCCGCCAGCCTTCCTGGCGCTCACGGGGTACGTCTTGGTCAAGCTTCGGCCACCAGGTATATTCACCTGCATCGCGATTAATTTCGCGGAAGGTGTCGATAAAACCGGTGGGTCCAAGCACCTGATCCATCCAGGCACGCTCTTCCGGGCGGAAACCCGACGTGAGCTGGTTATCAGACCAGTTAGCCAAATCAACGGTTTTATGGGCAACATGCCAAGTACCACAGAGGATGTATTCGCGGCGTTTGCGCGACATCTTGGTGAGGTACTCTTGATACTGCTCCATGAACGCCTGTTTGGCTTTCTGGTCGCTTCCATCAGGCATCAGGAAGGAGACGATACTGAAGCGTTCATAATCCGCCTGCAGAAAACGTCCTTCATGATCACACTGAGGAAACCCAAGACCATACATAATCGCCTTGGGGATTTTGCGGCAATAGAGTGCCACACCGGAGAAACCATCCTCTTCGGCATCCAGGAAGTAGCCTTCATAGCCTTCCGGATACAGAATGTGGTCACCCAGTTCAAAACTTTTTGCCTTGATGTTCTGCACGCAGACCACGTCGACATCCTGCTGAGCCAGCCAGTCCAGGAAGCCACGATCGACGGCATCACGAATACCATTGACATTGATGCTGGCAATTTTCATAAATCGTCCCTTTTGCGTCGCTGCTGTATGATACCCGACGTTTAGACGTTTGGGTAAAGGCAGCGACTAAAACTTGCCATTTACCCGCGTTTATTGTTGCTTTCGTGCCGATTTAAACCTACCGCCTAGTGAGGAACGCCGTGGCTACCACTCTACAACCCTACCAGCGCGATTTCATTGCCTTTGCCATTGAGCAAGGCGTGCTTAAGTTTGGCGAGTTTACGCTTAAATCTGGCCGTGTCAGTCCTTACTTTTTTAACGCCGGGCTTTTTCAAACCGGGCGCGCACTGGCCAAGCTGGGGCGCTTTTATGCCCAGGCAATTGCCGATAGCGGCTTAAACGCTGATGTGCTGTTTGGCCCGGCGTATAAGGGCATTCCGCTGGCAGCGGTCACGGCGGCAGCGCTGGCCGACCATCACGACCGGGACATGCCCTATGCGTTCAACCGCAAAGAGGCTAAAACTCATGGCGAAGGCGGCAATATCGTGGGTGCCGAACTCGCTGGCGGTATTTTAATTATTGATGACGTCATCACTGCCGGTACCGCCATTCGCGAGGTGATGAGCCTGATCGAGCAGAGCGGTGCCCACGCCGCCGGCGTCATCATTGCGCTAGACCGCCAAGAGCGCGGCCAGGGCGAGCAGAGTGCGATTCAGGAAGTACAGGCCGAATACGGTATGCCGGTCGTCAGCATCGTCACTTTAGAGCAAGTGCTTACTTACCTTGAAGAGCACGCTGGTGGCGAAATGCTTGCCTACGCCGAAGCCATCAGGGCCTATCGTGACCGCTACGGTATTGCCAACTGATTAGACTGACAGCGCGCCAGTGAAACCTTGCTGGCGCCACGCTTCGTAGCTCACAATAGCCACGGCGTTGGAAAGGTTCAGGCTACGGTTATTGGGCTGCATAGGCAGGCGCAATTTGTGCTCAGCGGTTAGCGCTTCGTGTACTTGGGGCGAGAGCCCAGCGGTTTCAGAGCCAAATAGCAGCACATCGCCCGGGGCAAAGTCGGCATCGCTGTAGGTGCGCGTGCCTTTAGTGGTGATCGCCCAGATGCGCCGCCCCTGCATGGCCTGCTGAAAAGCGTTAAAATCCGCGTGGCGGGTCACGTTGTCGATATCACGGTAATCCAACCCAGCGCGGCGCAGCTTTTTCTCTTCCAGGTCGAAGCCAAGCGGCTCAATCAGGTGTAAACGGCAGCCATTGTTGGCGACCAAGCGCATGATATTGCCCGTATTAGGCGCCATGCGCGGTTCAAAAAGCGCTACTTCAAACATCTCCACCTGCCTGTTTATTATGCCTTCGCCAAGCGGCTGATTGTACTTGAAACCGTACTTGAAGCCGACTAGCAACTCTCGTAGAGGATGACCGACGCCATGACGCCTGCCACGCCCAAGAGCATTCTTAGCCGCATTAAAGGGCTAAACCCGCGCCAGCAGGAAGCCGTGCGCTACATCGATGGCCCTTGCCTGGTATTGGCGGGCGCTGGTTCCGGTAAAACCAGCGTGATCACCACCAAAATTGCCTATTTGGTGCAAGAGTGCGGGATGAGCGCGCGCAAAATCGCGGCGGTGACCTTTACCAACAAAGCTGCGCGGGAGATGAAAGAGCGCGTCGGCCAGATGCTTCACGGCAAAGAGGGCCACGGGCTAACGGTTTCCACTTTTCACACCCTGGGGCTGAATATTATCCGCGGCGAGCTGAAAACGCTGGGCTACAAGCCGGGTTTTTCGCTCTTTGACCCGGAAGACGCCAAGGCGCTGCTGCGCGATTTAATGAACAAAGACGCCCAGGTGGATGCCGAGCAGATCAATGCCGTGCAGAGCAAAATTTCCACCTGGAAGAATGACTTGGTACTACCCAGCGATGCCCTCTCGTTTGCCGCCGATGACGATGAGCACTTTGCCGCCCGTGTGTATGAAGCCTACGTACGTCATTTAAAAGCCTACAACGCGGTGGATTTCGACGACCTGATTCTGCTGCCGGTGGTACTGCTCAAAAACGATCTGGAAGCGCTCGAGCGCTGGCGGCGCAAAATCCACTACATGCTGGTGGATGAGTATCAGGACACCAACGTTTCCCAGTACCTGTTGGTGAAACTCCTTATGGCGGAGCGCTCCACCTTTACCGTGGTGGGCGACGATGACCAATCGATCTACGCCTGGCGCGGTGCCCGCCCTGAAAACCTGATTACCCTGGGGGAAGATTTCCCGCGCCTGAAAGTCATCAAGCTGGAGCAGAACTACCGCTCTACCGCCACGATACTGCGCGCCGCCAATACGCTGATCGCCAATAACCCCCACGTTTACGAGAAGACACTGTGGTCTGATATGGGCGATGGCGCGGCCATTCGGGTCATCGTGAATCGGCATGAAGAGGCGGAGTCCGAGCGGGTCGCCAGCGAAATGCTCACGCGCAGGATCAAAGAGAAGGCCGAGTGGCGCGACTTTGCGGTGCTTTATCGGGGCAATTTCCAGGCACGGCTATTAGAGCTTAAGCTCCAGCACTATCAGATCCCTTACAAGCTCTCAGGCGGCACGTCGTTTTTCTCCCGCAACGAAATCAAAGACGCCATGGCCTACCTGCGCCTGTTAATTAATCCCGCCGACGATAACGCTTTTTTGCGCATTGTGAACGTGCCGCGCCGTGAAGTGGGCCCAGGCACCGTCGAGAAGCTTGCCAACTACGCTACTGAGCGCTCAATTTCACTGTTTGCCGCCTGTCACGAGTTAGGGTTAGAACAAGTACTGCCAACCCGAGCGACAGAGCGCTTAAGTCGCTTTACCCACTTTATTGATGGCGTGCGCAAGCGCATGGACCAAGGCGATGCGATTGCCGCTATTCGCGACATGCTGCGGGACATGGATTACGAGGCGTGGCTGTATCAAAACGCCAGCGCACCTACCGTGGCCGAGCGCCGCATGGCCAACGTGTGGATTTTGATCGACCAACTAGAAAAATCGCTTAACCGCGACCCGGAAGAGAGTACCGACTCCACCGATACTGAAACCGACGGCGTTCAAGCGGCTATTTCACGCTTGGTACTGAGGGATATTCTGGAGCAGCAGGCAGAAGAGGATGACTCGGATAGAGTGCAGCTACTTACCATGCACGCCTCCAAAGGGCTGGAGTTCCCGCATGTCTATTTGATGGGGCTAGAGGAAGACCTGCTGCCCCACCGCAACGCCATTGAAGTAGGCACCGTGGAAGAGGAACGGCGGCTAGCCTATGTGGGGATTACCCGGGCACGGCGAACATTAACGCTTACCCTGGCGCGGCAACGTAAAGCCTACGGTGAGTTGATGGACTGCCAGCCGAGCCGCTTTTTAGAAGAGCTGCCCGCCGAGGATCTGGAGTGGGAAGGCCGTGCAGATAAAGAAGACCCTGAGAAAAAGCAGGCCCGGGGTAAAGACGCCATTGCTGGGCTGCGTTCACTGCTAGGATGATTGATTATTAGGCAGGCAAAAAATAATCCACAGGGCAATGTTTAAAACGCCCTGTGGATAAATTACTTAAACGCTAGTGGTTGGCGACGCCTTACTGAGCTTCTGCCATTAAGTAATCAACGACGGCCATGACTTCTTCATCAGACAGGTTGGGGTTACCGCCTTTGGCAGGCATGGCGCCAATGCCGTTGATCGCACTGGCGTAAAGCTCGTCAGCACCCTTTTCTAAACGCGCCGCCCAGGCTTCTGAGTCACCTTTGGTCGGTGCACCGGCAACGCCGCTATCGTGACACGCCGCACAGCCAACGCTTGCGTAAAGCGCAGCGCCATCCAGGTCGCTACCGCCACTCGCTTCTTCTTCGTTTGCTGAGGTGTCTTCTTCACTCGCCGCGTCGTCGTTAGCAGCCATCTCTTCTTCAGCAGCAGCATCACCTTCCGCAGCGGCGGTTTCTTCTGCAGCTCCCTCGTCTGTTGCCGCCTCTTCAGAAGCAGCGTCATCGCCACCGCCTAATTCTGGCACTTCCATCACCGGTTCAACCATATAGGCAACCGCTGCTTCGACTTCTTCGTCGGAAAGGCTGGCATTGCCGCCTTTCGGAGGCATGGCGCCAATACCATTAATGGCATGATCTACGAGTGTCGCAAAACCTTGCTCGGTACGTGCCGCCCAGGCGTCTTCCTCACCACGGATGGGCGCACCCGCCGCGCCGGATGCGTGACACGCGCTACAAACGTTGCCGTAAATACCTTCGCCGTCGATATCACCGCCACTGCTGGCGCTATCGCCTGCAGGTGCGGCTGCCGTTCCACAGTCTTGGCCTTGCAAACAGAGTTGACCCACCGGCGCTAAACGCTCGGCAATCGCATCACGTGCGGCATCATCTTGGGCATAAACACTGGATGTGCCCGCCATGAAGCCGAGGGCCACCAGCCCGCTCATGATCAGCTTAGCTTTCACTCTCACCACCTCTTGAGTATTGTCATCAACCGTTTGTTCTTAACTTCTGCCTTAACCCCCTATGCGCGGCAGCGCCAATATTAACGATGCACCGCTGAGACGCCAAGACACGCGTATAGATCTAGTATAACGGCAACGCAAAGCGCAAGAAAATGCTACTAAGCGCGCCTATGCCACCAACGACTGCTATTTAGGCCTTATTGAGGTGCTTCACTCCTTCCGCCACCCCCTTTCCACGCTAATAAACGCTGCTGTGCATAATGCACAAAACCAGCCTCCTGATAGAGCCGTTTGGCCGGTAAATTGACGTTATCCACCGCCAGCATGACCTCTTGCACACCCGCCTGCTGGGCAAGCTCAAGGGCGCTATTCAATAGCGCGCGGCCCAATCCAATCCCACGCCATTCAGGCGCTAGCCCCATCAACATAAGCTCCCAACGGCCTAACGACGGGCGTGGCGCCAGCAGCAAAACACCCGCCACGGCGCCTTGATAATTGACGGTATACCAGTGCTGTGGCGCCTGGGGATCCTGCTGATGGAACCCAGTCAGCAACTCTTGCACCGAGAGTACGTCGCGCAAGGGGCGACTATCCAGCGAATCGTGCCCCACGGCGGCCAACAGGGCCAGCTGTTGCGTTTGCGAAATCTCGCCAAATGGCTGCAGTGACAACGGCCTTGCTTCCTTCATTACTAAACGGCGGCGACTGCTACCGGTTAAATGCGCCAGGTTGGCCAAGCGCTGCATGCCATGCTCTAGCAACAGCGCTTCTGTTTCAGCGGCCTGGGGTGAAAGCGTCAGGTAGCAGAGGCGAATAGGCTGATTATTTACCCACCCATAGGCTGCATGTAGTAGCGCGTGGGCATGGACTCCTTCAGCCTTGGGTAACCACAGCTGGGCCATGTTCATCGGCAAGGGTTGCACCCAGATAGCGCCCTTTAGTCGTCCCGCGTCCAGGCTTATCCATAACCCGCCCCACTGTTCGTCTGGCAGATCGTACATTGCCTTTACCGCCCCGATCAGGGCGGTTTGCTGCTCAGGATCATGAGCGGCCGCCAACTGCAGCAATGCCTCGCGACGTAGCGAGGGAGGGCACTGCACGGTCTCAAGGGGCGTTATCTGCGCGGAGGTCATCAATGCGTTACCTCTCCATTGCTCGGTCAAACCAGAGATAAATATTTATCCCTGGTTAAGTTTTCGTTAAGTAAACCCGCCCAGAGTGTCGGAAAACATGATGGAGATCACCCGATGGCTCGCCTACGTTCGCTCCCCACTGCGCTGGCAACACTGGATTGGCACGAAGCCCTCAATTGGCAGGAAAAAGCGATGCTTCAGCAACTGATTCAGCAACGCTTCGCCCAGCAACACAGTGCTTATATCCAGCATTTTCTGCCCCGCCTGTTTGGGCTGTGGCAGGCGGGACAACCGCAAGCGGCGGTGGGGCTGCGCCTTGCCAGCAGCGGGCCGCTCTTTCTGGAGCGCTACCTGGATGGCAAGGCTGAACAGGTTATTAACCATGGGTTTCAGCAGTCACTTGCCCGTCGGGATATTGCCGAAATTGGCAATCTGGCCAGCCTGCGCCCTGGCTTACAGCGGCAGCTGTTTATCTACCTCGCTCATCAACTGGCGGCGGAAGGCATCGCTTGGCTGCTATTTACGGCCACGCCTGAAGTCGCCAACGGCCTGCGCCGCCTAGGGCTTGAACCACAACCGATTACCCCTGCCGACCCTAATCGACTAGGCGAAGCGTCGCACCTCTGGGGGCGCTATTACCAGAATCGCCCATGGGTGATGGCCGGTGATCTGCGCAGCGCCATGCATACGCTTCAGGCTCACTCTGCCTTCACTGAAACCGCCAGGGAAGAGGTGCTGCATGCACGCCTTGCCTAATGCGCTGATGGTGCGACTTGCCCTTCATGCCCAGCACAGCCCACAGCGTACCGCACTTACCGACGGCGAGCAGAATTTGTCGTATGCGGACGTCATTCACCATGTCGCCCAACGGCGCCAGCGCTTACGTGACGTTAATGCCCGGCGCGTTGCACTAGCGCTGGATAACGGGCTGGAGTGGGCGCTATGGGATTTAGCCCTGATGGCCGAAGCGCGTGTGGCGGTGCCTATGCCTGCCTTTTTCAGTGAACAGCAGCGCCGCCATATTGTTCAGCAGGTGGGATTAGGTAGCTGGATTGGTTACGGCGGCGAGGCCTTCGGCTTCCAAGCTACCCCCGACCCAGCCATCGCTCAACGTCGGGTTGACCGTCCCGCCGCGTTACACGAAGGCACCACGCGCATCACCTTTACCTCGGGCACCAGCGGCACCCCCAAGGGCGTGTGCTTGGATAACGCGGCGCTGCTGACCGTGACTGAAAGCCTGGCGGAGATAGTGGCACCGCTTGATATACGCCGCCACTTAGCCATGTTGCCCCTCTCAACGCTGCTCGAAAATATCGGCGGGCTTTATCTACCGCTATGGTTGGGTGCCTGCAGCATTTTACCGGGTATGGCCACGTTAGGCTGGCAGGGAGCTAGCGGTTTTAACGCTCGGCTCGCCCTTGACGCCATTGAGCGCTACCAAACCCACAGCATGATTTTGGTGCCTCAACTGCTTCAAGCGCTGGTCGGCGAGTCCACAAAGGCACCTCATAGCCTGCGCTTTGTGGCGGTGGGCGGCGCGCAGGTAGCCAACACACTACTTACTCACGCCCGGCGTGGCGGATGGCCGGTCTATGAAGGCTATGGTTTATCCGAAGGCACCTCGGTGGTCTGTCTGAATCGCCCAGGCGAGCCAAGCTGCGGCGTTGGACGCCCACTGCGCCATGCCCAGATCCGCATTGATCGCGAAGGCCAGCTGCATATTCGTGGTGCCTTGATGCTGGGTTATATCGGCGAAGCACCTTGCGGCGATTGGTACGCCACAGGGGACACCGGCCAGTGGCAAGACGGCACCATCGCGCTCAATGGCCGCCAGCGGGAAGTCTTTATTACCGCCTATGGCCGTAACGTCAACCCGCAATGGGTAGAGGGCGAGCTCTGCACACAGCCTGCCATTGCCCAAGCCATGGTGTATGGCGAGGCCCTACCCGCTAATCGCGCGCTGATCGTGCCCGCGACGCCCCATATTACCAATGTCCAAATAGACGCTGCCCTCAATGCAGTGAATCGCACGCTACCCGATTACGCCCAAGTGCATGAGTGGCAGCGCGCCGCCCCCTTTACACCCCACAACCAACAACTCACAGCCAACGGCCGCCTACGCCGCGACACCCTGCTAGCCGCCTATGGCCACTGGCTAAGGGCCGTCGTGACCGACACACCCAAAGGAGTAACACCATGACCGCTTACCAACAGCTGCAAGACGCTACCCAGGAAGCACGCACCTGGCTACTGACCACCCCCATCGTGACCCGCGCTCTGGCGGGCAATGTTTCCCTAGAGGAATATCTCGCCTTTTTAGGTCAGGCGTATCATCACGTTCGTTTCACCGTGCCGCTAATGATGGCCTGCGGCGCACGTCTGCCCGACCGGCTCGACTGGCTGCGCACGGCGCTGGTGGAGTACATCGAAGAAGAGCACGGTCATGAAAAATGGATTCTGGACGATATCCGCGCCGCGGGCGGGGATGCAGATGCCGCCGCTGCCGCCCTGCCAGACCCCGCCACTCGGTTAATGGTGGCCTGGATTCGTGACGCCGTAGAACACGGCAACCCGGTGGCGTTTTTCGGCATGGTGCAGGTGCTGGAAGGTACCAGTACCGCGCTTGCCACCCAGGCCGCCGAACGCTTACAGGCGAGTCTTTCGCTTCCTAACAATGCCGTGCGCTATCTCACCTCCCACGGCAGCCTGGATATTGGTCATTTGGCCTTTTTTGAAGAGCAGATCAATCAACTAGGTGCCGACGATCTGGCCGTAGTGATTGATAGCGCCAATATGTTCTACCGCCTGTATGGCGCAATGTTTAGAGGCATCGAAGCCCGCTGTCAGGGCGGCAGCGCGGTGGAGGAACTTAGTCATGCGCTTGCCTAGCCTGGCTTGGCCTAGAAAAAATAGGCTGCCCGGCGGATGGCCGGGCCAGCGGATTTTAATCACCGGCGCCAGCGGCGGTATTGGTATGGCCCTGGCCGAAGCGCTGGCGCAGCGGGGCGCGCACCTACTGGTAAGTGGTCGCCAACAAAACGCGCTGGCTTCGTTAGTCGACCGTTTTCCCAATCACATCACCGCCGTTAGCGCTGATCTAACCAACGCCAGTGATCGCAGCCGCTTAGTCAGCGCTGCGCATGAGGCAGGCTGCAATATGTTGATTAATGCCGCTGGCAGTAATCAGCAGGGATTTTTTGATACCACCAGTGACAGCGATATCGAACAGCTGGTGGCGATTAATCTGACCGCCACCCTGCAACTGACCCGCGCGCTGCTTCCGCAACTAATGGCTGGCCCCCAGGCAACGATTATCACCATTGGCTCGACCCTCGGGCGGCTGGGCTACCCCGGCCAAGTCACCTACTGCGCCACCAAGTTCGCTCTGCGCGGGTTTAGCCAAGCATTGCGCCGTGAGCTGGCCGATACCCGTGTGCGGGTGATGTATATCGCCCCACGGGCCACCCGCACCGCGATGAACTCGCCACAAACCGAGGCGCTCAATGCGGCTCTGGGCAATACCGTCGACTCTCCTGACGCCGTTGCCCTGGCCATTATCAATGCCATAGAACAGCAGCGTGAGGAACTACAAATTGGCCTGCCAGAACGCTTTTTTACCCGCTTGAATACGCTATGGCCAGGCGCTGTTGACCGGGCCCTGTTACGCCAACTGCCTGTCATTCGCTGGTTCGTTGCCACCAAGGAGTCTTCCTCATGATCATGCTAGCTTTCAAAACGCTGCGTACTACGCTACTGGCTAGCGCCATTGGCTTGATAAGCCTTCAGGGGTTTGCCAGCGAGGGCGACAGCGCGGCTGTCACCGCAGCACTTGCCGAACTACAGCAGCGTTGGGCGGAAATTAACTATACGCTGCCGTCAGGTGAACAGGCGGCAGCCTTCAGCCGCTTGGGCGACCAAGCTGAACAGCTCGTCAAGCGCTACCCGGACGCCGCCGAACTGCATATCTGGGCCGGCATTATCCGCTCGACAGAAGCAGGTGCCAGCGGTGGGCTGGGCGCGCTGGGGCTGGTAAAACAAGCTAAAAAGGAACTTGAAACCGCGCTGGAACTGAACCCGCTGGCGCTGGATGGTTCGGCCTATACCAGCCTGGGCGCGCTCTATTATCAGGTTCCCGGCTGGCCACTCGGCTTTGGCGATGAACAAAAAGCTGAGTGGCATTTGCAAAGAGCCCTTGCGATTAACCCCGAAGGGATCGACAGTCTCTATTTCTGGGGCGACTATTTACATGAGCAGGGTCGCGATGCAGAAGCACGCCAAGCGCTGGAACGCGCCTTGATGGCAGCGCCCCGGCCTGGTCGGGAACTGGCGGATAGTGGCCGCCGTGACGACATCCGTCAATTGATGTCAGAACTTCAATAGGAAGGAGCCCTATGCGCATTTTGCTGGTAGAGGATGACCCAAGCCTAGCCTCAGGCATCCGCTTGGCCTTAAAGCCCGAGCACTACACGGTGGATCATCTGAGCGACGGCACTACCGCGCTGAATGCGCTAACAGAGGGGGAACCCTTTGATGCGGTAATTCTCGATTTGGGGCTGCCGCGCATGGATGGCATGGCGGTGTTGAACGCA